>Ga0209800_10000058_pt1 | contig 271012 bp, 234 predicted proteins | sample Higcelweek8metaG_FD_187174 | JGI IMG/M metagenome (GOLD analysis project Ga0209800, IMG submission 187174) | Freshwater pond sediment microbial communities from the University of Edinburgh, under environmental carbon perturbations - High... | ecosystem: Environmental > Aquatic > Freshwater >...
CCATTCCAGTATAGATTATTCTGGTCATGAAGGGGCCTCCGTTTGTTTGCGGTATGTATTAGCTGGCTTCCAGTATGATGCTAATCCGCGATTACTAACATACTGGAGGTCTCTTCATATTGTCTGACTCGGTAATGTCACGATTCTTGCTAGTCGTCGCTGCGCGCCTCGGTAAGAATCGCGCCATGATACATCGCAGTTAAAGCAAATGTTAGCTTGACGCCTTTGGCGCAGAGGATAAGTAAATGGTTAAGGACTGGATAGATTTTAAATCAATTTACGGAAATTTACCAGGAGCAAGAGAAGGCTTTGAAAATGCATGTGCAAGTCTTTTTCGTGCGTTATTCCCAACTCAAAATGAAGTCCACCACGTTCAAGTAAATAAAGGTGATGAAGGAATTGATATTTTAATTGGCAATCTTGATACTGATTTAGTAACCGTTGCTCAATGTAAATACTTCATTTCAAAACTTGATCAAAGCCAGAAACAACAAATTAGTAATTCATTTAATCGTGTAGCTACTAATACAAAATATCGTCTGGGCAACTGGATTTTATGTATTCCAATTCAATTAAACTTTGATGAAATCAAATGGTGGCAAGGGTGGAAAAAAGTTCAATCAAGTAAGTATAACATTTCAGAAGATAATATTTCAATTTATGATGGCGATTCGTTAATTGATAATTTTAAAAAAACAAATCTGTATGACAGGGTGTTCAATATTGAGAATTCCCTAATTATTAAAAAGTGCTCAGATAGTATTGAAAGCGTTTTATCCCTTATGAATATCGATTCAAATTATAAACGACTCTTAATCGAATCTAAAACAAGACTTGAAGACATCATTCTCAATCATAAATTATTTGTTAAGCACGAAGGCTATGAGGATGCTTTATCATATTTAGAAAAATACAATGCATGCCTTATATCAGGTATCCCCGGTTTTGGAAAAACAACAACAGCCGGTGAGTTATGTTTATACTATATAAATTTAGGTTATAGTTTTTACTATATTCATGATAGTGTATCAGAAGTAATTTCAGTGATTGAAAAAGATGAAGCGCAAGTATTTTTTTATGACGATTTTCTTGGAATGATTTCTCTAAATAGGAATATTCCAGATTCTGAAATTAATAGAATTAAGGATATATTAGGAATTCTTTCACGAAACAAAAATAAAAAGATTGTATTCACAACACGTGAATATATATTAAATCAAGCAAGTCTAGAATACGATATTATAAACAGGTCTTTAGCGGGGCTAAAAAAATATATTATTGATTTTTCTGATTACACTATTAATGAAAAGGCTAAAATACTTTACAGACACATGGTATATTCGAATTTATCAAAAGAAATCTTACATTCATTTGTTAAAAATAATGACTATTCTATCATAATAGAACATAATAATTATTCTCCCAGAATTGTCGCGTTTATGACTTCTGATGGTTATATTTCAAGTTATCTGAAATATTCCGATTATATTAGTAACTTCAAATATAATCTTGACAATCCTGTTGAGATATGGAAAACAGCATTCTCAAAAATATCACAGACATCACAAATATTACTGTTCTTGTTAATTTTCGAAAACGGACGTTGTAGCAAAGACGAACTATTTAATGATTACTTGTGTATTGTTCAAGAAGAAAACTGTTCTGTATCAATCAATGAACAACTTAACGAGTCTCTTGTTGAAATGAAAGATTCGCTTATTTCGATTCTTAATATGAAATCATCAACAGAAATTCAGTTCTCGAATCCTTCAGTTTTTGATTTTCTAATGTATTATCTTAATGAAAATACATTGGTTATTGATCGTTTTTTCTTCGTCTATAAGATCTTCATTGGTTTATTTAGTTTCTTAACAATTGCCTTTGAGCAAGATCAAGAGTATCTTCAATTTACTTTTAAGTATCCAAAAATTGTTCAACACTTACGTCAATATTCAAAAAAGTATAATGACTACTTATTATCAATTATTTCTGAACCATTATTTTTTATTAACAAAAAAAATAAATCATATTTTAATGCTTCTGTTATTTTAGGTTTAAAATACATTTTTTCTCATTTTCTTGATAAAGAACTATACGTCAATAATTTTACAGTCTTGTATCAAAGCTATTTATCGACTTTAGACAATCTTAATAAAGGAGTTATTATCGAAGGCTTGAAATTAAAAACAAGCGGAGTACATCTTGAGAATATTATTACTAGTGATAAAATAATAGTTATTGATGGTTTATTTTTATCAATTAATAGTATTGATGATTTGGATTATTTAAAGAAGTATCAAAAATATTTTATTGATTATTCAGGTTTATCGAAGTCAATAATTTCTCTACAATATATTAAAATACGAGATACACTACAAAATGAAATTAATAACTGTAATTCTATAAGTCGATTGAATGAGTACTACTCAGTAATTGAAGAATTCGGGCAAAGTTATTCTATCAATATTTCCTCGGAACTTCGTAAAATCGATAGCAAGGAAATAGACTTAAATGATGCGGTAGATCATAACGAAACAATATTGGATGAAGAACATACCGATGATGATGATTATTATGATGAATATGACTTTGATGCAGATAAAATCAAGTCAATGTTTATGAAGTTAGTATCTGACACCTAGGTTCAAGCAACAAGTGAAACGCCGAGTCTTTACCGTAATATAGTTCTTCGGTATTTTTAACAAACAATGACTTTTTACGAGGCAGAAGGTTTAAACAATAGGCGACTCAATCACAATTATTTTTGGTAATGTTATTCATGTACGATCGTTTGGGAACGATATTGTTGGATCAGTCTGTTTGTGTTTTCATTCATACCACGTTCTCATGAATGATACGTGTGGTGATATAACACCTGATTCAAGTTGCTTTTTCAATGTCCTTGTAGCCATGAAACTCGGTACCGTTATCAAATGTGATTGTTTTGAAAGTCTTTCCGTGTTCTCTTATGGCCTGAATGCAGACTGTGTTTACTTGCTCAACCGTACGGCCTTCAATCTTCTTTATAATCACGAAGCCCGTTTTCCGCTCTACAAGAGTTACAACACAATGACGGCGATTGCGGCCAACAACGGTATCACCCTCCCAATAGCCTATTTCTGACCGATTGGCAATGTAGGCTGGACGTTCTGAAATATGCCGTTTCCCGGCCAGTCGACCCCTTGAATCATACGATTTGTAACGTTTTCGCCTTCGTTTCGGGACGATGCGCAAATGTTTAAAGAGGTATCCACCCTTCTTCTTGTCGTACAAGAGATATTGGTAAATTGTTTCATGGCTAATAGAAAAAAGGGCGAATCGTTTTAGGGTGTTGCTGATTTGCTCTGGAAAGAAGTCCAATCGTAATAAGAATAGAATGATTTGTCATTGTTCTTCCGAGAAGTGTGAGCCTCTTCTTACTTTGTGACGACGGGCGATCGCGTATTCATGAGCTACAAATGCTGCATAATAGCCTGTTGGACACCGATTTCGGTTCAGCTCCCAGGTGATGGTTGAGGTAGATTTACCCATATGCCTGGCAATGACTGATAAATTCATGTGGGTTTTCAGAAGGGCAATAATGTTGTATCGTCCTTCCTGGGAGAGTTGCTGGTACTTCAACGATGTATTTCTTTCTGTGGTAGGAGAAGAATACTAGAAGTATCGCAATTCTCCCTCTTTTAGACAACATCGTTGTACTTACTACTTGAATGTGGGCAAATGTTAGATTGACCCTTCGGGCACGTAGAATGTTATTCAGTCAACTAGTTTTTGAACTTTGGTTAAGGAGATTGATATGAATTTATTAAGTTCCATTTCTGATTTTGGTTCTATTGACGCCGAAAGTGATAGTAAACTTCTTGACTATTTTATTGAATCTCCACAACTTGATGCATTAAAGAGCTATAGGAAAGGTATAGTAATTGGACGTAAAGGTAGTGGGAAGACTGCAATATATCGTTACTTATTACACATAAAGAATTCATCATCATCTGCTTTACTCTTTCGCGATTATCCTTGGAAAATTCACGACAAGTTTGTAAGCCAATACGCCTCAGCCACTGAGAGTTATATTAATTCATGGACATTTCTATTTTATATTGAAACCATTAAAGTAATAACGAAAAATATTGATATTTTCCCTGAAATGATTAAAAAAGAGATTAGGAAATGCAAAAAATGGCTAATTAAAAACTGGGGTTCAGTTTCGTTTTCACATAAAGAAAGCTTATTTCCAAAAAAAAGAAAGTACTCGTTCTCTTTTAATCCATCAATATTTGGAAATAGTTTAGGTTCAATCAGTAACGATTTCTTTGATGAGACAAAAGCAGGTCAAACAATAAGTGAAATTAATAAAAAACTTGATGATATTATTTGTAAGATATTGGCCAGTACAGATTACCCTGTGTATCTTTTGTTTGATGAGCTAGATCTTGCGTACTCTTCTGATGACCCAAATTATTTCAATCGGTTAATTGGATTATTAAGTGCATGTTATCGAATGTTCAATAATCCTGATAAAAAAATTAGAGTTATTCTTTTCTTGCGAGCAGACATTTTTGAACAACTAAAGTTTCAAGATAAATCAAAGATTGAAGATAATATGATTATCAGTTTGAATTGGGAAGCAGATGATCCATTAGCAGAGTTCAGTTTGAAACAACTAATTGCTAAAAGAATACAAGTCAATATTTCAAGTTTATCAGACAATTTTGAGCGTAATTGGAATGAAGTTGTTGAATTAAGTAATATGGGCAGAAATCAACAAAAATGGAATTTTATCATTGAAAGAACCTTTGATAGACCAAGAGATGTTATTAAGTTTCTTAATTTATCTTTAGATCGAGCAAAGACCAGATTAAATTCCGATCCAAAATCAATAGATAAAATATCAAATGATGATATACATGCTATTCGCAAGGATTATTCAATTTATCTATTTAAGGAACTTGAAGATGAGGTACTAGCAAAATACAAAGACTTTCCGAAATATATGGACATCCTAAGGGATATCCATGATAATACGTTTTCCCGTGCATCATTTTTAGTAAGCTATGATAAAATTAAAACGTCATATGGATTAGAAGAATCAGAAGCTATAATTATTGAAAGATTATTTGAATTCGGAATTATTGGTTTTCTAAAGTCAGGTGGCGGTGGTGGCGGTTCTGAATACTGCTACTGCTATGATGTCGCAAAACAAAGTTTTAATCCTAAATCAGAGACATTCAAGGTACACTACGGATTTAAGGAATTCCTTGAAACTGCTGGATACTAAGATATCTGTACTCTTATCTTCAAGCAACAAGTGCAACGCTGAGTCTTTACCGTAATATAGATCTTCGGGCGTTTTAAAACAATGACGTTTACAAGGATGAGTGTTAAAACAATAGGGGTGTCGATCACAGTCATCTTGGGTATTATTCTTCATACACAAGCGTTTGGGAATCGGCCATGGTTAATGTTGTGTAATGATGCACGAATCACACCACGCTCGTATTACACAGATTAAGCAAATATTTTGCGTAAGCATAAACGCGCACCATCAGTACTATTCCAACAATATTACAATTTTACCTAACATAATTTAGATTCAATTTTTTATGCATTGAAATATCAAATTTACAATGTATACTCTATAAAAGAAAGGGGTGAACATATGCCTGTATGTGATATCTGTGGAAATAGAATAAGTACCGTTGCTGATATTACCAAATCGTTCATACTAACAACCACTGAAGTAGTAGAGAACAAAGCATACTGGAAATTTGTATTCAGCAAACCTGAATGGTTATCGGATAAATCAAGTACATTGATACCTTACCTTGTCGTGAAACAAACATCGCTCGAAACAGGTTGGTGGGTCTGCCAGAATTGCTCCTCACATTATACATTTAACGCACCTGAAGCCCAACAACGCATCATTGACTGGAGCAAGAACCCGAACATGGTCTTTGGTTCCTCGAAAAACCCGGCAAATGCATCAGCAGTAGCATTACAGGCATGGGAAGAAACCCATGACGGTAAGAATCAGTAGAAGCCTGCTCGTAGCAGACAAAAGTATTTACAGAAAACTGAGAAAGAAAAGCATACACTATCACACGACTGCTACAACCTTCACATTACTATTATTATACTATACAGACCATCCTCACGCATGAAAGATAAGGAGTACAATGAATTACAGAGTAGAAACAGTAACACCTGATTCCGTAAAAGAACTCTGCGCCCTGCAAAATGAATATTCCCGCGAAGTATTACATCGAAATGGAGGAGCGGAGGAAGGTTTTTTCCTGGGCTTCCCTCCCCTTGAAAGCGGCAAAAACGTTTTTTGCGCTTTTGATACCGACAACAGAATGATCGGCTACAGCATGGTTTTCAAACCCTTAATTGATGACGAGAGCCCTGAAGACGTCGATTATGAAATGTGGTGCGATCTTACGGTTCTTCCTGCCTATCAGAATACACAAGAAGTTAACGACCTCCTGTATGGGAAAATCATGGACAGGGCGAAAGACATACAAAAAGAACTGCCTCAACGAAAAATACAATTGACCAAAGGCATATTTCCCGCGGAAGAGTACAGCGTCAAATTGTTTACTTCCAAAGGACTCAAAGAAAAAGAAACTTATAAAACCCTCTTTGTGGATATACAGGAACGTCCTTTGGAAACGGACCTTCCCGGAGACATTGAACTTAAACGATATATGCCCAAGAACATGACTGAGATAAACAGTTACCTGAAAGCCCATAACCAGATATTCAGCGAAGCGCCGTATGATCAGGAAAGCCTTGACGCTCATTTTAAGTCGGAGGGTTGGAGCGTAGGAACCCTTATCTGCGCGTTTAATAGAGAAGGAGATATCGTAGCCGGCATTAAAGTATATACATATAAAAACGGCCAGGGTGATGAACGTACCGGCATCACGGACAGCATCTTTACCTTACCCGGTTGGAGAGGCAAGGGAATAGCCAAAAACCTGATACATGACGCCCTCCGGTTTTTATACGAGAATGGAATAAAGCAAGCCTGTCTTGAAGTGAGCAGCTTAAATGAAAAAGCCTTTAACCTTTACACCCATATGGGCTATAAGGTTGTCTGCGAAAAAATAATAATGGTTAAGCCCCTTTGACGGTCTTCATAACAAATTCATGACGCGTAACAGTCGGGAACCAGACGCTAGCGATACATGCGACATCAAATCTTGACCTTATCTTTATGGTTTCACATGATCGAATTTCGATTATCACACAAAGGGGAGAATACATGTATTTCAAGAAACTTGTCGGTCAAAAGTGCTATTTGTCACCTATAGATATCAATGACAATGAGACATACACTCAATGGTGGAATGATCCGGAAACCGTGAGATACTTGCCGAATAATTGGGTAATAACCGCGGAGAAAGAAAAAGAGAACCTGATAAGCAAATCAAAATCGCATCATTATAGCATCATTGACAATGATACCAATGAGTTGGTTGGCGAGGTATGTTTCGTCGATATCAATAACGTGAATAGATGCGCTGAAATCTCGGTGATGATTGGTAATATAAAATACCGAAACAAGGGATACGGGAAAGAAGCGTTAAAACTTCTCATTGAATATGGCTATCAATCATTAAGCTTGAATTGCATTTTCCTGAAAGTATATGAAAAAAACGAAATGGCCATTAAGTGCTATACATCGGTTGGTTTCAAGCAATCCGGAATGATCAGACAGGGCGCGTATTATAATCAATCGTATGATAACGTCTTGATAATGGATATCCTCCCGAGCGAGTTTACGTGTCGCGACCGGTGATATTTTTCCCCAGCGCTCGTTTTACAAATTCCGGATCATTCCGGTACAAATCATTACTCCTCCCGCCGGGAGATTGCCGGACGGGCGATAACATCCAGTTTTACTCGGCGCGGAAAGCCTGACAGTCTCGACATACGGATAGGGATTTTTTATTACCTGAGGTAACACCATGGAAAAAGATCTTGACCTTGCTATCGGCCCAATACACTCGCATGAAGAATACCGGGATGTATGGAAAAACCTCTCAAAGATACAGATAACCTGTATCGAAAAGAACGAGGAATGCAGACATTCCGTCGGGAATTCATTTGTCTACGAAAATCCCTACAAAAAGCCTGACGGGGTATGTCCCGCGTTACTGCACGTTCTTGATCTGTATCTTTGGAGAGTTACCCTGGGATTTCCCTCATGGAACGAGGATGATCATTATGTATACAAAATCCATTGTCCCGATCCAAAAGGCACCGTATGGGAAATGAAAAAACTGCATTGAACCCGACGCTGCGGTTCTCACAACAAGAGTCGAACGGGAAAACGGAGTAACAATGAATCAAACCAACCGGATACCATGGAAACGAAACGCCCAGCTCTTCGGAGGTATCATCCTCATCTCATTCATCATCGTCTCGTGCGATATAATATTCAATCTGCCGGACGATTCTTCGGAACAAGTAACATACAACCTGACGGCAAGTCACTTTCCCGAGGACAGCGGGGGATGTAATCTATTGGTTCAAGCGTTGAAGAAAGAGGACGGCTATTGGAACGCGCTCGACGAGTACAAATTCGGCACGGCAAGCCCGACGGCAACGTTGACAAGGACGGTCAGCATCGACGCCTCATCGACGATTATTGGTTTTTACATTATGGACTCCTCCGGGGAGGAGAAGTACTTTTTCACTCGTTTAAGGAAGGATATAATCGGCGATACTTTAAGCGTTAACTACTGGGTTGATTATCCCTGTTTCGATGATTATGAAAGGGTGCGCTATGGTATACACAGAAGCGCAGTTCAGCCGCTACCCCTGGAGACGTACCGGACCTTCGAGTTTAATGACGAGCCATATTACCTCTTTGAAGAGGACTCCGCAGCAGGCCGTTCGTTCCGGATAACGGTTGAGCGGCAGCTTGGCGATCTTAGCGTATTAATGTCAAATCAATTATCGTCGCTTGCGACCCGCCAAGGCACCGAATTATCGTCTTACGAGTACCTTACTGTTAAAGACTTTTCCCCGACGGCGGATCCTTTGTATCTCCTGGTTGCGCCATATGACATTCAGATACCCACAAAAGCCAATATTATGCTCAATGATCTTTCCGGGGAATTGGACATGTTAACGTCCCATTCCTTCTCAACGACCAATGCCCTAACCCTCGACGGAAACGTCGTATACCTTGTCGATATCGATAATTCTTACGTGTCCGGAAAAACACCTGCCGAAAGATATATTCTGAAAAAATGGACCATAAGCACGAACGCGATCGAGGACGCTCACACCTTCGATTCGACGGTATCCGCCTGGGCACTCGATGGGACAACCCTGTACATTGCCTCGGGCAAAAAGGTGCATAAGCTGGACTTGAACACCAATGCCGCGGCCTTGTTTGTCGAGATGGACGATTATGTCGAATCGCTAGCCCTCATCAATGACAAGCTATTGGTTTTCGACGATGAATACCACCTCGTCAACAAGTCGGACGGTTCCACGCTTGCATCGTCAACCTCCTATTACGGAGGCAAAACGACGATCTGGATACCCTCGCAAAACCGGATCTACTTTTACAGGGACGGATTATCGCCGAGCGACATTGGTTACCTCGAGCTTGATCCCGATACAAATACCTTTGGAACCTATGGAGACAGTCCATACCATGGCGATTATTCCCTAACTTACCCGCTCATTCAACTCGGCGATGCGCTGTCCCTGGTTACCGGTAGCGGCAATATATTCTCGATTGACGATTCATCGGAGAGCAAGATACTGTATCAACGGGACCTCGGTTTTAAGGTCAAGGACATGGTCGTCAAATCCGACCGCATCCTGGTTCTTTCGGATTTCTATTCGCCGTCGAACAAGTTGATTGGGTGTCGCGTCATCACCCTTTCGCCCGACAGCCCCTACGGCGAGACATCCCGTACAAGTCTCATGAAGAATGAAAGCGGCGTCGCTCTATTGAATACGTCAACGGAGATAATCGCCGTCACGAAGTCTTGCGAGAATATCAAAATCGCCGATGAATCCTATAATCCCGTAAAAATCAGGAAACTCACGGCGGGGAATTTAGCCGGAACGGCTTCGCTTACGAACCGCGCTTCCTCAAATTCGGGAAGCAAAACATGGACGCTGACGGATGGTCCTTCACGACCCGCCGCGCGCGGACAATAACACGATCGCACAACGTAAAACTATCGTTCCGGGAGGCATACATTGATCGGCAAGACACGGTTCACGATATTGGCTACGAGTATTATTTTGCTATATATTGCGCTGACCCTGTTCGTATCCTGCGATTCTGAACTATCGGAAGAAGAATGGAATATCGAGAAAGGTTATCCAAACGGGATTACAATATCCCCTCAAATTGTCATTCTTACCCCTGGTCAAAACGAGACAGCCGCATTGACCGCATCATTACTGCCGGGCGACTCAAGCGAAGACGCGGTTACATGGACATCCGTCGACTCTAGCATTGCGTCGGTCGATCAAAACGGCGTAGTAAGTCCGGAAGACTTCGGAAAGACTATTATCACCGCCCGCACATGCAACGGTAAAGAGGCGACTTGCGCGGTATATGTGTTGCATAATAGCACTCAATATAAATCTTTTGACAATGCCGCATGGCCTGAAGGTTTTACGCTCACGGGAGACTCAGACTGGGTATTGGATGACTCCACCCACAACAGCGGATCATACTCCATCCGATCCGGTTTGATTGGAGACTCCCAGTCGACCATTGTATCATATACGGTTGATGTTCCATATCAATTGATACTATCGACGGTTTCATTTTCCAGAAAGGTATCTTCCGAGAGCGGATATGATACACTGAAATTCATATCTGATAACGGTACCATCATGTCCTGGAGCGGCGAGCGCGACTGGGAACGGTATTCATTTTCCCTGAATCTTTCTGGGGGTTTACATACCTTTAGGTGGAGTTATTCCAAAGACGCGGCCGCCGCCTCGGGAAGCGACGCCGCATGGATTGACGATATTGAATTCACGTTTGCTCCGCTAGATTGATTATACGTGGTCGGGGAATACCTAGTTCTTACCATGCAATCGAAGAGTCTGAACGATCGGCGAGCGAATCTTTTTACGCCGTTGAACTGTCCACGTAACGGAATGCGCCCGCTTATACTGCGCCTGAACCGTAAAAAGTGACAAAAAAGTGTTCGTCATTTGCGTATAATAATGGTATAATTCGCTATATTTCCTGGAAAATAAGGGGTTATTTCATGAATCCGGTATCCAAAAAACACATGCAAGAATCAGAAGTAGTGCTTTTCACGCCGAAACCTCATTGGATCATCATCCTTGGTCCCTTCTTGTTACTCTGCCTGACATTTCCCGTATATATCGCTTTATTGCCCTCATCCAGCGTGTTTGCCATTGTCGGCTTACTGGCGGGAGCGTTGACCAGTTTACTCTTTGGGATTAATTACTGGTTATTGTTCGGGATGTTCGGGTTGGTAATGGGTTCTTTGCTAAATGCCATCACGGGCCAAATCATCATAAGTCAATTGGTTTCCTGTACACCCTTCAAACTGCCGAATATCGGTTCTTTGCTCAATGCGTTCTTCATTCCTTTTATTTTCGTTGGCGGAATTCAAATCCTGCAATTCGTGATAGAGAACTATCTATCGGAGTACTATATCACCAATAAACGGGTGGTATTCAAGAAAATTGAAGTATTCAAAAAAGGGTTTATTACCTTTATCGTCAGGGATATTCCGATTGATAAAATCGAGAGCATTTATTCCGATCAGACCTTAATCGGTATGTGCTTCAATTGCGGTACGATTCAGATAACCGGAATTGGCGGAAAGTACTACGAATTATTCCTCATAGAGAAACCCCGCAAGGTACGTCGCCAGATATATGAGATTATGGACAAGAGCAAGAAAATCACGGTCATCAGGAATAAAGGCCCTGAACCGGCCACCGAGACCCAAAAGAAGGTCGTAGGCGTCAAGTATGGTACCTTTGTGACGTCATACACGAAAGAGTAAATTAGTGCTCTCAATTTTGTTGGTGCTTTTCCTTATCAACACGGGAAACCAAGCCACCAGCTGAATTATAAATGATATACCTTCTCGGGAAAGCCTTCTCTTTCCCCGAGGAGGTCATTCACGGCAACACCCGCTTCCCGCGTATTTCGAGTCAAACGACCCGAATTCTGTCCGAACCCCGACTGCCCCTATCATAACCGGAAGGTCGCACGATCTTCCCGCTGGTTTATCAAGTATGGCTCCTTCCAGACCCAGGCACGAGGAACCATCCGCCGATTCTTCTGCAAACATTGCGGGAAAACCTGCTCAACGCAGACCTTCTCCCTTCACTACTGGACACATCGTACTGTCGACTTCAAGGACCTCGACGACCGCCTCAATTCCTGCGCGGGATACCGTCAAATCGGACGAATCTTGCGTTTCTCCTATTCCGTTCTCAAGAACCGCGTCCTCCGCCTTGCCCGAAACTACCTCAACCTCTTTGATACCGCTCTTGCCAATTATCAACTCGTCGAGGACATCGCCTTCGACGGCTTCGAGTCATTCGTCGGAAGTCAATATGTAATCGACAATTTCAACATCGCCGTCGGCACCCGATCGCGCATCCCCTATCTCTTTACCTTGTCGCTCTTTCGACGGAAGGGAAGGATGACCGACGAGCAAAAGAAACGCCGGATGATCCTCGATCGCTACTGGCGGCCCGAACGAGGGGAACTCGTCAACCGCTGCAAGATCGCTTTTCGCGATCTCCTGTCACTTTACCTCAACAGTAACATACTGACTCCCTTCACCCTGTATACCGACGAGAAGAAGGAGTATGTGCGCGCACTTTCGACGCTCACCGAGGCTCGACACCTTGTCGAGATCAATGTGCTTCGTCATCGGACAATCAGCTCGCGCGCGGCGCGAACGAGACGCAATCCCCTCTTTCCGGTTAACTACCTCGATCGTGAGATTCGCAAGAACTCGGCCGCGCATGTTCGCGAGACCGTTCGTTTCGATCGTGAGGTGAACATGACCTCCTCCCGGATGGTGGTCATCCTCGGGTATCACGCCTTTCGCAAGCCCTTCCGGATCGATACCAAGGCGAATGTCGATGATGAGCCGACTCATGCGGATCAGGGGGGACTACTTGGCTCACGCGAGGCACGAAGAGGTTTCGAGCGACTCTATACGCACCGGCACCTCTGGAATCAGCAGGTGAGCAAAGCGAGGTGGATGGAGGATATCTGGCAGATGAGGGGGAAGAATCCGCCCTTGTTGACGTCTAAAGGGACTCTCTCGCGATGTCAGCCGGGTATGGGGTGGATTGCCGGGCACCTAAGAACGTAAAATTGAATCAAAATGAACATTATAAGGGTAGAAAGCAACCAAATCTGGGTCTGAAATAACTTCCTTGCTTTTAAATAAACCACCAACAGAATTAAGAGCATTTACAACTAATTAACTGTTGTTGACTTTGTATATACCTATGTATATACTTAATATAGGAGGATAATCCGATGTTAAGTTCAAAGGTCTTTACCAGCGGTAACAGTCAGGCAATAAGATTACCTAAAGAATATCAGGTAGATGATAAGGAATTATTTATCCAGAAAATTGGTAACACGATTATTCTCTTTCCTAAAAAGAATCCTTGGGAATCCTTTGAGCGTAGCTTAAATGAGTTTTCTGATGATTTTATGCAGGAGGGTCGGCAACAACCTGAAATGCAAAAAAGAGAAGGATTATAAATGTATCTATTAGATACAAATATCTGCATTTACATTATCAATAATCGCCCTAAACAGGTTGTTGATCACATTATAAAGTTAAAAGTTCATCAAGTAAAATTATCTTCAATTTCATTAGCTGAACTGGAATATGGTGTATCAAAAAGCAAGGCAAGAGATAAGAACCGTCAAGCTTTAATTGATTTTGCAACACCCTTTGATATCATTGAATTTAACGATGAAGATGCTGAAGTATTTGGAATAATCAGAGCTGATCTTGAGAAAAGGGGATTAGTTATTGGGCCATACGACATGCAAATTGCTGCACAAGCAATAACAAGAAATCTAACCTTGGTAACAAATAATACTGCAGAATTCGCAAGAATCCCTAACCTTAAACTTGAGAATTGGGTATAAAAAATCGACTAAGAACTGCTTCAACCTGGACAAAGCAGATAAATAGTAATGTTTTGTTCCACCGCTATTACACGAAGTTGCATGTGGCTTTGCAGGTTAAGCAAATGCTAGATGGACGCCGCATTCCCGGCGCTAAAAATACATGATTAATCATTCACATAAAAAAGTAAGTGATAAACAGTTATGTATTTAATTTTCAAAGCATGTAATACTTGAAGGTTTCTAAATGCTAATAGTATTTGATCTTGATGGAACACTGTTTAAAACAGACACGGTTGATGTAAAAGCTATCAATACAGTCTTAAAACAGAATAATTTCAGATCAAAATCAAAAAAAGAAATAATTCGTCTTTTTGGTTATAAATGTAATTACATAGTCGAGAAACTGACTGGAAGTGTGGATGAAGAATTAACTGTCAAAATGGAAGAAGAAATAAAAATATACGAGAAAAAATATATAAATACAAATGGGAGATTGTATAAAGGTGTTCATAAAATGCTAAATGAATTAAAAAACAATAAACATCAATTACTTGTTTGCTCGAATGGGAGTCAAGAATATATAACATTGATCTTAAAAAAGTTTAATTTAGAAAACTACTTCTGTGAAATAGTATGTTCTAAATACTATAAATCAAAAATAGAAGCAGTTAGTATGATTAAAGAAAAATATAAATGTGCTACATTTATAATGGTCGGAGACAGGATAATGGATGTTTCAGCTGCACATATTAATGGCGGCTTAAGTGTAGGCGCTTTATATGGATATGGGAAAATGGAAATAGCTGAAGCGGATTTCTTAATTAATAAACCATATGAACTTGTTAGTATTATTGAAGCCATTCAACAAACAACCGGAGCAACCTGATTTGTGTCACTTCTTTTTGCTTCCTTTGCTCTCCTGAATTTTATAATACGCCAAGCCCTACGGGCGCGAAGATATAGGTTATTCAAATATTAGATGGACGCTACTCTTATGTCGTAGGAAATAGAATTACAATGAATAATGAAGAATTAGTTGAAAATCTATCAAATTACATCATTCGTAAAAAACATAAAAATAAAGCAATGTTAGTTGCTTTTGATGGAGTTGATACATCAGGTAAAACAACGCTTGCAAATGCTGTATATAGCAATCTTAAGCTAAGGAATATTGAAGCTATCAATGTTTCAATAGATAAGTTTCATAATCCAAAAGATATCAGGATTCAAAAAGGAGAACTGTCACCAGAAGGTTTTTATTTTGACAGTTTTAATTATGATAAGATTATTGAGTTTATCATAAGCCCGGTAAAGAATGGAAAAACAACAATAATAAATGGAATCTATGATTATAAAACTGAGAGTTATCTAGATCAACAGATAACTCCCATTTCTAAAAATACAATAATCCTGTTTGATGGCATTTTCATGCATAGAGATGAAGTAGATCATTATTGGGATCTATCGATCTTTCTTGATATTTCTTTTACGACAGTGAGACAACGTGCAATTAAAAGAGATAAGGAATACTTTGGATCAGATGAAAAGGTTCTTGAAAAATATAATAAAAGGTATATTCCAGGAGAGGAATTATATCTAGGCTTATGCAATCCACAAGCTCGAGCTGATTTTGTTATTGATAATAATGACTGGGAAAATCCTGTGTTAATCAAAGGAAATTTCAACTAACAACTGATTCAGACCGAGAATGCTATTATCACGAAATTTGCAGTCGCTTCGCGCAGAGGAATGAAAATGATATTGCCAGAGAAATATGAACAAACCGTTAATAAGTTATATGATATTGCAGGACCTGTTATAAAATATAGAATCGATACAGAAATTTATGATAAAAAGAATTTGATCCTTACCGATTACTACTCAAATGGAAATAAAGAAATCGATTATTGGTTAACAATCCACCAAAAGGATCGAATACATGGCAAAGATGATATTTTCTTTGAAAACGTTGCATCAAAGCTACTTGATTTTGGATTTTCAAAAAATGATATCGAATTTAATGATTTGTTTGAATATCTTCTTGCTGATTCATATTGGTCAAACAATGAAGCAAACCAAATCACTATGTACCCTTTCTTTATTCGTGCAGGATATCAAGGCAATAAAAATATATCTTTATACTTTAGAACACGTATTGATCGAATATTGAACACGATTAATAAGTTTGGTTATTCTTTTCAAGACAAGGATCAAGCACGAATTACAAAATATGAGAATGAGTTTAGATTTATCACCGACTGCCTGGATGAACCATTACCGACCATTTACGATATTTATGCATATGCGTATTATAAAAATGATGACACAAGCATAAACAAAAAAATCGAAACAATCATTCAATATGTGTTAAATGATGATTTTCAGAGAATTCCAGAAAAGGCGTATGTATATGACAACAAACGAAAAAGATACTATGCAGCAGGAAACGTATACCATGCATGCTTACATGAAGACAGAAAACTATTAAACATTCTGAACCGCCCCGGTTTCACCGGAGACTCTTTTACGTGAGTCCCGCCGCTACGGGCAGACTATGAAGATCAGTATAATACGCTTTTTCAAGTTCCGCTGGAGGAATGTTTCCAATCGGTTCAAGTAGCCTAACATTGTTGAACCAATCAACCCATTCCAAAGTTGCGTATTCAACCGCTTCCAGACTTTTCCAAGGGCCTCGTTTTCTGATGACTTCCGTTTTATACAGCCCATTGATGGTTTCAGCAAGTGCATTGTCATACGCACTTCCAACGCTTCCAACCGAAGCTTCAATACCAGCCTCAGCAAGACGTTCAGAATACCGTATTGCCAAATACTGACTCCCATGATCGCTATGATGAATCAGGCGGCCATTAATGTCGCGAGCCCAGATCGCTTGCTCAAGCGCGTCGAGTGTCAAATCGGCACACATCGACGTTGCAGTTCGCCAACCGACAATCATACGCGAGAAAACATCGATAATAAACGCAACAAAAACGAAACCGATCCAAGTCGAAACATATGTGAAGTCAGCTACCCACAGTTGGTTTGGCCGGGTCGCGCTGAAATTGCGACAAACCAAGTCAGATAGGTCCTGATTCTCCTTTGAAGGAATCGTTGTCCGCTTAACCTTGCCACGAACCGCGCCCTGAAGCCCCATGCTACGCATCAATCGCTCGACGGTACACCGCGCGATCATGATCCCTTCGCGGTTCAACTGGTGCCAGATTTTGCGCGCTCCATATACCTGAAAGTTAGAGTCCCAGACGCGCTGTATTTCCTTACGAAAGGTTTCATCGCTTTTTTCCCGTGCGGAACGTTTTTCGGGATCTTTCTGTTTCGCCCGGAAATCGTAGTAGGTCGAAGGAGCAATTTGCAATGTTTCGCACATTGGCTCGACTCCCAGATCTTGGTGGTGTTGATCGATGAACTCGACCGTTACCGCAGTTGGCGGTCGAGTTCCGCCTTCGCGAAAAATGCGGAAGCCAACCGAAGTATTTCGTTGGCCTTCTTCAGCTCTCGATTTTCTTTCTCAAGCTGTTTCATGTGTTCGCGCTCATTGGTCGTTAAACCTTCGCGCTTCCCGTTATCGTTCCCGTCTTTTCTGATCCAGTGCCTGAGTGTTTCCGCGCTGCACCCAATCTTCGAAGCGACTGATCGAATAATCGCCCATTCCGAAAGATTGGATTCTTTTTGCTGCTCGTAAACCAGCCGAACAGCCCGTTCTTTCACCTCTGGTGAAAACCGTGTTTCTTTGCCCATGACCGTATCCTCTCAAACTTTTCGGTCTCCGGCAATCCCGGGGCGGTTCATTCTTCTTTTCTCAAATTTTGCTGCAATATGTACAAATCAAACATTATTGAAAGATATTAACTCCTTATTAAACACAAGATTAGGTAATAACTTTTTTCTTTTTGATAAAACTCACTTAAAAGAACAAAAAAATAAGTATCAAATATATTCAGGTGCACATATGGGATTAGCAGAAAATAGGAATAAAAAAGAAACACTGGAAATTGAGTCAACATTTTATATGTTAAAAATACTGTCAAACTTACATAGAAATGGCGTAAAATAAAGAGAAGTCGCAAAGGATTCAATGATGACACACTTTGATGATGAACCATTTGCGTTTAATAACCATGATCATATTTATGGTACAATTACGCCAAGTTATATTGAAGCAAGTGATGGGATACATGTAGCGTATTATCCTTTAGAAACAAACACTATTCCAAAAGCTGTCATTGTATTCATTCATGGAGCTGGCGCTCATTGCCAAATGGCTGATTATCAAAATATTGGAACTAAACTTGTAAGCAATGATATCAACAGCTACTTTATAGATATACGCGGCCATGGAAACTCGGAAGGAACTCGTGGCTCAACACCTTCAAAAGAACGCGTATGGATGGATATCAAAACACTAGTGGATTTCATAACAAAAAAGAATAAGAACGTTCCAATCTATTTAACAGGACACTCTGCTGGTGCCGGAATTGTAATAAACTATGCAACCTGGAGTAAAAGATTAGAATGTAGCGGCTATTTTTTGATATCACCTTACTTGGGCTGGCGTGCAAAAAGTTATCGTAAGACAATGAAAGATGATACCTTTGCAACGGCAAAGTTGCGATATTTTATACTCAACGCATTGTCTTTTGGCTTGCTATTTGGGAATAAAACCTGCGTGTATTACAATTACCCAAGAGAAATCCAAAGTCAGGATCCATTACTGGTGACTTCAATTTCTTGTAATATGAGTAAATCATGTACCTTATGGAACCCTAAAAGGCAATTTGGTATGATAAAGAAACCCGTGTACTTATACATTGGTTCAGACGATGAATTATTCAGTCCTGACAAAGTATCTTCATATAAAAAGTACATATCAAAAAGCATTGACAAACAATCACGCTTCGAAATATTGCAAAATTATAAACACCTGACGATATTACCATCGATCGATACATATCTTATAGAAGCTATCGAGAATATTCGTCGAACAGTTGCCCTAACCTGACTCGCCTATGTTATGATGTACACAGGGAAAAGCGTGTTGATAAAAAAACGTTGTATACCATGATAGTCATGTCGCAAAGTGATTCAATCATTCATATAAAGGAGATCGTGCATGAGCGTATTCGAGGAAGGATTTAAACTGCTTGATGAGAAGTTTGGAAATGGAAAAGATAATATTCTATCGCTTGCGACTATCGCCCTTCAGCCAAACGATGACGGCACGCCCCGTCCGGCCGTCCGCGGCGTAGACGCATATTACGAGAACGGCGTTTTTTACGTTACGACGAACGCGAAATCGAACAAAATGCTGCAAATAGCGAAGAACCCGGCGATATCGATCGCTTCATCCACGGAAATGTTTACGGCCAGCGGTAAAGGCAAGAATCTGGGTTGGGTATTAGACCCGAAAAACGCAGATTTGAGGGGCAAACTCCGCGCCGCCTTTGCATGGTACGACAGCGCGAACAATGAAAAGGATGAGAATTGCTGCATTCTGGCGATTCACCTGACAAAAGGAACGTTGAACATTAACCACTGGGAAAAGCTGTATCATATGGACTTCGTGAAAAAGACCGATATGGAGAACGGAGGGGTATTTTAGCCTCCGCGAAAATTCTGGAGGGTATACCGTAGAGATGCATATACACCTATTGGGGCCTTCCGGTTCAGGGACATCCACTCTTGGGCGGGCGTTGGCGACATCATTGCGCATTCCCTGGTTTGATACCGATGAGATCTTCTGGGAGGATACCAATCCTCCCTTCACGATTACGCGTCCGTTAGACCGGCGACAGGCGATATTGCAAGACATCAATACCCGACATGAATCATGGATTATCTCCGGATCAATGCTACAGTGGGGGGATTTTCTCAGGGACACGATGGATCTGATCATCTATTTGTATGTCGATAAAGAGACAAGAATTCCACGATTGGTGAAGAGAGAAAAGGAAAGGTTTGGCGACCGTATCCTGCCGGGACATGATATGCATGATAATCACCAAAATTTTATCAAATGGGCGGAATCATACGAAACAGGCGGGCTTGACATGAGAAGCAGGGCAAGTGAAATGGAATGGATACGTAAAGCGTCATGCAAAGTCGTCAAGATTGAAAATGAAATATCCCTTGAAGACGAGATAGAATTGGTGATCGACAGCCTGCAAATTGACAAATAGTTTATGATCAGCAATAATGGACGAAGGTAAGTGAGACCGTATGAGCTTTAACTCGATTGACTTCGCATTATTCGTCCCAATCGTCTTTTTTTTCTATTGGTTCGTTTTTAACCGAAACCTGAAGGTACAGAACGCATTCCTCCTTATTATGAGCTACGTGTTCTACGGATGGTGGGACTATCGATTCCTTTCGCTTCTGCTCATTAGCACCCTCATCGATTACTTCGTGGGTATAGGGCTTGATAAAGCGGACAATCAGGGCAAAAGAAAGCTCCTTCTCGCCATAAGCGTCGTCTGCAACCTTGGGCTCCTTGGTTTCTTCAAATACTACAATTTCTTCGTCGATAACATAGAGACGGTCTTCACCTTCCTCGGAAAACCGATCGAGCTCGGAACTCTTAGGGTTATCCTTCCGGTCGGGATCAGCTTCTATACCTTTCAGACAATGAGCTACTCGATAGACGTGTACCGCAGGGCGATGAAACCAACGAAGGACTTTATCGCCTTCGCCTCGTACGTGACGTTCTTCCCCCAGCTCGTCGCCGGCCCGATCGAGCGGGCCACGAACCTCTTGCCCCAGTTTCTGCGCAAGCGGCAATTCGTCTACGAGAACGCCGTCGACGGATTGACGCAAATCGCCTGGGGGCTTATCCAGAAAGTGGTTATCGCCGACGCGTGCGCGCCGATGGTAAACGAGATATTCACCAACCATGGGTCATACTCCGCGAGCACCCTCGTCGTCGGGGCCGTCCTCTTCGCTTTCCAGATATACGGGGATTTTTCCGGGTATTCCGATATCGCCATAGGAACGTCGAAACTCTTCGGTTTTTCGCTCATGCGCAATTTCGCCTACCCCTACTTCTCGCGCGATATCGCCGAATTCTGGCGGCGCTGGCATATCTCCCTCTCGACATGGTTTCGGGATTACCTGTACTTCCCCTTTGGAGGAAGCCGAAAGGGAAAATGGGTTAGCGCGCGAAACACCATCCTGGTTTTCATTATCAGCGGCTTTTGGCATGGGGCCAACTGGACGTTCATCGTCTGGGGCGCCCTGAACGCGGCGTTCTTCCTTCCCCTTTTGCTGTTGTCCCGAAACCGCGCCAACGTCGGAATCGTCGCCGAGGATAGGCGCTTTCCTACGGTGACCGAACTGCTCTCGATTGCGGGAACCTTCTGCGTCACGCTGGTCGGCTGGGTTTTCTTCCGGGCTCGAAGCGTCGGGGACGCGCTGGCCTATCTATCGGAGATTGCGGCCCCTTCCCTATTGTCGGCGCCGCGATTCCCCGGATCCCGACGACTGCCTATTCTCGCGGTGTGCATACTCGCCTTCATTATGGTCGAATGGGCGGGAAGGAAAGACGCCTATCCGCTGACGCGGCTGCGCGTCATTCCAGCCCAAAGCATACGATGGGCGGCCTATCTCTGCGTTGTTTTCGCGACGTATTTTCTCGGTAATTTTTCCGAGTCGATCGAGTTTATATACTTCCAGTTTTAGGAGACTGCATGAGGCGTTTCATCGTGAAGGGTGCCGTTTTCGCGGCTATTCTTCTGTTAATCAACGCGGCCTTTCTCGTTTTTGTCGACCGCGTTTATTTCCGCCCTTACGAAACGATCAATCCGGACTACGAGGCATACCTCCTCGGCGATTCGCATGCCTCGGCGTTGATCGGTTTTCTCGAGCCTCATGGGGTATACAACTTCGGCATGGGCAGCGACTCATACGAGGATATGCTCCGAAAGGCCCAGTACCTTGTCGAGCGGTCGACCGTCAAGCTGTTCATAGTTTCTGCGGACGACCATACCCTTTCGCTGTACCGTGAAGAGAATAATAACGCCGATCGGTCCGCGTTCTTCTCGACGCCAACCACCTTCGGTAATCACGTCGAGTGGTTCGAGCGCCGATTCGTCGCCCGGTATATCGTGCTCCTGAACTCGAAGGCTCGGGACGTGATCCGATCCCGAGCACGGGCCTTCTTTCGCGGCGACGACGAACCGGTCGATTCGGAACGGGCAAGATGGTCCGATCTCACGGCAGAAAAGCGCATTAAGCTATCGCGCTCCCGCGCGGGCCAACAGTTTCCCGGAAAGGAATCCTCCCGCCGCATGAAAGAGGCCCTCGACGACCTCCTGTCGCTCTGCGCGGTAAAGGGTATCGCCGTCGTCGGTATCAAGTACCCCTTGACGGAAGAATACGCCGAAATCGTCAATGGTCTTTCCTTCGGGGCATCCGACGTATTTGCCGGAAAAGGAGTGCCCGTTCGCGACTATACGCACGCGTTCGACGGGCATCCGGAGCTTTTCAGGAATCAAGACCACCTCAACGTCTATGGCGCCGAGTCATTCGCCGCCCTGCTCCGAAAAGACATTCTGGACGCGCGGTAGACATCGCGCTCATCTTCCGTTGCGTGGTAGGTTCTCGATGACGCTTACCGTTTATTATTCCTTACCGGCGTTCGCCACATCATACAGCTTTTGATATTCGCCGTTGACGATGAGGGGGGTTATCATAACCTCTTTCTCCTTTTTCTCGCCGATGATCGTCGTTTTTAGGTAGCCCAAATGCTTCTTGTTGAATTTCTGTTCATTCACGCCAAAATGCTTGTAGAGCTCATAGAAGACGAGCAATCCAATTATTGGCGTCATTATAAATACCTCTGCTTCATCCCTGAGGACGAGGAAGAAACCAACGGAAACCACGGCGGAAATCAAACCAAGAAGGATATTCCGTATCAGGGATTTTTTCTTTTTGATTTCCTCAAGCTCGTTTTTACAGGTATCGCACACCCTGAACCAGACGGCGGCATACTGCTTGACCGTCTCGATGGAAGACCCGTAATGATTGGTATACGAGCCAATCGGATAATCGCCGAATAGCTGTATTCCCGATTTTCCATCGATCTTCGCGCAATGAACGCACACTTGAGGGATGTTCATGCCCTGTTTCTTGTTGCCCTTTCCCATTTTGTCCTCCGATTACGATTACATCTATTATAAACTTTGAAGCCCGGCGAGCGTTCCCCGCGCGAGGCCCCTTTCGCGTTCATTCCATGCCGACGAAATACCTGGCCATCGCGTCCCAAAAATCCATTTCGTAAGAATCGAGTTTCCACAGGCCCTCTCGATACTGGATTACCTTGCCCTTGAAATAACGCCTGACTCTCTTGTTCCCCTCGCCCTCGAAGTCGACGTAGCCGAGAACCTCATACGCGGCGTTCGGGAGTTTCGTCACGCGGGTACGGCTCTCGCCAAGTTTCGGGAAACTGGCCGTCCCCGGGGTTCTCACCTTCTCTTTCATGAAGTCGCACATGATGATCCATGCCTCGGCCGAGTTATCCCGCTCGATGCTCGCCTCGTCGGGGACGTCGGGGGTTTCGATGATTTGCTCCGAGGGCGTAGTCCAGTTACCGGCGCCGAAAATAAAGTAGCCAAGGGTCGCGAGGGCAAATACGACTATGAAAACGTGCAGGGGATAGATCGAGACTCGGAACCGCTTCCGCCTGATAATCGGAGAACCATCGGGCAGACCAGCCGAACACTTCGCGCATATTTTGTCGATCCCGTTATTCGAATACCCGCATTTGGGACACACAATATTCATTTATTATCCTCCTTTTTTATATACTTGAATACCATCGTAAATCCGCCCGACTCGGACTGTCAACGATTTTTTGGATGATTGAGTGTTCTATAAAAACCCTGATAACAAAAATGCAATATGCAGTACACATGTTAAACTTATCAAGGAGAGAAAAATTATGCCAAATCGCATCGGTATATCTGACAAGGCCAGACTAGCGGGATATTCGGCGTTGTTCGCATTAGCAGTCGCTCTTTCTCTTACCGTATGCGGATGCCCGAATCAGACAAAGAACGGAAACGCTATATCGAATTCTGATAATCCTGGCAAGAATGCCGTGCCCGAGTATTTCGTAAAGGTTGGCGGGCACAGGCCGTTCGGAGTCGCGATCAATAACGGGATCATGTACATGGTCACCGCGCCGGCTTCGGGAAACGGGGAGCTTTCAAAGATCACCCCCGACGGGAAGATCGAGGAATTCGTGAAGTTGGAAGGCGATTTTTCCGGCAATTACATAACTGATAAAAGCTTTATCAGTTCCGGTATCGATTTCGACGATACGGGAAACGTATACATTACGCTCGGCGACAAACTGATAAAGATATTGCCTGACGGAACGGTACGCACGATAGCGGACGGGTTCTCCCGTTGTTTCGACGTCAAGATCGACAAAACGGGAAACATGTACGTCGCGGACGACAAGGCGGATACCATCTACAAGTTTACGCCATCGATGGAGAAAAGCGTATTGTACAAGGGTGGAATTACGGGTGATTTCATTTTAACAAGCCTCGCTTTCGACAAGAGACAGAAATACCTTTATGCGCGGGAAGGTCGAAGAGTCCTGAAATTCAGGATTAATCAAAAAGGATCCCTGACGAAACCGGTAAAGCCGAAATACGTCGTCGACAATATCGACATGTTTACCATTTGCCTGGATCAGGACAATACGATCTATGCGTGCACAAGCTATTCCCTGATCCGGATTGACGGCAAATCGAAGGCAACTACTATAGTGAACTCCTTGCGAGATCCCGACGGATTATGCTTCGGGCAATCAGGATTCGACCCGGATGCCATATATGTCGCGGCCATATCCGGTATTGTGAAGGTCCATTTGCGATAACGGACACTCATCTCCCATAGTAACTCTAGCAGAGGCCCGTCAGCGGTTCGCGCCCAGCCCTTCGGCCGGCGACCCGACCTGTGAGGAAAAATCGGCCGTCGCGGGATTATCCACGTCGGGATTGACGAACAGAGCCTTCCTGTTTGCTTTTTTTACGGCGTCCTTGCCCGGCCCGGGGGCGTCGACGATACCGACGAAACAGTTGCGGGACATAACGGTTCCCTTGCTCCCCAGGTCGCAGAGAAAGGCCTTGTCACCGCCGGACGAGGCGCACACGCCGACGTTCCCGGTCAGCTCGCAATTATCGGAGGCCGAGACGCTGAACTCTCCGCCGACGATCTCCCGTGTCAAGCTGTTGCCGTAACAGGTGTTGCCCCGCATCAGCACACTATTCGACAGATAGGAGTGGATGCCGCGGCCCCCGTTGCCGAAGCAGAGATTGCCCTCGACGAGAACCTGTCCTGTATACGGCTCCGGCTTGTACCAGGGATTCCATGTCTGGGTATGCTTAAAGTCGTCGATGATAATTCCGTTACCGTCGGTTATTGCCCCCACGATATGGAATGGGATACGGTTCTCGATCCCGTAGCAGACATTTCCGGTAACGCTGCTTCGAATACCGGCGGTTGTATCCGACTCCCAATTCTGGTACAGCGAAATGCCGCTCGCTCCCCACGGTGTCCAGAAGGCGCAACGCGAGATCAGGTTGTTGCTGATCGTCAGGTAATCGGCTTCGGCCGTCCAGATGCCACCGCCGGAGCACTCCGTGATCACGCAGTTCTGGACGATGACATGCCGGGTGAGCTTGTCGTAATTATCCCAGCAGTACATGATTCCGACCCCGCCGCTGACAGTCCTGGGATTCGCCGTTTCCTTCTTCAGGGCCCGCGCTTCTTTCAGGGTTAGCGACTCAAGGGGTCCCCGGATGACGAGCCCGCTGATGATGATGTAAGACGAACCCTGTATCGAAACGGCGTCCCAGCCGTCGAATGCAAGCACGGGATTATGTCCCGGGTAATTTCGCAGGCAGATCCAACGCTTCTCGGTGCCGTGGTGGTCGTAGAAAATGGCGATATTGTTTGTCCCCTCGTTGCGGTAGGTACCCTCCATCACGAAGACGGTATCCCCTGGACCGCTCAGATTGATCGCCGCCTGTATGGTTCTGAGCGGCATTTCCTTCGTCCCGGGATTCCCGTCATCACCCTTCAGGACGCTGACGTATCGCTTGCTCCCGTTCAGTCCGTACAGAACCGGATCGACCGAAACCTCGGCGGGACGCTTGTAGAAATTGGCGGCAAGAAACTCGTCGGTGACGACCTCGGGCCATTCCAGGGCCGACAGTGGCAGAACCGAAACCAGGAATAGGAAAAGAACCGTTATCCGTTTCATGAATGGCCTCCTGTTGAAGAGAGTATACCATAGCGCGCAAGCCTGCATCGAGTTGTTCTTGAAATATCCGCTTAGCGCCAAGGGGAGTAACGAATATCAAATGGAACAGATAAACGCGGTTGAGTTACGGGATTCGTCCATATATCCCGATTCGTCAGTGCTGAGTGGAATACTGGGTGCTTCGTATCCGGCCTACGAGGCGCTGCTGGCGTTGTTCGCCGAAATGGGCATGGAGCATGGATGGAGATACTACAAGGACGGCAAGACATGGCTCTGTAAGGTACAAAAGAAAAAGAAGACCGTTGTCTGGATGTCCGCATGGAAGGACTACATGCAGGCGACGGTGTACGTTCCCTGCGCGTACTTGAACGAATTGAAAGGAATGGAATTACGGGAATCTGTAAAGGAAAAGATCTTGTCGGCAAAGCAAGTCGGCAAATCCCTTCCGTGCATGTTCGAGATACGGAATACGGATATTCTCGATGATCTGAAAAAAGTGATGCTGTTCAAAGAATCCTTATTGTCTTCTCCAGGATGATCGCAAGCCCGAAACTCGACGCGAGGGAGAGGGCGAATACGACCGGTAGCTGAATCCAGGGCGGTCCGAGCCCGAGCCTCGTACATAGTGCGAGAAAAGCTATGACGACGTCGAGATGCAAGATGTACGCGATGAACGAGTTAGATGATAACGTCGCGCTGAACGCGGTTTCCCTGTCGAAATATCGCCTCGCGGCGACGATCATTCCCGCTACCAATAGCCCGCAAAGCGAATACCTGAAGAGCGCGTACCCGAGGATTATCGCGAACGGCCTGTCCTTCCCCATCAGCGAAGTAACCAGGAGGTAGGGAAGCACGAGAACCGCCGCGCAGATGAGAAGCCTCACAGGTCGCGCCGCGTTACCTTCCCGAAACCACGAACGGCGGCTTGCCTCGACACCGCACGCGAACGCGCATGCGTACGGAACGAGACGCGATACCTGGAATTGCACGATCGAGATTACGAACCACGAATCCCCGAAGAGCGAGTACGTAACGGCGTATCCGATCGTCGAGGCGAAAACAGCGGAAGACGCGCGGAACGCGATGCGATGCGGCGAGTCCGGGACGGTCGCCGGGCGAACGGGACGAAGCCTGTCATCGATCGCGCGATAGATGCAATAGAAGGCGAAAAAGATAAAGAGAAGCGAGAGGAACCATAAGTGGTAATGGCTGAAGTAGTACGGGGATGCCGACCTGTCCTGGATCGGGTTCGCAGGGAATCGAAAGAAGCCAACCAGGTATTCCGCGGCGATCCGCCAATATCCGCTTCCGCTCGCGCCGCGAACCGCGCCCGTCATGAAGGCAACGAACGGATTGAGAAAGACGACTCCAAGGAACCAGGGTAACGCGAGAGCTCTTGCCTTTCTCCGCATCAGTCCGGCGGACCCATACTTCCCGAACGAGCCGCTGGCAAAAAATCCCGATATAAAGAACAAGGCGGGCATGAGAACCAAATCGAAGACGCCGCAGAGAACGTCGGCGAATGCCCATGATCGATCGTCGACCACGACCCACCACGCCTTGGAGCTTTTCGCGTACGCGAGGGCCGTATGGAGAAGGATCACCATGGCGACGATCGCCGCCCGGGCGTTGCCCATAAAGTACATGCGCCCCGAGCCAACGGTCTTATCCCGTGCCATATTCGTCCCGCCTCTTGATGCCGCCAGGCTCAGATCCGTCAAGATGATACAGTAAGGAGACCCGGAGGATGAAATAAAATACCTATAGTATCCAAGACCGAAAGTATTGGAAATGACCATGAGTGTCAATAACCGAGCCGATCGTCCGGGATAACGGGAATCAATGAAAAACGCGGGGATAACCCCGCGTCTTTTTTTTGTAACGCGCGTACATGACCCGGGTGTTACATAATAATCACGACAAGGAGAAATCCATGATAAAACCGCAAGGACTGTTACTGCTCGGAATGGCGCTCTGCATCGTATCCTGTTCCAACGGCTCCGGAGGATCCGACGACGAGACGGCCGGTAAAGATCCTGTCTTCGGCTATATCGCCGACACGTGGGTTGACGGCGTCTTCTCGACAGAGATGGACGACTACTGGCATGAACAGGGGATCGCCCATTCCGGAGCGAATTATTACCTCTTTCCGAAACCGGTCGAGGGTACCGGCCATTCATGCAGGTTCGATCCCCTGTCGCCGTACTTCCAGTCATGGATAGGCCTATACACCGTCAAGGACAGGGACGGCGTGACGTACGGAATCAACGGCGGAGTCCTTGATCAGGAAGCCGTCATCAAGCTGGGCATAGCCGACCAGACCGGCTGGCTCAAGGATTTTGCCCGCATACCCGATCCCCGGGTTATTCTCGATGGGTCAGTCCCGGTAACGTGCGAGGAAACGACCATAGACGGAGAGCCTGGATGGAGGCTGACCTGCCGCCTGCTTACCCAGGCGGACGTCGGGGAGGACAACCTGCAGGACGGACTCCCGGCACTCCTGACGGTCCCCGCCAATTGCTGGAGTTCACGCGTCTCGAGTTATCAGGAGATCATGACGAACATCGTGTTCTACGTCTGGTATTCAGCCGAAAACCGCGAACTCAACATGCTCTACCTGACAGGCTCCGAATACCTGGATCTCCAGGGCACCGCGCACGACTACCTCCCGGAGATCCTGCCCGAGCTTGAGGAAATGGCCAGGAACGTAACCGTTCGCTGAAAGACGAACGACGTGCGACGGGCATCGGCTTCATATCTATTCCCCGTTAAGCACTTCCCTCATGGTTACGAACTCCCCGATTACGCCGGGATCTTCCGTGAGTATTTCCAGGAATCTCTTCCTTCGCGCGTCTTCAGAATCGCCTTCCTTCCAGGATATGTTGATGGCCCTGTTTCGACCGCCGCTCTTCGCGGCGTACATGGCCCGGTCGCTCAACATGATCGTCTGCTCGATGGAAAGCGCGTCCGGCGCGCTTTCCAGGAAGGGGAGCCGCGCGAATCCGATCGAGCATGTCTTGCTGATCGTCTTGCCGCAGCTGAGGGGAACCCCGACCGAGGCAACGGCCTTGAGCGCCCTGCGGGCGAAGGTATCGAGATAATTCGCCATGGTATTATTCAGGATAATGAGGAATTCCTCGCCTCCCCACCGCACGATAAAATCGTCGGCCCGAATGATCGACTTGAGGGCGCGGGATACCTCGGTAAGCACCAAGTCTCCCGCAGCGTGTCCCCACTCGTCGTTTACCGCCTTGAAATGGTCTATGTCGACCAGATACACGCCGATGACCATATCCGTACTCGTCATCGTCCTGTTTTCAGAATTGTCCAGGCATCTCCTGAGTCTTTGGGTATATCGATTCGCGATACCGACGATGTAGTTCAGGAAGTAACGCCGGTTGTTAAGTCGCGTAAGCGGATCGAGCAACGTGAGTTCCTGCAAACGCTCATTCGCCTCGTTAAGTTGCTTTGTCCGTTCCGAGACTTTATCCTCCATGTTCGTGTAGAGCCGGGCTATTTCCATCGAGATGGCCGCTTGCGAGGCGAGGATTTTCAGGACCTCCAGCCTCGCCTCGGTGAAGACCCCGTTCGACAGGTTGTTCTCAAGATAGAGTATGCCCCGAAAGGCGTTCTGATGGAGAATCGGCATGCAGAGGAGCGACTTCACGCCGTTTTGCGCGATATAGGGAACGTCGTGAAAGGGCCCCGCGGCCGAGGCGTTATTGAGCGTCAAGTACGCCCCGCTCCTTCGAACGTAATCCGCTATCTCGAGGCACAGGTCGCCGCTTTCCCGATACGGGATGGAATCAACGAGCTCAATTCCCTCTACCCACGAAACCTTCCGCGCCTCGACCAGCAGGCCCCTGCCGTCGCCATAGTCGATGAGTATGCATCCTTTTTGGGCTCCCGCGTTCTCCATGACGATACCCATCAGGGTTTTAAGAAGGCCGTCGGCCTTGATCTCCCGGGAGATTGCCTGGACGGATTTCGCAATCGATCCAATGTCCAGGAAACCGTTTGATACGGTTGATCCCGAAACCTTCGTACCGCGCCTATCGTCAAGGTCTTGTGCCCGTTCGTCCAGCGATACGAATTGAAAGGGATAGGCCCTTTCCATGGACGAAGTCTTCCTGACGGAGCCCCATCGTCCATAGTGATAGTAGGCATCCTGAAGGAAGGCCCTCGCGATCGCGTCGTCGCCGCGTTCCAGCCAAAACCTGCCCTCGAGCTCATTGACGAGGCCGATCATCTGCTGAAAGCCCTCCGGGCCGATCGCGGCCGCGGCTTGGCGGTAGAGGGCAAGGGTCGTCTCGAGCGGCTCCCCGCGGTAAGCCGAGAACTCGGCCGACGCGAGCAGATGCTTGTGCGCGAAATTCTCCGGACAGCTGTCGGCCCATTTCTTGAGCGTCGCGAGGCACGCGTCGATTCGCGCAAAGGCCTCGCCCTCGTCGCCCGCCGTGCCTGCCTTCAGCCTGTCGACGGTAAGGAGTACGCGAACAAGATAATGATCGGCGACGGGAAAGTCGGTGCCCGCGGCGAAAATTATCCCTTCGGCCATATCATTCCACTTCGCGGCCTCGTCGGTATTCCCCATGAGATAATGAAAAAAGGCGTTGTATTGCGAAAAGCGGAGATGAAGCACCATATGCTTCATCTCCCGTATCTGGTTCAGGCGCTCACCGTCGGCCTTTTCCCATTCGAGTTCAGCGGGATCACCGATTGGGGTCGTGAATTTTTTGATGGCCTGCATGACGATCTCCGCGAGCTTGAGCTGGATAAAGCCGCGCGATTCCGCGAGGAAGGCCATAGCGTCGCCTGTCTCGCGTTCGCAGTCCGCGAGGTCAGCGCCGACCCAGATCATGAGATGTAGTTTATGGGAAAGCGCATACATCGCGTGTTGCATGTCCCCGTTCTCCAATCCGGACCGGTATGAAAGACCGTAGTACTCCAGGCCCTCACTGAAATGCCTGCGCATGTGGGAAACGTAGGTGAATGAAAAATAGACCGCCGGACGCTGCCCTTCGGCCTTAAGCCGGTCGATGAGGGAAAAGGCCGCCTTTCCCAGCCGGTATCCGGTCTCGTAATCGCCCAACATCGAGGCGACCAGGATCCCCGCGTCGGCCACGGCTTTGCAGGATTCCATGGTAAGCCCGCTCGTCAGGGTCAGATCCATCATCGTGAGCGTTACTGTGAGATACAACGGATAATCGATTTGAATGGCTGCGGGAACGGCTTGCGCGAGGAGGCGCATGGCCATAGCCTTCTTGGGGTCATCCATGACGGCCAATCCGACGAGGCTCTCGATAGGAATCCGGGCCAGGGCCCCCATCAGACGGCCGATTCCCTTATCCACGGCCTTCCGAATATCCTCCTGCCCATCGGGTAGCCTGACGCCCAGTAGCGAGAGGCTTCGACGGATCTCGTCGATCGCCCCGAAGAGGTCTCCCTTAAACTCGAGGATCCGGGATCGGATAATCGACACCGTTGCCGTCTGGAGATCGTCGACGGTCAAGGCGTCGGCCTCGTTCAGCAAACCCGCCGCGGCCGCCGGATCGCCCGCGAGGAATACGGACTCGGCCTTGCCGAGGATAAGGCCGAAGCGCAGGTCTCGATACCCCTCCCATTCAGGCTCCGACATCTGCGCGAGGCCCGTTCCGTAATAGTCGGCCGCCGCCTGAAAGGCCGTTGCCCCCATGGCCTGGTCGCCGGCCGATTTATTGAGACCGGCCAACTCCGCGCGCCTTTCCAGTTTCTCGCCCGTCTGCGTTCCCGCATTGAGGTGGTTGACCATCTCGAAAACCGCCTCGTCAGGATCGCCGTTTCGATGCATCCTGAGCATCTCGGTGCCGATTTTTGAACGGAGGAGACGAATTTCCTCGGCCGGCGTCATCGAAAGGACAGCCTGCCTGAGTCTGTCATGGCGAAACTTGAAGGAGATAAGGAAACCGACAGCTTCGAGGTCGAGCCGTATCAGCGATAGAAGTCGATACTCGCCGCTGATCGGGGTGATGATCTCGCGCTCGACCGCGGCCCAGATGCCGGACTCGAGGTCTTCCGGGCACAGGGCGCTCACGAGCGAAAGCATGCGCACGTCGAAGGAATCTCCGATACACGCGGCGGCTTTCAGGGCGCATACGGCCCGGTCCGGCAGTTCGCGAAGCCGGACAACGAGGAAGTCGATAACGTTGGCGCCCAATTCGGCATCCCGGATCGCGGCTATGTCCCAATTCCATCGGTTCTTCGCCTGGTCGTAACTGAAGGCTCCCTTGTCTGACAGCGAAAGAAGAACCTGATTCGCGTAAAAGGGGTTTCCGCCGGTTTTACCGTAGAGTACGCCGGAAAGCTCGATCGTCGACTCGGGATCCCTCCTGAGGGCGTCGGCAACCAGAAGGTTCAGGGTTTCCTTGTCCAGCGGACGCAAGCGAATCGTTCTCGCGTTCGGCGCGCGCAGCAAGGCCATGAGCGGGTGTCCCTCACCCACTTCGTTGTCGCGATATGCCCCGATTACGAGGAGATGGGGAACCCCGTTCCGGCCCATGAGATACGCGATCAATTCCATCGTGGATGGATCGCACCATTGCATGTCGTCGATGAAGATGACGACGGGACGGCCTTCCCCGGCGACTGACGCGAGAAATTCCCTGATCGCGAGCTGAAGCCTCCACTGGGCCGCTATGGGTTCGAGGGCGGGCAGCCCATCCGATGACCCGATAATGGCCGCCATGTCCGGAACGAGCTCGAGAATAGAGGCCTTTATCGGAGTGAGCCTTCCCTGAAGTTCCTCAAGGAAGCCTTCGCTCATCATGGATATCTCGCCGGCCAGGACGCGAAACGCCTGAATGACGGCGGCATAGGGGATACTACGCTCGAGCTGGCTGAATTTTCCCGAGGCGAAGAAAGCCTTGCCGGTCGAGATCGATGCATGAATCCCCTGGACTAATGTCGTCTTGCCGATTCCGGGTTCGCCCGAAACCATAAGAAGGCGCGAAGCCCCATTCGAGACCTCGCCGAACGCCTCAAGGAGCGATGAGACCTCCTCCTTCCGGCCATACAGCTTGCCCGGAAGGGAAAACCTTCCGAAGCCGTCGAATTCACCCAAGGGGAAATCCGCGATGAATCCCTTATCGTTGTATTCACTCTCGCAGCGTCGAAGGTCTTTCGCGAGCCCCGAGGCGCTCTGGTATCGCTCTTCTTTATCCTTCCTGAGCAGCCTTGCGACGATCGCCGATATCTGCCTCGGGATTCCGGAATCGATCTCCTCAAGCGACGCGGGAATCCTCGCGATATGGGCGTACACAAGCTCGAGGTCATCCTTACCCGCAAAGGGAAGCCTACCGCCGAACAGCCAGTACAGGACCGTGCCCAATGAATAGAGGTCGCTTCGGAAGTCGACCGGGCTATTCATGCGTCCCGTCTGCTCCGGCGAGATGCAGGCGATCGTTCCCTCCAGTTTGCCCGCGGCGGACGCGGCAAGACTCTCGCTGGAAAGCTCAACCGAAATGCCGAAATCGATGAAGGTCGCTTCGGACGAACGGGGATCGGCGAGAATATTGGATGGGGAAACGTCCTTATGGATGACACCGTTCCCATGGATACGCGAAAGGGCCTCGGCCGCGCTTGCCGCGAAGGCTATCCTCTCTCCGACGCTTGCATCCCTCAAACGGGTATCCCGGTCAAGAGAGACTCCATGAGAGTCTTCCAGGAACATGGCAAGGGTATTATCGACTTTCTCCAGGGCATAGGCCTTTACCGCGCCTTCACCCCTTACCCTGCGGGTAATCTCATATTCGCGCCTGAAAGAAGACAATTCAAGATCGGAGGGATATTCACGGTTAAGGATTTTACAGATTACGGGAAGAGCGTCGACGGACCTTGATCCCCTATATATAACGCTTTCGCCGCCCTGATAGAGAAGCTCGAAGAACGAATACCCCGGAATGTCGATCATGATTTTGCAACCCGCCTTGTACGTTAAAGTATAGATAAGCGAACGGGATTTTCCAGTGGCGGGCGTGAATTACGTACGGTGAATTTTTTGGGTAAAAAAAGGGGCGGCGCGATCTGCGCCGCCCGTCGAAGGAACTAGAAGAGAAGGTTATAGACGAAATTTTCCTGAACCTTGGCGATGATGGACGACGTGTTTTCGGGGATCATGGTCTCGACCATGGAACCATATGCGACCGCCTCGTCGAAGGCCGTAGTCGCCGTGGTCTCGAGATCGTCCCACATGTCCGTAAAGAGCGAGATCTCCTCGCGCCAGACTTCATTGTTGTCCTTGGCGTACGCGGCGATGGATGAGCAATTACCCTCATCGTCGTACGTTATCCGGAAGCTGCCGTTAACGGCCCCGCCGGGCTCGCCAGCCTCCGTCGGCAGGCGTACCTCTACCGCGACGCCCGTCGAGTCCGAGGAGCCGGTGAAGGTTTCAATGAGAGCGCCGTCCCCGTCGTATTCGGAGATCGTCACGCCGGCCTTGAGCATATCGCCCAAGAAGGCGAAGGGATCCATTCCCCGAACCTCGCGAGCCGAAAGCGGTGCGACGACTGGGACCGCGTAGGCGTACGCGAAGCTACGCACGAGCGTATCCCCCGAGAAAACGCCGACCGACGTTATTTCGCGGTTATCTCCGTACGCGATCTCGTAATCGAGGGGCATAAGCATGGACTTGCCGGAGGTTTCTACCCGGGTCGGGTAGAGGGTGTCTCCCAGATATTCGATGGATATCCCGAGCGCCAGGGTTGATCCGTAGTAGGTCTCTTTACTGGCGATGCGCTTTGCATCGTCGTAGGTCAGGTCAACGCGAACCTTTCCGTCAAGCCGCTTGTCGCTTCTGGTGCCGGAAAGGGGGAAATAATCCTTGTCGAGGGAAACGACGGTGTTCCCGTTATCGTCATCGAGAGAGAAGCGGTACCCCGAAACGCCGAGACCGGACGAGGCGGGATCGCCGATCGCGGGCTCGGGAAGGGAATCAACGGCGGGAAGCGTCAACGCAAGCCGTTCCTCCGCCACGATCGAGTCCAGAGTCGCCTCGCACGCCGAGGGTTGCTCTACCTTGACGTCGCCCGCGAGGGAACCGGAGTCGGTACCGTAGGAGATCTCCATGTTCCAACCCTTGGTCTCGTCGATATAGTAGTATTTGAGCGCCCCGGTCATCGCGAGCGATACGTTGAAGCTCGCCGCGGTTACGATTCCCCCGGCCGCGTTCGTTTCATAACGCCTGAGCCAGGTGAGGGCGCCCGATGAATCGTATTCCGCCTGAATAGTGACGGTATCGCCCGTTCCATACGCATACGCGTAGTAATGGGAAAGATCGCCCGACGCGCCGTAATACGCGGCGGTTGTCACGAGGCCCGCGGCGTTCCGACCGTATTTCCAGCTGTATTGCGGAGTCCCGTCGGCCTTGTAGAACTGTTCCTGATCAACCGTTCTCGCGGTTGGATCGGAGATATAACGGACGACATAGCACGAAAGGTCTCCGTTCTTGAATGTACTGACTTTTTCAACAGTAGCCGTCGTTTCCGTCTGCGTGGTTACCACGACATCGTCAAGATCGGCATCATCGTCCGAAAGCTCCCAGTTGCAGGATGAAAGCGTGATCGCCGCACACAGAAGGGCAAGCATAGTCCTTTTCATTGCAATTTACCCCTTTACAAGACGCGGTAAATCAAATTACTGTTACAGTGCGTCCGTTTGAATAGCTAAAGTATAGCCCCGAGATGAGGTTCTTTCCATGATAAAGCGACGTTTTCAGGCTTTCTTGCCGTTTTTTCTTCTCGCCGCCTGCGCCCTGCTCGGCGCGGAACCCGTTGTCGTCATCGAGTCGCCCATCCTGGACACCGATATGGCCGGCCTGCAGGAGGTCCTGAACCAGTCCATCGAGGATTTTTCGGACCAGATCGACGAATTGACCGGCGAAACCCTGGAAAAGCCGGACTTTCTGCGGGGATCGTCATACGCGACCTCCCAGGCCGTTCTTTCGTCCCTGAGTCTGCACGACGTAACCCGTCCTTTTATCGCCCTGGGAAGTTCGGCTTCCTACTACAGCCCCTGGCTCTCGACCTCGGTAATCTCGGAGCTCGACAGCCTCGACGTAACGAGCGACGTGGACGCCGGTGCTTGCGTTCAACCCCTCGTTATCCGCGGAGGAGTCCCGCTCAACTTCCTCGTAAACGGGCTTTCCGCCGTCGCGACGGCGGGGTATATGGATGCCTCGTCGGGCCCGTTCGGCGTTACCTCCCTGACCGCCTCCCTTTCAGCCCAGTACATCGTGTTCCGCCCGAAAAAGGGGCTTGCCGCCTGGAACGGCCTGACCCTCTCTCTCGGGGGAGGATTCGCGAAACAATCGCTCTCCGTCACCATCGAGGCGGACGAGATCACCCAGACCATCCCGATCGATCCTGACGGGTCGGGGCCGCTTGCGCCCTTCGAGGCCCGCGTTTCCGTGGAACCCACGATAGAGGCCTCCATCGATACCCTGCTTATGTCCGGTAACGTCGGGGCAATGACCGGGGTAACCTTCCTGAACGCGATAACCCTCTTCGCGGGCGGCGGCGTATGCGTCGGGTGGGCTCAGTCCGAAATTTCCGTCGACTCGAAGGACCCGATCAACGTATCCGGCTACCTCGGAGAACTTATCGAAACCCCCGGAACGATCGGCATCACGGGAACCGCCGACGAATACGCCGACACCTTCGTGCGTCCGTACCTGGCGGGAGGCCTCGCCTTCCGCGTCGGCGCCTTCGAGCTTGCGCTTCCGGTAACCTTCAAGCCCGTTGACTCTATCAGCGTCGCGGTCTTTATCGGGGTGCGGCTATGAGCTTGGGCTTGAAAACGCGCGCCCATGCGCGCATCTTCCTGTTTGCCGCCGTCTTTTGCGTCTCGACCGCGGCGACCGTACGCGCGGACGCCGACGCATCCGCACCCGCCGTCTGGCCGGGAAAGGCCATAATCACCGCCGCCTCGCTGGAAGGGCTGTTTACCGTATCGGAGGAAAACGGAGAGGCCGTGCACGGATACGGCGCCCGCGCTTCATTCGGATGCGTCGGGGCCTTTGCCCGTCAGCTTGCCCTGGAGGCATCCATCGGATACCGCTGGCTTGAGGGCCCCGAAGGCCCCATCCCCTTTCCCGGCTTCCTCGCCGCGGGAGGCTGGCAACTCGACTTCTTCGAGCCAATCACCCTGACTCCCTTTGGCGCCTTCTCGCTTGAATTCCGTACCGAGGAATTTTCCCCCGAGACCGTGACGGGAATCACGGGAGGGGTCAAACTCGCCTTCCTTCTTTCCGGCCGCGACTACCTGACCCTTACCCCGTCGGTCACCGTGCCCATCTCCGGGGACGCTTCTCCCTCCGTATCGCTCGCCCTCGGGCTCAGAAGCGAATGGTCCTGGATACGCCCCGTTCCCGACGAACGGCCGATCGTGCGAGCGAAACCCGAACTCTTCTCGCCGGACGGGGACGGCAAGGATGACGAGGCCGTTCTTCTGTTATCCTGCGAGGATCCATCCCTCGTCTCGGACTGGACGGTAACGGTCCTTGGCGCGGGAGACGCCGTCCACATGCGGCTGGAGGGCACAGGCCGCCCTCCCCGCTCGATAGTCTGGAACGGTGAAAACGGCCCGACCGAAATCGAGCCGGGCGTCGGCTATCGGGCTGTATTCGAGACGGTCGACGTTCTCGGGCGGAAAGAACGGGGGGAGACGACGGTTACCTGCGATATCCTGGTCGTGAAGGACGGAGACCGGTACCGCGTGCGCGTTCCCGACATCATCTTCCCGTCCGATTCCTGGGAACTCTCGCCCCGGGAGTCCCGACTCCTTCTCGACGCCAATAGGCTGGTCCTCGAGCGGGTCGCGGCCCTTTTCGCCCGGTTCCCCTCGTATTCGATGACCGTCGAGGGTTACGCGAACGCCGTGCACCGGGGCAATCCCGCGAGGTACGAGCGGGAGCAGCGGGACGAGTTGATCCCGCTTTCCCAGAAGCGCGCGGAGACCGTACGGGACGCCCTCGCCATGCTCGGGATCGACGGTTCGAGGATCAATACGAAGGCGTACGGGGGTGAGCGGCCGAGAGCGGCCGACGGCGGTATACGGGATGCCTGGAAGAACAGGCGGGTCGAGTTTATTCTGGAACGGTAACGGGCGAAGCGCGATCGGTCGCCCGCGAGACGACGGAGAATATGGCCGCGACGACTGCCCCCGAGATTATCATAAGGGCGCCCGAATGCATCGTGTCCGGGTTCATGTCGTCGGAAAAGCCTTCGGCGGTCATCGCGATTCCGCCCGCGCAGAGGAGTCCCCCCGCCGTCATGAGGGCAAGGGAGCCGTAATGCACGCCCGTTTCGGCCTGTCCCCCGGGAATCTTGTCGAGAATCGGCCTCCCGGCCGGCGGGGGCGGGACCCAAACGGCTCCGTCCCGCGACTCTGAAAGCGCGGACAGGGGAAACCGAACGGACAAGAGCCCTTCCCCAAACGCGGGAAAGGCGAGCAACGCGAGCGCGCATGCGACGCTTATGCATTTCGCCGGTATTCTCGACATGTAAGAAAGTATCACACGACGCAGGAAAAAAGTCAAAGCGATTCTACCGTCCCCGGGTCCTGGACCATGTCGCCTGCCTCAAGGCAATCGGGCTTTCGCCGACGCGAGAACTTCCGCGCGTACATGTGGCGGTCGGCGGCTTTCAGGAGGGTTTCCGCGTCGGTTCCATCGTCCGGGAACCGCGCGCCGCCGACGCTTCCGCCAATCGTCACGGTCGATTCGCGGGGAACGACCGACGAAGGCGACTGAAGCACGGCTTCGACGTGCGTCCTGAGCGACTCGATGCATTCTTCCGTCGAGACGGAGTCGAGCAGGATCACGAACTCGTCCCCCGCGTACCGCGCGACGAGATCCTCCGCGCGCACGCACGACCGTAACCGGTTCGCGATCTCGACGAGGACCCGGTCTCCCATATCATGGCCGAGCCGGTCGTTAACGAGCTTGAAACCGTCCAGGTCGACGAACAGTATCCCGAACGAGGCGGGCCGCTCGCCGCCCCTCTTATCGCGTACGGCCCGTATCTTCAGCGAGATCGCCCGTATGAGCTTTTCCCGGTTCGCTATGCCCGTGAGGCGATCCGTCAGGAGTCGGTCCTGCATAGTCCCGAAACTGCGCGCGAGCACCCCTATCTCGTCGCCGCGGTCGATGCCGACGGGCGCGTCGAGTTCTCCCTCGCCGAACCTCAATACGGCGAGGGACAGCCGATGGAGGTCGCCCGCGACCCAGTTGAGGATCGCGAGCCCCATGCCGATCGCGAGCAACACCGCGAATATCCCGATAATCACGCTCCGCGTCAGGCTCTCGGTCAGGCTCCCAAGGAAATCCCCGCTGGGCATGGCGACGACGGTGATCCACTCGAGTCCCGCCTGATCCTTGATGGTGGCGTATGAGACGTGGATGGTCCCCCCATCCGGGTTCGGAAACGTAAAGACCCTCGCCCCGGCGGTGGTCACAGCCTGCGCGAGGCGCTCGCTCAGTTCGGCGTATACGGCGCCCACGAACGGATTATCGCTCTGCGCAGCGCTCAGCCGGAGATTGGTCCCGTCGTCGAGCGAGCGGACGTTTTCCCCGACCGACGATGCGATGAGATTGCCGTCCGGTTCGATGATAAAGGCGATGCCGTTCGCCGAGACCTCGATGCCCCTGACGAAATCATTCAGGCTCTTGAGGGACATGTCCGTGGCGACGACGCCCTCGACGCTTCCGTCGACGCCCATGACGCGCCGGGCACGCGTCGCCACGAGTTCAAGGGTCCCGAAGTCGATATATACCGAGGTCCATGTGTCGGTCTGGGCGGTTTGTCCGGCGATATACCAGGGCCTCTCCCGGGGATCGAAGAGCTTGTCCTCCCTTGACTCGAACCGAAGCTCGCCGTCGATCCCGGTGAATTTATAGTAGGCCCTTTTCTCGCTCGCCTTCAGTTTCATGCGAAGCTCGCCCTCGTTCCCGGGATACCGGTACACGCCGAATCCCTGTCCGGCGCGATTCCCGTAGTAGACGTAATTATTCGGGTCAGTGTGCAGGGAGGTCGCTATCCAGAAGCGCGAACGCAGGGAATCGAGCTCGGTAGAGATATCGGTAGGGACGCGCATGCCGTTCGGGAAGGCCGCCTCGAGCGCGGCCCCCGATCCCACGATGTGCCTGTCGACCGCCTGAACGATGCGCTCCGCGGTTTCCCGAAGGAGATTATCCGACACCTCGGTAGTGGCCTTTTTGCCCGTATGGTACGAAAGGAGGATAATGGTCGTCGTGAGCATCAGGACGAGAGCGACGAAGGGACCGATCAATATCAGGCGCAACGTAAGATGCCGAGCTTTTTTGTTCTTCATTGATGTTCCTCAATATGTTGTTTAAAAAAACTCTAGCACATATCCATTCAATGTCAATCGATATTTTCGCGCGTATCGGGGAGCGACATCAACGACTGTAGCCTTTGGGAGTTATCAACCCGGAGCGTTCAGGTAACCGGGACAAGCACGTTGAATTCCCCGTAATCCTCGCGGGAGGACGCGAGATCGATATACTCGAGATGCCAGGCGCCCGCGAGGGAATCCCGGTTGGCGGGCATCCACGCGTCGAAGATCCAGCTATACAGGCTCAATACGTCCATCCAGGTCAGGCGCGAGGGATGTACGCGGGATACCAGGGTAAACCGGCGGTACCTTCGGCTTTCTACCCGTTTGTAGACCATGCCCTCGGGCGCCTTGCCCCGGGGCTCTCCCCTGAGCTCCGCGCAAGCCGTATACCAGTCCTCGCTTCCCGTGTGCGTATACTCGATATGGGCGTAATAACGGCCGTGATGACAAGGCTCCGTGATCGCCTTTCTCATGCCGAAGAAAAAGTCGTTGCCGATCTCGGCCGCGGAATTTTTGTTGATCAGGTCGTCGTTCGTCACGAGACGTCGTATGCCGCAAAGGGTCATGGCCGGCTTTACCGCCAACAGGGGCGGCGCGAACGCGCCGTTATCGCCGACCGGGGTAATATCGTTGCCGTCCAGAGCGTCGGTCGCGGGGAGAATGGGACGTTCCTGCCGATACTGCCCGGGGGAAAGCCCCCACAGGGAGCGAAAGGCCCGGCCGTAGCTCTGCTCGTAGTCGAAGCCGTACGAGAGGGCGATGTCGAGGATGGGGCGATCCGTACCGACGAGATCGTCCAGGCTCGCGGTGAGTTTCCTTCGGCGGACATACTCGGAGAGCGGGTAGCCGGTAAGGGCGCGGAAAACCCGGTGAAGGTGATACTTGGAAAGGCCCGCCTCCACGGCAAGCGCGTCCAGGCACAGCTTGCGGTCAAGGGACGATTCGACGAGTCCGAGAACCCGCGCGAGTATCGATGCGTAGCGGTCTTCCATACGGAATTCTACCATCCATCCCCGCTCCTCAGTCCTTGAACGCGGCGCCGACGCTCAGGTTAAGCGAGTCGCCCGCATGATTATAGCGGATGAAGTAGTAGTGACCGGGAAAATCCGCGACGGGCTTCTCCCCCGAATCGATACGTTCGCCCGACGCGGCGGGAGAGCGTACCTTGAACGAGTCTTTGGCCGCGTCCTTGCCGTTGACCGTGATCGCGTAGGATACGGTAAACTCGGTCGAGCCGTCGGCCATCGTCTCGCCGGACACCTCGGCGGCGATCTTCCCGTCGTAGTCGACCCTTGTAAGCGTCGCGCGATCGTAGTCGAAATAACGCCCCGAGGTATCCTTTTTGTCGGGCTTCCCTTCCGAGCCGTTTACCGAATAATAGAAATCGATTCCGGGGAGGTAGCTACCGGCGAACGTGGTCTTGATGACGTTCTTGCCGTCCTTTACCGTGAATTCCGAAAAATAACGGACCATGTACGATACGACATAATGAATGACGTGCTTCCCCGGCGGAATGTCGTTCAGGCTTTTCTTGATGCCCTGGGACTCATCCTCCAGTTTGACGGCGAGCGGCGTCGTGAAGTCGAGAATCGGCTCGCGAGCTATCATGCCGATGAAGTAGACCTCGGGGGGCGTAGCCTTCGGCTCGGCGACGGGGGCTATGGCGACCGGGTCGGCCTTGACCGGTTCGACCGTTACGGCCGCGTCGGCCTGCGCGTCGACCGGGGCAGACTCGACTGCCGGGACGGCGGCGGAACCTTGAGCCTCGCGCGGGGCCCACATACGGCCGACGGCGAAGATGGCGAACGCCACGCAAAGGACGGAGGCAACGGCGACCAACGTCCGGACGGGAAGCTTGCCGACGGCCCGCGCGGAACGGGGCGGCTCGCTTTTCGCGAAGTCCTCGTTGTAGAACTCGTAGATTTCCTCGGGGTGTTCGATGCCCTTGAGGCGATAGTTTCCGTGAAGCTTCCACGCGGCGTTCGGGCTGTCGAGAATCCAGCTCTTGACGCTGTCGAAGACCGTGTAGGACGCGTAAATATGCCCGCCCGCGGCGAGACTTTCGATTCGGGACGCCTTATTGACGTGACGCCCAAAGAGATCGGTCTGGATCTTGTTCTCGATAACGGTCTGGCCCATGTGGAGGCCGATGCGGACAAGAAGATCGTCGAGCTCCGGGTGCGCCAGGTTGAATTCGTGGAGCCTCCGCTGGATTTTCAGCGCCTTGTCCACGGCGGCGGTCGGTTCGGCGAACACGGCCATGATTGAATCCCCGATGAACTTGATCACGATGCCCGCGTTGCCTTCCTCGATGCTCTCGACCAGGATTCTGTCGTGTTCCTCGTGGAGGGCGTGGACGTAGGCCTCGCCTTTCGTTTCCGTCAGGGCCGTAAATCCCTGAATGTCGGTAAACATGATCGTCAGGACGGCGGTGTTCTTTTTCTTCCTATATTCATCGATATTCTGGAACTCGGTACGAGAGAGATCGAGACTGGAAAGGATGGATTGCACGTTCATCGGGCACCTCCGATGTGACATGATAGCATGACTGATCGGTGAAAGCAGTTAAAAAAAGATATCCCTTCCAGGTGTCGCCCTCTATTGACTTTTATTTACAAAGTACTTTATTCTTAACAAGGAGGAAATCATGAAGATTAATACGCAGTCCCGGCAATTACTTCTCTTGAGTCCCCTTGTCCTTGGCCCAGTGATACTTACCTATCCCCTGGTCAAGCTGCTATCCCTGTTTGCCATCAAGGGATGGCTTATCAATTATGGCTCCTACGCGCTTGCGGGCGGCATCTCTCTTTCCTTGCTCCTTCTTGGACTTCATCGCCTGGGCCTTGGCCTGCGGGATCTCGGTTGGCGGGGTTTCAGGCCTACCCACATCCTTCAGGGCTTCGTCGGGGCTATACTGGCCGCCTTTCTCTGGAAAGGCATACTCACGCTCATCGACCTGTTCGGCTTGCCGGAATGGGGGGCAAACGCCCGATACACCGAGCAGGCCCTTCAGTTGCCCCTTATGTTCCTCTTCACGGCCGTCATTGGCCCCTTTGTCGAGGAAACGCTCTTCAGGGGTTTCCTGCTGTTGGTATGGAAGGAACGCTTCGGTCTGCCGATCGCCTTCGCCGTCTCGACAATCCTCTTTGCCCTGCTTCACTATATACCGTTCGGGATCGCTTCCGTCATCCTGATTCTTCCCTGGTCCATAATCCCGGCATTCCTCGCGTTGAGGGCCAAAAGCCTCTGGCCTGCCTTTATGATGCACCTTCTCAATAATACCCTGGCCTATATCGTCATTCCGCTTCTTCAGGGCTGAGAACCCCGTCATGTCAGGGGACACCCTGCCATGACGGGATTTTTTCCTTGACATCCAAATCAAATGCAAGTAAAACTCTCCTAATGCCCTGATGGGCACACAAGAGATTCAGGTAAATTGAGGAGAGAAAAAATGGCTCAGTCTACGGAAAAAGTCATCGGCTATCTGCCGGACGAGACCCCTTCGGTCGGGAAACTGCTCGTGTTCGCCTTTCAGCAGATTCTCGTCATGTTCCCGGCTACGGTAACCGTCGCCCTTCTGACGGGTTTCCACGTATCCACAACCATCTTCGCAAGCGGACTCGCGACGCTTTCGTTCCTGGTCGTCACCAAGGGGAAGATTCCCCTCTACTACGGGTCGAGCTTTTCCTACATTGCCGCCATCATCTGCATCACCGGGGTCACCTCGGGACTCGCCCCGGACGACCTGATCTCCAAGGCACAGTTCGGTATCATCATGTCCGGCGTCGTTTCGATCGTGGTTGGCCTGATCGTGAGCCGCTTCGGGATGGACGTGATAGAGAAGATCCTCCCGGCGACGATAACCGGCTCGATCGCCATGGTAATCGGCATCTCGCTCGCGGGAACGGCCATCACGAGCGCCGCTGGTTATTCGGCCGGCGCGGCGAGCGACAAGGCATGGATCGCGGCCCTCGTTACCCTTTTTGCCACGATCGCCTTCTCCGTCTACCTCAAGGGCGTTCTCGGGCAACTGCCCATCCTCTTCGGTATCCTGGTCGGATACGTCGTCAGCGTCCCGCTCGGGCTCGTGGACTTCAACGCGATCTGGACCGGCAACGTCATCGAGGTTCCCCACTTTACCCTCCCCATGCCGAACTGGGCGGCTGTCGCGGCCATCATGCCGATAGCCATCGCGACGATCCCGGAATCGACCGCTCACCTCTTCCAGCTTGACATCTACGTAAACGACCTCGCGGCCAAAAAGGGCAAGGGCGTCTACAAGATAGCCGACAAGCTCGGCCTCAACCTGATCGGCGACGGAATCGGCGACATCGTCGCGTCCCTGTTCGGCGGCCCCGCCGGGACCAACTACGGCGAGAACATCTCGACCATGGCCATCACCAAGAACTTCTCCGTGAAGGTACTCGGGTCGGCCGCGATCATGGCCATGCTCCTTTCCTTCCTCCAGCCCCTTTCAAACGCCATCAGGTCGGTACCCGGCCCCGTCATCAACGGCGCGTGCATCTACCTCTTCGGCGTCATCGGCGCCCAGGGCGTCGCGATCATGGTAAACAAGAAGGTCGACCTCTTTGACGCGAGGAACCTCGCGATCATCGCGATCATCCTGGTCATCGGCCTGGGCGGCGCGTACGGCTTCCCGAACGGGCTGATCCCGTTCTTCGGGATGCAGCTGCCCGCGATCGCGACCGCGGCGACGGTCGGTATCGTCCTCAATCTCCTCCTCTCCATCGGGCGGAAGACCGCGTAAACGATAGTCCGGCACGCGAAAAAGCCCGCCATGCGCGACGCGCGTGACGGGCTTTGTTCTTTTAAACGCGAAACGCCCGGTTAAATCCGGCAGCGCCCGACGGAGCGCCGCTCAACAGGGCATGACGGGAACGATAGCGCGCCGATCGTGATTCGTTCGCTTGAGGGGGCTCCGAAGAAGGACCAGGCGCAACCGAAGGTTGCGCCCGCCCCCCGTGGCGCCCTCTGCCTCTCCTTACGCCTTACGTTCCCGCAACCCGATAGCCAGGATAAGGGCGGAGACGAACGAAAGGCTCGCCCCGAAGGCGAAGGGAGCGACGCCCCCGAAGCCGGTCCAGAGCAGGCCCGCGATGAGGCTCGCCGGGAAGAGGGCGATTCCCACGATGGTCGCGTGGAGGCCGAGCATGGTGCCCTTCAGTTCGGGCGGCGAGATTTCGGCGATAAACGCGCGCTCGACGCCGGCGGTCATCGCCGTGAAGAATCCGTACAGGACGAACGACGCGACGATTATCCCCTTGTTCGGCGCCCAGGCGAAAAGCGCGTAGACGACGGAGAAGACCAGGCAGCCCGCGACCAGTATGGTCTTTCTTCCGATCCTGTCGGAGATTCGCCCGAACGGGATCGCGAGGAGCGAGGATACCATGTGATACACGAAGTAGAGGAGCACGACCGAGGCGGGATCAAACCCGACGTTGCCGGCCTTCAGGAGCAGGAAGGTATTCGAGGAATTGCCGAGGGTAAAGAGGAACACGACGAAGAGGTAGAGCTTCAGGCGGGAGTCCGCGTTCTTGAGGCCCCTCAACACGTTCAGCCTCGTCGCGCCCGTCCGGGCCGTCCCGGTCTCTTTGATGAACGCGAACATCATGAGGGAGGCGACGGCGGGTATGCACGAGAGGAGGAAGAGCCGCTTGTACGCGTAGTCCCCCTTCCATGCCATCATGATAAAAAAGGCGATAAGTATTCCCGCCGCCGAGCCGGCCATGTCGAGGGCCTTGTGGAGGCCGAAGGAATGGCCGAGCTTCCCCGAGGCGCTGCTCTCGCTGACGAGGACGTCGCGGGGCGCCGTCCTGATTCCCTTGCCGATTCGGTCGACGGCCCTCGCGCCGAGGATGCCGACCCAGGAGCCAGCGAGCAGGAGGGCCAGCTTGTAGACGAGGCCGGCCGCGTACCCGACGAAGGCTATCCGCTTTTTCTTCCGGTACTTGTCGGAGAAATACCCGCTGAACACCTTCAGGAGGCTCGCGAGGCTTTCCGCGATCCCCTCGATCACCCCGACGAGGGCGGGCGTCGCCCCGAACACGGTCGTCAGGTAGAGCGGGATCAGGGGATAGACCATCTCGGTGCTCAGGTCCGCGAAGAAGCTCACAAGTCCGATCAGGACAACGTTATTCATCGTGTGCCTCCGAATACGCATGGCGGGAGTCTCAATTATCAGTTTTTTATTTGCAGGGGTAGCCCGGAAAACTAATCGAGTTTTTCGAGCTACCCCTATGACAGCGTTTCCGGATTATGGTTTTCTGTCGCCTACTGGGCAACCTTCTCGGCCTCATCAAGCGGCACGCGGTTTCTCGGGGCAACATCCTTGTCGAGGTTCGGCTCAAGCCTGAGCTGTACCTCGGGTATGACGTCGACAAGATGCTTCTTCGTGTCGAAGAAGTTATTCCGGATGTTGTGCGAATGCACCGCAAGGTCTTCCATGTCTTCGTCCACGTTCTGTCCCTCGAGCGACGCGAGCTTGTCGAGAATATCGAGTATGCTCCGGTTCAGGAGGTCGTCCTGACCCTTCTCCTCGTTCAGGTGCTTGCCCAGCGCGTTCACGTCCGCTACCGACGGCGGGTAGATCTTGTACCCGTCCAGCGGCGAGTTGAACGTCGCCTGGAACACCCCGAGGATGATTCCCAACGTCTTCGGGTAGATCTCGGCCTTCCGGTACTTCGTCAGAATCGCAAAACACGTCGATACGATAAAGTAGTTCGGCTGGATCGAACTCATGAACAGGAAGGGGTCCCGGGTCCCCAGCAACGCGTCGATCACGTTGTGGTTCCGCACCGTCAGGATATTCAGGAATACCGGGTAATTCCCGTTCGTGATCCCCGTAAAGTTCAGGTAGTTCGCGTAGGTTGTCGCCGCCTCGACTGCTTCCACCGTGCGGCATCCGAGTATGCCCTTGAGCATACTGTATTCGATCTGCTGGATCTCGTTCTCGGTCCAGTCCTGTTTCTTTTCAAACAACTCTTTCATGGCTTCACTCCTTTACCTTGTTAGTCAACGTACAGTTGTTTCGGCGCAGTTTCCTTCGCCACATAGTCGGACTTGACCAGTAGTACCTGCGGGATGATGTCTTCCATCTTCTTCCGCTTGTCGAAGTAGAAGGTTCGGATATTGTTCGCCTGCCGCGCCATCTGTTCTTTCTCGGGGTTGTTCGACGTTCCCGCCAGCGATCCAAGCCGGTCCAGAATATCCAGTATGCACCGATTGTTCGGGTCGTCTTGCCCAAGCTCCTTGTTAAGGTGCTTGCCGAGATTGTTCACGTCGTTGATCGACACCGCGTAAATCTTGTATCCGTCTTTGGGTGACGCGTATGCGGCCTGAAGTATTCCCAATACCACCGACAGCGTTACCGGATAGATACCGCCGGGATGCCAGTTCGTCAGCAGCTTGAACCCGGTGAAGCCCAGGTAGCTGTTCGGCTGGATGGGGCTCAACAGAAGGAATGGATCCTTCTTCCCCACCATTGTGTCGATTACCCAATGATTCTCGACCTCGAGCAGCTTGAGGAAGAAGGGATAATTGTCATTGTTCAGGCCCGATAAACTCAAAAAGCGGGCAAAACTGACTGACCCTTCCACGGCTTCTTCCGTCCGTGAGCCGAGCATATTCTGCACGATGCCCAACTCTACCTGTATAATAGTCTCTTTCGACCAAGTCCTTTCGATGACCCGCTCGCTCTGCTTGTCCATTACTACCTCCAAGTGACGACAAAACTGTCATTAAGAATAATTATAGGATACTTACTTAGCCCCGTCCAACAAAAAAATGATACATTACACAAAAAGTGGACTATTTGGACTATTTGTTTTTATGCATATCAAGGAAACTCTTGCCAAAGGCCGAGTAATCCGAATCATTGGTGATGCTGACGGTATTTTCCGCCGTCTTGAACATGGAACGGAAATACCCCTCTACATATTCCCTTCGTCGAAGGATATTGCTGACGACCTTCGATGCAATGACATTGGGGTCTTCGCAATATGAGGAAAATGCCTCTTGGGCCATGGCAGTCAAATCATCGGACTTGATGGATGCAAAGGCGTTCAAGCGCGCCTCGAATACGCCTATCGGCACGCCCTCAAAGTGTTCCGGCCTCAACAATGTCAAAAACCTGGTCTTTTCCGCCCTGAGCCAACCGAACTTTTCGGGCAAACCGGTAATTTTCATGGTTTCGGACATCATATCGGCCTTGTCATAATCGATGGCGACAAGAAACGGCCTATTCTTGGGGTTGGTTATAACCAGGTAATTGTTCGGATTCCGGTCCTCATCGAAATAAATCCAGCGATTTATCAAATCAGCCCTCAGAATGTCAATAAACGGCGACTCAAGGTAATTATATGAGCTTATCTGCACAGAATGCTGCACGACCTTCGTCACGCGAAATTTCTTTCCGTTTATCAGTACGGCGCATGTAGGCGCCGCAAGGGTCCCCGTCGCATGGTCAAGAAGATATGCCAGCGTGCACGCGCGGTGATACAGCATCTCATCGTCATTGGCGACAGGTTTGATAATCCAGGGATCGCCGCGCTCATCCTTCGCAGCCAGATATCCCTTGACCTGCGCATTGAACGGAACGTCATCCTGGGATTCTGAAATCGTCAATTTCATGGCATCAAGGCAGGAAAGCACCTCTCTGGCGGTCTTATCAAGATAAAAATAGCGTATCACATCCGGATTGCAAATCTCGCAAGCGATTTTTTCGCGTTCATCCATAGTAGTATACCTCCGGTTTTTCTATGGCGGCCGTCTTTACCGTCATTTTACCGTCAATGAAAGTGATATATGGAGCGGCGCTGCCATAACCGGAATACAGTATATGGTGATTCTGTATCCCGATGACATTCAACCAGACACCAACCTTGTTGCCGTCGCTCCAGATCGGATTGTGGCCAACGATAAACTGCGTATCCCCCGGCATATCGAGCAACTCAAGCGCGAGGCGAATATCCTTCTCCCCATATTCCTTCAGGCTTGGATTCCCGTGGAATTCGTTTACCCTTGTCCACATAAGCTGGTGCAGCGTTTCGGGATGTTTTTTTATGTTGATGAGTTCATCCCGCGATACCCCACCGTGCGGCGGCCCTGCATGGGTTATCACGTAGCCATCGCCAATGACGAACACCGGAAGGGACTCAAAAAGACGTTCAACCGCGGCAGTGTACTCGACGCCCTTTACACGCAGCAGCATCTTTTTCATTTCGACTCCCTGTGAAATACCGCTTTTGCGAAGCCGGTCATCAAAGGTATCGTGATTGCCCCTCAAGTAGTATATCTTGCCCGGGAATTTGACGATGAGACGAAGAACCGCCTCGAGGATGTCCATCGAAGTATCCATGTCCTTCATGAAGCCCGTTCTGTCATCATGCAGGGCATCACCCAACATGATGCAGGCGGCCTTGCCGGACAGTATGTCGTCCATGTTCGACTCATGATCAAGTATCAGCGAAAGGTTTTCATTGTTTGCGTGAAGGTCCCCGATGACGATTGGCCTGAGCGTTTCCGGAAAAAGCACAAGCCCTCCCGGGCGGCCGTCATCGTCCAGAAGCCGTCCCGGCAACGCGCCCAATACATTGATTGCCTGCTCTACCAGCTCAACGCCATCAAGATCCTTTTTTGGTGTGGATAACTTGGATGATACGACGGATTTTGTGCCCGATTTTTGCGCCACGATATCTCCTGCATGTTGCTATACATTTGTAGTATACCCGATTTTGCCAAGAGTTGGTTTATTTTGATGAAAGATGTCCCTTCTATTTTTTGCGGGAAGGCTTTTTGGTACCCGTTTTATTCGCAGGTTTCACTCCTGATGGGGCTTTCTTCCTCGCATCGGCCTTTTTCCCGGGCTTGCCGGAAGGCATATCCCTCGCAGTCTCGTCGGAAACGGTCAGGGGCGCAGGCGCCGGATTGGCCTCAGGCTCCGTCCCGGACAGGACCACCGGGTTTAAAACCTCTTCAGGAAGAGCTTCCCTTACAAAACGCCCATGTGCATCGCGTTTACGTTGTCTCCGCTTTGAAACAAGGTCTGCGTAGTCATCTTCGGGATTCATGCCGTTACGATCGGTTACCCGCACCAATAAGGGCTCGGGTATCGCGTCAACAAGATCCCGCGTATGATCAAAGTATGCGTATCTCACGTTAAATGCGTGTTTCGAAAGGACGTTTTTATCCTGTTCCCCGTAATACTTGCCAACCTGCGCGATGCGGTCAAGAATTTCAAGGATCAGCTTGTTTAACGGATGCTCTTGCGGTTCATTCTTGATCAGGAATTTTCCCAGGGCATTGATATCCATAACGGAAAGCCTTCTGACACGAAATCCGTCATCCGGGTCGAAATAGGCGTTTTGTATTATACCGAGAACGGTTTCAAGAGCCGGTACGTAGATCTCCTCGGGATGCCGCGAAAAAAGCATCTCGAACGCGGCGTCCAACAGTTCGCAATCAGGTCGTATTGTCGAAAAAAGAAGCCTTGGAAGACGATCCTGAAGCAATTCGTCAATAACCCAGGGGTTATTGGTCATGATCAGACGAATGAATAGCCAATAGTTATCGTTGTTGAGCCCCGAGTAACTCAAATACCGGGCAAACGCGACGGAACATTCTACCTGAGGTTGGGAGGTGCACGCAAACAAAGCCTCGCGAAGGTTATGCGCATGGTCGCGAATGAGCTTTCTGTCGTTTTCAATGAGTAAGAAACCTGTTTTCATCGGCATTCCTGCATACCCCTTCCTAGTATCGGAAGAAAGTGGCGATGTGTTTACATCCATCGGGGGGTTCTCTGCCATATTCACGGTAAAACCTTACTCCTGTTTGTCTGTATCGTATACTTTATAATGACCACGACCCAATAACCGTGCCAAACCAAGTGCCTCGCGGGAATGGGCCAGCACAGTCGCTCCTTCCAGGGATGATCCGATAGCCGCACCGACAAAGCCCCCGATCCAGACGACGCCGGAAGGCAGCTCGACCGGCCGCTGCATCAATTCTGCCAGCTTGCCGGCTTGTTCCTCCGCGACTTCGATGGATTTTTCAGGAATGACTGTCGCTATCGCAGAGAAATGATCCTTCGAGAAACGGGCGGCAATTCCCTCGGGTCCGGTACAAGAGGCGACACGCCGCGAGACCTCGATAAGGACGTTGTTGGCGATATCTTTTCCATATGTCTGTTCCACAAGGTCAAATCCGTCAAGATCGGCTGAAAAGACAATGATACCTTTCCCGTTTGCCGCCAGTCTGGTCGCGTTTTCCGAAAACCAGGCCATCAGGCCATTCTCGTTTGCAAGTCCTGTAAGGGGATCGATTCGATCTTCCAAAACGGCATTGCTTCCTGATCCACTTGTATACGACGGAGATCCCCTCCTGGCCGACAAGAGTACGCACGCAAGACAGAAAAGCCCTATGGCAATGGCAACAATAAACGACAGGATAAATCCGCCCCAAAGGGCGGAAAAAGCCCCCAACAGGCACGAGCATACCCCCAACGCCGGGATTATCACCGATGGTAGAGTAAAAAACCTGGCTATGGAATCATTTTTGTTCATACAAGTAATATCGACAAAAAACGGTAATTTAAAGTAAAAATCAGCGTATTTACAGGATACTTATCTTTTCGGTATTGACGAAAGGGCGTGCCAGGACTCAAAACGCGCATGCTCAAAAAAAACAAACACGCAAACAGGGACATCATGTATCCCTGCGGCGAAGACGTTGAACAGATCGTGCAAATCCCGTTGGATACTTTCGCCGCCCCTAATAACAAGGACAAGGGGCCGCTTTTTGGTTCCAAACGCGAAAATCGAGCGTATAGTACTTTCACGACACTCGACATTGCGGAGCGATTCTGCCGAGGGCTCCGCGGTATGCTTTCCGTACAGGGTTTGACCAAGGGGGGCCGAGTTGAATACTCCAAATGTATCGGCTTTTTTTACCCTCTGCGCAAGCTTTGCGAGTGATCTTCCCGATTCAACCGATATCTCCCGGGCAAGTCCATATCTGAGCATCCTTAAAAAGTCGGCGAGACTCGCCTTTCCGTAGCGCGCGCATGTTCCTGTGTTGATATAAAGGCAACTTTTCCTCAACGCCTCGAATGAATGAAACAAATCGGTGTTCATTCGGCCCGGCGATGGTTCCTGCATGTACCGGAAGCTACCTTTCCCCTTTTCCGCCATCTTGACCGTGCATTCGACGACTTTCCACACGTCCGATAATTGAACACGATGATAATTCCAGTTTACAGACTTTTCAACCGAGATGCCGGAAACGATCATCTGGTTCGATGCGTGGCTTATATCTTTCTTCGTATTCTGCTTTATCCCGGTTCTTTTCTTCCGGGCATGAGGGATTCCCTCTTTCTCCTGAAATACCGGTTCTTCCCCTGCGAGAGCCTTCGCTGGAATATCCGCCGGGGTACCCTCGGGAATCGGTTCAATAACGGCTGCGTTATTATCGATAGAGGCTTCTACCCTGAATGCATCATCAATCAAATCGACAGGAACAATACCCAAGGTAAATTCATCCATGCCGAAATAGTTCCTGCCTTTCTCTCCGGCGATAATGCGCAAGCCCTGTTCGATATAGTCGTCAATAGACCATACAGCCTCCTCGGTCAGGGGTTTCAATTCCTGACGTTCAAGCCTCAGGAGCGTATCCTGATCGGAACACGGATCCAGGGGATACAGGGGTGCAATATCCTTTTTGTCCCGATTCTTCGGATTCCTGAAATAATCCTGCATCTCGGGGGATCCAATCTGCGCCTTTTTCATAAAATAGCGCAAATCGGCAACCATATCTTTGCAAGAAGAATATCTCCGTGAGGGATCAGGCATCAACGCCCGAAGAACGATCCTTACCAAGTCTTCCCGTATTCCGCGTCGTAAGAGCGCGTTGGTTACATATCGAAGGGAAGTCAGGAGTTCCTGCGAAGACTCCATTGGCTCATCAAACGGCAGTCGTCCGGTAAAAAAACGTACCATATGCATACCGAGCGAGAAAACGTCGCTCCCCTCGGTTAATTCCTTTCTTGACCGGTATTCAGGCGCTATATACGCGAAATTCTCCAATATCGATATTTTATCATCCGGCAATACCGGAAGCATTGAAAGCATGCCGGGCTTTTGAATTTTTACGCCCGCAGTCTGCATCCCGTTGTTTTCCACCAAAACGTTTTCTGCGTTTAAAGTTCCGTACACAATTCCCTGGGAATGAAAGGCATCGAGACCGCGCGCCATTGAAAGAATGAACAGGCATATTTGCTCGATTCGCCAACTGCCTTTTTTTGCGGAAATTGAAGAAAGAGGGATATCGTCATGATATTCTGAAGATATAAACAGAAGATCCTTGTACAAGTCGACTTCAATAAAATCCGCGATGGAGGGACCGCGCACGCGATAACAGCGCATTGCCTCCTTGCGTAAGGCTTCAAGGCATTCCGCATTTGTGTTGTTTTTTAAAAACCGTAACAGGAACCTTTTTGCGGAAAAGATAGCGGTCGCGACCCAATGCTCGGTATAAGTATCTTCGCCCAACCTTGTCTGGAGTATGTAACACTCATTCACGACCATTTTTGCTTGCAGCATCATTACACTCGCCATGATTTCCATAATTGAAAAACCCGCTGCCTCTTTTCAATGGAAAAAAAACAGCGGGGCATCAGTAAAAAAAATCAATTACTAATCAATCTTCACGACATTCGGCTTTATTTGCTGCGTAAGATAATCGCCTCGAGCGAGCAAGACGTCAGGAATGGCCTCGTTGAGCGTCTTTGTCATGTCAAGGAACTTGCCGCGGATATTGTTCGCCTGAAGCGCCACATCCTTGATTTCGTCAGAAGGCAGAGCCTTCTGCGGCTCGATGAGAGACGCGACCCGGTCAAGGACGGTCAGTACCACGCGGTTCAACGGATCCATCTGATCCTTGCCCTTGTCCAGATGCTTTCCCAGATTGTTCACATCGTTTACCGTCAGGGGATAGATACGATACCCTTCTTCGGGCATTTCATAGCATACTGTCAACAATCCATAAATAATTATCAGGGCCTTCGGATAAATTTCCCCGGGCTTCCACCCGGAAAGCATCCGGAAGCATTCCTTTATCATGAACGAATTGAACTGTATCGTTCCCATGAATTTGCTCGGGTCGCGCTTTCCCACAAGGGTGTCGATCACCCACTGATTACCTGACTCAATCAACCGGAAGAAAATCGGATAGTTATCCGGATTCAATCCAGTCTTGTTAACCAGGAAATGCGCCAACGCAACCGCAGCAAACGCACTATACTCTTCCTTGCTTTCGATTATTTCTTTGATATAACCCAAAGCCAGCTTATCGATATCCTTTTCAGACCACATGGGCCATTCGCTACCGGCCATTGAACCCTCCACTATACACACAGGTTATCCCTCAATCGTTGAATATCGGGACAACCCGTTTATGCATAAATCCTTCCGCTACTATGTCGTTGCCTTCTCGGCCTCATCAAGCGGCACGCGGTTTCTCGGGGCAACATCCTTGTCGAGGTTCGGCTCAAGCCTGAGCTGTACCTCGGGTATGACGTCGACAAGATGCTTCTTCGTGTCGAAGAAGTTATTCCGGATGTTGTGCGAATGCACCGCAAGGTCTTCCATGTCTTCGTCCACGTTCTGTCCCTCGAGCGACGCGAGCTTGTCGAGAATATCGAGTATGCTCCGGTTCAGGAGGTCGTCCTGACCCTTCTCCTCGTTCAGGTGCTTGCCCAGCGCGTTCACGTCCGCTACCGACGGCGGGTAGATCTTGTACCCGTCCAGCGGCGAGTTGAACGTCGCCTGGAACACCCCGAGGATGATTCCCAACGTCTTCGGGTAGATCTCGGCCTTCCGGTACTTCGTCAGAATCGCAAAACACGTCGATACGATAAAGTAGTTCGGCTGGATCGAACTCATGAACAGGAAGGGGTCCCGGGTCCCCAGCAACGCGTCGATCACGTTGTGGTTCCGCACCGTCAGGATATTCAGGAATACCGGGTAATTCCCGTTCGTGATCCCCGTAAAGTTCAGGTAGTTCGCGTAGGTTGTCGCCGCCTCGACTGCTTCCACCGTGCGGCATCCGAGTATGCCCTTGAGCATACTGTATTCGATCTGCTGGATCTCGTTCTCGGTCCAGTCCTGTTTCTTTTCAAACAACTCTTTCATGGCTTCACTCCTTTACCTTGTTAGTCAACGTACAGTTGTTTCGGCGCAGTTTCCTTCGCCACATAGTCGGACTTGACCAGTAGTACCTGCGGGATGATGTCTTCCATCTTCTTCCGCTTGTCGAAGTAGAAGGTTCGGATATTGTTCGCCTGCCGCGCCATCTGTTCTTTCTCGGGGTTGTTCGACGTTCCCGCCAGCGATCCAAGCCGGTCCAGAATATCCAGTATGCACCGATTGTTCGGGTCGTCTTGCCCAAGCTCCTTGTTAAGGTGCTTGCCGAGATTGTTCACGTCGTTGATCGACACCGCGTAAATCTTGTATCCGTCTTTGGGTGACGCGTATGCGGCCTGAAGTATTCCCAATACCACCGACAGCGTTACCGGATAGATACCGCCGGGATGCCAGTTCGTCAGCAGCTTGAACCCGGTGAAGCCCAGGTAGCTGTTCGGCTGGATGGGGCTCAACAGAAGGAATGGATCCTTCTTCCCCACCATTGTGTCGATTACCCAATGATTCTCGACCTCGAGCAGCTTGAGGAAGAAGGGATAATTGTCATTGTTCAGGCCCGATAAACTCAAAAAGCGGGCAAAACTGACTGACCCTTCCACGGCTTCTTCCGTCCGTGAGCCGAGCATATTCTGCACGATGCCCAACTCTACCTGTATAATAGTCTCTTTCGACCAAGTCCTTTCGATGACCCGCTCGCTCTGCTTGTCCATTACTACCTCCAAGTGACGACAAAACTGTCATTAAGAATAATTATAGGACACTTATTTGACCCCGTCCACTAAAAAAAACTGCCGGTCAACACATGACGGCAGTTTTCCATGAAAAGATCGTGAAGCAACCGATCGTAAATCACTTTATCAATTACGCGGGTTTCTTCGTAAACTTTCGTGCGACGAAAACGAATAGATGGATAAGCACGAAAAGCAAACCCATGAAGATGAAGAGAACGAGCATCCCGACGCCGAGAAGTGTCACCGTTTGCGGCAGTATATCAAAACTCATAGTAGTGTCCTCCTTTAGATTATAAGGCTTGCAGCAATACCGGAACGAGGGCAAGCACCAGGCCACCCGCGACGACTGACCCGATCTGTCCCGACACGTTCGCGCTGACGGCGTGCATGAGGATGATGTTCGAGGGGTCGTCCTTCAGGGCCATCTTCTGGATTACCCTGCTCGACATCGGGAAGGCGGATATCCCGCATGCCCCGATCATGGGATTCATCTTCTTGCGCATGAAAAGGTTGAGTATCTTGGCGAAGAAGACGCCGAAGGCGGAGTTGACGACGAAGGCCACCATTCCGAGGAACATGATGTAGAGGGTCGAGAACTGCAGGAAGTACTCGGCGCGCATCGAGGCACCGACCGTGATCCCGAGGAGCAGGGTGACGAGGTTGGAAAGCTCGTTCTGGGCGGTTCTCGAGAGCTTCTCGAGGACGCCGCACTCGCGAATCAGGTTGCCGAACATCAGGAACCCGATGAGGGGCGCCGCGATCGGGACGAGGAGGCTGGCGAGGATCGTGACCAGGATCGGGAAGGAGATGACGACTATCGACGGGATATCGTGGTCTATCGCCTCCATGCGGATCAGGCGTTCCTTTTTGGTCGTGAGGGCCAGAACTACCGGTGGCTGGATTATTGGCACGAGAGACATATAGGAATAGGCGACGACCGTGATCGGGCCCATCAGGTGCTGGGCGAACCGCGAGGTTATGTAGATGGTCGTGGGACCGTCCGCCGCGCCGATGATGCCGATGCAGGCCGCCTCCTTGAGGTCGAAGCCGAGGATACCGGCCAGTATAATGGTGAAGAAGATGCCGAAATGAGCGGCCGCCCCGAAGAACATCATCCAGGGCCGCTGAAACAGGGGCCTGAAATCGATCATGGCGCCGACCGCGACGAAGATGAGCAGGGGGAATATCTCGGTCATGATCCCCGCGTCGAAGAGTATCTTGAGCGCGCCGTCAATCCCGTCATGTTGCCAGACGACTTCAAGGGGAAGATTGACGAGAATCGCGCCGAAACCGATGGGAAGAAGCAACATCGGCTCGTAATCCTTGGCTATCGCGAGCCAGATAAGGACTCCGCCTATGGCAAACATCATGAACTGTTGCCAGCCGAGCGCGAGTAAACCATTGGAAAAGAACTCAAGTATCACGTCGAGCATACTGCCTACTCCTTTTAATGAGTGCCATGATACCATCCGCAGGACGTTATGGCTAGACGAAAAAGCAACCTTTTTGTTACTACCTATAGTATGATGTAAGCCATCATGGAGGTTTTCATGGATAAACACATGTATTTGTCTTTGATGCCGGAAGCGCTCATCATGAGCCAGCTTTCACCCGAGGAATTCGGCGCCTACTACTCCGTAGGGCCGGAACTCAAGACGCAGGGTCAGGCAGTCTTCTTCGAGATCGATCCGTCCTTCAGGGATCCCTTTTTCCCGATCGACCGATCGCTGTCCCTGTGCATCCCGCACTCGAGCGGCAAGCCAAAACGATCCGTATACTGCGCGGTATACCGCGTGGTCGAGCATATCCCTGTCTCGGCGCTCGGGAAGCTGTACCTCGTGACGAAGGACGGGCGCACGCTCGGCATCGACCGCGCGCCGTCGGTGCCGGAAGACGCGGGAGGCCTCCACTTGTACCACGAGATCGCGCCTCTCCATCCCCTGGTCGTCAGCTCCCTTGGCCCCAAGGCGTTCCATTCGTTTTTCATGGGCGACAGCAAGAAGAATATCGACGTCCCGGCGCTGTGCTGGGTCGAGTGCAAACTCGGGGAGCTTGCGACGAGCCCCGAATTCGGCGACGTGCGCGACCTGCCCTACGAAAACATCGACCACCTTCGCAGTTGCCTGATCCAGCTGAAGACGAAAAACGTCATGACGAAGATAGTCGACCGCCTCAATCCGACGTCCTTTGCCTATCGGACCATACAGAACGGCATATTCTACGGATCGGGAAAGGAACTCGCGATGTTCCCCCTTCCGTCAATCGAGGAACTCAAGAAAGACCACTATCAATGGTGGCGTTCCGCAAACATGTAGGAGAATGATATGAACACAGATACTTGGCTCTATGCCGGCCTCATTGCCGGCGCGCTTTCGATCCTGACCGCCGTTTTTTCCTATATCCGCGTCCTGAGGTATGATTCGGGCAGCGATCGGGCCCGGCAGATCGCCGGATGGATTCGCGACGGGGCGTCGACCTACCTGAAGCTCCTGTATAAAACCCTTATCGTCGTGGCCATCATCCTCGGGGTGATCCTCGCGATAGTCTTCTCGGGCGTTGAGAAGCAAAACCACGGACTCCTGACAGCTGGCGCGTTCGCGTTTGGCGCCCTCTGCTCGGCCCTCGCCGGATGGCTCGGGATGAAGGTCGCCGTCGAGGCGAACGTCCGCACCGCCGTCGCCTGCAACAAGGGAGTCGCCAGCGGATTCGAGGTCGCGTTCAAGGCGGGTTCCGTCATGGGCCTCGCGATGGTAGGCGTCGCCGTTTTCGGCATGAGCCTCCTTTTCCTGCTCTGGCATGACGTCGAGATAATCCTCGGCTTCAGCTTCGGCGCCTCGTCCCTTGCCCTGCTCGCGAAGGCGGGCGGAGGCATCTACACCAAGACCGCGGACATAGCGGCCGACCTGGTCGGTAAGGTCGAGGTCGGCATCCCGGAAGACGATCCGAGAAACCCGGCCGTGATCGCGGACAACGTCGGCGACAACGTCGGCGACGTCGCGGGCATGGGCGCCGATATCTTCGACAGCTACGTGGCGGCTGCGGTGGCCTCCATGCTCCTCGGGGCCTCCTTCTACGCGTCGAAGATGATAGGCTTTCAGTACGTCCTGCTCCCGCTCGCGCTCTGCATACTCGGCATCCTCTCCACCTTCATCGGCCTTCCCTTCGTGAAGGTCGGCAAGGACGGCAAGCCGGGCCGCGCGCTTAATTTCAGTACCGTGTTTTCATGCGTCATCTTCGCGATCCTGGCAACGGCCTTCTTCGGCGTCGTCAATTTCTTCGCGAAAGGAGACGTCTCCGTCGGCCTCAACTGGGGCGCCCTGATAGCGACCGTTTCCGGCTTGCTGATCGGGGTCATCATCGGCTTTACCACCGATTACTTCACCAACGACGAGCATAGTCCCGTCCGCAACGTCGCCGAGATCTCGGGGTCCGGAACCGGCCTCACGATCATCACCGGCTTCAGCTACGGGCTCATCTCGATAGCCCCGGCCATGGCCGGCATCGTGGCCGCGACGCTGACCTCCTACTTTACGGCGGCCGCCTTCGGCCTTCCCGGCATCTACGGGATCGGCGTGGCCGCGGTCGGCATGCTTTCGCTTACCGGCATCGTCGTCTCGAACGACGCGTATGGCCCGATCGTGGATAACGCGAAGGGAATCGCCGAGATGTCCGGGATGCCGCACGAGGTCGTCGACTGCGCCGACACCCTGGATTCCGCGGGAAATACGGCCAAGGCGATCACCAAGGGCTTCTCGATCAGCGCCGCGGCCCTGACCGTGCTCGCTATGTTCGCGGCCTACACGGAGAGCATCTCGGCCTATTCCGGAACGCCCCTCATTCTCAACATGCAGGACCCCCTGGTCCTTTCCGGCGTCCTGCTCGGGTGCATCATCCCGGCCCTCTTCAGCGCCCTGCTCATGCTGGCGGTAACCAAAAACGCCTTCACCATGATCGGCGAGATCAGGCGCCAGTTCAAGGCTGAACCCGGCATCCTGGCGGGAACCGTCCTGCCCGATTACACGACCTGCGTCGCAATCGCGAGCTCGGGCGCCCTCAGAGCCCTCGCCTTCCCGGCGGCCCTCGCGGTGATCTGCCCCCTGCTCGTCGGGTTTATCCTCGGGCCGGGAGCCCTCGGGGGCTTCCTCGGCGGCGCGATCTTCACCGGCGTCGTGTTCGCCCTTCTCATGTCGAACGCGGGCGGACTGTGGGACAACGCGAAGAAGTACGTCGAGGCCGGTAACTTCGGCGGTTCGGGCTCGGAAGCCCACAAGGCGGCCGTCGTCGGGGATACCGTCGGAGATCCCTTCAAGGATACGGCCGGCCCCTCGCTCAATACCCTGATAACGGTCATGAGCCTCGTGGCGAGCCTTTTTGCCCCCCTGATCGCCAGGTTTCACCTGTTCTGACCCGTCCGATTCCCCGGGAAACGTTCCACATGGGGCGTTTCCCGGGCGAAGTTCCCCGGAAACCCTCATTAGGGACGACATTTTTTATCATTTCCGACGCAATAACTGGACAGGGTTTCAATTATGAGATAAAGTATCATTACGTCACTTGTGTGATTGTAAGGAGAATTGGCATCGAGGATGAGTGGAGGCCGGGGAGAAAAAACCCTTCAGCCCGGAAACACGGTTACTGGTCTCGATGACAGTTGTTATCAGTTTACCATTCCATTTGTCCAGAGCCACCTCGATTACCCGTCATTGACGGGGAAATTTTAGTATCCCGGCCACTTGGTGCCGGGGAAGGTCGCCACTATGGGCAAGAAAATCTATGTAGGAAATCTCAGCTATGACACAACTGAAGCCGGTCTTAATGACCTCTTTCAGGCTCATGGCCAGGTAGTATCAGTAAAGGTCATCACCGACCGCGATTCCGGCAGGTCCAAGGGATTCGGTTTCGTTGAAATGGGAACCGAGGACGAGGCTCGCTCCGCGATCGCCGCCCTCAACGGACAGCAGCTCGACGGACGCCAGCTCAAGGTAAACGAATCCATCGACAAGCCCCGCCAGGACAACTACCGCTACTGATTCTATGCCGGGGGAAACCCCGGTGGCCTGGTTTCCGATCGGAGGCCAGGCGCCGGTTTTCCCCCGGATGCCCCATTCCGCATCGTCAGATCTCGTCAGATCGTTCATTTTCCCTCCCCAAACCGCGTTTTACTCATTCGTTTTTTGCGATCGTCGCTTCTTTTTACCGGATATTTTCGGTTGCGCGCACTCCGAATATCACGTATACTAACTTAAGTATCCAAAAGGAGTGATTCATGGCACTAAAGGCAATGGATTTATTTGAAGCATATACGCAAAACAAACTTCCAATGGATGAAGGGTATATTGTTTCATCGTTTTTCAAGCAGCAAACCTCCTACAGCATCTACGAGGTCGTATCCTATTCGACGATCAAGGACATCTATATGTCGGGTGATGGGCTTACCTTCCAGACAAACGGCAAAAAGATATTCGTTTTGGTCGAGCCTTCGTCATATTCCCATAAGGCGATCGAGCCATATTGCCGTTCCCAGGATTACCAGGTTCCCCTCAGGTTCAGCGAGGCCAACGTGATAACGACGAAAAACCAGTCAACGGTCATCTATAACAAGGAGCCGCAGGATTCCCTGTCGGCCTTCACGGTTATGAAACCGGAAGGAATCAATTTCTCCTTCCTGTTTTATCCTCTTCCCGACGTATTCCAGTCTATAGAGAAGTTCTTCTCCAAAACCCTGAACCAGGAAGCGGGGGTTCCCCAGGCCGATGCCCTCAAGATCAGCAAAAACCTGGGCGAGATCTGTGCCGCGAAACTTACCTGGCCGAAGGAATAATCGCCGAATTGTGGCCCTCTGGGGCCTGAAAACCGGCGATTACGGCTATCTTGACGATTTCTATCCCACGCGACGCCTGAAGGAGGCGTGCAAGGACCGGGGCCTGGAGCTCCGGTTTTTGTTTCCCCCCGATTTGCCCGCATTCCTCGAACGTGAAGGGCCCAGCGAGACGCGGGACGCTGACCGGAACTCGAGATTGAAAGCCTGCCGGGACGCTGACCGTGACTCGACCCTGTTCCTGATCAGGGGAGCCGTGTCCCCTCAGGCCGTTCGTCTCGTCGAGGACAGCGGCTATGCCTGCGTCAATTCGGCCACATCCCTGGAGCTGGCCTCCGACAAGCTCGAGACAGCCCGGTTTCTTTCCCGAAACGGCTGGCCCTGCCCCGAAACCGCGGCCTTCCCCGCGGAAGGCCCTCATGCCGGAGGGCCGGTATCCCCGCTCGATTTTCCCTTCGTGCTGAAGCCCCGGACCGGGAGCCGGGGCGTAGGAGTACGCCTCGTCGCCTCACGGGAAGAGCTCACCGCGGCCCTGACGGAGTCGCTTCCCGGAGACGCCCTCGTCGCCCAGGAGTATATCGCCCCGTCCCGGGGCAGGGACCTCCGCGTATTCTTCGCGGGAGACCGCATCCTGGCTACGGCCGAACGGAAATCCGCCGACGGGGGCCTTCTTTCGAACGCCTCGACCGGGGGAACCCTGGGTCCGCACCCGATCGCGGCCGAGGCCCTCGAGCCCTGGCTCGAAACGACCCTGGCCATAGCGCGGAAGGCGGGACTGTGGTATGGGACGGTGGATTATCTTTACCTGGACGAGGGCCCGGCCGGCAACGGGCCGGGCGACGGGGCGGGAGGAGGGGCGGTCAATCTGACGGTTTGCGAGATTAACGGATCGCCGGGTTTCGAGGCCCTCGAGCGGGGCCTTGGCCTCGACATAGCCGGGGCCCTCGTCGACGGGTTGATCGAATCATTTTTCCCCGAGAAGCTGTTTTAATTCCTGTATCTCGGCCACAAGCTTGGAGCGTTCCAGCTTCTGGTAGCGCGCGGGAACCATCTCGCGGCTCGTGCACTCAAGGACGGCCACGAGGTTCTGGAGCTCGATCTCGTAGGGATAGGCCGGCGGGATGAAGTCATGGATCGTTTCCTCGAGATCGTCGCGCGTGACGATGGCCCGGTTGTCCATCGTCGCCGTCATCTTGGCGCGTACCAGGATTGCCTCGATATCGGCCCCGGACACCTCGAACTTGAAGCCCCGGAAGATATCGGTCAGAGGAAAATCCTTTACCTTGATGTCCAGTTTGCGCTGGAGGGTCCGGAACAGATCTACCTTCTCTTCGACGGTATCGGGATAGAACAGGGCGAGATGCTCCTCCGCACGTCCCTGCCGCTTGAGGTCAATCGGCAGGAGGTCGGGGCGGCAGGTTATCAGGAACCAGATGATCTTTCCCCGGTACTCGGTATTTCCCATGAAGTTCGCGATCTGGGCGAAAACCCTGCCTGAAGTCCCCGAATCCCCGACTGAGTCGCGGTCGCCGAGAAAGGCGTCCGCCTCGTCGATCATCACGGCCACGGGCGACATGGCCTTGAGGATATTGAGAACCTTCTCGAGGTTCGACTCCGTCGCGCCCTGCCACTTCGAGCGAAAGTTGCGGAGCTTCACCATCGGTATGCCAATCTCGCCCGCGAAGGCCGAGACCATGAAGGTCTTTCCCGTCCCGATGGGACCGGCTATGAGATAGCCCATGGGGAGGACGTCCGTCCGTCCCTGCCTGAGGGCCTTGGCCGCGCTCTGGAAGCGCTTCTTGACGAAGGCATGGCCGGCTACGTAGGAAAGGTCGTGATCGGTATCGAGAAACTCGAGAAGCCCGGAGGCCTCGTTCTCGATGATACCCCGCTTGCGCGCGCTCAGGTATTCCTGCGTGATCGGCTTGTCCTCCTGGTACGACTCGGCGACCAGCTGGTTGAGGTTAAGCAGGTTGAGCCCCGAGGTGAGCACCCCGATCCGCTCGGGGTTGAGCCCGTGCTCGAGAAGGAGCATCTCCCGGCTCTGGAGGAATTCCAGGAATTGGGTACGAACCGACTGATCCGGGAACGGGATGGTTACCTTGACGGTCGAGGGGGAGCCCGAGATGCGGGGATTCACGTCGGTGAGGTTTTCCGTCAGCATGATGACCGAGATATCGCCTCGGGTAAACTGCGGCTCGTGCGACCAGCGGTGCAGGGTGACGAGACAGTAGCGGTCTACCTCGTCGAGACTGCCGATCTCGTCCGCCGGGATGATGGTTTCCGCATAGTCGATAATGAGAACGATCCGGACTTCCTTCGGGATATTCGTCACGAAGTACCGTTCCAGATAGTCGAAGGCCTTGACGGGATCCCTCGTGAGAAAATCCTCGGGCGGAACGGACGGATAGCGCGCGGTCATCGCCTTGAGGTAATCCTTCTCCATCTGCGACATGCAGAAGGAAATCCCGCTCGATTTGTCGTAGTACACGATGATATCCCGGTTGCCGAAGAGAACCTCCGAGATGTAATCCTGTATGCGGACGAACATGAACTCGCCCTCGTTCATCTTGTGGGGAAGGAAATCCCTGATGTTCCCGTGAACCAGGTAGAGGTTGGTGGTTTTCGAGCAGTACTTGACGGAAAGCTCCTGGGCCCAGGCCGGCAGGATGTTGATAAAATCGAGATTCTTCTTTATCAGTTGCTGATGTTCTGCCATCGCTCCCCCCCCCGGTTCCCCAGTGTAGCATCAGTATAGACCAAAAAACAACGTTGCAACGGGGCATTTTTCGGCTCCTTTGGCTTGTTTTTTATCGCCCGATAGGCTATTTTTAGCCATATCTACAGAGAAGGAGTCTTGTATGGCTTATAAAATTTCCGAAGCGTGCATCAACTGCGGTTCATGCGAGGGCGAATGCCCCGTAAGCGCGATCAGCGAGAAAGACGACAAGCGCATTATCGACGCGAGCGTCTGCATCAGCTGCGGCGCCTGCTCGGCGGTATGCCCCGTTGAGGCGATCTCCGAGGAATAAAAAAACGATCACATAGACCGTAGCGACCACGCTACGGTCATTTTTTTCACCTACCTTCGGAGGATGCGCATGATCGGGAAAATACTTGCCGGGTATCGGGCCGCGTTGGCCTCCCTGTTTCGTTTTCTGGTGTTGCTTGCCGCCTGCGCAGGATTCGGGTTCCTGATAGTGTATCCCCTCTGGCGCCTCGCCGACTCGAATCCATCCCTCTATACATTCGTGTTCTCGGTCCTTTTTTTCTCTCTTCTGGCCTTTATCGCGGTTGGCAGGATCAGGCTGTCGCTTTCGCGTGATCCCTCGGCCTTTCTCCGCGCCGCCCTCCGCAAGGCAGTCCTCGCCGCCGGGCTCGCGGCCTCGGTTATTCTCGTGCTTGACTGGAAACGCGCCCTCGCCGGCCTCGTTCTCCTGGTCACCCTCGCGGTATACGGTTTTCTGGCCTTCGGCCTTTCGCCTTCCGCGAAACGCCAGATCCGCGGAAGATGACCGCGCGGCGAGGGATGGCCGGCCGCGGGAAAGGGGCATCCGCCTTCATTCGGGCTTTCGCCTGCTGTTTCCTGCTCGGCATATTCGCGCCCCTGTGCGCGCGAATCTCCGCTGAGTCCCCGTCCTATCCCCGTATACCCCGTCTCGCCTCCGACGATCCCGTATTCAGCCAGTACTCGGACGACGTGGCGGCGGCGCGCAAGGCACTCGCCAGCTCGGGCAGAAACCGGCGCCTCCCCATAAGCCTGTATTCATACAAGGCCGTCGAGGGCGACACCCTGCTGACCGTCGCCGCGCGCTGCAGCGTTCCCTACGACGCGATCGCGAGCCTCAACCGCATCCCGTCGCAGAAAGACCGGATCGTCGGCAAGACGCTGCTTCTCCCGAGCCTTCCGGGCCTCTATCTTCCCGATACGGCCCAAAACAGCTTCGAGCGGCTCCTGCTGTCGTCGTTTGACCCCGATGACCCGGCGATCATCTCGTTTACAGTCCGGGAATCGGGAGCGGACGGCCCGGCCCGACACCGCCCGGTCCATTGCGTACCGGACGCGCTCTTCGACGGGACCGTGCGCGCCTTTTTCCTGACTCCGACATTCCGCTTTCCCCTGCCCGAGGGCATACAAACCTCCTCGTTCGGGTACAGGAAAAACCCCGTAACGGGAAACCTCGTCTTCCATAAGGGGGTCGATATCGCGGCTCCCCGAGGGACTCGGGTCTTCGCCTGCGCCGACGGGGTCGTCATAGTATCCGAATTCGACAAGATTTACGGTAACTACCTCATACTCCGCCACGACGATAACCGTGAAAGCCTGTATGGCCACCTCGAGACGAAAAAAATCGAGTTGCATCGGCGGGTCAAATCAGGTACTATTATTGGAACAGTGGGATCGACGGGACAATCGACTGGTCCGCACCTGCATTTCGAGATTCACGAGAACGGAATCCCGAAAAATCCCGCGGGATTTATAAAAGGGAACTGACGGAAATGAAAGGCACGCATGTCTTGATGGCCGGTTTACTCCTCTCCAGCGCCTTGTCACTGTGCGCGGAGTCCTTTCGCGTGCGCTCCATGTCCCTGGTCGCCCTCGACAGCCAGAAAACGGAAGCCCAGATCGTCGCGCTGGGCTACAACGACGCCATCGCGATCGTCTTCCCCGCCTCCCCCATCTTCCTGAAAGGGGTCGAGATCGAGGTCAAGATCCCCCAGGGCATTCTTTCCTACCGGAACAGCATGGCCTACGGTCTCTATCACCGGGTAAAGCCCGCCCCCTCGACCGCTACCATCGATTACCAGGGGGAAGAGTTGACCTTTCAACCCCTCCCCTCGCGCCTTTCCTTCGTGCTTCAGGTGCCGTTCATGAACGCCCATGGCCTTAAATCGGGCCCATACGCCACCGTCCTGACCACGGTCTACGACGCGAAAAAGGGCCCGCTCCTGTTCAGGCTCCTCCCCATCATGAAGGGCCTTCCGGAGGACATCGAGACCATGCAATTCCCGGTCCGCATTAAGCCGATTCTGACGGAGGAAGGCGCCTTCCGCCTTTCGCTCGCCTGGCCCGGGAACCAGGTCAAGCCGGTAAGCGTACGAATCGACGAGTCCCTCGTGGAGAACGCCGAAGATCTTGTCTTCCTCGCCCCGGGAACACACCACCTTTCGGTCGTCTCGGACGAGTTCCGGAACGAGGTTCGGGTTTTCACGATCGAGTCCGCCAGGATCACGGAATTGACCGTACCCCTCCAGGATACCGCGCCCCGCCTCTTCCTCGTGGCGCCCGAAAACGCCGTCATCCAGGTTGACGGAAAATCGGTTGAGAACCCGAAGAATCCCTACATCCTCGAGCCGGGGGAACACGCGATCCTCTTCAAAATCGGCGATTACGAGTTGATGCGCCAGATAACGGCGGAAAAAGGCCGCGATTACACGGTTTCCATGGTGATCGACATCAATGTGACAGAATCTCCGTGATTTCCCCTCAAGTAATCGGACATGGAACCGAAAATATACTATCGGGCAGTCGGTTCCCCTCCCACCCACTGATTGTCCGATAGCCTGATTGGCGGGCCGGTAGTTTTCTACCGGCTCTTTTTTTTTGCCCGGACAGAGGCCACGGGGGAGATCCCCGGGCGGTTTTCCTTCTTGTAACAATGCCTTCTTTGTGCTTTTATTATTGAATATGCTTCCCAAAGAAACGCGCGCAGTAACCATATCCGCCTCATTGATACTCTTCTTTTCCATACTCTGCGGGGTGCTTCTCGGCGTCAATCTCGCCCTTACCAGCAACCTCAAGAACAGCGAGAATTTCACGGATTTCAATCCTGCCCTGCCCACGCGCATACTGGACGTCCATGGCGACCTGATTACGGAGTTCGCCTCGGAGGAAAAGCGCGAGATCATCACCCTCGACAAACTGCCCCCGCACCTGATCAACGCCCTGTTGACCAGGGAAGACCAGATCTTCTACAAGCATAACGGCTTCAGCCTGAAGGCCCTCACCCGGGCCGTCGTCGGCAAGCTGACCGGGCGATCGCTGGGGGGCGGAAGCACCATCACCCAACAGCTCGCCGGAACCCTCTTCCTCGATCGAAGCGAGATCAGCATTACCCGTAAAATCAAGGAACTGTGGTGGGCCCTCCAGCTCGAGCGCAGGTACTCCAAGGACGAGATACTCGAGCTCTACCTCAACAAGATGTACTTCGGGGGCGGGACATACGGCGTCAACGCGGCGTCGAGATTCTATTTCGGCCACCCCGCGCAGGAGATAACCCCGGCCGAGGCGGCGATCCTGGTCATACAGCTGTCGAACCCGGCGTACTACAATCCCTTCGAGCATCCCAACCGGGCGATGGACCGTCAGCGCGAGATCCTCGATCAGATGGTCGCCCTCGGTTTTATGAACAAGCCGGTCGCGGACAGATCGTTCGAGGATTACTGGGCCAGTTTCGACTACACGCGCACGGCCAGCTCGGCCTGGCTTAACCGGGACGACAAGGCCCGCTGGTTTTCCGAGTACGTCAGGCGTCAGCTCGAGACCATGATGTACGGGACCATGGATATTTATTCCGGCGGATACACCGTCCATACGACCCTGGACCTCAATCACCAGGCCGCGGCCGACAAGGTCATGCAACAGTACCTGGCCACCGCCAACAAGCGCTTCAAGTACTCGAGCTCCACGAGGTTCGCCCAGGGCGACCGGTACGCGGCCATCACCGAGCTTTTGGCGCTCACGTTCGACCTTCCCCCGCTCGCGGTTTCCGCCGAGCGCCTGCACGTCAAGTCGCTCTCGTATTACCAAAACCGCGTCAATCCCGTAGTGGACATGATGTCGCTCATGTTCGGCCTCGACGCCCTCAAGATCGAGACGAACAAGGCGAACGCGAAGATGCAGGCGGACGCGGCGAAAACGACGGTCGAGGGCGCGCTCATCGCCATCGAGAACGACACCGGCTATATCACGGCCATGGTCGGCGGAAGCAAGTTCGACCAGTCCAACCAGGTCATCAGGGCGACTCAGGCCCAGGTCCAGCCCGGAAGCACCTTTAAGCCCCTCTATTATTCCGCCGCCATCGACAGCAGGAAGTTTACCGAGGGCTCGGTGATTAACGACACCCCGGTGGTCTTCTTCAACGAATCCGGCGTGCCCTATACCCCGCTCAACTTCAAGGGGGAATGGAGCGGCACGGTCCTGCTCTGGGAGGCCCTCGCGCGCTCGATGAACGTTCCCTCGCTTCGGATACTGGACGGGATCGGCTTCGACGCCGCGATCAACAGGGCCGCGTCCCTGCTCGGTTTCCGGGAGAAGGCCGAGATCGAGAAGACCTTCCCCCGCGTGTACTCGCTCGGCCTCGGGGTCATCAGCGTGGCCCCCATCCAGATGGCCCGCGCCTTCGCGACCTTCGCGAACCAGGGCAAGGAGGTAACGCCGATCGCGATCCGGTCGGTCGAGGACCGGAACGGCAAGACCATCATCGATCCCGAGAAGGACCTCAGGCTCGAGCAGAAACGCAAGGGAAGCTCGATACAGCTCATCAGCGCGCAAAACGCGTACATCATGACCGATCTCCTCAAGAACACGATCAGGACGGGTACCCTCGGGTGGGCGTCCGGGTACGAGGGCAAATTCACCTTCAAGGACGAGAACGGCAAGTCGTACACCATCCCCGCGGCGGGAAAGACGGGCACGACCCAGAACTGGGCCGACGCATGGACGGTGGGCTATACCCCCTACTATACGACCGCGCTCTGGTTCGGCTTTGACCGCCGGGGGCTTTCCCTCGGGCTCGACAACACGGGAGCTACCCTCGCAGGCCCCGCCTGGGGCGATTTCATGAATCTCATCCATCAGGGCCTGCCCTACCGCGATTTCGTCCGCCCGCAAACCGGTCTCGTGACCGCGACGGTATGCAAAAAGTCGGGACTCCTTCCCACCGACTTCTGCGACGACGGGACGATCGCTCTCCTCTACCTCGAGGGAACCCAGCCGACGAGCTATTGCGAGTACCACGAGAACGGCGGCGACCTGAAGAGAGTCGCGATGGAGAGACTGCAAAAGGAAAGCCTTTCAGTCGGCCAGAGACCCATTACGGGAAACTTTTCCGGGCTCACCATCGATCCGGACGTCTTCTCGGACCCGGAACCGAGAGGAAGCGGCTACGGACAGCAATACCGGGACTTCTCGCAGGAAGGCGCGGGGATTCGGCGGGACGAGTATGATGATAACGAAGGTACGGAAGACGCCGGGGAACAGGGGTCCGGAACGGATACCCCGGCCGACGCGAAGCCGGATATACCGGATAGCGCGGCACCCGCGGATGGACAGGGATTCAACCCCCTGCTTGAATAGGAGGAGATCATGCAGATCGCGCTCGAGGACATCAAGGTAAAACGAAGGGTGCGCCGGAAACCTGAGGAGATAGAATCCCTCATGGACAGCATGAAGCGTTACGGCCTTCTGAACCCGATAACCGTAAATTCCCGTTTCGTCCTCATAGCCGGGGAACGCCGCCTCGAGGCCGCCAAACGCCTCGGATGGCACACTATCAACGCGGTTGTCCTGAACGACACGGACAAGATAAGCGAGCTCGAGATGGAAATCGAGGAGAACACCCAACGCTCGAATTTCACCGAAAAGGAGTTGATGGAGGCCTACGCCCGGTTGGAGAGCCTTCGCAACCCGAACATTCTCCTGCGCATCTGGAGGGCAATCGTGGATTTCTTCAAGGGATTGTTCAAGCCCAGATACTGAGGGACGCCCGATCCGACGTCGATCGCTTCTTCGCGCGAATTTACGTGATTTTTACAATGTCATGAACTATACTTCAACCAGAACGGGGGCCATAGCGGCGATCCCGTCGTTACTATCATGACAAGGAGATAAACATGAGAAAATCCTGGTGGCTGATTTCCATTCTAGTGGCGGTTCTTGTGATACTGGCCGGATGCGACAGCGGCGGCGGCGACAGCGATGACGACGGCGACGATGAATACTCCGCCCCCACGGTCCCCGCCGCGAGTGAATTGCCCGCTTCAGGCGCGACAGCCGTCCCGGCGAGCGACGAGGAAGTCATAGCGATGTATTCCGATGTCTTCAACGGACTCTCGGACATGGTACAGATCGACAGTTCCGACAGCCTGAAGTCGAGGTTCGGCAGAAAGGCGCGCGCCGTCGAAGATCCGAAAGTTGAAGTCATTGATTACTCGGACGAGCACATGACCTTTACGGGATCGATCACCTACAAAACGACAACTATGGACGAAGACACCCAATGGAAGGTAAACACGACCTACAACAACCTGATGGCAATGTCCGTCGTCGGCGTAATCAACGGGGATATTAACGAGGCGACGGTCTCGACGGACAACGGCGATTATATCATCAGCGGAGAGACCAAGGAACTTTTTGACGCCGGTTACAACATCGACGCCAAAACCGGGGCGACGATGGAAGATGTCACCGTTGACATGGACCTCTCGGTCAAGTTGGCATCGGGCGTTGCCCTTTCTGTCCGCAATGCCGCGACCGGCGTCGGCGGAAAAATCATTATCTCGTTCGGTTTCGAGTACAAGCAGGATAACGTATCCATGGAATCCATGGATGATTCCAGCGGAATGGAAGAAGCCTTCGAAAAGGAAACTGCCGAAGTCAAGTTCTACAATGACCAGAACGAATTGCTACGCACGGTAACGGTTACGCTCGACGAGCTACCGAATTCTATCCAGTACTGAGGATAGAACGGCAATGCAAAGGCCCGATGACGGGGAGAATCGCCGTCATCGGGCCTTTTTTATTACCAACAATATTGAGAGCAGTTACGTTCCGCTAATCACCCTGACGAATTTCTTTTTCCCGGCGCGAAGGACGACTTCACCCTCGGCGTCGAGGACGTCGACCCCGATAACGGCCTTGACGTCGCCGACGGGGGAATCGCCGACAGTCGCGCCGCCCTGCTCGACAAGGCGCCGTGCGTCGCTTTTTGTTCCCGCGAGACCTGCCTCGAAGAAGAGGTCGACTACCCCGATCCCGGCCTCGAAACGGCTTCTCGCTATCGCGACGGTGGGCATCGCGGCCTTGTCGCCGCCGCCCCCGAATGCCGCCTTCGCCCCCGCGAGGGCCTTGTCTGCCTCATCCTTGCCGTGGATAAGCGCGGTTACCTCCCAGGCAAGGCGTTCCTTTGCCTTGTTGATGTCTCCCGACGCGAGGGCATCGACCTCGGAAACGGGCAGGAAGGTAAAGAGAAGGAGGAATTTCCTGACGTCCGCGTCGCTCACGTTTCGCCAGTATTGGAAGAAATCATAGGGCTTCGTTACGGCAGGATCGAGGAAGAGAGCTCCCTTCTCGGTCTTGCCCATCTTCTTGCCGTCCGAGGTCGTGACGAGCGGGAAGGTAAGGCCGAAGGCCTCGTGCCCGTTGATTCGGCGGATCAGCTCGATGCCCGCGACGATATTGCCCCACTGGTCGTCGCCGCCGATCTGGAGGGCGACCCCGTGACGCTCGTTGAGCTGAAGGAAGTCGTAACTCTGGAGAAGCTGATAGTTGAACTCCACGAAGGTCAGTCCGGTTTCCATGCGCTTCCGGTACGCCTCGAAGGTGAGCATCCGGTTGACGGAAAAATGCGAGCCGATGTCGCGGAGAAAATCTATGTAGTTGAGATCGGCGAGCCAGTTCTTGTTGTTCTCGGAGAAGGCGGTCTTCCCGTCGAAGCCGATGAACCGGCCGAGCTGGTCCGCGATGGAGGCCGCGTTCGCGTCGATCTGTTCGTACGAGATCATCCTGCGCATCTCGGTCTTGCCGGACGGATCCCCGATGCGCGCGGTGCCGCCGCCGATCAGGGCGATGGCCTTGTGTCCCGCCTCGCGAAGGTGGCGCAGGGCGAACGCCGGGAGCATGTGCCCGATATGAAGGCTGGAACCGGTCGGATCGAATCCAACGTAAAATGACACGGGTCCTGCGTCCATGAGTCGGGACAACCCCTCGACATCCGTGCATTGCTGGAAGAATCCGCGTTCTTTAAGTGTTTCAAGTGCCTTGTTCATGCGCGCGAGTATAGCGATTTTGCGCAAATTTGTATACACTGGCGCTATACTGAGCTATCAGGACAATGAGGAGTGAACCATGATGCACGGTTTTCTGAGGGTAGCGGCCGCGACGCCGGACTGCACGGTCGGGGACTGCGGCGCGAATACGGCGGAAATCCTCTCGCTCATACGGGGCGCGGCGTCCCGGGGGGTCTCTCTTGTCGTTTTTCCCGAGCTTTGCGTTACCGGTTATACCTGCGGGGATCTGTTCTCGCAGGACCTCCTCTGCCGCGTCGCCCTCGCCGCGGTCAGGCTGATAGCGGACAAAACCCGGGATGTCCCGGTTACCAGCGTGGTCGGCTTCCCCTTCAGCTGGGGTTCGTCCCGGTATAATTGCGCGGCCGTCATCTCCGACGGGAAGATCCACGGAATCGTGCCCAAAACCAACATCCCCAATTACGGTGAATTCTACGAGCTCAGGCACTTTACCCCGGGTCCGGCGGAGACCGAAATGATCCCGGCCGGCGTTCTCGGGACGGATCCGGTCCCCTTCGGGACCAATATCGTTTTCACGGACGGCAGGAATCCCGACCTCGCCTTCGCCGTCGAGATCTGCGAGGACCTCTGGGTACCGGAGCCTCCCTCCTCCCGCCATACCCGCGCGGGAGCCCTGATACTGGCGAATCTCTCCGCGAGCGACGAGGTTATCGGCAAGGCCAATTATCGCCGCTCCCTCGTGTCGGGACAGTCCGGGCGGTGCGTCTGCGCGTACCTGTACGCTGACGCCGGCCGCGGGGAATCGACGACCGACATGACCTTCTCCGGGCATAACCTTATCGCGGAAAACGGCGCGATCCTCGCGGAAAGCCCCCTGTTTTCCTCGGGGCTGCTCTGCATGGACATAGACGCGAAGCGCCTGCTCCATGAGCGCAGGCGGATGAATACCTTCAACCCCCTTTCCGAAACGGACGCGGGCCGCCGATATACCCGCGTTTCCCTGCCCTTCGACCGCTCTCCCGACCGGGAACCAGCCCCGGATCAGGAACAGGTCGAGGCAAGAAAGACTACGCCCCAGGCACGGCCCGATACGGCCGATTCCGCCTTCAAACTCATCCGGACGATCGATCCCCATCCCTTCGTGCCGGCCGATCCCGATGAGCTCGGCTCGCGGTGCGAGGAGGTCCTTTCCATACAGACGACGGGCCTCGCCAAGCGCCTTTCGCATACGGGAAGCCGCTCGGCCGTCATCGGTCTTTCGGGCGGACTCGACTCGACCCTGGCCCTTTTGGTAACGGTCAGGGCCTTTGACCTTCTTGGCTTGTCGCGAGCGGGAATCCTTGCCATCACCATGCCGGGGTTCGGCACCACCGGCAGGACGAAGGGCAATGCGCGCAAGCTCGCCGAGTCCCTGGGGACGAGCCTCGAGGAGATCCGCATCAACAAGGCCGTCTCCCAGCACTTCCGGGATATCGGCCAGGATCCCCTAACCCTTGACGTTACCTACGAGAATTCTCAGGCGCGCGAGCGTACGCAGATACTGATGGACAAGGCAAACATGACCGGGGGCCTCGTCATCGGGACGGGAGACCTGTCGGAACTGGCCCTTGGCTGGGCAACCTATAACGGCGACCACATGTCGATGTACGCGGTCAATACCTCCGTGCCGAAAACCCTGGTGCGGCACCTGGTCGCCTGGTGCGCGAAGGCGCCCGGAAACTTCGCCGCGGACGATGCCGGCCGGAAGAGGATATCGGGTATCCTGAACTCGGTACTCGAGACGCCGGTCAGCCCCGAGCTCTTGCCTCCGACGGATGGGGAGATATCGCAGAAAACCGAGCATATCGTCGGCCCTTACGAACTCCACGACTTCTTCCTGTATCACATGACTCGCTGGGGCTGTTCTCCCTCGAAGATCCTGTTCCTCGCGGAAAGGGCCTTCGCGCCCGGCGTTCCGGGGGATACCTCCGCCGTCGAAGGCGGCGATGTCCGTAAAGGAGGCTACGAGAGGGCGGAGATTCTCTCCTGGTTGCGGGTGTTCTACACGAGGTTCTTCTCCCAGCAGTTCAAGCGATCCTGCCTCCCCGACGGGCCCAAAGTCGGAAGCGTCACCCTTTCGCCGCGCGGCGACTGGAGGATGCCCAGCGACGCCTCTGCGGCGGTCTGGCTCAAGGAACTCGAAAGCCTGAAATAGTGCTCTCATTATTGTTGGTGGAAAATCACCCTTCCCCGGGTGTTTCTATTGACAGAAACACTCCGGACTGGTAGTATGGCACTCGACGGGTTAAAACCGATGCCCACGGGCGTCCCACCCGCAGGCCAGTACGCATTCCAAACGGAGAAAGCCATGAATCAGGAAACAGCGATAAAGCACATGAGTACCAGGGACATAATCCTTTCCGGTATCCTGCTCGCCGCCGGCGCGGTAATCAGGATGTTCTTCCCGAAGCTTCCGGTAACGCCGAATTTCATCATCGCGATGTACTGCCTGGTGATCCTGCTCGTCCGCCCCCGTCTCCTCGAGGCCCTCGCGATCGGCGTCGTCGCCGCGACCCTGTCCCAGCTCACCTCGGGTTCTCCCGTGCCCTTCCTCAATTTCGTGTCAGAACCCGTCGGCTGTCTCGTCTGCTACCTTCTCGTCAGGCCGAGGTATCGCCTCGCGGTCGGCCGGTACAGCCTCAAGCCGGCCATCGTCACCCTGCTTTCAACGATCGCCTCCGGAACGACCTTCGTGCTCATCCTGTCCTTCATCCTGATGTCGAAGGGAAAGGACGCCAAGTACGTCATGATAGCGACGGTCGTCCTTCCGACCGCCCTCGCGAACACGGTAATCACCCAGCTTGCCTATGAGCCCCTTCGCCGCGTACTCCGCATCAAGGACAGGGACGCGCAGTGATCAAGCTTGACTCCGTCCGCTTCCGGTACGAGGATACCGACGAATTCGCCCTTGACGGCGTCAGCCTTGATGCCGGGCCGGGCAGGCTTATCTGCTTGACCGGGGCTGAACGTTCGGGAAAGACAACCCTGTTCAGGCTCCTCAACGGAACGGCCCCGAGGGCGTTTCCGGGGGAGCTATCCGGCATACTCCGCGTTAACGGAAGCGACCCATCGAGTCAGGGGCATATGGCGGTCGGGGCCGCGGTAACCAGCGTCTTCGACGATCCCGATTCGCAGATCGTCAGCCTCACGGCCGGGGAGGAGGTCGCCTTCGCCCTCGTGCAAAGGGGCCTTCCCTTCGACGAGATCGACAGGCGGGTGCTCGACGCCCTTGAGCGGGTCGGGCTCGCGGGCTTCTCGGCGCGCCATACCGGATCCCTTTCCGGCGGGCAAAAACAGCGCCTCGTGATGGCATCGGCCATCGCCCTCCGCCCGAGGATACTCCTCGTGGACGAGGGGACCAGCGCCCTCGACCCGGAGGGGGCAGCCCACTTCTTCTCGCTGATCCGGGAGATGATCGAAAGGGACGGGACGACGGCCGTCGTGATCGACCGCGACCTGGACCTGATGCTCCGCTTCGCCGACGAGATACTCGTCCTCGACCGCGGGAAGGTCGCGCTTTCGGGAACTCCCGCGCACATCTGCCAACGCCCCGAGGCCCTGCGGGAACTCGGCCTTCGAGTCCCGCTCTGGCTCGACCTTTGCACCGAGCTCAGGGAACGGTCGCTCCTCCGCGGGGACATCCCGGCGTCCGAGGAAATGGCGCTCGCGGCGATAGAATCGCTTCTCGCCGTGAGGGAGTCGGCATGATCAGGCTAACCGGCGTCAGCGCCACAATCAGGAAGGCCAAAATACTCCATGACGTTTCGTTTTCCGTGCGCGCGGGGGAGTTCGTCGCCCTCGTCGGCCCGAACGGGGCCGGGAAGACTACCCTTCTCAAGCACCTGAACGGGCTCCTCAAACCGACGGCCGGTACCGTGACCGTTTGCGGGATCGATACCCGGAGGGCGAAAACGAGCGCACTCGCGCGCCACGTCGGATTTCTCTTCCAGAACCCCGATCAACAGATTCTCTGCCCGACCGTCCGCGAAGAGCTTCGCTTCGGCCTCAGGCACTGCGGGATCCCGAAAGAGACATGGGACGAGCGGATCGAGTCGGCCGCGCGCGCGACGGACCTTTCGGCCAAACTCGAGTCTGACCCCCTCATGCTGACGCGCTCTCGCCGCCAGCGAGTTGCCCTCGCCTCCGTCCTCGCGACGGACCCGGAGATCCTGGTTCTCGACGAGCCGACCAGCGCGCAGGACGAGCGCGAGACCGAGCGAATCATGCGCATCGCGAGGGGTCTGTGCGGCAGGGGCAAGACGATCATCCTGGTCAGCCATGATATGGAGCTCGTGTCGAAGTACGCGGACCGCGTGATCGTCCTTATCGACGGGCGGATCGCCCTCGACGGAAGAGCCGACCAGGCCTTCTCGAACGGCGACCTTCTCGCGAGGGCGCATCTTTCCATGCCAGGGCTCTATCGGGTGGCGAACGCCCTGAACCTGGGCATTCCGGAGCGCGTGAGCGGGGATATTGATCCCGTGACGCTTCTCGCCGACAAAATAGATCGGATGATCCGCAAGGAGGCGATATGAGCGCGACCGGAACGGGCCTCGTGGGAACGGGAGCGGGAGCGGCCCAAAAAACCTCCGCCGCGATCCGGCACCCGAGGGAGATGGCGCCCATACTGAAATTCGTCGCGATGCTCGGCTTCATCGCCGCGGCGTACCTGACGGAGGATCTCCGGCTTATCTGCGCCCTCATCGCGGCCGAAGGACTCATCGCCGCGGCGTGCGGTGTCTTCCGCGCTTTCCGGATTACCCTCATCGCCCTTCTCTTCGGGGCCTTCACCCTCTGTCTCTTCCAGATCTTCTCGATAGACGAGGGATCCGTCGCCTTCTACGTCTTCCCGTTTTGGGAAGCGGGCGCCGTCACAGACGTCGGGCTGTCGACGTGCCTCGTCATGGCCCTGCGCATGATCGCCTCGGTCGGGATCATCCCCCTGACCCTGTCCCTGACAAGCCAGACCCAGGTCGTTTCCCTCGTATCCGGCAACCTTCGCCTGCCCGGCGCCTACGCGATCATGCTCGTCACGGCCCTCCGTTTTATCCCGACCTTCGGCGACAGGATGAGAATGGTCTTGCAGGCGGAGGCTTCGAGGGGTTATGATGTGGAGTCGAGAAACCCGTTCCGCAAGATCGGCGTCGTTCTCAGGCTATCGCTCCCCCTGCTCATATCGTGCGCGAGGGACGTCGATACCCTCGCCCTTTCGATCGAGACCCGCGGGTTCGATCCCTGTAACACCGTTCGCCCCCGGCGCATACCGCCCACGGCGGGCGACGCGTTCCTACTTTTCGTTTGCCTTGGAATCCAGGCCGCCGTCGTAGCGGCTGATCATATTTTGTTCTGACAAGGTGTTGCATCCATGATTACCCTCCTGACCGGCAACGAGGCCGTCGCGCTTGGGGCGTGGGCGGCCGGCGTAAGCGCCGCTTTCGGCTACCCCGGCACCCCATCCACCGAGATTCTGGAAAACCTTTCAAGGCACAAAGACGACGTCTACCTTGAGTGGTCGCCCAACGAAAAAGTGGCCTTCGAGGCCGCCGTCGGCGCCTCCTACGCGGGAGTGCGCGCCATCGTCACCATGAAGCACGTCGGGCTCAACGTCGCGGCCGATCCGCTGATGACCTTCTCGTACACGGGAAGCGGGGGCGGGATGCTGGTCTGCGTGGCGGACGATCCCGGCCAGCATTCGTCCCAGAACGAGCAGGACTCGCGCCACTTCGCGCGCTTCGCGAAGATTCCCGTCCTTGAGCCCGCGGATTCGGACGAGGCCTACCGCTTCATGCGATACGGCTTCGAGCTGTCGGAGCGGTTCGGGACCCCGGTCATGATCAGGCTTACCACGCGCGTCAGCCATTCCCGATCCCTCGTCCATACGGCCGATCGCATCCCGCCCCGCGAGGCCAATTTCGAGCGGAATCCCTCAAGGTTCTGCCCCCTCCCCGTATGGGGCCGTGAGATGCGCAAGAAGGTGGAGACCCGTCTCGCCGCGCTGGCGGAGGAGGCGGGGAAAAGCCCGCTTAACTCCATCGAGTGGGGCGACCGGTCCCTCGGTTTCATCGCCGAGGGCCTCGCCTGGAACTACGTCAAGGAGGTCTTTCCCGGGGCCTCGGTTCTGAAGCTCGGTTGGGCATGGCCCTATCCGGACGCCCTGATACGCGACTTCGCCTCGGGCGTACGGCGTCTCGTCATCGTCGAGGAAAACGAGGACATCCTGGAGGAGCACGTGAAATCCCTCGGGATCGCTTGCTCCGGCCGAGACCTTCTCTCCGGCGTCGGTGAGCTGTCCGTGCCGAAGCTCCTCGGCCTCAAAGCCTCCCTGGGTATCGACGTTCCGAGCGATTTGCCCGCTCCAGTGCCGGAGGCCGCGGACCTTCCCGCGCGCCCGCCCGTCCTGTGCCCGGGGTGCCCGCACCGCGGCCTCTTCTTTTCGCTCGTCAAGCACGACGTCCTCGTCACCGGCGATATCGGCTGTTACAGCCTGGCGGTCTTCCCGCCGCTTTCCCGAACCGACACCATCCTCTGCATGGGCGGCGGTTTCTCTGTCGCCCAGGGCATCGACAAATCGGGCGAAAAGCGCCGCGTCGTCGGCGTCGTCGGGGATTCCACCTTCTTCCACTCGGGCATCACAGGCCTTCTGGACGTCGTCTACAACAAGGGCCGCTCGGTTCTCGTCGTTCTCGACAACCGCACGACCGCGATGACCGGCCATCAGGATAATCCCGGCACCGGCAAGACCCTTATGGGAGAGCCCACAGTGGCCGTATCGGTCGAGGCGATAGGCAAGGCCTGCGGCATGAAGAACGTCGTCACCGTCAATCCCTACGACCTGAAGGCGACGGGAGAGGCGGTCGACGCGGCCCTCGCCTCCGACGAAACCTCGCTCATAGTCGCGCGAGCACCCTGCCCCCTCCGGGAAAGGACGAGGGTCGGGCCGCGAAGGGAAATAGACGCGAACTCGTGCAAAAACTGCCACGCCTGCCTCAAGCTCGGCTGTCCCGCGATCGAGTCGGCCAGCAAGGCGGACAAGCCGTCCATCTCCGGCGATCTCTGCGCCGGATGCGGCCTCTGCGATCAGGTATGCAAATTCGGCGCCATAAGGACGGTAACGGAATGAGCGCGCAAGATACCACGACAAACGTACTCCTCGTCGGCGTGGGCGGACAGGGAGTGCTCCTTATCAGCTCGATCATCGCCCAGGCCGCGATCGCGAGCGGCCTAGACGTCAAGACGAACGAGGTACACGGCATGGCCCAACGCGGGGGCTCGGTGCTCGCGCAAGTCCGCTACGGGACGAAGGTATTCAGCCCGCTCGTGTGGGAAGGCACGGTTGACGTCCTCATCTCGCTCGAGAAGGCGGAGGCGCTCAGGTACGCCCACTACCTCAAGCCGGGCGGGCTCGCGGTCGTCTCGACCCAGGTAATCGTCCCCGTCACCGTTTCGTCCGGAAAGGCTACCTACCCCGCCGACATCGACGAGCGTCTCAAGCGGGCCTTTCCCCGCCTCGCCTCGGTCGACGCCGAGGGGATCGCGCACTCGCTGGGAAACTCGAAGGCGGCCAACGTCGTCGTCCTCGGCGCGGCCGCGGGCGAACTGCCGGCGCTCAGTCCCCACTGGCAAGCCGCGCTCGGCGCGTGCGTCCCCGAAAAGCACCTGGAACTCAATAAGCGGGCCTTCATGGCCGGAGGAGAACGATAATCATGAATACGGTTTATTTCGAAAAAGAGCTTGAAACCATGGATCGCGGTCGGCTCGAGGCCCTTCAGCTCGAGCGCCTACAAAAAACCTGCGCCCACGTATACGCCCACAACGACCGGTACAGGAAGAGCTTCGACGAGGCCGGGGTTCGCCCGTCGGACATCAAGCGACTGTCGGACATCGAGAGGCTTCCCGCGATCAACAAGATCATCTTCCGCGAAACCTATCCCCTTGGACTGTGCTGCGTCGACAAGAAGAAGATAGTCGAGATGCACATGTCCTCGGGCTCGACCGGCACGCCGGTCGTCATGCCCTATACCGAAGGAGACCTTGACCAGTGGGCCTCATGCATGGCCCGATGCTACGCGATGGCAGGCGCCCTTCCGAGCGACGTCGTTCAGATCACCCCGTCATTCGGCCTCTTCAACGGGGGTTTCGGGATGTATCACGGCGCGCGCAAGTACGGTCTCTTCGTCGTGCCGACCGGGGCCGGGAACACGGCCCGCCAGATAATGCTCGCGAAAGACTTCCGCACCCGGGTCATTACCGGCGTCGTTTCATACGGACCGCGCATCATCGAGGAACTCGAGGAAGAGAAGACCTTCCTCCCCGACCTCAAGATAGGCATCTTCGGGGCGGAATCGTTCTCGGCCGGGATGAAGGAACGGATCAGCAAGGGACTCGGGATCGACGTATACGATATCTACGGCATGACCGAGACGGGCGGCGTCGGCACGCTCGGCCAGGATTGCCCCGCGCATAACGGCATCCATGTCTGGGAAGACCACTACATCATCGAGATCCTCGACCGCGACACGCACAAGGGCGTGGCGGACGGCGAGATCGGCGAGCTGACTATCACCGCGATCACGCGCGAGGCCCTTCCCGTCATCCGCTTCCGCACCGGCGACCTGACGCGCGTCGTCTCCCGCGATAAGTGCAAATGCGGGCGAACGCACCTTCGCATCGACCAGATCATGGGCAGGGTTGACGACATGCTCATCGTCAAGGGCGTCAACTTCTTCCCGAGCCAGGTCGAGCAAACGCTGATGTCGATACCCGGGGTCCTCAACAACTATCAGATCATCATCGAGGAAGTCAACGGCATCACGGACCTCCGCGTCAACGTGGAGGCGGAACCGGGAGTCACCGGCTTTACCGTCGAAAAGGCCCTGAAGGAAACGTTGGGATTCTCGCCGAAGGGCGACGTCTTCGCGCCGGGGGCGCTGCCGAGACAGGAAGGAAAGGCGAAACGCGTATTCTACCGCCAGCCGGACGGCAGCCTGAAGTAAGGCCTCGGCCTATCGCCCGGCGTCCGCCGCCGGCGCGAGGAACGTCAGATAGTCGGCGAGCTGGTCAGGCAATGTCTCGTACGGCTTGAGGCCGTAGGGACAGCGTTTCGAGCACAGTCCGCATTTCGTGCAGGCCTCGATGCGACCCATCAATTCCCGCCACTCGGGCGTCAGCCATTGCGCGCTCGGGGAGCGGCGCAATAACTGCTTCATCCGGTTCGCGTTGTTGATCGGGATTCCCGCCGGGCACGGAAGGCAGTAGCCGCAACCGCGGCAAAAGTTGCCGGCGAGGGCGGAGCGGTCCGCCTCGATCGAGGCCATCATAGCCTCGTCAAGGGCGGGGGTATTCGCCTCGAGCGCGAGGAACTCATCAAGCTCGCTTTTCCTCTGCATCCCCCAAATCGGCACGACCCCCTCGAACTGCCGCATCCAGGCGAACGCCGAGGGCACGTTCGTCAGGAGGCCGCCCGCGAGCGCCTTCATCGCGATAAAGCCGACGTCGGCCTTCGCGCACGACTGGACGAGACCCACGTCCGCCTCGTTCGAAAGCAGGGAAAACGGATACTGCACCGTATCGTACAGCCCGGATTCGGCGGCCTCGGACGCGATCTTGAACGAGTGGTTCGTGATCCCGACGAACCGGATCTTTCCCGCCTTCTTCGCGTCCATGAGCGCGTCGTAGAGCCCATCGTCGCCGCAGGGGAGCGGAAGGAACGAGGGGTTATGAAGCTGATAGAGATCGATAAAGTCCGTGTGAAGGGCTAAAAGGCTCGCGTCGAGGTCTTTCATCATCTCGACAGCCGAGCGCGCGGCCGACTTCGTCGCGACGATGACGTCCTTGCGAATCTCGGTGAAAACCCTTCCGAGTTTCTCCTCGCTGTCGGTGTAGGCACGCGCCGTGTCGAAAAAGTTTATCCCTCCCTCGTACGCGGCGTGAATGAGCGAACTCGCCTCGTCCTTGTCGGCGACGCGCTGGATCGGCAGGCCGCCGAAGGCGGTCCTGGAGACCATAAGGCCGGTCTTGCCCAAGGAAACGTATTCCATATAAAAGACTAACCTCTGTGATTCAGGATTTGTTCGTAGAGATCGAAGCCGACGAGTTCCTGGAACCGGTCCGCTATGTCGGGCACCGAGAAGAGCTTTTCCACGAAAAGCCCGGCCGCCCCCACGCAAACCGCCTGGTCGCCATGCTGCGAGAATTCGATGATAAACTGACGCTCAAGGTCATACGTCCAGTTTTGCGCGATGGCCGCGGACATCAATTCCTTGAGGTTCTCGGGATACGCCGCGAGGTCGCCCGCGAGGACGATCTTCGTAAAGTCGACGCAGTTTACGAGAAAGGCGAGATTGCCGGTCAGCTCGCGGTACACGTCGCCCAGAAGGGCCCTGTCCTCGGGGAGCCGCCCAAGATCCTTCCAGGGAATATTGAACTGCCCGGTCGCGCAGCTCGCGCCCACGCTCCGGTATTCGCCCGCGGTAAAATGGTCGCCGTGAAGGACGCGTTCGCGTATCGCGAGGCCGAGCCCGATGGCGAGGCCATGGTACTCCTGCGAGTCCTTCTTGAGCTCGCGAAACTCGCCGAGCACGGAGATGAAATTCCTGCTCCGATTCTCCGGGCGAAAGGCCAGCTCGCCCCAACAACAGCAGTTCGCGTCGTTCTCGACGAACACCTGCTCGCCGAAGGACCTCGAAAGCTCCGTCCGTATGTCGAGGGGCTCCATTATCCTGAGCGGGTTGGACCTGAGGATGACGCCGTTGTAAGGGTCGATAATGCCCGGAAGCCCCAGCCCAATGCCGAGAAGGAACGCGCCGTCGGCGGCGATGGATTTTTTCGCCCGCTCCACGAGCGAGACGACGAGATCGGCGAGGTTGTCCCCGTTGGTTTCCTGAAGGCCCTCGATGGAGTGAAGGACGGTCCCGTCGATCCTGGCGATCACGGCGCGGTAACGCGAATTCTGCACCTCGACGCCGAGCACGACCCCGATGTCGCCGTTGATCCTCAGGTTGATCTGGCGCCGGCCGACGCCCGATTGCTCGGTATTCTTGCCGGTCGTGACCACGAGGCCGCGATCCATTATCACCTGCATGATCTTGGTGACCGTCGAGCGGTCCAGGTCCAGGATCTCCGCGACCTTGATGCGGCTTATCTCGGGATTAAGCCAGATGGTCCTGAGAATGCGGGATGTGTTAATGCTGTGAAGCCTGTTACTGTCAGCCAACGTGCGTCCCCCGGGTACCGGTCGATTCCGGGCACCCGCTTTCCGGTGGTATGGCGGGCCGCCGGGAAAGCCGTTAGGCCTTCCCGACTTTCCGCAAAGGCGGGTTAAACCCGCTTGTAGTTCTTTATCTCCTGGCGGATGCGCGCGGCGAGCTCGCTTCGCTTGACGCGAATCTGCTCCATCGTGTCGCGGAACCGCAGGGTTACCGTGTCGTCTTCCTTGGAATCATAGTCCACGGTAACGCAGAAGGGCGTGCCGACCTCGTCCTGCCGGCGATAGCGCTTTCCGATCGCGCCGGCCTGGTCATAGTCGGTCATGAAGTCTTCCTTCAATTCCTTGCGGATGTCCTGCGCGAGCTCCGCGAGCCCGTCCTTCTTCATCAGGGGAAGCACCGCGACCGTTATCGGCGCGATGGACGGGTGGAAATGGAGCACCGTTCGCCAGTCGTCGTCATTGCCCTTGTCGGCGACCTTCTCTTCCTCGTACGCGTCGCACAGGAACATGAGGACGTTGCGGGTAAGCCCGGCGCTCGTCTCGATGATGAACGGGATATACCGTTCATTCCCGTTATCCTGGTCGATGTACTGGAGGTCCTTGCCGGAATACTTGGTGTGCTGGGTAAGGTCGAAGTTGGTTCGGTTATGGATTCCCTCGAGCTCCTGAAAACCCATCGGGAACTCGTACTCGATGTCGTAAGCGTCCTTCGCGTAGTGGGCGAGTTTCTCGTGATGGTGCCAGCGAAGTTTTTCCGCGCGGATCCCGTATTTCGGATAGTAGGACATCCGCTGCGCTCGCCAAGTCTCGAAGCATGATTCGTCGTCGCCCGGCTTCACGAAATACTGCATCTCCATCTGCTCGAACTCGCAGGTGCGGAAGATGAAGTTCTTCGTCACGATCTCGTTGCGGAAGGCCTTGCCGACCTGGGCGATCCCGAAGGGTATCTTGAGGCGGTTCGACTGGGCGATGTTCTTATAGTTGACGTAAATGCCCTGCGCGGTTTCGGGCCTCAAATAGATAATGGACGACGAGTCCTCGGCGGGCCCGATGGTGGTCTTGAACATGAGATTGAACGAGCGGGGCTCGGTGAGCGGACCGCCGCATTTCGGGCACTTGCGCGCCTCGACGTTTTCCTTCGATATTTGCGTGTCGTCGTCGGCGCGGAAGCGGCTCTTGCAGTCCTTGCAGTCAACGAGGGGATCGGTGAAGTTGGCGACGTGACCGGATGCCTCCCATACGCGGGGGTGCATAAGGATCGCGGCGTCAAGGCCGACGATATTGTCGTGAAGCTGGGTCATCTCCTTCCACCAGGCCCGCTGAATGTTGTTCTTCAGCTCGATTCCCAATGGTCCGTAATCCCAGGCGCCGTTTTGCCCGCCGTAGATCTCGGATGACTGAAACACAAAACCGCGCCGCTTCGAGAGGCTGACGATTTTTTCCATGGATATTGCGTGATCTTCCATCTTGTGGATACTCCTTTGGCCCTGCTGGCAACCCCGAAAACCGGCCAAACGGCCGAAAACGGGGGGAGGCATCGCGGCACGGGGCTACGAGACTTCCCAGGGCACTATATTGTAGATAATGATACCATATCGGGGCGGATTGTGTACAGAAGAAACAAATTAAACGCTTTTCTCATAATTCTCATTGTACCCTAACGAAATCTTCACATTCCCCCGGTAAAACTGGTACACTCTCGTAAAAGGGGTTTCTATGATCCAGGACGTTATAGTCATCTGCTTCAAACTGCTGGGGGCGCTCGCCCTGTTCATGTTCGGGATGCAACTCGGCTCGAACGGCATCCAGCGAGCTGCCGGCGACCGACTCCAGGGAACGGTCAATTTCATGACCAAAAACCGCTTTTTCGCGGTTATCACGGGGGTTCTCGTTACCATCCTCCTTCAGTCGTCCTCGGCGACGACGGTCATGGTCGTTTCCTTCGTCAACGCGGGCCTCCTTAACCTGTTCCAGGCCATAGGCGTCATCATGGGCGCCAACATCGGCACCACCCTCACCGGCTGGATTATAGCGGCCGTTGGGGTCCAGAAGTTCTCGATAGCCCTCGTCGCGATCCCCCTGTTCGGCGTCGGATTCTTCATGTCCCTGGCGAAAAGGCGCGGCGAATCCTTCGTCAGCTACGGCGAGGGGATCATGGGCTTCGCACTCATCTTCCTCGGCCTCGACTACCTCGCCAAGGCTATCCCCGACCCGTCCGGCGACGCCCTCCTCTTCCTCCAGGACTTCTCCGGCAAGGGCTGGCTGACGGTCATCGTCTGCGTCCTCGCGGGAACCGTCTTCACCATGCTGATCAACGCGTCAAGCGCGACCTTGGCCATCGTCATCGGCCTTTCGGCGAAGGGAATCATCAACTTCGAGATGGCCGCGGCCCTGACCCTCGGCGCGAACATCGGTACGACCTTCGACTCCTTCCTCGTGTCCCTCGGGACGAACACCAACGGAAAGCGGGCGGCCTGGGCCCACATCATCTTCAATATCGTCGGTACGGTCTGGGTAGTCGCCGCGCTCAAGCCCTTCATCGAATTCGTAGACTTCATCACCCCGGGAGCCATCACCGTAGAGACCGCCGGCACGCATATCGCCATGATGCATACCCTCTTCAACACAGCGAACACCCTCGTGTTGCTCCCCTTCGTTCGCCAGTACGCCGCCGCGCTGTGCAGGCTCATCAAACCGAAGCACGGAGAGGACGAGCTATCGTCCCTCGTCTATCGGCCCCTTCCCCTCCTCGAGGCCCCGGAACTCAACATCGCCAAGGCACGCTCCGACATCACGAGGCTCGCCGAGGCGTCCGATGGGGTCTTTACCCGCTTTGCCTCCGAGATGAAGGCCTGCAACTGGGACGTCGAGACCCTGGAATGGTTTACCCGCTACAGCGAGTACGCCCTTTCGGTCAAGCAGGGCATCTCGCGATTCCTCCTCGAGGTCGCCCAACAGGACATCGCGGACAAAACCCGGGAAAACCTCGGTAACCTCATGCAGCTCGTCGACGACTTCGAGAATATCTGCCATACCACGCTCACGATGGCGAACATGGAACACAAGTGCGTGCTCAAGAAACTCTCCTTCAGCGATAGCGAAACCGAGCTTCTCGATCCGTACACGAGCCTCGTGAGGGAATTGCTCGGCTTCGTAAAGACGCGGCTCGACAGGCCCCTTTCGGCCGAGGACCTCGCGGTGGCGGCCGACCTCGAAAACCGGATCGACGCCAACCGCTCCGAGCTCAAGAAGATAGCCCGGAAGCGAATCAAGGCCGGGGCCGACGTCAAGGTCGAGCTCCAGTTTATCGACCTTATTCGCCATATCGAGAAGATCGGGAATAACGCCTACTCCGTCGCCGTCACCCTTAAGGCGATGAGATAAATGAGGGAAGGCGCGGCATGATAAAACTCGGGGGAAAGCGCGCGTTCGCCCTGTCGATCGCCCTGGCGTGCCTCGCGGCCGCCTTCCTGCTCGCGGCAACGCTCCGCTACCGGCCGGCCTCAAAGGCCGAGTACGACGCGGCCTACTGGCCCGACAACAAGTCGCGATCCGGACCATGGCTTTGGGCCATGACCCCGGCGGGCATCGACTATAACCTCTACATCCCCGAAGGCCTGGACATCGAGGACCCCACGGTCCGCGTCCCCATGATCGTCGCCTTTCACGGAAGCACCGGCAAGGCCGCCGCGAAAGACCGCTTCGGAAGGCTCTTCACGAACCCGGACGTCCAGAAGGCCCTCGACGAAAACGGAGCCGCCGTCCTCATCGTCCAGTCCCGTCTCGAGTACTTTTCCGACCCCCACGCCTACGCGCGACTCGTCGGGAACGTCGCCCTTGAGCATCGCTGCATAGACCCGGCACGAATAGCGGGCTACGGCTTCTCGCAGGGCGCGGCCTTCATCCAGGAACTCGCCATGTACGACCCATCCCTGTTCAGGGCCGTCGCCTCGGGCAGCTCCTATTACTCGGCCTCCGCGTGCGAACTCTTCAGGGCCGCCCGCGTCAGGTTCTACTGCGCGACCTCGAAAAACGACCAGGGCATCTACGAACAGGGTCACCTCACGGGACGAGCCCTCTCGCTCATCTGCCCGGGCTCAAGGTACGTGGAATACGAAAAACGCGGACACTTCTTCATCGAGCCTCGCGACCGGACCGGCCGTGGCGATGAAACATTTCTCGACTGGCTCGCAACGTCCCTACGCCTATAAAGAATCAGGATCGAGGCAGAAAACCCGCACGTCAGAGTCGGCTCGCCGAAGGCGACCCGACTCTGACGCGCTATTCCGGCCAGAAAGTCCCACGCGCGAGCCGCGCGCAAGACATAAAAAAAAGGGGCGACATCGCCCCTTCCATTCAACAGATAAAAACGAACTTACTTGGTCAAGCCCAGTTTCGTCTCGTTGACGCCCTTCTGTCCCTCGGCCTCGTCCTTCAGGAACAGGGAACAGCGCGCCTTCCAGGCTCCCATCCGGACCTGCTGCCAAACGTAATACAGCTTGCCCTTCTCGACTTCGATAACCAGCGACTCGGTGTTCTCGGCCTTTGAGACCACGATGTGGTTTCCGGGATCAATCTCCTTGTACAGGTATACCCTCCCACCGGTCACGCCGATCTGCTCACCGTCGATCGACACCGGCATCTTGATGGCTCCCCCGAAATTCGTGTTGCGGTAGATGTACACGCCCGCCTTATCCGCCGGGGGCACAAACTTCTTGGCCTCGGCGTCGGCGGCCGCGTCGGCCATCGGTACGGAGGCGCACCCCGCCAGACACAGGGCGGCAAGGGCGGCGATCAGAAACTTTTTCATACACACTCCTTTTGAACTGTTCGGAATCGGCGTTTGCGCCTGATTTTACTATATCATATCGCACCCTGTACGCGAATACAATAAAAAAACGGCAGGATCTCGCGATCCTGCCGTTTCGACATATCCATCCGGTACAAGCGGCGCCTAGGCGGGGAACCGCTCGGCAAGGGTCCGGTCGATCCGCGCGATTGCCTTGTCGATGCCCAATATCTGGATCGAGCCGACGAGCGGGGGGCTTACCCTGCTTCCGGTTACGGCCATGCGGATCGGCATCATGAAGTCCCCGAGCTTGACGCCCAGTTCCTCGGCCTTCTCGTGGAAAAGGACGTTCGCCTCCTCCTCGGAAAGGGCGCCGATCCTCGAGACGACTTGCTTCGCGGCAAGAAGCGCCTCGCGCGTCTTGGCAGCGTCGAGCTTCTTCGGGACGATCTCCTCCGCCGGCGGAACAGCGGGCTCGCCGAAGAGAAAGCCGACCATCGCGGGGGCGTCGGTCAGGAAGTGAAGCCTCTCCTTGATAAGGGGCATAACCTTCATCAGGGTATCCCGCTGCTCGTCCGTCGGCTTGAGCAGGGTCTGGTCGGCGAACAGTAAGCCCGCGGCCTTGCGCGCTTCCTCGCCGTTCGCCTCTCCCTGGCCGCAACCGCCGAGTATGCCGGAATTGGCGATGAAGGGCCAGGCAAGGGCGAACAGCTCCCCGTCGCTCTTGAGCCTCATGTACTGGCCATTAAACCATTCGAGTTTCTTATAGTCGAAAACCGCGGGGGCCTTATTGATATGCTCCATGCGGAAAAGGCGGCCGAACTCCTCGAGGGTGTACATGTCGCGCGCGTCCTCGTAGGAACAGCCGAGCATCGCGACGTAGTTGATGAGGGCCTCTTTCAGGTAGCCGTTATTCCGGAACTCGTTACAGCTGGTCGCGCCGTGTCGCTTGGACAGCTTCTGCCCGTCCTGCCCCATCACCATCGGGAGGTGGCAGTAACCGGGATGCTCCCAGCCGAAGGCCTTGTACATGATCACGTGGAGGGGCGTGGAGGGAATCCACTCTTGGGCCCGCATGACATGGGTTATTTCCATAAAGTGGTCGTCGACGATATTCGCGAGATGATAGGTCGGGAAACCGTCGCTTTTCAAAAGGACGGGGTCGGGATTGACGTCCTCGTTCTTCCACTCGATGTCGCCCAACAGTTCGTCGTGGAATTTCGTGGAGCCCTCCAGCGGGACGGCGAGGCGGATGACGTAGGGTTTCCCCGCCTGCAGGTTCGCCTGTACCTCCTCGGGCGAAAGGGAGCGGCAATGCCGGTCATACCCGGGGGCCATCTTGTTCATCGTCTGAATCTTCCTGATCCTCTCAAGCCGTTCCTCGTCGCAGAAGCAGTAGTAGGCCTGTCCCTTCTCGACCAGTTCAAGGGCATATTTCTTGTACAGTTCGAATCTCTGAGACTGTACGTACGGTTCGAAATCTCCGCCCTTGTCCCCACCCTCGTCCCAGTCGATCCCGAGCCACGCGAGGGTATCATAGAGGTTCCGGACGTATTCCTCGCCATAACGAGTCTGATCGGTGTCTTCGATGCGGAGGATAAACTTGCCCCCCGTCGCGCGGGCATACAAGAAATTGAAAAGGGCGGTTCTCACCCCGCCGATATGCTGCATCCCGGTCGGGGACGGCGCGTAACGAACACGAACGCTCATGAATCTCTCCTTATAACGCTATCATGCCCAATTATAAGGATTTTCCCCCGATTGGACAAGGGAACGGGTACATCGCGGCCGGGTGGCGACAGGGGCCCGACGATCGATATGCGCTTCTCGGCGTTATTGGCCCGCTAGCCCCCGCTTGTATTCCTCGATTTTGTCCCACACTCCGTTTGCCTTCATGAGCGCGATCAGTTTTTCCTTCTGTTCTTCGTAGGGTACCTGATTCGGGTCGGTCACCAGGATCGAGGAAATCGCCGTATCCTTCCATTTTCGTCCGGGGTATACGTCGAGTATCGTCATCCGTATTTTACCCGTTTTCATCGGCAGCCGTATCAGGTTATATCTGACAACGTCCTCAAGTTCATATTCCCCCGAGAACCTCGGGTTCTCGCTTTCGATGCGAACCCTTTTTACCCGCGAGTTATCCTTGTACAGATGCATCCTCCGAAAATCGACAAATCCGTTCAGAACCTGTATCTCGTCCGACGCGTACTTGAACTCGATGTCCAGATACTCCCCAATCCCATATCCCTCCACCCCCTCAACCCAGGGCGGAGTAAGGTTGTCGTAGTAGAGGGTTGATGGCTCATCTGATAAAAACTGATATACTTTACCTTTAATGTTTATGGGTTTATAAACAACCATTCTTCCATTGGATTCCTCGAATAAATAAGAAGAGCATGAAACTTCATTAATACCATCTTGCATCAGAAAAATCCCACCTATCATTTCTGAACTACTTTTACTAGTTAATAAACCATTTTCCTTAAGCTCTTCCCATTCATCCACATGAATGCTAATAATTTCTTGCGGTTGTAATAATTTCAACTCATTTGATATTTTACCTGTTGTCTTATCATATGGATAAAACATACTCTGAAAAAGTATCATCCCCCTTCCTTCAAGGATATATGTCTTTTGAATCTGGTTATTGCTACAATAAACTAACTCAACAAACCCATCATTTAGCAAAGTAGTATTGTTGTAAATCTTGCAATCTTTCCCAGATAAGTTAAAAAGACAATATACTGCATTATCAGAGTAGATTATTAGTCGATCACTATTATTCTCCTGGTTATTTTGATAATCACTCCAGTTTATTGACTCTGAAAACATGCAGAATATTTGAAGATATATAATTAGCAAGATGCATTTCCTCACGGCTTAATTCTCCCTGTTAAATGCATATTAAATTCATATCCATTATAAACCCCTAATGAATATGCTCGATCCAGTACTTTTTGCATGTACCATGCTCCTGAGTAATAGATTTCTGGATTATTCCAAATCGTTTGCCCGTTATAATTCATGGGTATCACATCAACATCAGACATTGGGCCACCACATCCGTATGATCCAGCTACAGTGCTAAACGGATGCATATACCATGGAACCGAATCATCGTTGGTGGTTCCGGTTTTATTCAATTTGTCTCCATTCAGAAGGATTCCATCGGTCAACACGCCGACGCGATCGACTCCGTAATCCTTTGAACCGGTGTATTCCTTGAGATGCATCTTGAAGTATTCCGAGACGATCGTGTTTCCCTGGTAGGTATGGCCGTTTACCGTCACTATGTTGCCGGACATCTTGTCGACGGAGGTCCAGGCGCCGTCGAGGACGGAGGTTTCGGTTTCGCCGGTGAAGAGATTTCGCTTCCATATCGAGACGTCGGTATTGTCGCGGACATCGTAGTCGGATGAAGCGACGCCGTCCTTCCAGGTGTCGAAGGCATCATCGTCGCGGTCCCATACCATCCCGGCCGCGAAGAACTCGTAGGAACCGTCGGAGTTACGGACAACGCCGAGACTGTCGTTCCTTCCCAGACCGGGTATCCTCAGGGAACCGGCGGACCACCTGTTATCTGAATCACTGAAGGACGAGCCGGACGTATACAACAGCATCTCGCCAAGAACCTTCGCCCGGGAATCGCTGCCGTCGGCCATGAGGGCTGGCGCCAGGGAGGGATTTATCCTCATCCGCTGAGCCGTCTCAAGGGAACACCCGGCGGCGCTCGCTATCACCTCGGCGGGAACGTCGGATAGGGCATCGACTGAACCGCCCAACATCTCCATGACATTGCCAAGACCGATAACCCTGGCCAACGCCGCGGCGCGCGAACCCGAAAACTCGGAGCCCCCGATCTTCTCGGCGACCAGCTTTCCGGAGGCATCGATTATCTCCCGCGAGACATAATTCTTGCCGTCGTCCACGATCGAACCATCAAGCTTGATCCTCCAGAAATCGCCGCTTGAGTCATACGCCTCATCGACGTACGAACCGAAAGACCCGGCGGAACCTGAGTATGCCGCCATATCGGTCAAGACAGTCGCGTTAGACATGATCGCCTCGGTATACAAGCCGTCATCCAGGATGCGGGCCGCCATCCGCGCGTGACCCGCCACGGCCTTCCTGGTTTCGGCCTCCTGACCGGCATCCACGACGCCGTCTCTGTACGCCTCATGCTGTAATACGATGGCGGCATTGATTCCCGATATCAGGTCATTGCCCAGGGTTCTTACCCCGATCGCCTTGGTCCCGTCGGCTCCCGCTCGCGTGCTCGCCTGCCCGTCGAGGGAACCGTTAACGTCCAGCGTCGCGCCGCCGGACACGAGCTCATTGTACAGCGACTTCCCCGATCTGTCACCATATGAATAAAGGGCCCGCATCGCGACCCCGGCGTCAATTCCGCTTTCCGCGCAATAGTCCGCTATCCTCCCGTTATTGTACAGGGCCCCCAAACCCCGCATGGACGAGGCGATCTTGCCTAGGTTTAAATCAGTCCCGTTCATCCCTACCGCGGCGCGGGCGCCACCAGACCCGATCCTGAGCTCCAGGAGCCCCGTATTGACGGCCCGACCGCCCTCGTCGCTTAAGCCAAGGCCATGAAACATGGACGTATTCAGGAGATTCACCGTCGCGCCCCCCGTCATGCCCCACGTAACCCCCGTGGAGACAAACCCTCCCGCGACATCCGAAACCGCGGAGATCCCTTTCATGTGTTCCCGGCTGAACCCGGAATAATCCCCTCGCCCCGTACGATCGGAGATACCGGCGCTTACAAGCGTCCCGGCGATCCCGCTCGCGACGCGAGCCATCGCGTCGTTCCCGGTAACCCCCCTGGAAAAACCTTTTTCGTCAAAGTAATCCCTCCCGGAAAGGGCCGCTTTGATACTGAACGCGTTTATCGCGCTCGTTGCCCCGTTCGTCGCCGCGATCTCGGTTCCCTTCAACATGGCGCTGCCAATAACGCTTCCCGACAACCCGGAGCTTTGCGCGATCCCGGCGATTTTCGTCCCGCCGGCGAGGTATCCCCCGTTGAACCCGACGCTTATCGCGGACGACGCGACGCACGTAATTGCCTTTTTCCCGAATCCTTCAAGCGCGTCTCCGACCTCGACGCCATTCGCCATATCAAGCACCGTGAACACGGCGTCATCGATCATGTTGAACGCGGCCATGAGCAACATGCCCGTTTGGGGACCGGAGAACACGGAGACGGCGATGGACACCGCGATGTCGGTCACGCTCCGTATGCTCGGTGCCTCCATCCCCCCGTTCCTGTCGTCCCATATCTTCTTGTTATAGAACGGCTGATTTGCCTCGGACTTCCCGACTCCCTCTATCATCTTGTGCTGAAGGAACATTCCCATGATGCGTTCGGTTTGACCCGTTCCCTCAAAGAGAACGTTCTTTCGGTAATCCTCGATGTCCCTGCCGTGATCGGCGTCTTCCCGGAATACGGGCGCGTCGCCAACCCACTCGGTAAACGCGCCGATATTCCCGAGAACGACCCTTCGTTTTTTGTCATAGTCGGCCTTGTGTTCCTGATTCATCTCCCGTATCGTTTCAAGATACTCGTCATATTCATTCCCCGTGATCGCCCTTGATCCCGCCTTTCCCTTTCCGGCCGCGTACTGCTCCGTGTATACCGCATTGACGTAATTCCCCGATTCATCCTTTTTACCGAACAGCCTTTCATATTCCGCGGACACGGCCCCCATGGCCTTGTCCAACAGGGCTTGAATGCCATCGGCCCCGACGGACGCGAGATTGATGCTCTCGGGCGATATCATGTCCCTCGTAAAGTCGCGTATCGCGACGATAAAGAACTCATATCCCTTTATCACGTGGTCCTCGTAGAGGCTTTCCCATAAGGTCGCGCCCACGATCGTCTCTTTGATGAAGTTCTGCCCTTTCTGGATGAATCCGTCCTGGATGAGCATGTTCCTGAACCCGACCCAGGTTTTCCTGTTCGCCGTCTCCAGGCTTTCCTCGACTTCCTCGTGCGCGTTCTCGAGGGTTTTAACCGCCTGGTCATACTGAATGAATGACAGTCTCGCCTGAAGTTCTTCGTCCTTCTCCGACTGATACCGGCGTATCCGATTAAGCGTCTCGCCGCTCGTGTAGTCCCGCTGTCTCAGGGACTGAAACGCGACATGCTCAATCTCGCCTATCCTCCGATTCAGCGCCGAGGCGGCCTGAAGCAACCCCGACACATGTTCCATGTCCAGGAATTCCGAAAGCAGGGCCTGGGTATCAGGCGCCTCGATCAAGTCGGACACGATGAAGCTCCCGGAAGCAAAAATCTTGTCCCGCGTTTCATCGGCGATTTGCCCGAGCACTCGCTGATTCCCAATATCAACGGCCTTGGCCGTCATATCCACGACCCAATCGTCCTTCATCCCCACAAGATCAAGATAGTGACGATCCCATTCGTCCTGCTTGGCTTGATGGTCAGCCTGAAACGACTTGCCCCACGCTTCGCTTTTCTCGATCAGCAATCTTCCCGCGCGCTCCCATTCGCCGGTACCGCGAGTCAGTATCTCATCCAGTTGCGAGGCAAAGCTCGAGGCCTCGCGCTCGAGTTCCCGGCTCTTTAGATCCCAATCGAGTTCCCGGACATCCCTTACCAGCGAGAGCTTATGCTCGCTCATCGCCTCGAGCATCACTCTCATATTGTCCAGGGTTTCTTCCTGACCTATGGTCTTCAAGCCCGTTCTTTCGGTTTTAAGGTCTTCGAGAATCCCGCTGAATAGACTATACGTCAGTAGATAGTCATCGCCCCGATCGAATACCGGCTGGGCGAACGCCGATTGTATCGCGCGGTTCAACTCGCTTATATCGCCAGTATCCATACATGCGGCGTAGGCATTACGGTATTCTTCCTCAAGCACTTCCTGCGCTATGGACAATCCACGATCATCCGTGCCTGGACCTTCCGCGAAAAGGTATTCATCAAGATCCGACGATATCGCGGCGGCCATGTCATCATACCGGAAAGATACCGCCTCGAGATACTCAAGGGCCGTGTCGGCAATAATGGGGCCCGCTCCATCAACGCCCTCGAGGAGATCCCGCAGGGCCGTACGGTATCCCGAAGCCGCGCCTCCCGCGGTGCGCGTCAAGTCTGAAAGGAAATCGCCGTCGCCTCTCGCCGATGCCGCGATAATGGCGTCGACCGCGTCCAACGCGCTTACCGTCCCGTCGCCCGCGCCGGGCGAGAGAGCGTCATACGCCGTCTTTTTTTCGTTGACGACCGAGAGTCTTTCCGCTATGCGCGCGCAAGCGTCCATCAAGCCCAATTGATTATCGTGCATCCTGTTCTTCGCGAGGTTCTTTTGGGCCCTTGACTCCTTTTCCGCGTCCCTCCACTCGCATTCGATCCAGGGAAGGGAGGCCTTGCCCTCATAACGGTCGCATTTACTCTCGGCGTATTCATAGTACTCATAGGCGAAATTGCTGTTCAGCCAGGAGTCGCTCGAGTAGTTACCCAGGTCCGCCGCGTCAAGAAGGCATATCAATTTGAAAAATTGGTAATCCCTGTCGTTCTCGCATTCGTCATAGCTCTCCTCGCATTGCCCGATAAGCTTGGTCATGGTCCGATACTTGTACGATCCCATGAGATGCAGGGCTTTGCGGATACTGCTATCCTCGCTCGTTCCCTTGTAGTCCAGAAGGGTGTTCGGCCTCGCCATCGCGTTCAGGTAGGCGTCGTACCGAACATCGATCTCTTCGGGCATTTCCTTCGAGAAACACCCATAGCCCCGGTCGACCTTTTCGATAGGGGGATATAGCAGAAGATAATCCTCAAGATTCAGGCAACCAACCGCGCGGAGCTCTTCCCACGAGAGCGCGTCAATCCATTCTTCGACACCCTCCGAACCGCTGTGGGCATCGATCCATTCCGCCAAATCCCGCTCAAACTTGCTGGGCATGCCATCCTTCGGGGTTTCAAAATACCGCACGATCTCCCCGACATTGGCGTCACCATCCCCGGAAAAACTGATCGCGCCTTCATCGGATATCCGCAATCCCTTCAGAACGGCCCTGCGGCCCTCGCTCAATTTCTCCATACGCTCCCGTATTACCGCTTCTTTATCCGCATCGTCCTCGGTTTCGCCAAAGTGGATAGTCGATAATTCGCCAAGGGTCTCGTTGTATTCTTGCTTGGCACGTTCGTATGCCTCCCTCGCAAGCATCGTCTCCCTGTCAAGCATCCCCATCGCCTGTGTAACGGCCAGCCTCGCCCGATACGCTCGCTCATAATTTCCCTTTAATCCCTTATATACGGAGTCGCTCTCATCGAACCCGACGTGCATCTCCCTTTGCCCGCGCACGCCCTCGAGGGCGGACAAGGCCGCGTCGGCGCGCATCGCGGACTCGCGTATTCCCTGAAGATACCCGGGATTATCGAACAGGTACGGGGTCGCGGCGTAATCGCGTATCGCGCCCGCAATCCGGTATTCCTGTTTCGACGCCTCCAGATTATTGAAGGCCCCACGGGCCTCATCGAAACGGCCTCGATATTCAGTATCGAGCTGGATATATCCGGCCCTGGCATAATCGGCCGGCGTAAGGCGGGGAACCCTGGCGTTGATGCAGAGGTCCCATTCTCCTTCCAGCGACTCAAGCTCCCCCTCGAGTCGCTGTATCTCGGCCTTCGCGTCGCGTGTCATGCTCAGGGCGCGATCCGTCGCCGAATCCTGGAACGCGGCAACCGCGCGGCCGTCTTGCCTCATCCCCTCCACTAAAGCGTCTTGCCTCGCAAGGAGGGACGAGTATTCATTCAAGGCAGTCCTGTAGTCGCGCGCCGTAGCGTAGCCAGCCTCCTGAATCGGGAATTCACCGAGAAGGCCGATATCCGGATCGGCGACGGGGTCGCATTCCGCGAGGCGCCCATGCTCCCCGAGATATGCTTGAATGGAATCGAAGGAGGCATCCTCCATCCACGCGGTAAACAGGGACTGCAGGGCCTTTCCGCTCATGGCGACCCGTGAAGCCTGTTCCAAACCATCATTTATTGACGCCCTTGAGCCATGGACGAGACTATCGCCGGCTTCAGGGCAGAGGCGATCGACCTCACGGCTTTCCCCGTAGTCGACGTCTTCCCAGTCGATCCCGTTCGCCGCGTCGATCACAATAGTCTCGTCATCGAGATATTCCCGGTATGAGCCTATCGAGTCGGACGACAAGCGAACGCAGTCTTGCGCCGCTAGATAACGCCTTTCGGCCGACCGCGCGTCGGCGTCGATCATCGCGCAATGCCCGGCGATGCCACTTGCCAGATACGCCGAAAAGGCATTGAGTACCGTGCCGCCCAAACGGGAGCATCGGTCATCAAGATACCCCGCGAGGGTATCGCACTCGCGGGAGAATATGGAATCGTCGAATGATCCCGACAAGTACAGGCACAGGGCATCGATCCGCAGGTTCTCGTCGGATAGTTCCGGACATGACATCGCATACTCGACGAAATCCCCGTCAAGGAATCTGCGATACTCTCCGACGGCTTTGATGACTGACGCGAACCTTACGATATCCTGAGCGATCTCAGGGTCAAGTCCGGATAGATCCCCGTCGGAGAAATCGCCGCTCAGTATCTTCAGTTTCAGCGCGATACTCACGTCTCCATCAATCTCGGCGACCTGGGCGAGGCCCCGCTCAATCGCCGCCTCCGCCCGCGATACGATGGGCGACCTGAAATCGCGCAGCGTGTCGTACGCGGAGATCCCGACCCCCGCTCCGATATCGTCAAGCCAGGCATCGAAGAGACCCGACACATCCTCCGCGGACTCTCCACCGGCAAGCTCGCGATACCGCGCGAGCGAGTCTCCCAGCGCATCAAGGGTTCCGTCCCGCATACTCGCGGGCACTGTCATGCCCGATTCCATCAATCGCAGGAGGGACGCGGACCGTATCTCGACGCTCGCGGCCCCGTCGAGCATTAGGGCCGCCGACTCGTTGCAAATAGCCAGTGCGTCCCTTCTCGCGATCGCCTCGGCATTCAACCCGCCAAGACGGCCTTCTGCCTCGCCGGCGCCAAAGGCATCGATGCCCCGAAGCACAAAGAGCGAGGTTACCCCGGAAAGCCAATCGGCGATCCCGGTCCTGAGGTATTCCGGGATCGACTCGTTTAGCGAGAGAGAGTCCATTCCGCGCTCAAGGCAATCGATCCGATCCAGAACATCGTCCAGGCCTTCGGGCCCGAAGCCATCCCAAAGAGCGACCGGATCGACGAGTATCAGCGAGGAACCTTCCATATCGCCCAGGCCATTGTCGCGAATCCATCCCACGACGGCGTCAGACGCCTCGACGCGCAAGTCCTCACGAATACCGGGGGACAGATTGACGTACGTCTTGAATCCCGAGGATGATCCCGCAACGGCGTTAGCATACCCGCAGGAAGCAAGGCGGGGCTTCGCGTAATCGACGATGCCATCGGCAAAAACGGATCCGCCGTCAAGATAGGCGGCTATGAGCGGGTCGGACGAGGCGAGAGGCCGCAGGGCGGCGCGACGTTCAACGAGAGGCCCCTCGAGCCCCATTAACGCGTCTCGCAGGATCGTCAGGGAGGCGATAACCCCGCCGGTATAGGCCTCGACGTCGGCGATTCCCCGATCACTCGCGAGCTCCCCGAACGCCCATGCCAGGGTATCCTCGGGCGAATCATGATTCTCGGGCGCCTCCATCGAGCAGCCCGCGCCGATAAAGCGGCTCAGCGCCGCGAGTTCCACCTCGAGCCTTTCTTGCAGGATAACCGTTACGGAAAGATCTTCCGCGCGTTCAAGGAGGGAGAGCGAGTCCGTGATTGAATCGAGCGGCCCGCTTACCGTAATCCCCGCGCTCGCGAGCTCGGCGGCGGCATCGCGGGCAGCCTCGCCCGTTCCCGCCATCAACAGCCTGAGATAGGCCATGCTTCGCTCCAGGTCTCCTTGCGACTCAAGGGTCAGCGTCCGCGCGGCCGTATCGAGAAGGCATGTGAGCCTTTCAACCTTCCCGGGCGTTTCCAGCTTGGCCTCAAAGGCCTCGAGGAGGACGGAATACCACCCGTCGCCGGGACGAAGAGAAAGCGAATCCCCGATGTAATCCTTGAATGACTGGACGTCGTCCAGGGCCTCCGGGCGAATCGTAAACGCGGACCTCGCGTCGTGTCGGCGCTTCAACTCAATGATGCCGATTTGAGATCCATCCGCCGTATCACCGCCATGGATGAGGTCGTGAACGGCCCGGGACGAGGATTCCAGAAAGGCCTCCCCCTCGAGGTCCGACGAGGTCGCGGCAACCGCGGACAGGGCGTCGGAGAGGGCGGACTCCTCGCCGGGCAACAGACCCCGCAGGCGGAGAAGCCGTTCGTAGTAATCCCGGAAGCGACCTGAATAGTAGTCGGCGGTATTCAATTCAGCCATGACAAGGAGCCGCGAGTACTCGTCCTTCGCGGCGAGGAGCTCCCCGTTCTTCGTTTCCAGCCGTTCCCTGATATCGGCCATGCGGGCCTGGTTTTCCGATAACGCTCCATCGACTGCCTCGAGGGCCGAGACGGCCCCCTGATACTCCGCGAGGGCGGCGCGGTAATCCCCGTAACTCTTTTCGTAATCCGCGAGGGTTTCTTCTTCCGTCGGCCGGGTATAGCTTGTATCGATGGAGTACTCATGCACCGCCAGCGCGACCTCGAGTTCCCGTTCCCAATACGCCTTGACCGCGCGCGCCTTCAGCAACTCTACCTGCCAGGAGTCAAGGTACACGGATTCCCATCCGTCCTCGTTAAGGACCTTCACGGGATCGATGGTGGAATCGCCGGACCTGGCCTCCTCGTCGCCGAACACGACAAGCCCCCATGTTTCCGCGAGCTCCTCGTTAAGGTCGCGCGCGAGATTTGAGTATGACGCATATACGGTGTTCAGCCAGTAAGTGGCCTGCTCAAAGGCGATCCCGGCCTGGGAGTCCGCGCCCCCGTCGGGCCTTCGTTCCTCAAGCCGCGCGCGCATCTCGTCGGCGTCCCACGAAACCGAATCGATCGTGAATTCCTCGTTGCCGGGAATTCTCGCGATCCAGTATCCCATGCTGTCCCGCGCGGTCTTCATCATCTCGATCGATTGGGCGAGCATCCCGACGGTCGCCTCGACGCGTTCGCTCAGGCTTCCGTTGCTCGCCGCGATACTGGCGTCGAGTTCCGCGAGCGCGATCTCCCTCGCCCGTTCCAACTCGGCGAACTCCCGTTCAAACCTCGCCTCTCCCCGTTCCCGAACCTCGCGGAAGTCGGAAAGCCATTCCCTCTGCCGATCCTGCAGGGCCAAGCGCGCGTCGTTCCATGAATCGATTCCCGACGCGAGGTTCTCCCCGGCCCTCTGTTCCCACTCGATCCTGCGCATGAGCAGTTCCTCGCTTGCGCCGTTCCAAAGGTCGAGGCCCTTCCGCAGTTCCGCGCGAAATCGCTCCTGCCAGTCATCCCCGTCGATTACCTCCCCGTCGAGCGAGATCTCCCCCGCGTCGAGATCGAGGCCCGCGGAAAGCTCCGCGATACCGGCGGCCGTTGTGGCCTGCGTTTCGCCGATCAGGGATTCGACGAGTGCCCCCGCGCTCATGGAATCGCTTTTAAGCCTGAGCGAATACCTGTCGTTCAGGCGCAGATAACGGTAGTTGGATTCCTCGATGCGCATCAGGGCGTCTATCTGGCGCAGTTGGCTTTCGCGCAGGCCGGAGAGGCGGACGTCGCCGGACGACTCGAGCGCCGTCCTTTGTTCCGGGCTGAGGGAGGAAAGAAGTTCGCCGAACGCGGCCGTCGCGCCCACATACCATTCAGTTACCGCGCCTTCCGCGAGGGCGTCCATGGAACTACGCCAGTCATCAAGCTCCAGGGCAAAGGCCCCATCGCCCCCGAGTTCCCGGCGAATCGGCGACCCGAAGCCGTCAAGCGCTATCCTCCCGTCGGCGTCTACCTCGAATACCCCGCGCAGTCTCGATTCCATCGCGTCAGAGGCGATCGCGGAGACGTCGACCGAATCAAGGTCCCCGAAAAAGCGCCCGACGAGCCAGGCCGAAAGCCGAGTCTCGATCGACTCCCGCACCTCGGCGTCCGCAGCCTCGCGCAGGGCCCCGCAATCAATACCCGCCTCCATAAGGACAAGGGCCTCGGAATCCCATTGGGCCATGACCGCCCCGGAGCCGGCGAGGGATAGCTCGTCCCATTCCGCCTGGCTCAAGCAAGCGTCGGCCCTGTCGAGATACCGGTCAAGAAGGTCCATGTCGGGACGGGGTTGATTATACTGCGCCCACGAGCGGGACGACAGGGCGTAACAGACGACAACGACAAGGCGAAGGGCCTGCGCGAACGTGCTTTTCGACATCGATTGACCTCCCGGGCCACTCGAGGCCCCCCAATCGTCTATCTATCCGCAACTCGCTTCCGTGGCTATCTTTTCGCAAAAAAAAACCTCCGCCCGGGGATCAATCCCTCGGGGGAGGATTTCAGGCGGTCAAACGCCCAGTCGGCCTGTACGTATCTAACTCAGAAACTCATCTTTTGAACCTTGGTGCCTTTTGAGGCGCGCAGAGCTTTTTCCAGCGCGTCCCAATCGGCGGCATTCCCGCCAAGCTCCAGGATGATAAGCCCGTCGGTACTGCACTGATCCTCGCTGGCCTCGTGGAGCCCGATCCTGGTCTTGATGCTGCACCCGTACTTGGAAAGGATTCCCTGGATCTCGCCCGCCTCCGCAACCCTGTTTTCAACGTGTATGCCCAAAACCCGTATCTCTTTCATGCTTCCCTCCGTTTATTTTATTGTAGCCCGTGACGGGGAAAATCGCAAATGCAAGTGATCGGACGGCGACGGGCGTCAACCGTGCGAACACTCATGATCGTGGCTGTGGCAGGCTTCGCCCGAATCCTTGAGCGAGCCGGAAAGCCAATCCTCCGCGGCCTTGCGCACGGGGCCGGAACATCCCCTGATCACGTCTATCCCCTGGGCCTTCAGCACCCTGACTGCCCCGTCGCCCATATTCCCCGCGATCATCAGGGACACGCCCTTCTCCCGAAGGATAGAGGCGATATTCGACTTGCAGCCGCATCCGGCGGGGGAATCGACCCTCTCCTCGCCGATAATGGTCCTTTCATCCATGTTATACACGGTAAAGTACTCGCAGTGCCCAAAGTGGCCGTCAATTATCCCTTCCCGGGACGGTATCGCCAACATCATGTTTCATCTCCTTCGATCCGCAGGGCCTTCCCGTGAAGGATGGCGTCCGCGGTCTTCTTTCTCGCCGATTCGAGTATCCTGCCAAAGGTTTGACGGGATACGTTCATACGGGAAGCGGCCTCCTCGTGGTAGAGACCCAACCAGTCCGCGAGGCGGATCGACTCATACTCGTCGATATGCAGGACAATCTCCTCAAGCTCGCTCGCCGGAATTCCCCGGGGCTTGAAGTAATGGCGGTCGGGCCCGCAATCAACCCGCCTGCACATCTTTGGTCGAGCCATATCCACTCCTCACAATGGGATATTATAAGCATATGCCCATAACTATACAAGAGCCCTTCCATGGGACTATTCAAGATTCTCAATAACGGCGGGGCCGCATGAATCGATTACTGCACTATACTGATATCGTCAAAGAGAAACTCGCTGCCCTTCAGGGGCTGGAACTCCGCGACTATCTCGAAAACCGCGACGCGGTCCCAGGCGAACTTACCCTCGGGGAGATGCCAGGAACCGTTCCAGGCCCCGGTCTCGCGCATATCGGCAAGCGGGACGCGAATCTTGTGCCATTGACCGTCCGAGGGGAGATTGGAGTCGTCCAGGGTACAGCTCATCCTCCAGGGCATCTCCCCGGCGCCTTCCGGATTCAGGAAGCGCGCCTCGAGGCGCGAGCCGGGTGAAGAGGTTTTCGCCATCAGCTCGAGGGCCCAGCCCCCGCCCGCAAGGACGCTCAAGTCCCGCGCGCGCCGGAACGAAAACCTGACGGAACCGTACTGACCGCAATCCGCGAAGGAGATGGCGTACTTCCCCGAGGCGGGACCGTTATCCGCGTACAGATCGACCGTTCCGCCAATCGGGTTGGCTCTATTGAGGATATCGGGTCCCGCATAGTCGCGGTAGATCTCGACAGCGCCGGACTCGGGAGCGGAAACGTAATCCGCTTGCGGCGGCGCCTTGTAACCAAGGGCCTCGATCAGGGGGATATTGAGGTCCGAGTCGAAGTCCCCGCCGGAGACCTTCTCGAAAAGCCCGAAGCCTCCCTCATAATCCCAGGTCGTCCAGGCTATCCCCTTCGATTCGAGATACATCCGTACCTGCCGATACCACTCGACGCGCTGGGCGGGATCGGCGTTCGGGATGTACACCCCAAACTCGCCGCAGAACACGGCTACGTTCCGCTCCTTCGAAAAACGCGCGGCGATATCGAGAAGGGACTCGACCCGTTTTTGCGTCCCCTCGACGCGATAGTTTCGCATAAGGGTTTCGTACCAGGTTCCACTGAGGCTTTTCGGGACGGGGGGCATCTCCCCCGCGCCGGAGGGATACGGCACGCCGCCGAGATCCACCAGGGTCGGCTTGCCCCAGTCCGCTCCCTGATGCGTGAAAACCATGGGATCGTAGAAATGGAAGGTATAGATGAGGTTCCCGTCCTTGTATTTCGGAAGCGTCGCGAGGTCATTGTAGGTATTGTAGTTCGCGGGGCCGACGATGATCGCGTGACGAGCGTCGATCGCGCGGATCGCCTCGATCACCTCCCCCTGAATCCTCGCCCATTTCTTCCCGTCGATCCCGTGAGGCTCGTTGAGAATCTCGTAGATCACGAATTCCGAACGGTCCTTGTAACGGGCGGCCATTTGGGGCCAAACCTTGAGAAGAACCCGGTCCACCTTACCGTCGGTCGGCTTGACCGGATGGAAGGTATGATTGTCGAGGATGATATGGATGCCAAGATCCTCGGACCATGACACCACCTCGTCGAGGAACTCGAGGAAGAGCGGGTCGAGGGTATAGTCCGGAGCCCCGCTGGTCATATAGTGCAGATTGATCGGCAGCCTGACGACGTCCATCCCCAGGCCCTTCATGTCGGCGAAATCCTCTTTCGTGTACCTCGAGAACTGAATCTCGCGGGGAGACCCGACCTCGAACCAGCCGGTCAGGTTAACCCCCCGATTGAAGGGGGCGCGCGCGGTCGTATCGGCGGCGGCAAACGCGCCACACAGGATGATCAGCGTCGCGAGAGCGACGAACCGCGCAAGGCGTTGCGTAAACATGGAAACCTCCGTGCCGCGTACGCGGCGACAAGAATATTCGCCCGACCCGACAGGGAGAAACCGCGTCAGTACGAGCCGAGCCCGCCCTTTTTGACTTCGAAGTGGCTGAAGGTAATCGCGAAGGATGCCCTTCCCTGGGTGACGGACCGGAGCGCGGTCGAGAAACCGAACATCTTGGCCATCGGTGCCTGGGCGTGCACGACCTCGATGGAAGGCTTCGACTCGAGGCTCGAGATGATGCCTCCCCTCTGCGTAACCTGGCTCATCGCCTCGCCCACGAAATCCTTGGGGCAGAGGATGTCCACGTTCATGACGGGCTCGAGGAGCTCGGGGCTCGCCTTCCTGCACGCGGCGTCGAAGCCCATTGCGGCGGCCGCCTCGAAGGCGAAGGTCGTCGCGGTCAACTCGCTGTACTCGAGGCCGACCAGGGTCACGCCGACGTCGACGCAGGGATACCCGTACTGTATGCCCGACGGGAAGGCGTTGGTGACGGCCCGCTCGATCGCCTCGAGGATCTCCTCTGGGGCCTCCGTCTTCCTGACTGAATTACGGAACTGGTTTCCCGAGCCCCGCGCGAGGGGCTCTACCTTGAGCGTTACGCCCGCGGCCGTTTCCTTTCCGGCGATATTCTTGCTGAACCGCTCGGTATGCTCGATGGCGGAGGTGACGGACTCGCGGTACGTTACCTGCGGGTTGCCCACGCGCGCGGCGACCTTGAAGTCGTCGATCATGCGCGTGACGAGAACGTCGAGATGAAGCTCGCCCATTCCCGAAATGATAAGCTGGCCGGTCTCCGCGTCCTCCCGGCTCGTGAATGTCGGATCCTCGCGCGAAAGGATATCGAGCGTGTCCTTGAGCTTGTCGCGCTCGGACAGGGTCTTCGGCTCGACGGCCACCGAGATGACCGGCTCGGGGAAGTGCATGCGCTCGAGCAGGATCGGCATACCCTCGCTCCCGACGGTATCGCCGGTCTGCGCCAGCTTCAGGCCGATGAAAACCGCGATGTCCCCCGCCTCGACCGAATCCATGGGCTCGGACTTGTTGGAATGCATGCGAAGGATCCTGTTCACGCGCTCGCGCTTTTTCTTCCCGACGTTGAATACCTGGTCGCCGGTCTTGACCTTGCCGGAATACATCCTGACGTAGCAGAGCGAACCCGCCTCCCGGTCGTACTGGATCTTGAAGACGAGGCCGAGGGGGACGCCGTCCGCCTTGCAGGGGACGGATATCTCCTCTTCCTTTTTAACGTGGAAGCCGACGGCTGGCGGAACCTCGTGGGGGGCGGGAAGGTAATCGACGACCGCGTCGATGAGGGGCTGGATGCCCTGATTGCGCCGCGACGCCCCGCAGAGGAAGGGCACGAATTCGCGCGCTATCACCGCCCGCCGGATCTCCGCCTTGATGAGGGACGCTGGAACCTCGAGACCCTCGAGGATCATTTCGGTAATCTCGTCCGAACGGGAGGACACCGCGTCCAGAAGCCGCTCGCGCCACTCATGGGCCTCGGCGAGGCGTTTCTCCGCGACGGGGGTCGTTTCCATCTTCTCGCCCTCGGTCAACGCGTCCCAGCGGATTTCCTTCATCTCTATCAGGTCGATGACGCCCTCGAAATCGCTCCCCTGCCCGATCGGGATCTGGAGGGCGACGCAGGTCGCGCCGAATTTCTCGCTGACGTCCTTTATGGCCCCGAAGTAATCGGCGCCGACGCGGTCCATCTTGTTGACGAAGCAGACGCGGGGAACCCGGTACTGGTCGGCCTGATGCCAGACCGTTTCCGTCTGGGGCTGAACCCCGCCCACCGCGCACAGGACGGCGACCGCCCCGTCGAGCACCCGGAGGGAACGCTCGACCTCGGCGGTAAAATCGACATGCCCGGGGGTGTCGATGATGTTTATCTGATGCTCGCGCCACCAGGTAGTGGTCGCCGCGCTTTGAATGGTAATCCCGCGTTCCTGTTCCTGAGCCATCCAGTCCATCGTGGAATCGCCGTCGTCAATCTCCCCGATTCTGTGTATCTTGCCCGTGTAAAACAGAATACGTTCGGTTGTCGTGGTTTTGCCCGCATCGATATGGGCCATGATTCCAATATTGCGCATCTTGTCCAGCATGAATGACTCCTGATTCAAGTCAATACTACCCGTTTACGCCTGTTTTCTCAAGGGGAAGAAAAGCGGGGGATTTTCGTAAACTGATGACAAAATTGTGTAAAAAAGAGGCAGAGGGTCCAACGGGGGGCGAAGGTCCTCCTTCGGAGCCCCCTCAAACGAACGAATCACGATCGGCGCGCTCATTCCCGCCGTACCGTACGTTTACACAATTTTATCAGCAGACTACATCTTCCCCTTGCCAAAATGGCTTTGATCGGCGATAATTGTTTCTTGTAGAAACATTTAATATGCCCTATAAGGAGTCATCGATGATAGATACGACCAAACCCTGGACCAACCCTGCCCTTCCCGTCCAGAAACGAGTACAACTCTTGCTCAAGGCAATGACGACCGAGGAGAAGGTCGCCCAGATGGTTCAGATAAGCTCCAGCACCGTCAGCACGGACGAGGCCGACGCATGGGCCCGCAGGGGCGCAGGCTCCTTCCTCCACACCCTCGGGAACCGCGCCCGACGCATCCAGAGGCTCGCTACGGAGAACCGCCTCGGCATCCCGGTTATCTTCGGCATAGACGCGATCCACGGCCACGGGATCCATAACGGGGCGACGGTCTTCCCGACCCAACTCGCCCTCGCCTCGAGCTGGGACCCCTCTCTCGCCGAGAAGATGGGAGAGGTGACCGCCCGCGAGGTTTCCGCCGAAGGACTCCACTGGACCTTCTCTCCCGTCTTTTGCCTCGGGCGGGACCTCCGCTGGGGACGCATAGACGAAACCTTCGGCGAGGATCCCTACCTCGCGGGAAAGATGGGCGCTGGTTGCGTCCGCGGCTACCAGGGACCCGATCCCTCCATGCCCGAGCGGATCATAGCCTGCGCCAAGCACTACATCGCCTATGGCGAAAGCACCGGGGGCAGGGATTCATACGATTCCTCCGTCAGCATGAGAACCGTGCGCGACGTCTTCCTTCCGCCCTTCAAGGACGCGGTCGACGCGGGATGCCTCACCTTCATGGCCGGCTATGAACCGATCGACCGCGTACCCTGCTCGGCGAACGGAACCTTGCTGAGGAAGGTCCTCAAGGAGGAGCTTGGCTTTTCCGGCTTCGTCGTCACCGACTGGTCGAACGTGACCAGCCTCATCGAGCGCCAAAAAACGGCGGTGAACTTCCGCGAGGCGTCGAGGATAGCCATAGAAGCCGGCAACGACTTGATCATGACCTCGCCGGAATTCTACGAGGCGACCCTTTCCCTCATCGCCGACGGCGCCGTCCCGATGAGCCTGATCGACGAAGCGGTCGTGCGCGTCCTTTCGGTAAAGTTCGCCGCGGGCCTCTTCGACGTTCCCGAAAAGGTTAAAACCCTTTCCCTCGAGGAAGACCCGACCGCCGCGCAATCGCTGAAGGTCTTCAACTGCGAGGATCATCAGGCCGTCAATCTCGACTCGGCCCGCAGGTCCATGGTCCTTCTCAAGAACGACTCGCTCGACGGCCTTCCCGCCCTTCCGGTCCGCGGCCCGAAGCCGGCTTCGGCGAGCGCGGCGGTTCCCGAGGCGCGGATGCGGAGCGTCAGGACAATCGCGGTCATCGGCCCGAACTCCGACTCGGTTCGCGCGCAATACGGCGACTGGACGTACTTTACCCACCCGACCCCGCACCTGGACGCGGTTCCCGCCATCAGGATCACGACCATGCTCGACGGAATCCGCGCCGAGGCCGAGAAGCAGGGGATACGGGTCCTGCACGACAAAGGATGCGATATCTTCGACCCGAAGAACGAGACGATACGCGACGCCTGCAGGATAGCGGCGAAGTCGGATATCGTGTTCGTCGCCGTGGGAGACACCCTCGTGCAGACGGGCGAAGGCCATGACCGTTGCGACCTCTCGCTCTCCGGCGCCCAGGACGCCCTCGTCGAGGCCCTCGCCGCCGTTTGTTCCAGGCGTCGCATCCCGCTGGTCGCGATCCTGGTAAACGGCAAACCCCTCGAATTCGCGCGGGTCGCGGCAGCCTCCGACGCCGTTCTCGAGACCTTCAACTCGGGAACCCTCGGCGGCCGGGCCGCGGCCGACATCCTCTTCGGGCTCTTCACCCCCCGGGGGCGCCTGCCGATCTCCTTCCCGAGGAAAACGGGACAGCTACCGGTCTACTACAATCAACTGCCGGGATGGCATGACGGGAAATACTTCGACTGCGAGGCGACCCCCCTCTTCGCCTTCGGCGAGGGCCTTTCCTATACGTCCTTCCGCTACGACTCGGTCGCGCTCTCGAGCGATCGCGCGCAAGCGGGCGAGACCGTCATGGTGAACGTTACCCTGACGAACACCGGGGACGCCGAGGGTACGGAAACCGTTCAGGTGTACGTAAGGGACAGGATAGCCTCTATCGTTACCCCGGTTCGCCAACTGAGGGCCTTCAGCCAGGTTACCGTCCCCGCCGGAAAAACCGTCGCCGTTTCGATTCCGTTGGAAGTCGACAGCCTCGCGCTCGTCGCCCCCGACGAGCGAACGATCCTCGAGAGCGGCGAATTCGAGATTCAGGCCGGCCACGATTCGCGGGGCGATAGCCTCCTTACGGCCGTGCTCACGGTAGACTGACGTCTGACAAATGGGGCCGGATGCGGTATCATCATGTAGCATGGAACCGATATCCCTGAGCCGCATCGAGGCCAAGACGGGCCTTTCGCGCGGCGGCCTCCCCGATGGTTTTTTCACCACGCTCTATCATTCTCTCACTCCGTACAGGGGATGCGCGCATGCCTGCGCGTACTGCGACGGGAGGGCCGAAAGATACTTCGTGGAAGGCGATTACGGAAGGGAGATCGCGGTTCGGGAAAACCTTCCCGGGATGATCCGGAAAAGCGTCGAGGGGGGGATCGCGCTCGGAGAATACGGCGCAATCGGTATGGGCTCCGGGGTTACCGACGTCTATCAGCCGATCGAGGCGGAGCTTGGCGTTACCCGTCAGGCCCTCGAGGCCTTGTTGCCGACGGGGCTACCCATCGTCATCCTGACGAAAAACGCCCTGATCATGCGCGACTTCGACCTGCTCGCCAAATTCCCCAAGGCCCTGGTTATCGTCACTATAACGACTATGGATCCCGCCCTCTCAGCGATCCTGGAACCGGGGGCATCGGAGCCGTCCGAGCGTCTCGAGGTGGTACGCCGTGCTCGCGAGGCGGGTTTCTTCTCGGGGGTCATGGCCATGCCGCTTTGTCCCGGCCTTTCGGACACGGGCGCATCGACCGAGCTTCTCTTTACGGCGTGCCGCGATGCCGGCGCCCAGTTCGTGTATCCGGGTGGATTGACCCTCCGACCGGGACGGCAGAAAGATCACTTCATGTCGGTTCTGTCCCAAAACTACCCGTCGCTCACCGAACGCTATCGGGACGTCTACGCCGAAAACCGTCAGTCCGGAATGCCAAAAATCGCGGCGGTTCAGCCGCTCATGAAAGACTGGAATCGACGTCTGTCCGACATGGGCATGCCATGCATGATTCCGCACAGTATCTACCGCGAGTTGCTTTGTGCGCCGGACAGTCTCTTCGTGCTTCTATGCCATCTCGACCATCTGTACTCGATGCGGGGCGTCGACACGCGGCCTCTCAGGGCCGCGACCGACCGTTACGCCGCCTGGCTTTCCGGCGCCCGCACATCCCTTCGACGGAAGCGCATCCCGCATAACCCGGCCGATCCATTTCCGGTAAGCCGCATACTCTCGGAGCGTCTCGCACAACTGTGCCGCGAGAGCGACTCTCTCGCCGATATGCTCGGCAACGCCAAACTCGCCGGGCTGGTCGCCCCGATCGTCAGCGGGAAGGCTTTTTTCGACTACCCTTCACTGGCGGAAAAGCGAGTATAGCAACCTCTTCCATTCTGGTAACGGGATAGAACTTGATACCCTTGCGCACGTGCTCCGGTATCTCGTCGAGATCGCGCACGTTCGCCTCGGGGATGATGATCTCCCTGATGCCGTTTCTGCGGGCGGCTATCGTCTTTTCCTTGAGGCCGCCGATCGGCAGAACCTGGCCGGTAAGCGAGAGCTCCCCGGTCATGGCGAGATCCTTGCGTATCGTCCGTCCGCGGATAAGCGAGAGCAGGGCCGTGGCCATCGTGATGCCCGCGGACGGGCCGTCCTTCGGCGTGGCGCCCTCCGGTATATGCAGGTGAACGAGTTGCTTCTCGTACCATTCGGGCGTCGACTCGCCGTTGGCGGTGACGAAATGCTTGACCCATGACCACGCGATGGACGCGGATTCCTTCATCACGTCGCCCATCTGCCCGGTTAAGTTGAATCCTTCCTTACCCGGATTGTTAATCGCCTCGATGATAAGGGTGTCTCCGCCCATGCTCGTCCAGGCGAGGCCCACGGAGGTCCCCGGCCTGTCGGCCTTCTTCACGTCGTCGTCGCGGAATATCGGCTTGCCGAGGCTCTTCTCGATCTCCTCCCTGCCGGGGGAGATCCGGGCCTTGCCGTCACGCTCCCCGAAAACGATCTCGGTCGCGTATTTGCGGTGTATCTTGTCGAGGTTCTTCTCGAAGTTACGCACGCCCGCCTCGCGGGCATACGAGTTGGCGATGAACAATAAGGCCTCGCGGGAATATTGCACCTGTTTCTTCGAAAGCCCGTTTTTCTCGAGACTGCGCGGCACGAGGTATTTCTTGGCGATCTCGAGCTTCTCCGTGTCGATATACCCGGGAAGCTGGATTACCTCGGCCCTGTCGAGGAGCGGTCCCGGGATGGAGTCCAGGGTGTTCGCCGTCAGGATGAACAGAATGTTCGAAAGGTCATAGGGAAGATCGAGATAGTGGTCGCGAAAGGCGACATTCTGCTCGGGATCGAGAACCTCGAGAAGGGCGCTTGACGGGTCGCCCTGATAGCTGATCCCCATCTTGTCCACCTCGTCTATCATGAAGACGGGCGATTTGGTCTTGACGATCTTGAGACCCTGGATGATCTTGCCGGGCATGGCGCCGACGTACGTCCTTCGGTGGCCCTTGATCTCGGCCTCGTCCCTCATCCCGCCGACGGAAAAACGGAAGAACGGCTTGTTCATGGCGCGCGCGATGGAGCGGCCAACGCTCGTCTTCCCGACGCCGGGGGGCCCGACGAGCAGGACGATCGAGCCCTTCGTGTCCTTGCGGAGCTTCCGCACGGCGAGATACTCGATGATGCGCTTCTTGACGTCCTCAAGCCCGTAATGGTCGCCGTCGAGAACCTTGCGCGCCACGGCGAGATCGTAAGACTCCCCCGCGGGCGAAGTCCAGGGAAGGTTGACGATGGTTTCAAGGTAATTCCTGGTCACGATGTACTCGCTGGAATTCGAGTCCATCAAGGCGAATTTCTCGAGCTCGCTTTCGACCGCTTCCTTTATCTCGCCTTCGAACTTGAAGGCGTCGATCTTCTCCTTGAATTTCTGGTGATCGGAACTCTTGGCGTCGGTCGTCATGCCGAGCTCTTCCTTGATCGCCTTCAATTCCTCGCGCAGGAAATACTCGCGCTGGTTTTTCTCGATCCGCCCGTTGATCTCGTTCTGGATCTTTTTCTGGACGCGGAGAAGCTCCTGCTCCTTCTTGATGAATACCAGAACCTGCTCCATTCTCTGGCGCACGTTCTGTATCTCAAGTATCCGCTGTTGGTCGGCCTTGTCGATATTGAGGATGCTCGCGATGAAGTCCGCGATCTTGCCGGGATGGTCGATATTGACCATATTGAGCCGCATCTCCTCCGAGAAGAGGGGATTGTTCTCGGAGACCTCTTTCATCTCCCCGATCAGGGCGCGCGTAAGCGCCTTAACCTCGAAGGTATCGGATTCCTCGTCGTCGAGATAGTCCACGATCGCTATCATCGGGGCCCGCTCGCTTACCTGCTTCCGTATCCTGAAGCGCTTGAGCGTCGATATGAACACGTTCACGCCGCCGTCCGGAAGGTTGATCTTCTTGATGATCCTGGCGGCGGAGCCGACTTGCCAGAGATCCTGAACGGTCGGGTTGTCCACGTCGTTCTTCGTCATGCAAATCCCGACGAAACCGTCGCCGGAATACGCCTCCTCGACGACCTTTACGTCGTCCGCGTTATTGATCATGATGGGGGTGAAGATCCCCGGAAATATGGGCCTTCCCGTAAGCGGTATCAGGAAAAGCTTGTTCGGTAAAAGCTGTTCAATCGGTACGATGGTTTGTTCAGACATGCTGTAAATATTATCAAAAAAGGGCCAAAAGTCAAACCGCAAGGACGCCCGCCGCCAAATTGCCGAGCGCGAATTATCGTGCTACAATCGCATTGTCGCCGGATAAGCGCAGTCAGGAGAGGGCAAAGATGGAAAAAGAGACCGCAAGGGATTACAAAAGGCCAAGTTGGGACGAGTATTTCATGGAGGTATGCCGGGCCATAGCGAAACGCGCGACGTGCGACCGCGGGCGTTCGGGCTGCGTCATCGCCCGCGACAACCAAATACTGGTAACCGGGTACGTCGGTTCCCCCATGGGCTTGCCGCATTGCGACGAGGTAGGCCACCAATTCAAGAAGATGCAGCATGAGGACGGAACGATAACCCAGCACTGCGTCCGTACCGTGCACGCGGAACAGAACGCCATCTGCCAGGCGGCAAGGCGGGGCATATCGATAGAGGGGGCGACCCTGTACTGTCGCATGACGCCCTGCCGAACCTGCGCGATGCTGATCATAAACTGCGGAATACGGCGGGTCGTCGCCGAGCGCCGTTACCACGACGCCGAGGACAGCATCTCAATGTTCGCCCAGGCGGGCGTAAAGCTCGAGCACGTCATCGACGAGGTTCAGCAATACGGCAATCAATAAGGCCGTTTCCTACAGATTCCCGAGAAGCCAATCCCTGAAATCCCCATAATCGGTCGACATGGGTATCGACCTGTCGGGAAGGGAAAGCACGCGCTCCAACCGCTCGGGTATGGAAGGCTCCCTTCCCGTCGCGGCGAATACCGTTTCCCCGAACTTCGCCGGATGGGCCGTTTCAAGGATCATCCCGACGCATTTTTTCTCGGCGCATTCGCGAGCCCATTCGGGCGCGATCTTGGCATTTCCCCGCAGGCCCGGCGTTCCGTCGGGGACGACCTTCCCGGCCAGCAACGAGGCCATCGCCCCGTTGCGCGCGTCGTCCCAGGCTTTCCATGCGACGGCCCCGTGAGGGTCGATGATATACCCGGTCCTGTCATTGCAGGATCTGACCGCTTCCAGGGTGCCTTTATCGTCGAGCCAATAGCCCGCCATGATCTTCCTCGCCTCGTCGACGCTGTACATCGCGGATATGCGCTCGTAATTGCTCGGAGTGCCGACGTCCATCGCGTTGGAAAGGGTCGCGACCGACGGGCGCGGCCGGTAATCCCCCGAGGCAAGCCAGTCGGGAACGGTCGTATTCGCGTTCGTCGCGGCGATAAAGCCGCGTATCGGCGCGCCCATCTGCCGCGCCATGAGCCCTGAGGTCAGGTTCCCGAAATTCCCCGACGGGACGGTCACGATCAGGCAAGGATCGTCGATCTTGCTGTCATAGGGACAGCGGTCCTTCACCAGGAGGGAACCGTAGATATAGTAAAAAGACTGCGGCAAGAGGCGCGAGATATTGATAGAATTCGCCGATGACAGGCGAAGAGAGTCCCTGAGGCTTGAGTCGGTAAAGGCCGTCTTGACCAGCTTTTGGCAATCGTCGAAGGTTCCGGTCACGCACAGGGCGCGGACGTTCCCGTCGAAGGTGGACAGCTGCTTTTCCTGAAGGGGAGAAATCTTTCCCTTGGGATACAGGATGGTGACGTCGATGCCGGGAACCCCGTAAAACGCGCTTCCGACGGCGCTCCCGGTGTCGCCCGAGGTAGCGACGAGAATGTGCAGGGGCCTGTCCTCGCCCCGATTAAACCAGGACATCATGCGGGCCATGAACCTGGCCCCGAAATCCTTGAAGGCGCACGTCGGCCCGTGAAAAAGCTCAAGAACGTAGGTCGTCGGGTCTATGGGGCTGATCGGGGCCGTGAAGGGATACGCGTCGACGATGATCGACATGAGATCGTCGCTTCCTATCTCGTCGCCGATAAAAAGGCGGGACACCTCGAACGCGATGTCGCGAAACGAGGGCACGGGGCTCCGATACAGGAAAGACCTGGAAAGAGCCGGAATTTCGGTCGGTATATAGAGGCCCCCGGTCTCGGGATCCATGCCCTGAAGCACGGCGGTCTTGAAGGAAACCGTACGGGAGGCGTCTCTTGTATCGCGATATTTCATGGGAACGACTATAGCATACCGGGCCCATTCGGGCAATGGAATGCGGATTGTGCTATACTTTCCGCATGGAACCAATCAACAGATATCTTGACGCGGCCATACTCAAGCCGGAACTGACGCGTAACGAGGCGATCGCGGCCATCCAGGAAAGCATTCGCTGGAAGACGAAGACCGTATGCGTGCGCCCCTTCGACATCGCCCTCGCGAAAGACCTGTGCCGGGGAACCGAGACGGGAGTCAGCTGCGTCCTCTCGTTCCCGCACGGCGCGGCGCCTACGTCGGTCAAGGCCTTCGAGGCGAAAACGTATATCGAAATGGGAACGGACGAGATAGACATGGTCGCCAACTACGGCATGATACGTTCGGGTGAATGGGAATACGTCGAGCGGGACATTCAGGCGGTCGTGGACGTATGCAAGCCGGCCGGGATACCCCTTAAGGTGATCTTCGAGACATGCCATCTCAATCCCGCAGAGATCAAGCGCACTACCGAGATATGCGTCAAATGCGGGGTTACGTTCGTGAAAACCTCCACAGGCTTTTCCCAGGGAGGCGCCACCGTCGACGCGGTAAGAATCATGCTGGAGACGGGAAAGGGAAGGATCCAGGTAAAGCCGTCCGGAGGCATCCGCGACCGCGAAACGGCGATCCGTTATATCGAGATGGGGGCTACCCGCCTTGGGACGAATTACACCGCGAGCGAGGCCCTTGTCACGGGATCGTCAGGCAGCGCGAGTTCCGGAAAAACGGGATACTGAGGGGAAATTTTTAGGCTTTCGAGAGATCCCTGCAGGAGTCCCGCACGAGGAGCTTCGAGGGTATCTTGATGATCTCGGGGAGATTCTCGCCCGAAAAGCGTTTCAGGAGCATGTGAGCCGCGATCGAGCCGATCTCTTCGCGGTTTTGCCACATGGTCGTCAGGCGCGGGGTCATGATATCGGCGAGCTCGTCCCCGTCAAAACCGATCAGGGAGACGTCGCCGGGAACCGAAAGCGAATGCCGTTCAAGGGCGAGTTTTACCCCGTAGGCCAGGGTATCGTTGGCGGCGAACACGGCGGTAAAGTCCCGGTTTCTCGAGATGAGCTTGTTCGAGGCATCGACCCCAGCCTCGGAATGCCAAAACGCCGATTCTTCCACCAAGGACTCGTCAAAGGCAATCCCGTTCGCGGCAAGGCATTCGCGGTATCCCCTGTAGCGCTCCTCGGCAGCCGGGGCGGTCAGCTTTCGGGGACCCGAGATATGTGCGATCTTCCGGTGCCCCATGTCGATCAAATGCTGCACGGCGATCCTCGCCCCGTCCACATTATCGGTAACCACAGTGCAAATCCCCGGGATTGGCTCGTTCGCCGACACGCAGGGACGGCCGCAGTCCGCCAGATTCAATACCTCGGCGTCGCCGGGAACCGGATTCATGATCATGATCCCGTCGACGTTTCGGTAATCGCAATGATCCAGATAGCTCATCTGCCTCGCGCCCAGCGTGCGCGACAAAAAGAGAAGGTCGTATCCGGCGTTCTCGATCACCTTTCGGAAGCTGTTAAGGATGTCGCTGAAAAGAGGGTGTTTGAAGCCCTTCATCATGTAGTAATCCTCGTAGATGACGCCGATCAGATGAGACCGGTTCGTGCTTAAGGACCTCGCCGTCATGTTTGGCGTATATCCCATATCCTGCGCGGTCTTGAGGATCAATGATCGGGTCGACGCGCTCAGGCCGCCCGTGCCGTTAAGCGCCTTTGATACGGTTGGCGGAGAAAAGCCCGTGATCTTCGCGAGATCGTATATGGTGACCATGAATATCAGCCAACCAAGTAGGAAAAGTACTCGAAATCCGCGGTTGCCGCATAATTAGCCGTATCGACGCAGAACATCCCCACGAAGGCCCCGGTGAAACCCAAACCGCCATATTCATCCGACAGAACGCCCGAATCGAGAACGGGTCGAACCTCAGTCCATTTTGAGCCATCAAGGGAGTAGCGGAATAAACCGGTTCCGTAGTCAACGGTCAATCCCAGCCAAACCGGCCCGTCGGGCGGAAGGACAACCTCGCATCCACGCGTAAATACCCCGGCCGCCACGGTCAGGACATTCAGTACCCTACCCTTTTCCTCGTCGAACGAAACCGCCGCGAGAAAAAAGTCGCGTTCGTCGTATCGCCAGGCGAGCCCGGCAAGATTCTGAAAACTGGACGGTGAGAATTTCATCTTCGTTTCGGCGCGAAACCTGAAATCGGTCTGCCTTCTGGCAAGCAATGTTTGCCCAAAATTGGACACGGGCGAATGACCGCCACGCAGTCTTAAAAAACCGGGACGGGCCGTGAGCGAATACACGGAAGGATCGCGCTGGACGCGCAGATTCTTGAAATCGTGATGGATAGACTGCCCGTCAAAACGATACGTAACAGAGCGTGTCGCCGGCGGAAAGGATCCCGCCTTCCTGTATTGCTCCGGAACGATTGGCGGATCAAAGGAATCGGAGGGATAGTTCTGCGCGATCCCGTCCACGAAGAGGGACTTTCCCGACGGCGGCTTGATATAGGGCCAGTCGTCATGCCACTCCAATTCCTGGATAGACGTCTCTCGCCCAAGTACGCACTTATCGGTTCCCGGCAAGGGACGCCCGCAGAGAAAGGCCAGATAGGTTCTCCCGTCGGGCGTGTCGCACCAGCTGGCGTGTCCCGCCTTCTTTATCTCCAGCTGTTGGTGCCCATAGGACGAGATGAGAGGATTGTGCGGATGAAGCTCGTACGGCCCTTCTATCGCGCGGGAACGCCCAACCGTCGCGGCATGCTCATAACCGGTGCCGCCCTCTGCCGCAAGGATATAATACCAACCGTTCCGTTTATAGAGATGCGGACCCTCTACCAGTCCGATATGCGAGCCGGGGAATATCTTCCTCACGGGCCCCACAAGCTTTTTGCGCGAAGGGCTGTACCGCTGCAGGAGAATGCCGGAAAACTGCCGGCTTCCGGTCTTGCGGTAATCCCACTCCATGTTGACAAGCCACTTCGTGCCATCATCGTCATGAAAAAGGGAGGGATCGAATCCTGATGAATTGAGGTATACGGGATTTGACCAAGGACCCTCGATTGAAGGCGCAGTCGTCAGGTAATTCGGGGTATCTTTCCAGGGACCTGGAGCCCAATAACGTACGTTAGTGTAGATAAGCCAAAAAAGACCATCGGCCCACGTAAGGCAAGGGGCCCATACTCCGCACGAAGCGGAGGCCCCTTCCATATCCAACAGCCTTGTCTCGGAAAGCGGGGAAGGCACTGTCTCCCAGGTAATCAGATCCTTTGACCGACTGATTTCCACGCCAGGATACCATTCAAACGTCGAATTGGCGATAAAATACTCATCTCCAACGCGCAGTATTGACGGATCAGGGTGAAATCCCGGCAGAACCGGATTCTTGACAGACAGCATATTCCCTCCCTGAAGAGATCTGCACTTTATTCCTTTATACCGCCCATCGTAATTCCCGAGATAATGAAACGGGACATAAACCCGTAGAAAATCAGGATCGGCACGATAGAAACCGCGATACCAAGATAGATTCCGCCGTACTCCGTGCGGTAGATATCGCCCCGGAGCATCTGTACGAGCATCGGGAGGGTATACTTCTTGACGCTCGAAATCAGGACGAACGGCGTAAAGAAGTTGTTCCACGAACCGACGAACGAGAAGATGCACTGCGCCGCGAGCGCCGGCGTGATGATCGGGATAATGATCGTGTTAAACGTCCGGAACTCGCCCGCTCCGTCGATACGGGCCGCGTCAATAAGGTCGACGGAAAGTACCGACGAAAGATACTGTCTCAAGAAGAGAACCGTACCAGCCGCGGCGATACCGGGGATGATAAGCGGTATGTAACTATCGAGAAGCTTGAGCTTCGCGATAAACTGATAGAAGCCGATAAAGCCGAGCGATGCGGGAAGCATCATGACGACCAGTATAAGGCCCCACAGGGCGTTGCGGCCCTTGAAGCGGTACACATGCAGGCCGTACGCGGTCATCGCGGAGAAGTATACCGAAAGAACCGTCGAGCTAACCGCGATATACAGGCTGTTGAAGAATCCCTGCTGTATCTGGAAATTACGGCTCGTCAAGGCATGCCAGTTATACGCGACGTTATGTCCCGGTATCAACGAGATACCGGCATTGATCTGCGCATTCGTCCTCGTGGCGTTGATGAGTAACAGATACACAGGCACGACCGCCAAAAGGGCAAGAATTGTCATGAACGCGTAAATAAAGAATCGTTTCAGATTAAGCGCACTGGTGTACGATTTCATTGCATCTCCCCCTTAAACCCTTTTCTTCAGTTCGCTGCGGTCTTGCAGGAAGAAGAAGATTGACAACGCAAGTATAATTGTAACGATGAAGACGCCAATCGAGATTGCCGCCGCATACGCGTAATCGTTTACACCCTGGAAAGCCATATTGTATATGTACACGTTCGTCGTTCGTATCTTGAAGTCGGGAGCGCCGCGCATATCGGTAAGCAGGAACGGGATTTCCAACATCTGCATACCACCGATCATGTTCGTAACCAGGATGTAGAGCATCATCGGGCGAAGCATCGGAAGGGTAATATACCAGGTGGTCTGACGGCTGTTTGCCCCGTCGACGACCGCTGATTCGTAGAGGGAAGAGGAAATACTGGTAATACCGGCCATCAACATGATGACGGTGTGTCCATACCACATCCACCACTGGATAAACGCTACGATTCCCCGGGACATTGAAACGTCACGGAAAAAGTTGAACGCTTCCCGAATTGCCTTTCCATCACGCTCGACGATATCGTAGATATCGAGAGATTGAAGGAACTGGTTGACGGGGCCGATAGGATAACCAAAAAGGCTCCTGTACAGCAATGCAACGGAGGCCGCGGTAAGGAGGTTGGGCATATAGATAACGGCCCGGAAAAAGCCCTGGCCCTTGAGTTTCAAACGAATATCGGAAAGCCATATTGAAAGCAGTAACGCGATACCGAGCTGAGGAGCAAAGTTCCATCCCCACATGACAAAGGTATTGGAAAGAGCGCCCCAAAAGTATTGATCTTGCACAAGTTTGGAGAAGTTCTTCATGCCAACGAAAACATAATTACCGCTTAACCCGGAAAAACCTTTGGAATTGGTAAACGCAAGCATCAACGTATAAAGCGTTGGATACAGATTGAACAAAAAATAAACAATTACAAAAGGAAGTACAAAGAAGTAACCCCATCTATTAACGCGGGTTTCATTGCCTATCTTCTTTTGACTCATCGGTTTTCCCCTTTAGTTGATATGCTAGAAAAAAAGGGCGCGGATTTGGCGTTAACCGTGTCCGCACCCTTTTTAACTACATGCTGTACTCAGCGTAGATTAGAGTCCAAGCTGGGCACTGACCTGGCTCTTGAAATCTTCAATAGCCTGGTCGCGGCTCTTCTCGCCCATCATGTAAGCAGTGACAGCCTCGCCGAACAGACCTTCAACAGCCTGGTCGGTTCCCTGGGTGAGCTTGCCATCTACGCTCTTCGCCATTTCGACGAAAGCGGCATAGTGGTTCTGTCCACCAAGGAAGGGCTCAGAGTAGCTGTCCTTGATCTTGTTCATGACGTTGACGTTGGAAACAACGTCTCCGGTGTCCTTGGCCCATGCTTCGAGGAAGCCATCATCAGAGGTTACGTACTTGATGAAGTCTTTCGCAGCGGCAACGTTCTTGGTGCCCTTGTAAGCGCCAACCCAGGTACCACCCCAGCGATAAGGAGCGGGTCCGGGAACCATCGCCCAGTCACCGGAGGTGTCGGGAGCGTTGGTCTTGAGAACGTAGTGGAGTCCCCAGGTCGGGAGGAGGTAGGAGAATACTTCAACGTCATTTCCCTTCTCGTCCTTGAGGCTTCCCTTCATACCGGCGAACCAGCCTTCTGACCACTGGCCAGCGCGGCCTTCATAGCCTTTTTCCTTGAGGAGCTTCGACATATCCATGTATGAAAGCATGGCGGGGTCGATGTTCAGCTTTCCGCCGACAACCCACGGATTCTTGCGGGCGCCGAGGAATACGTTGTTCATGTCACCGGTAGAAGAAACGATAACGCACTTGCCCTTGGACTTGTCCTTGAGAACACCAGCGGTCTCAACGAACTTGTCAAGGTTAGCAACGTACTTCTGAACGGCGGCAGGATCGTCGGTTCCGAGGTACTTCTTCGCGAGGCTGCGGCGATAGAACATAGCGCCGGGGCAAGCCTGCCAAGAAAGACCATAAACCTTTCCATTGAACGTTCCAACTTCCATCGGGTAAGCAAGGCATTTGCCCTTTACTTCGTTGGCGATGTCGGTGAGATCAAGCAGAAGGCCGGACTCAACATACTTGCGAACGAAAGCGGCTTCCAGCGCGAATACGTCGGGAGCTCCCTGTCCGGAAGCGAGAACGGGATCGAGTTTGTTGGGGAACTGATCGGTGGGTGTAAGTGAGTACTCGACGGTCACACCGGGATGTGACGGAACATAGTACTTGTCAACCATAGTCTTCAGCTCATCGGTGAATGACCAAATGACAAGCTTGCCTGAAGCTGCCTTGGCGGCTTCCTCTTTCTTGGCGCAACCGCTGAATAATACTACGGCAGCAGCAAGAACGATAAGAAATTTCTTCATCTTTCTCTCCTCTTTTCTGTATGACAAACAGTAACCATAACGGCAACCGATTGCCTTTCATTGCTACAATCCTACACCCTTTCGCAAATCTCTGTCAAATGATTTTTTGCGTCTCGAGGGGCATAAACCGGTTTATTCCCCCTTCCAGGGGTAAACCGGCCGGATTATCTGACTTTCATTTCATTCCTGAGAACCTTCCGAATGAACTTTCCGGAGGGGGAAAGATCGGAATCTTTCCAGTTTCCCTTACCCTCACGGTCGGCGTTATACGTCAAAATCCCCGAATCCTCTCCCTTATTATTGACCGACCAGTTCGCCCAGGAGATATTGTGCTTCTTCATGAACGAAAGCCAGGGCATGGTCTTATCCGGGAAAAACTGATCTCCGCTATCGAGCGTCGTACCCCATTCAGTCACGAAAAGCGGCAGGCCCTTCGACAAGGCGAGCTCTGCTTTCGCCATCAAATCCTTCCCGTGGCTGCCCGCGTAGAAATGCAGGGTGTACATAACGTTTTTCTGACCGAGAATCGGATCCTCCGCTGCCATGTCGACGTCCCGGCTCCAGGTCGGAGTCCCGACGATGATAATATTGTCCGGGTCGTATTTCCGGATTTCGGCGATAACCTCCTCGGCATAGGGCTTGATGGACCCGCTCCAGGTGATGTCCTCGCCGTTGGGTTCGTTGCAAATTTCGTAGATGACGTTCGGGTACGAGCCGTACTTTTGGGCCATCTCCGCGAAAAACTCGAGTGATTCCCGCTTGAAGGCGTTCGGGTCGCGATCACGGTGCACATGCCAGTCGATCAGGACGTACACCCCGTTCTCCAGACAGGCATCGACGGAATCGACGACCTTCTGCTTGATGGCCCGACCCGTGAGATACCCGCCCTCGGACAGATACATGGCCGCCCGCCAAAGCTGGGAATTCCAGTCGTCCCGAAGCCACTTGATTACGGCCTTGTTGGCGTACTTTCCATGCCATTGCAGGCCATGCGAACTCATTCCCCGAAGCTGAACGGGCTGCCCCGCCTCGTTGCAGAGATTGGTCCCGATTACCTGCAGTTTACCGTAGCGTTCAACGACGGTCTTCCCGTCCTTGTCCATGGCCAGTCTGGTATCCTTGTTGCCGGAACAGGAAAAGAGCATACAAATCAGCGCTACCGCGCATACTATCTTTACCGGGCGAAATATCATCACCATCCTCCTGATCAAAAAAGTATATCACGGGTTGAGTAAGTTGCGATAGTCAACTATTTAAAATCAGGTGAAATCAGCGATCTGAAGATAGGTTCTTCGGTACTCAAGCGGGGACATGCCGGTGCACTTCTTGAAGATGCGGGAAAAATGAAACTGGTTCTCGAATCCGAACCAGGCGGAGATATCGCCAACGCTCCGGTCAGTCGATATCAAAAGACCGGAGGCGCCTTCAACCTTGAGTCGGGAAAAATACTGATGGGGGGTCATACGAACCTCCTGCCGGAAGATACGTATAAAATGCTCCTCCGATAATCCGAGTTTCCAGGCGATATCCTCGATCTTGCTGTTCTCGCGGACCGTCTTCTGCATGAGGGACAGGGCCTTTTCCACATGGGTCCGGTTGCTGGGAGAGGCTTTCAGCGCGCGATCGGGAGAACCGAGCCTCCCCGCTCCATCCGGCTGCGTACTGTACCGCCCGAACCAACGGTACAGAAGGCTGACGAGAAGATACTGCGCAGATTCCCTGAGAGACGGGTCGGCAGAACGGGACATCTGGTGCAAGTCCTCGAATTGAAACCTGAAATTGCTGTCTACCGAAAGAACCGTCTGCCGGCTTGAAAGACAGGCCGAGAGGGCGTCGGCAAGTTGATTGTCCTGGGGGGTCTTGTCATGCTCGATCGAAAATAGAACGGCATACCAGGTAAGCTGCGAGGTCTCGGATTCGGGAACAATCGAATGGAATTCCCGGGGACCGGTAAGAAACAGCCTTCCCGATGCGACGGGATACCTGGTCCGGTTGCACTGGAATAAGCCGGTGCCCTCCAGGAAGAAATGAATCTCGTACTCATTGGCGGCATGGGCATGATAGCGACCGTGCCAGGAAAGCCGGTTTCCGCCCGACAGACGGTAAACAAAGACCGCATCCTCGATGACCATAATATGGATAATATAGCAAAAGAAGCCGGAAATATCAATTTTAGATATAGAAAATCAGAATACAGCATACCGGATTTCCCCAACCTCCCCTATACTCAATAATATCAGACGGAGGTATCAATAATGACCACAGTGGCCGGAATTGACATGGGAACCCAGAGCATGAAGGTAATCCTGTATGACTGGGAAGCGAAAAAAATACTTACGAAGACTCAGGAGCCCGTCGATATCATCGCCAGGAACGATGGAACGCGCGAACAGAAGGCCGAGTGGTACGATACGGCGATCGAGCGCTGTTTTTCCGGCTTTACCCCCGAACAAAGGGCGAGCATCAAGGCGATCGGGGTTTCGGGCCATCAGCACGGTTTCGTCCCGCTCGGCGCGGACGGCAAGGCCCTGTACAACGTCAAACTCTGGAACGATACATCCACCGTGGAGGAATGCAAAATTCTGACCGAGGCCGCAGGCGGCGCGGACGCCGTCATCGCCGAGGTATGCAACCTTATGCTTCCCGGCTTTACTGCCCCGAAGATCCTGTGGCTCAAGCGAAACAAGCCAGAAGCCTTCGCGAAGCTCAAGTACGTGATGCTGCCCCATGATTACCTGAATTATATACTTACCGGTAGGTATACCGCGGAGTACGGAGACGCCTCGGGCATGGCCCTCTTCAACGGCATCCGCAGGGAATGGTCAAAAAAGATATGCAATATCATCGATCCGGGACTCATCAAGCTTCTTCCGGAGCTTGTCCCGGCCGACAAACCTGCGGGTACTGTGTCAAAGGAAGCCGCGAAGCGTTTCGGGATCCCCGAGGGCATCCCGGTTTCCTCCGGCGGGGGCGACAATATGATGGGCGCTATCGGCACCGGCACGGTTCGCGACGGATTCCTGACCATGAGCCTCGGAACCTCGGGAACCTTGTACGGTTATTCCGACAGCCCGGTTTCAGACCCCGCGAAGGGCCTTTCGGGGTTCAATTCCTCGACGGGGGGCTATCTGCCGCTTCTGTGCACCATGAACTGCACGGTCGCGACCGAGGAAACGAGAAAGCTCTTCGATCTCGAGGTGAAAGACTTTGACGCCCATGCGGCCAAGGCGCCAATCGGGGCGGAGGGGGTCGTGTTCCTTCCCTTCTTCAACGGCGAGCGCACGCCGAACCTGCCCAACGGGCGCGCCAGCATCAATGGACTGACCGCTGCGAACTCCTCTCGCGAGAATATCGCCCGGGCCGCGATGGAGTCGGCGATTTTCGGGATGAGAATCGGGCTTGAGGCCTTCCAGGCCCTCGGATTCCGCGCAAAGGAGATCCGCATCATCGGAGGCGGCTCGAAGAGCGCCCTCTGGCGCAAGATCGCGGCCAACGTCATGAACCTTCCCGTCAAGAGGCCGGACAACGACGAGGCCGCCGCGATGGGTGGAGCGATCCAGGCGCTTTGGTGTATGATGTGCGGGCAGGGAAAATCGGTCAGCATCGGAAGCCTGACCGACGAGCATATCCGCATCAACGACGCGGACTGCATCAATCCCGATCCCGCGTCCGTCGTCGCGTACGACAAGGCGTATGAGGAGTACAACAAGTACCTGAAGGCCCTGTCGCCGCTGTATTGCTAGCAACAACGCTACCGGCCCCGGCCGGCACGCGAAATAACTTTGTAAAGGAAGGAAACTATGAAAAGACAACTGTCAATGCCGTTCTGGTGCGTTGAAAGCACGGTCAGCGATCCCTTCGGATCCTCCGTTATGGACAAGATCACCTCGCTCGAGGCTTGCGACATCCTCTGCGACGCCAAGAAAAAAGGGCTGATCGACTTTACCTCGACCCACGACGACGACATCGTCTCATGGGACCCCGCCAACCCGATGGACGATCAGGATCCCTCGAGCGAGTGCTACAAAACCATCCATGCCATTAAGGACAAGATGGACAAGGTCGGCCTCAAGATGAAGATGGTCACCTGCAGCCTCCACGGAAATACCGTGTTCCGCAATGGCGGACTCACCAACCCCGATCCGGACGTACGCGCCCTGGCCGCCCAGAAGGTCATGCGCACCCTCCGCATCGGCAACTTCTTCGGCGCCGAGTTCTTCACGTACTGGGTTGCGCGCGACGGCTTCGAATGCCAGTTCGCCGTCCCGTGGGACCGCTCGTACAAGTACCTCGAGGCGGGCCTCAATCTCGCGACCCGGTACATAAAAGAGAATAAGCTCTCCATCAAGTACTGCACCATCGAGCCCAAGCCGAATGAGCCCCGCGGCGAGATGTTCCTCGCGACGACCGGACATGCCCTCGGCCTCATCAGCCGCCTCGAGGATCCCTCGTTCTGGGGCGTCAATCCCGAGCTTCTCCAGCACGAGGGGATGACCAATCTCTCCGCGACCAACGCCGCGGCCATGGCCGTTCATGCGGGCAAGCTCCCCTTCCTCCACGTCGGTAACCAGAAGGCCGGTCAGTTCGACAACGACTCTCCCATCCTTACCGGAATGGACGGACTCAAGGAGATGATCAGCGTATTCTGGATTCTCGAGATCCTGGACTGGAAGGGGCATATCGAGTTCGACAACCACGTACTCCGCACCGACGCCGTCCCCGGCTCGACCAACACGATCCAGATCCGCAAGGATTTCATCAAGCACAACGTCGATAGCTATCGCATGGCCGAGAAAAAGGCCGAGGAGCTCGCCAAGGACAAGAGTCTGAACAAGCTCCGCGCCGAACTGCTCGACAAGAAATCTCCGAACCTCAAGGCCCTCGAGTCCTATGACCTCAAGGCCCTCCAGGCCGCGAAGATCGATTACAAGAAGGTGAACGAGACCCCGGTTACCAATGCCGCGATCGACTTCGCGTTCAACAAGGCCCTTCTGGGAATGTAATCGCGACGTATCGTGATTCCCGCCGCCACCGTAGCGATACGGCGGCGGTTTTTTTTCACCGGGGCATGGTACCGAAAAATCCGTATGGTATACTCGTGCCCATGAAACAGTCGTTCACGTCAGTCTCCGGACAAACGCATTTTATCGGGGTCCCGGCACCCGAGGATCTTGCGCGTTTCCTGTCGACCTGCCGCTCATGGATGGGAAGCAAGTACGGGTGCAAGTCGGGATTCAGGACGCCGTTCCACGTCACCCTCGTCCCGCCCTTTTCGCTGACTGACGGGGAATCGATACGCGCCCTCGCCCGATCGCTCGAGGCGTACGCGTCCGGGGTGGAATCGTTTGTGTCCCGCGTAAGCGGTTTCGGAAGTTTCGGGGAACGGACCGTATTCGCTCGCGTAATCCCGGACCAACGGTGGGACTCGCTCAGGGACGGGCTGTACGCCGCGCTCGCGCAAGCCCTTCCCGGAGTCCTTAAAAAAGACACACGGCCGTTTACCCCGCACCTGACCGTCGCGAACCGCGACATCCCGCCCGGGGCGGTCGCTCACGCCCTACAATACTTCGGGGACTTCAGTCTTGATGAGGATGTATCCGTCGACAGCGTCGCCCTATTCGAGCGACGCGGCGGGATTTGGGAGATTGCCGACTGTATCCCGTTCTCGCCGGCCGCTAGATGATCATGTTCATGGACGCGCGGACCTCTTCCAGCGTCGAGATCGCGATACTTCTCGCCTCATCGACGCCCTTGAGAAGGACCTTCCGCACGTACTCGGGATTGGCCTCGAGCTCGGCGCGGCGCGCCCGTATGGGACGAAGGTATTCGTTGAGGGTTTCGGTAAGCACGCTCTTCAGCTTTCCGCCGCCGCCGTCGCCGATCTCGGACGCGACCTGCTCGGGGCTCTTGCCGCTCGCGAGCGAGATAAGCAGGAGGAGGTTCGACACCTCGGGCCGCTTGACGGGGTCCCATGTAATGACGCGCTCGGCGTCGGTCTTGGCCTTCTTGATCAGGGCCGCGGTCTCGTCCGCGGTCGAGCTGATCATGATCGCGTTATTCCGGCTCTTGCTCATCTTTTGCGATCCATCGAGTCCGAGGATTACCGGCGATGCGCTGAGCAGGGCTTGGGGCTCCGGGAAGACGGCCTTATTCGCCGCGAAGCGTTCGTTGAATCGTCGCGCTATCGTCCTGGTCAACTCGAGATGGGGCAATTGATCCTTGCCGACGGGGACGACGTTCCCCTTGCAAAACAGAATATCGGCGGCCTGATGGACGGGATAGGTATACATCCCGGCGTTTATGCGCTTCAGGCCTGAAGCCTGGATCTCTTCCTTCACCGTGGGATTGCGGTCGAGTTCGGCGTTCGTGACGAGCGTCAAAAAGGGCAGAAGGAGCTGGTTCAGCTCGGGAATGTGACTGTGGGGGAATATGAACGTCTTTCCGCATTCCGGATCGAGGCCGACCGACAGATAGTCGATGGTCAACTGCTTGATGTTCTCGGCAATCGCCTCGAAGGTATCCCGATCGGTCAATACCTGATAGTCGGCGATCACGATAAAGGTGTTGACGCCGAGATTCTGTAGGCGTACGCGATTTTGAAGCGAGCCGAACAGGTGTCCGATATGGAGCCGTCCGGTCGGGCGATCGCCGGTCAGGACGCGGTAATTTCCCGGATTCTTTCGTAAATCCGCTTCAAGCTTCTGGCTTCGCTCCTGGGCCGCCTCGAACGACGTAGAATAGATATCATCCATAAATCTTCTCCCTGAAAGTAACTTGCTGTATATTGGGAGATACTACATCATTTAGCCCCGCTTATTCAATAAACAGGGCCGCCTCGGCGCTTCGCGGCCTTCCCTGCCCGCGACCACGCGCCTCCGGTTCGACTTCTCGAAGCTTCGCTGCGTAATACCCCCATCTCCCTATCAAAAACTAAACCGTCCTTACGGACGGTTTAATTTTTTTGGAGATGGGGGGAGTCGAACCCCCGTCCTGAGGCGGGAAGCAGGGGCGTCTACAGGTTTATCGGCGCGAGGTAGTTGTCGGGATCCGGTGGCAGCACCGCAAGCGTCGGTTCCGTATCCAGGTTAATGTCCCTTCCATCGTTCTGGCCCGACGGTCGGCAAGCTCCGGTTGGCGTCGGAAGGTCCGGGTGCTTCGGAGCAGCATCACCCGGCTTCCGCGCTCCGCTACTTACGCGGCGAGAGCGTAACTGTCACTTTCGTTGGCAGTTATAGGTTTTTGCTCGTTCAGAGGACGGGCAACCTCACCTGCAGCCCAAGCTCCAACCACTACAGTCGAAACCGGTGCACCCCCGGGAAATCTTGAAAGAATCCCTTGTCGGATCGAACATACGCTTTCCACAGGCTATTGTCAAGTTTTCCGGTATCCCGGAGCCAGGGCCGCCTAAAGGGAAGGCGCGTTCGCTCCGATATTCTCCATATAGATCCGGGAGGATACATGAGTATGAACAAGAGCCTGACGGCCATTACCCTTGCCTTTTTTGCGGCCGCGTTTTTCGCCGCGCCGATAGCCGCCGAAAGCGAGATAATCAAGCTTGAGGCCGTCGCTTCCTTCTACGCCGACGAGTTCCACGGCAGGCCCACGTCCAGCGGCGAGATTTTCGACATGAACGCCATGACCGCGGCTCATAAAACCCTCCCCTTCGGGACGATGCTCGAGGTTACCAATCTCGAGAACGGGAAAAAGGTCGTGGTCCGGGTCAACGATCGCGGTCCCTTCGTCGAAAACAGGGAGCTTGACGTTTCCAGAAAAGCGGCGGATATGCTTGGCATGATAGATACCGGAGTCGCCCGGGTTTCCATACGGAGAGTGGACTCGTTGGACGCCGCCGCAATCACGGCTGGCTCCGCGACCGCGGATAACGGCCCCGCCACGGCGGCGAAGCCGGTCACAGCGCCGAATCCCCCCCTGGATGCCGTTCCCGCCGCGGATTCCTCCATTCAGGCGATAAATCCCGAGCCATCGGTAAAACCGTCCGCTCCGGCCATGACTTCGTTGCAATCGACCCCATCTCCCGTTTCGGGCGCGTCCATATCATGGCGCATTCAGCTCGGGGCCTTTTCCCGCGAGGATAACGCCACGCGCATGGTCGTCCGCCTCCGAAAGGACGGTTTCAACCCCTCATTCGAGAAATTTGGCGATCTTACCCGGGTTGTTCTCGCCGGAATATCGAACGAGGAGCTTTCGGGGACGAGATTCCGCCTGAACAGCGCAGGCTATGAGGGATACATCGTCAAACAGGAAATTCGCTAAAGTCGCAACAGGTCCCGCGACGGGGCAGTACCGCGTCCGCGTCGCGCCGATCCTTCCCTATTCATAAAAATTCATTTGTGTTATATTGGCTCAAATGAATTTTACCGACTTTACACTCGACAGCGGGCTCCAGGAAGGGCTCGCTGAGGCAGGCTACGTAACCTGCATGCCTGTTCAGGAACAGGTGCTCAAGATCGGCCTTGAAGGGGCCGATCTTTATGTCCAGTCCCAAACGGGGACCGGAAAAACGGCCGCTTATCTCGTAACCATCCTCCAGCGGCTCGTCAGTGATCCCGCCCTCTCCGGCAAAAAGGCTCTCATCATGGTACCTACCCGCGAACTCGCGGTTCAGGTAGAGGAAGAAGCTCACATCCTCGGCTCATGCATGAAACTCAAATCCGCCAGTTTTTACGGCGGCGTTGGCTACGGTGGACAGCAGGATCTTCTCAAAAAAGGCGTTGATATCATCATCGGCACCCCCGGGCGCGTCATCGACCTTCAGCAGTCAAGAACGATGGACCTGTCCCAGGTCGCGTTCCTCGTCATCGACGAGGCCGACCGCATGTTCGACATGGGCTTCTACCCGGACCTCCGCACCCTTATCAAGGTTTTGCCGAAGGCCGAGGAGCGCCAGACCATGCTCTTCAGCGCGACGCTCAACGCGACGGTGAAAAACCTTGCCTGGGAGTACACGGTCGAGGCCAAGGAGGTCACGATCGAGGCCGAGAACGTTACGGTCGACGAGATCGACCAACTTCTCTACCACGTTTCGAGCGACGAGAAGATGAAGCTTCTCCTCGGGCTGATCAAGACGCACACGCCCGAAAGCCTCCTCATTTTCTGCAACACCAAGCGGATGAGCGAGGTCGTCGCGAAGCGCCTCAAGATCAACGGCTACGAGTCGGACTTCATCATCGGGGACCTGCCCCAGTCGAAACGCCTCCAGGTAATCGATTCCTTCAAGTCCGGTTCCCTTAAGTGCCTCGTCGCAACCGACGTGGCCGCGCGCGGCATCGACGTCGAAAGCCTCGCGATGGTCATCAACTACGACCTGCCGAACGAGGCCGAAAACTACGTGCACCGAATCGGGCGTACGGCACGGGCCGGAAAAACTGGCAAGGCCTTCTCTTTCTGCTCCGAGCAGGACGTGTACAACCTGCCCTCCATCGAGAAATACATCGAGGCGAAGATACCCACACAGACCGCGACGGAGGAGTTATTCGTCGAGGATAAAAGCTCCCACGTGTATATCAGGACTGATCGCTACGATAACGACTATGCCGACGACGACTCCGGATACCGCGGTGGTCGCGGCGGAGACAGGGCCGGCGGGGGCCGCTCCTCTTCCGGTCGCGGAAGATCGGGACCGGGCCGCGGACGCCAGGGAGACGACCGGAGAAGGTCATCCCAGGGCCAAGGCCGCCCTGCGGGACGACCCGCCGGGCGAACGACGGAACGGGCGGCGGAGCCTCGCGTCGCGCCTCCCATGGCCATGGCCCCGGCCAGTGCTGTTCATGACCCTCAACCGGGAAATTCGCGCGTTCCGGCCGGACGCGGCCACTTCGGCGATGCCGGGGCGAGGCCTATCAGCGCTTCCTCCCGCTCGGGCGGCGACCGGGGCAGATCCCGGGACGGCAGGCAAGGCAACAGATTCGACAACAGGCCGTTCGGCAAGACGGACGCCAGGGCGGATAATCGCGAACGGGACCTTTCAAGACTCAGCTTCGAGGACCGGATGGCGTACTACAAGAACAAGTACGGCTCCGAGGAGGCCGCGAAGGCCGCGGAACTCCAGCGCAGTTCGGTTTCCGCCAGGACCGATGAACGTGACGATACCCGAGATCGCGGACGAAACGAAGCCAATACGAACCAGCAAAACCGTCAGGGTCGACAGCAACAGGGACGCGGCCGGCAAGACAGGCCCCGACAGGGAGCCAGACCCTCGGGAGACCGGAATGCCCAGTCGGCGGGGAAAGGCACGCAACCCGGAACCAGGAAGGATCGTCCCTCGACGGGAAGGCCCGCCCAGGGCAGGCCGGAGCAGGGCCGAAGCCCGGCTACGGCGGCCGCGGGGAAGAAACCGGGGCTCGGCGGTCTCCTGAAGAAACTGTTCGGGAAGAACTGAGACAGACCCGACGCGGAATGATGAACAAGCCCCTCACGCGATTGCAATCGATAGCGGCCATACATGCGTCCAATATCCTGTTCGCGGCGACGGCCCTGTTCATCAGTCTCCTGTCGGGGCGTTTCGACGGTTATTTTACGTCTTTTTGCCGATTTCTCGTCGGGCTCTTTATCGGGTTTGGGCAACTTTCGTTCCAGGGTACGCCATTCAGGATCGTCAGGTTCAAGCCCTGGATCGGGCGCGGGATCTTCGGCGCCGCCGGAATGACCCTGTATTACGTATCGATAGCGTTCGGAACGCCGGGGCGAGCGAGCTTGTTCAACAACAGCTTCCCGGTCTTCGTCGCGATTATAGCGATCTTCTTTCTTGGGGAACGCGTCCGCTCGACGACCATAGCCGGCTTGCTTCTTGCCTTTTCGGGCATTGGCCTCGTGCTCTTCGACGGGGTGAAGGTTTCGCTCCTCGCGGATATCACCGGTCTGGCCAGCGGGATACTCGCCGGAATCTCCTATCACTTCAATAAAAACGCCTCAAAGACGGAGAACCCCGTCGTGATCTACCTCGGGGTTTGCTTCGTCGGCCTTGCGACGAACGCCTTTACCGTCGGTCAGGCTCTGAGCCTAGACCCGATCTCTGCGCTCTATCTGGTACTTGCCGGGATTTGCGCCTATGCCGCGCAGATATTCATCACGATAGGACTCAGGGATATCCCGACAACCGAGGGAAGCGTGCACACCTTCGCCAAAATCCCCCTGATCGTCATCGCGGGCTGGCTCTTCCTCGGGAATACCATTACTCCGCGCTTTGTCATTGGCACGGGACTTCTCATCACGGGACTATTCCTGAATCAGCTCGTCCTCAGACCCCGGTCTCGAGCGACGGGTAGAACGGGCGATCGCCAGTCGATCGATTGAAACGCCGATTCGATTCGAGCGAGTCTCAAAAAAACGGGGCGGAAGAGGGACTCTGCCCGCCTCCGCCCGATCTCGTTATTCGCTCTTAGTCTGCTTTTTTTCCTTCTTCAGTTCGCGTTTCTCCTTGAGTGAGTGCTGAGGCTTCTTTTTCTCTTCAGCCTTACCCTTGTCTTTTCCCTTTGGCATAATGACACTCCTTGATAGGTAGATTACCCGTAGTATATTACTTTGTTCCCGATTTGAAAACAAAAAAACGAAAAATCATCCCTTGTGCGAATTGTAGTATCTGGGTTTGCCCGGGGTATGCCGCTTATACTCGATGGCCTCGCTCGGACAACCGCAGATGCAGGCCATGCAATGCGTGCAAGATTCGCCCCAGACGGGCCGGCCGTTGATCAGGGATACGTTTTTCAGGGGGCACAGGCCGACGCACGCGCCGCAGGCCGTGCAAGCGTCCGTCGAGCGAAAGCCCCTCGCGTTGACCACGAAGGCATAAAACAACGAATTGAGGATACCGCTCTTCAACGAGTCGAGGATCGTGAACCCCGGGGACTGAGCCATCGCCTTCGTCAATTCCCCCTCCCCCGCAATCCACCCCGAGACCGCCTCGAGCGCTCCGTCAGCCTCGCCCATGATTTTTTCGATCTCGGCCGTTTCGGGCGCGTCATAGAGGGCGACGTAATTTTCCGGCATCGCGACGGAGGCCACGCCGCGAAGCCTCAATCCCTTCTTTGCGCACAGCCTCCCGATATGGTCGCGCGCGTTGCCGATATCGTCCCCGCAGGTCATGACGAAAAAGGCATCCTGATTTCCGGTGAAATCCGCCTTCAGAAGAAAGTCAGACACGACCCTGGGTATCCGCCAGGCATAGGTAGGGCACACGATGACGAACGGCCGCTCGCTCGCCAACGTTACCGCGCGGCCGGACCGCATCATCCCGTTGATCGATATCACCTCGTCGTCGATCCGTTTCCCGATGCGCTCGGCCGCGTATCGGCTGTTTCCCGTGCCGCTGAAATACAAAATCATGCGATCCCCCGAATGTATATATGGTCAGTACAAAGAAAAAAGTACTACCAAAGGATACTACCATGGTATACCTTATGGTATGAAAAAGAGCTCAAAACCGATAGTTCTTGCCGTGTTGTCGCTTTTCATCCTTGCATCTTGCGCCCGCGAATCCTGGAAGCCGTCCTGGTTCGAACAGGATCACCGGGTTGCATACCGAGAAATACCGACGCAGCCCGACGGACGCGCTGTCTCTTCGGTTTCCAAAAAGGAAGCGCGCGAAGATCTCGACCTGTTCCGATACCTCGTCGAAACCTCCTACGCGGGGTATGAATACCAGAAGGAAATCCGAAAGGTCGATTTCGGGCGTAATTTTCTCCGGGCGCGGTGGCAACTGAGGTGGATGAAAGGAAGGGACATATCGCGCGAGGATATGTATCGCCTCCTCTTAACCGCCCTGAAGGGAGTCCAGGACGGACATCTATGTATCGATGGTTTGTATACTCCGTTCATGCACGAATACTACTGGCATTCGGGGGTCACGGTCGCGAGACGGGGAAAAGATTTGGTCGTCGCGACCTCGTCGGTGGACGGGATCTCGCCGGGTGACCGATACCGCGACTCCGAGGCGTACCTCTTTCGTATGTATGCGCCGGATGAGGAGACCTATCGTATCGGTACGCTCTCGTCAAAAGAGACAAGCGAGCTTTCGCTGAAGATCGGCAAGTCCAGGGTGAAGGTCCCGGTTTCGCTCGACATGGACACCGTATCCGTTCCCAAACAGGAAATCCTCTATTCCCTTACCGACGGGGTAACCTTCCTCCGCATCCCGAATTTCTCGGCGATGGGGCAATCGGCCCTCGTTTCCGATGAGGGAAAAGAACGGCTCAAGGAGGTCGAACGGCATATCCGCCTGCTCGACAGGGGAGAGACGGTAATCATCGATGTCAGGAATAATCCCGGGGGATACGGGAATACTTCCGCGCTCGTACCGGCCATTCTTTTCAAAAGACAGTCACAGAACTTCATAGCGAAATCAGCCCTGCTGGAATCTCCCGGGATCGCCCAGGCGCGGGTGCACAATGTGTGGGATATGGGCAATAACGACAACTCTTCCTCGGACACCCGCAAGGCGGCCCAGATCGACGCAGACAACCAGCGGATCAATCCAAGAAGAAAATGGAGCCGCAGTATCTGGAGGGAGGAAGCGGTTAAAAAAGTGGAGAACGCCCGGAAGATCATAGTAATCATCAACCGCATGAGCGCCTCGGCCTCGGAGTTTCTGTGCGAGATACGAAAGATCCCGGGGGTGATGATCATCGGGGAAAACAGCGCCGGCATCATGAGCTTCGCCACCGATCAGCAGTACTTCCTTCCCAACAGTCAGATAAGCCTTCTTGTCCCTTCGGAGCTCTTTTTCGATCTTTCATATTCGGCAGGAGAGGGAACGGGCGTGCTCCCGGACTACTGGGTACTACATGAGGAGTTGGAGAGCGTCCTTCGCTCCCTCACCGGCAAGGAATCATTCGTCATGCCGAAGGGACCCGCGCCGAAGTAGATCCCTCTTGTGGGCGGCTCCCGCGTTTGCGCGCCGCCCGACGAAGGACCTTCTGCCTCGTTATTACTATACCTACCGGTAGGTATACGTCCCCCCACCATCCCGCAGGTTGTTGAAAGTATTCCCGTTTTCCGCTATCCTTTGACATATGATTACCGTTACAGACCTCAGTCTTACATTCAGCGACAAACCGCTTTTCAAGGACGTCAATCTTAAATTCACCCCGGGCAACTGCTATGGCATCATCGGGGCGAACGGGGCCGGAAAGTCAACCTTTCTGAAGATTATCTCCGGCGAGCTCGAGCACGACAGGGGGGATATCATCCTTCCCCCCGCTCAGCGCATGGCGGTCCTTAAACAGGACCATTTCGCCTTCGACAAGTACGGCGTCAAGGACACCGTCATGATGGGATATCCCAAGCTGTACTCTGTCCTCAAGGAACGCGAGGCGATCTACGAAAAGCCGGACTTTTCCGAGGCTGACGGGATTCGCGCCTCGGAACTCGAGGGCGAGTTCGCGGAGATAGGGGGCTGGGAGGCCGAAAACCAGATCGAGCAGATTCTCTCGGGCCTCGGGCTGGAAGAGGAATTCCACGACAGGCAGATGATCGACCTTGACGAGGGTCAGAAGGTCCGCGTCCTCCTCGCCCAGGCGATCTTCGGCACCCCCGACATCCTGCTCCTCGACGAGCCGACCAACGGTCTCGACCTCGAGTCGATTACCTGGCTCGAGAATTTCCTGATGGACTTTCCGAATACCGTCATCGTCGTGTCCCACGACCGTCACTTCCTCAACGCGGTCTGCACGCACGTGTGCGACATCGACTTCGGGAAGATCCGCATGTACTCGGGCAACTACGATTTTTGGTACCAGATGAGCCAGATCATGCAGAGGCAGGCGCGCGACCAGCAGAAGAAGCGAGAGGACAAGATGAAGGATCTCCGCGAGTTCATCCTGCGCTTCTCCGCGAACGCGTCGAAGAGCAAGCAGGCGACGAGCCGCAAGCGGGTCTACGACAAGCTGGCCCTCGAGGGGATAGAGGTTACGACCAGGAAGTTTCCCTACGTCAATTTCAAGAGCGACCGCGAGTTGGGAAACAACGTGGTCCGGGCCGAGAAACTCAATTACGCCGTCGAGGGCGTCAAGCTCCTCGACGACTTCAGCCTCACGGTCAACAGGGGCGACAAGATCGCCTTCGTCGGTATGGAGCATAACTCGAAGAGCGCCTTCTTCGACATCCTCGCGGGCGAGGCGCAGCAAGATTCGGGCGACGTGTACTGGGGGCAAACGGCGTCCTTCGCCTATCTCGGGAAGGACAACGCGAAGTTCTTCGACAACGATCTCAATATCACCGATTGGCTCCGGCAGTATTCCCCCGAGCAGGACGACGGTTACGTGCGCGGCTTCCTCGGCCGGATGCTCTTCTCCGGCGACGAGTCGCTCAAGCCCGTCAAGGTGCTTTCGGGAGGGGAGAAGGTGCGGTGCATGCTGTCAAAGCTCATGCTCTCCGGCGCCAACGTCCTGATCCTGGACGAGCCGACGAACCATCTTGACCTCGAGGCCATCACGAGTCTCAACGAGGCGCTGATGGAATTCCCGGGCGTGGTGCTCTTCAACAGCCACGACCACGAGTTCATCACCTCGATCGCGAACCGCATCGTCGAGATAACGCCGAACGGGGTAATTGACCGGATGATGCCGTTTGACGATTACGTCGCGGACGAGCATGTGCGTTCCGTCCGCGCCGAGCTCTACAAGGGCACGCTCAAGAAGTTCGATATCTAGCGCTTTCCGTTGTTGCGGATCCGCTCGATCTCTTCCCAGTGAAAATCAAGTTTCATGATTTCGAAAAGCGGCTTCCGTAAGGGACGCCGCTTTTTATTGTGCGCCGCGACCTCGGCGGACAGGTCGACAATCTTCGATCTCCGCAGGTACGGCTCGCCAAGGGCGAGTACGGCCCCGTCCCCGGAAAGGCTGAACGGGATCGGTTCGCGATAGAGGGCGGCCGTCCCCGCGTATACCTCCTTCGCGGGCGAAAACGCGATCTTCCCGTCCGCGGCGGTAAAGGTCCCGCTCTCGTAGTTCCTGAGAATCCTCCCCGTCGAGGTCACGCAGGTATAGAGGTCTTCGCCCATGCGAAGGAATTTCGGCACGCCGAGCGCGGCGCCGTCCGTTCCGGTAAACTCCGCGCGTATGTCCCGAAAGCGCACGTCGTCCTTCCAGTATCGGATGCGATAGTATGAACTCCCCGAAAATACCATGACAAAGAGGTCCGTCGCCGGCTCCTCGGGATACAGCAACAAGGAACGCGAGGTTCCGGCCGCGAGCCAGGTTCCGTCAAGCGAGGGGGAATTCGCCGCGGCCGGGTCGTCGGTCTCGAGCCGGACCATGAACTGAAGATGAAGGGTCTCCCCTATGAGGGCGACGGGAACGTCGACGGGCTTCTTCGTCGAGGGATATCGAATGGAAAGTCGATGCAGGGGGGACGGCGCCAATGTCCCGTCGACGCCGGTCGGCGTCTCGCACGGTATCCAACCCGTGTCGTCGTACACAAAGCCGTAGTACGTCTTGAGGACGATGCGCATGCGGCCGTCGGCGGAGAATTCGACGAAACGGCCCGGGCCCTCCCACACCCCGGAGAGGGGTTGCGCGTCGGCCGGGAAGGCGCGCGCGGCGGAAAACGCGAGGAGCAGGATCAGAGGGAAAAGCCCCGCGCGAAACGGGGCTCTACTGCCTCGAATCAATGGATGATTTTCCATGACAGGGGGTTCACCGTGCGCGTCGCGGGGGCGATCTTCCCCTCCGCCGCGCTCTCGTCAAGAAGGCGGACGGTAAAGTCGGCCATCTCGCCCTGAAGGCCCCTCATGAGTTCCATGGTAGCGTCCGGGACAACGTACAAGCTCTCGCCCGTCGACGCGTCGACCATGACCACCCTGGTATGGGGCTCGTTGCCGATTATCGCGACCGAGCCCCGGATAACGGCGATGGTTCCCGCCCCGCCCGCCTCGGGCAGTCCCTCGGCGTCAGCGGGCTGCGGATGTTCCTTCCCGGTAACGGTATTCTTTGCGGGTTCCTTATCCCTTTTCCCCCGCACCTCCAGAGCGTTCCCGTACCCGCGGTTATGTACCGGGGCGTACAAGAACAGACCTCCTGTCGACCCGGATAGATCCCGGGGCAATTCGGGAAGCCGGGTGAAACCCGCGGCGAAGGATACCGCCGGGCAGAATAATAAAACCGCGAGGGCTATGCGAAGGAACGAGCCGGTTCTTCGTGGTATCATCTTAACGCACCATCACGTATAACTCGACGGAGTTGGACACAGGCATCACGAAGTTGATCTCGAGGGTTCCGTTCACGCCCTGCCAGTGTTCGTTAGTCTGAAGATCAAGGCCATACGGGCGGAGCGGATACCCGCCGAGCGCCCATACAAGCGGTCCTGTATAGTCTGACGAAACGCCCATGGTACCGGCATAGTAGTTGGTCAGTTCCCAGATGTCGAAGGAGTAAAACGTGTAGACCCCGTTACTCACGAGACGGTCAAACGAGGCGGGACTATACGCGGAATCAACCGATTGACCGCTGAAGATCATGGCCTCGGCGTACTTCCTGAAGGCAATATCGAAGCCAGACGTGTCCTTGGATGCCGTGTCGGCCATATCCGGGAAGCCTGAATCAAGGGACTGAATGGCATAGCCTACCGCTTCCCGATTGGCGTAATTGCAATCCAGAAGCGTCTTTACCAGAGCCGCGCCCCCGTAATTTCTCGCGAGGTAGGCGCCGAATGCGTAGGCGGAGGCATAGGACGAATAGACGGCATCGCCGCCAAGCCAGTCCGTAACGCCCGAGAAGCTGTAATCGCCAAGGAAAAGCGGCATGCGCGAATTAAGGGGGTAGATCTTGCTGTTAATGCCGATTTTCGGTCCGACGGCGTCCTCGGAGAGCATCGAAAGCATTTCATTAAACCAGACGTCAACCATAAGTCCCTGGGGATTCGCGTTCGAAGGAAGGGATTTACGGGCGAAATTGATCATGTGCTGGTATTCATGTATCAGGGTGGAATAGATGAAGTCGGGTGCGTAGTCGGTGAAATGAGAATCGACGTAGAAGATCTCGGCGAGGTTCGTCTTGACTCCTGAACCAAATACCTCGGGATGATTGTCTATGTCTTCCTGGGAATAATAATCCTTTCCCCAGAAGAAGCCGAGGATGCCTGAATCCTGCGTGGGGGTATAATCTTCCCCGATATCGTACACGAGGACGCTAATCCGGGGATCACTGTCCACACCGCCGTAGTTTTCGTCTGTTTCTTCGAGACCGCCGCCAAACTCATAGCCAAAGAGATTCGTGACCAGGGAATACATGGCCTCGAATTTATTGCAAAGGACGGAGGCCTGGTTCTGTGAGATCTTGTTGTCGTCATTTGCCGCGCTCGAGGCGCTATAGTTTTCCGACGGAACCCATATATAGCAGTGCTCGCCAACGGCGCGTAAAACGGCGCTGATCCCGAACCAGTTTCCGTCGCCGTCCTGCACATAAAAGGTCTTCGTATCGCCTGTCACGCTATATACGGGAACAACGCTCCGGGCAGGGGAACTGCCGGCTGATCCAGGGCGCGTCGTCCGCGAGGGAAGCTCGCTCGCGCCCAGCTTGCGCGCCGCCTCATGGTCAACGCGCGTAATCCCGCCCATCTTTCCCGACACGGCCCGTTTTACGGCCCCCGCGCGCGAGGTAAAGGCCTCGCGGTTTGAATACTGCGGAAATGCCGACTGTGAAACCGTTTGTTTCGAGCCTGAGGCGGTATAGGTGACGTCATTGACCGTGAACGATGATACCATCCCGGTCATAAACTCATCTGCGCTATAGGCAGACGGGTTTGCCTTTACAAGAAAGACATTCTGTCCGGTGAGGCCCGTCAGGGTAACCGTGGGGTTGTCGGCGGTTACCCTGATAACGGGGTTGTCATAGGGGATAAACGCCGAACCCGCAGGATAGGAAACCTCAACGATATCATACGTCTCGCCGTCACCGCCATTCCCGCCACTCCCGCCGCCGCCGGAGTCGCATGAGGCGAATATCAGGCACAGCGTAACGACAAGCGCGAAGGTCGGCATGAGAAACGATAATCCACGCGCGGATAATCCGGACACTTTTTTCACGTAATCCTCCAAAAAACATAGCCTTTCAGGAAGGTTGATAGTAATAGTCTACTGCATGTTCATGGTTTCATAAAGCTCAGGGCGCCAAAAGGGCGAAAAAACAGAGAAAAAGGGCGTTCACCAGAAACAGGAATATCCTGGCGGACTTTCGCGCCGAGGGGGAGCGGTCGTTCGAGTCATGAATGCGGAAGATGACCATCACGAGGTTAACGCACAGAAACGACGAAGGAACGAGGACGCGGAGGAACGAGATCGGGTCCAGGACGCGCGCGTAGAGCAATGACGCGGCCGCGACAAAAACGGCCGCGACCGCGTAAAAAAGGATGGAGAGATGACGCCTCAACGAGTGGACGGCGACGTGCGACCGCCGCTCTTCCGTCATGGAGGCCAGGCCGGAAAGAGGGAGCCATCCCGGCAGGCGGAACTGGAGAACGACTGCCGCGATGAGGGCGCACAGACCGCATGTCAAGCCAACGATCAGCAAAACCATGCCTTCGTTATATCCGCACGCCCTCCCGGGCGTCAATGGCCGTTACTCGGCGAAGAGGGAATCGATCTCCTTGCGGTAGATATCGTTTATCCGATGGCGCATCATCTCCTGCTTCCCCGAAAGCTCTTTTCCCACCTGGAAGGAATCCTTCAGCAGGGTAAAGCGGAAGATGAACTCGAAGGGCCTGAAGCCGTTCTGGTGATTGATGCGCGAGTCTATCCCCGTGCGGAAGAGCTGAACGATCTCCGGGTGTTCGAGCAGGACCTCGTAGTCGTCGCGGGGGAGGTCGTTCGCCTCCGCGTACGCGAGAACGGCGTCCTTCGAGGGCACGATAAGGGCCGCGAGGTATTTTTTGTCCTGTCCAAGCACCGCGACGGACTCGATGAACTCGAACGACTTGAGCATGCGCTCGATGGGCGCGGGCTCGATATTCTCCCCGCCAAGAAGGACGATGGTATCCTTCGCGCGGCCGGTGATCTTGATCTCGTTGTCCCAGGAAAGCATCCCGAGGTCCCCGGTATTGAACCAGCCGTCCGCGTCGATGGCGCGCCTGGTCAGGTCATCGCGCTTGTAATAGCCCTTCATCACCTGGCCGCCCCTGACGACGATGACGCCGGTCTTGCCGGGACCAAGGGCCGGGGGAATGCGCCAGACGCCGTCCTTCGCGTCGGCGATCGCGTTCGCCAGCGCCTCGGTATCGACGATGCGGCACTCGGTATCGGTGAAAACATTGCCGACGCAGCCCGGACGGGGCCTCCATTGATCGCGGAGCGAAAGCAAGGGCGCCGTTTCGGTTATCCCGTAGCCCTCGATAACCTTCAGGCCTATCGCCCGGTAGAAGATATCCACGTCCGGCTGAAGCGCCCCGCCGCCGGAAACGCAGAAGCGGATTCGTCCGCCCAGTTTCGCGCGAACCTTTCGGTACACGAGCACGTCGCCGAGGAATCGCGGGACGAGAAGCAATATCCAGGGAATGAGGCCGATCAGGGTATCGACGAGCCTGATCCTCCGCTTGAAGCGGGCGACGCGCCCGAATACCATATCGTGAGCCCAGCAATACCGCTTTCCCACGCCGACGAAGAACATGAACAGGCTCTTTTTGACGCCGCCTTCTTTCTTGATCGTCCGGAGGATGCCGGAAGCCAGGGCCTCCCAAAGCCGCGGAACCCCGGGTATGACGTGGGGCTTCATGGCCGCGATATCCGGGAACATCACGGAGGCGACGGGCTTCGAGTAAACCATCCCGCTCGCGCGCTCGATGACGATATATTGCATAAGGCGCTCGAAGCTGTGCCATACGGGAAGGACGGTCAGCCAGACGTCGCCCGGCTCGCCATAAAGCAGATCGGGCGTCCGCTCGATCTGCCAGATATAGTTCGACTGCGTCAGCATGACGCCCTTGGGCTCCCCGGTGGTTCCGGAGGTAAAGATAATGGTCGCGAGATCCTCTATCCTTCCCTTGTCGATCTCGGCCTCTATCGCCTTCGTATCCCCAGCGCGCTTTTCCCTGCCCTCGGCGATCGCGCCGGAGAAGGAAACGAGCGTAACCTTGCGACCCTTGGCCGCCTCGTATTCCTCGGCTGTCGGTTCGTTGAACATCACGATCCTTTCAAGGACCGGGAAGGATTCCCTGTTGGAAAGAATCTTGTTCAGCTGGCTTTTATTCTCGACGATCGCGAGACGGCAATCCGTCGTGGAAAGGATAAAGACGATCTCCTTTTCCATGGAGTCGCAGCCGCGCGGTACGTCAGCCGCCCCGAGGGACTGGATGGCAAGGTCGGAGATGAGCCACTCCCGACGATTATCCGAGATGAGTCCGACATGATCGCCCCGCTTGACCCCCTGGGACTGCAAGGCTACGGCGAAATCGAGCGTGTCTCCGTACAGATCCCGATACGTCCTGGTACTGTACACCCCGCTCTCGTTTTTAAACGCCTGGACCATAACGTCCGGATGAGCCTGAACCCTGCTTCTGAACAGCTGGGGAATAGTCGAAAATCGTTCCATGGGAACCTCCATTAACAACATAAATACGACTTTCGTCGAATTGTCAAGTTTTCTTGACAGTATTACGCCATTTGTCCATTATAAGCCATGTCCAACCGGTCCTGGAGCACAGAAGCCGTCGTCCTTTCCCTCTCTTCCTTCGGGGAAGGTCATCGTGAAGCCCTCTTGTTAACCCAGGAACACGGTTTGGTCAGGGCCGCCGTATTCGGTGGCGCAAAAAGCAAATTGAAGGGACTCGTTTCGCCCTGGTATCGGGGCATGGTCTGGCTCTATAGCGATCCCGTGAGGAAGACGGTCAAGATAAACGATTTTGACGTTCTTTCCTACCGCGACGGGATTCGCGAGGGCCTGGTCCGTACCTGGTGCGCGTCCCTGTGTTCCGAGATCGTCGCCCGGTCCCACGGCGTGGCGGACTGGCGGCTCGTCAACGCCTTTCTGGATGGAATCGCCATCTCCGACGAGACCGAATGCCGCCTCGGGCTTCTCCGCTTCATCTGGAGAACCCTCCTGACCGCCGGAATCAATCCCTCCATCGAGTTGTGCGCGAGGTGCGGCGATGGCATAAAGGTCGAAAATGGGGTATTATACTACTCGCCGTACGAGGACGCCTGCGTCTGCGAGGCGTGCGTACGGGACGAAGAACGCCGCTTTCCGCTTTCGCGCGAAGCCAGGACATATCTCGAGTCAATCGCAAATCTGAAGCCTTCGGGCGTCCGGGCGCTTACCCTCGGGGAAGGCCCATACAACGAACTGCGGGGCTTCCTGTTTTTTTTGCTGTCGCGAATGATCGACGGTCCCCTGAAAACGCTCGAAACGGGAGAGGGAATCCTGTGACGGCGTAAAACCGTAAAAGGAGACGAGGCCATGCGAGCTGTGGACATTATCATGAAAAAAAGGGGCGGACCCGACAATCCGCATGGCTCCGAGCTGACCAGGGAAGAGCTTGAATTCCTCATCGGCGGCTACGTGCGCGGCGAGATCCCGGATTATCAGATTTCCTCATGGCTCATGTCCGTGTTCTTCAACGGAATGACCTTCGGGGAAACGGGCGCCTTGACCGACATCATGCTGAGGTCGGGGAAAACCATCGATCTTTCCGGGATACCCGGCCCCTTCGTCGACAAGCACTCGACCGGCGGCGTCGGGGACAAGATATCGCTTCCCCTGGCGCCCATCGCGGCGGCGTGCGGCGTTAGCGTGCCGATGATGAGCGGCAGGGCACTCGGCCACACCGGCGGGACATTGGACAAACTCGAGTCGATTACGGGCTACCGCACGGCCCTTACCGTTCCGGAATTCCGGAGCATCATTGCCAAATCCGGTTTCGCCATGACCGGCCAGACGAAGGAAATCGTCCCGGCGGACCGGCTTTTGTACGCCCTCCGCGACGTTACCGCGACCGTCGAGTCCGTTCCCCTTATAACGGCGAGCATCCTTTCCAAGAAGGTAGCCGAGGGCGCCGACTCCCTCGTGTTCGACGTCAAATGCGGCTCGGGCGCCTTCATGAAAAACCTTCCCGACGCGGAGCGCCTCGCGCAGAGCCTCGTCGGGACCGGCAAGGCCATGGGCAAGAAGGTCGTGGCCCTCATCACCAACATGCAGGAGCCGCTCGGCGTCAAGGTCGGGAACTTCCTCGAGATTGAGGAGTCCATGGACGTGCTCGAGGGAACGGGCCCCTCGGACGTAACGGAACTCACGCTCGCCTTCGGGGCTTGGATGGCCGTTCTCGCGGGAAAGGCCCCGGGCTTCGAGGAGGGGAAGGCCCTCTGCCTCAAGGCGGTATCCTCCGGAAAGGCCATGGAGCTGTTCATGGACAACGTGAGGCTACAGGGGGGCGACGCGGCGAAACTGCTTTCCGACCGAGGGACAAGACGCAGCCCGTTCCGCGCCGAGCTCAAGGCCGACTCCGACGGCTTTATCGCCGGGATCGACGCCTTTACCGCGGGAATCGCGGGGGTTTACCTCGGCGTGGGGAGAAACCGCACCGACGAGGCGGTCTGCCCCGACGCGGGCATGATCATATCCCGCAGAAAGGGCGATGCAGTGAAAAAAGGCGAGACCGTTATGGAAGTATTCGGAAAAGACGGCGCTTGCCTCGCCCCAGCCATAGAGCTTCTTCGAACCTCGGTGAAGATCTCGCGCGACAGGCCGACGGCTGACGCTCTCATCCTCAAGGAAATCACCGCATCATGAAATGGAATAAAAAAGAAGTAAGCCGCGAACTGATCAAAGAACTGACCGGGCGATACGGATGCGATCAGCTCACGGCCTCCATCCTCGCGCGCAGGGGCGTCATCGAGGGACCCGATATCCTTTTTTACCTTGAAGACGATCTCAGGTACATTCACAATCCCTTCCTGTTCCGCAGCATGGAGGACGCGGTCGACCGGGTCCTCGACGCGAAGGAAGAGGGGGAAAAGGTCCTGGTCTTCGGGGACCGGGACGTCGACGGGATCACGAGCACCACCCTGCTCGTCCAGGCGCTGACCGACCTCGGCATGGACGTCTCCTGGCGCGTGCCCGAGGGAAACGATCCCTACGGGCTGACGATAGCGGCGGTGGACGAGCACGCGGCCGCGAGCGGAACCCTCATCATCACGGTCGACTGCGGCATCTCGTGCATCCCCGAAATCGCCCACGCGTGCGAATTGGGAATTGACGTTATCGTGCTCGATCACCACAATCCCCAGGAGGAACTCCCCGCGGCGGTCGCCATCATCAACCCGAAGATGGCGGACTGCGGCTATCCGTTCCGCGACCTCGCCGGCTGCGCCGTCGTGTGGAAGTTCATCAGCGCCCTCCGATTCGGGCTCCTCGAGCTGTATAAACAGCAGGTATGTCTCCTCAACGTGCGCCCCGCGAACGAATCCTACATCATCGAGGCGATCCAGACGGTCAACATGACCGAGACCGCCCGCATCAGCGAGACGATCGTTCCCGGGATGGTGTCGATCACCCAAACCCGGCTGTTGCCCTTCCTTCAGGGCCAACAGATATTCGTGTGGGATGCCCCCGCGCAAAAGCGACAACTGTCGGCGATCTTCGGAAAGGGCGTCGAATTCAACCTGCTCGACATGGGCCCGGAGATATCCCGGGAGATACCGGCCATTCGGTCGATGAGCCTACTCAGGCTCAAGGACATCTCGCGGATCGGGCGTTATCAAAACAAGCCGATCGGCGAACTCGAGGGCTTTTTCAATATATTCGTCACCTTCATGCAAAGGAAGAACGCCGTTTTCGGGAAACGCGAGACGGAGGAGCTTCAGCTTGCGGCGCTCGGGACCCTGGCAGACCTCATGCCGCTCGAAAACGAAAACCGCATCCTGGTCCGCCACGGGCTTGCCGCGATCAACAAGCAACCTCGCGCGGGTCTCTCGGAACTTCTCGCGAGGCAGGGCCTTTCGGGGAAAAAGGTCGGGACCTCCGACCTCGCCTGGCAAATATCCCCCGCCATCAACGCGACCGGCCGGATGGGAAACCCCGGTCTCGCCGTGCGGCTCCTCATGTCGGGCGACCAGGAAGAGCGTAACCGGCTTTCGGAGGAGGTGATACGCCTCAATACCGACCGCAAGCAGATGGGCACCGACAGCTGGGCCATCGTGGAGCCGATCGCGAGGGAAAGCCTCGAGCGCTTTCATTCGCGCCTTGTACTCGCCGCGAGCGGGGAGATACACCGGGGGGTCACCGGCATTATGGCTAATCGGCTTTCAAGCTGTTTTCAGGTGCCCGCCATCGTCATCTGCTTCATGGAAGACGGCACGGCGATCGGGTCCATGCGCTCCGCCCGCGGCTATCACCTCGACGGGCTACTCGCGCCCTGCGCGGATCTTTTTCTCGACCACGGGGGCCATACCTTCGCGGCCGGGTTCAGTTTCCCGATGGACCGGCTCGACGAGTTTGTCGCCCGGATTGAGCGGATATCGGCGGAGATCGTCTTCCCCGAGGGAGACGCGGACGAGGAACTGTTCATCGACGCCGAACTGCCGCACGAGTACCTCACCCCTTCCCTGCTCGAGCTGACCGACCGTTTCGAGCCTTACGGGGAGGGAAACGAACCGCTTCTGTTCATGGCCCGCGGGCTCAGGGTCATCTCGGCGGACATTATGGGTAAAACGGAAAAACAGCATCTCAAGCTGACCTTCGATTGCGGAAAGTTCAAGTGGCCCGCGATCTTCTGGCAGGCGGCCGAACGGCTCGGACGCGATTTCTCTGTTGGCGATTCCGTGGACGCGGTGTTTCAGGCAAGCAGGAACACCTTTAACGGCTCGGAAACCCCGCAGATGATACTCCAGGACGTCAAGAGGTCCGCCGGGTGATACGCGCGCGGCGGCTCAAATTTCTTTCACTGATTTTCTCGTGCCTCCTGCTCGCGGCCCAATACGCGGTCCCCGGCGGCACGGGCGAATCAGCGGACACTGCCGCAGAACGCGCTTCCGGGAAGGCCGATTGGACCGTAACCGCCGAGGCTACAGCCCGCCCCGGAGACGCGCTCGTCATCAGGATCGAGTCGGCGCTTCCCCTTTCGGACCCGTCCGTTACGCTTGTCACGCCGGAAGGAACTTCACTCGCGTCGACCGCCGGTTTTCTTGCCCGGCCCGATTCCGTTGGGAGCCGCGCGCCGGATTCGAGGATCGAATACATCGCCCTCATCGGGCTTCCCTCAACCCTTTCCCCGGGGACTTACAGGCTAAGGGCGGCCGCAAGGGTTACCGAACATGGGGGGGAGGATCTCCGCTCGGACAGTCCCCTTATCGTTGAAGATCGCGCGTTCATATCCGAGGAGATCGCGCTCAATACGGAGAACACGAGGATCAAGACCGATTTCGGGCCCGAGCGAATGGCCCAAATCAAGGCGCTTAACGAAATCCTGTTTACCCGAAACCAGGACGCGGACCGCTTTACGGGCCCCTTCGGGCTCCCGGTCAAGCAGACCCGCAGAACGTCCGAATTCGGCGACCGTCGTCTGTATCGGTACGTGGACGGCGAGACCGAACGAAACGTCCACCTCGGCGTCGATTTCGGCATCCCGACGGGAAGCCCCGTTTTCGCGGCAGGCAACGGCACAATCGTGCTTGCCTGCTTCCGCATCTCCACCGGCTGGACGGTCGTCATCGAGCACCTGCCCGGCGTATACAGCCTCTACTACCATCTTGAAGGCCTTGACCGTTCGCGGGGCGAGCCGGTCCGCACGGGCGACCGTATCGGACGTTCGGGCTCAACGGGCCTTTCTACCGGGCCCCATCTCCACTGGGAATTCCGCGTAAACGGCGTGGCGGTTTCACCCGACTGGTTTGTCGGCCGTACCCTGTATTAATCGAGTTGGACAGCACCACTCACCCTGCGCGAGTCTAGCGTCGGGAATCCCGAAAAGACCGCTTGCGGATGCCCTGAACCGGGAGTATCCTTGCGATCAGGAGAGATGAAAGCGATGATTAAGACTATGGAAGATATCATGACCCGCAGAAGCGTTCGGAGCTTCGCTTCGCGGCCGATCGACAGGGAAAACCTCGAGGCCATCATTGCCGCGGGTCTCGCCGCCCCGTCGGCCCACGGTCAGCAGTCCAGGCATATCGCCGTTATCGAGGATCTTGATCTGCGCAAGCGGATAAAATCGGCCATGCAGTGGTTCAAGCCCGTCGTCGAGGCCCCCGTCGCGTTCTTGGTCTGCGGCGATATCCGGCACTGTACCCAGGAAGAATATTGGACCGTCGACTGTTCAGCCCTCGCGGAAAACATGCTGATCGCGGCGCGCTCGCTCGGCCTTGGAACCTGTTGGTGCGGGATCAGCCCTGCTCAGGACAACGTCAAGGCGATTCGCTCGGTTCTCGACATCCCCGAGGGGCTTATCCCCTTTTGCATGATCGCGGCAGGTTATCCGAAAGACGATGGCGCGTTTCGGGAAAAGAAACTCAAGGGCGCGGAAAGCTTCGTAACCTGGAATCCCGATTGGGGAAAGGCGCGATAGGGATCGATCATGGCTGGCGACCGGATGACCGCCGCGTTGATCGATCGCCTTGCTCACCGCGCATACGGTATCTTTGGAGGCCGACAGTGAAGTATGGAAGAACCATTGTTCTTGCGAGCTGTATGTTTCTATTAGGATGTAATGCTGGAATGAAAACCTCAATAAGCGCGACGGAAATTGGCACCACGACAACAACCACCTGGAATAATTACAGGATGGAAGCATTTTCGCTGACTGCCCATGATAATACGCGGATTCCGGTAATACTTCTTAAACCGGATGATGATAAAAGAACGCATGCTACGGTCCTGTTGTTGCATGGCATAACCGCGTCAAAAGACACAGAATGGCTGGTAATGGATAATTTCCCGAAAGGCGGCAATTTGACGTTGGGACTTTTACAAAGCGGTTTTATTGTCGTGGCGATCGATGCTCGAATGCATGGAGAAAGGGCGGAACGAGTATATCCGGATTTTGAAAGCCATTTTAAGGATATCAACAAGCATTGGAATGATATGTATGACAATACGTATAAGGATGTCGTATCAACGATAGCCTACCTTAAGCAAAGGGATGATATCGATAAAGATCATATTGGGATCTTTGGATTCAGTATGGGAACTTTCTTCGCGTTTAAATATGGCGCGGAACATCCAAAACAGGTAAAAACCATCATTGCGGCCGTTCCTCCGTTATTAAAAGATGATCGCTCAAAAAGAAGCATCCCCCCATTTGCCCATAAACTACAGATACCCGTTTTAATGCTCGTTGCCAATCAAGATCAATGGACACCTCTGGAGAATTCGAAATGGCTGTATGACACAATTCCGGCAACAGACAAGCATATCATCATATACGACTCCACTCATTCATTACCTGTTGACTATACAACTCAGGCCATTGATTGGTTGAAGAAATACTTGCAATAACTGTGCAAATGATATACCTACCGGTAGGTATAATAGCATTCTCTATACCTACCGGTAGGTATACTGCCCCCCTAACAAAGCCAAACCTCCCATAGTTGACGCATGATCCCCCTTTTCGCTATACTGCGGGGATACTGACGGTCGGACCGAGAGGGGGTGATTATTATATGGCTCATATCGTTGTAGACGATTCCGAGAACCTCGAAAAGGCGATTAAGCGCTTCAAGCGCATGGTCGAAAAGGAAGGCATTATTCGCGAATGGAAAAAGCGCGAGTATTACGAGAAGCCCTCCACTATCCTTAACAGGAAGAACAAGGCCCTTCGCCGGAAACTCATGAAGAAGAGCAGAAAACCCTCCGATCACAAGGGGTTCTGACGAATAAAGCCGGTCCAATGGACCGGTTTTTTTATACCACGGTCCCCCTACCGCGTTTTAACGCAAGTTCTGTTGACCTTTTAAAAGAAGCCATCTATGATGGAATGTAGTTATGGGATATGCCACCAGTCAGCAGTTGGCTCGTTACTATGAGCTTTACCAAAATATTGATGTCACCTTCACGAAGGAAGTAATCAAGGCGACTGCCCTGATACCCCAACAGGTATTCATCAAGGCCCTCGGCGGCCAGTGGCCCTGCGTCATCAACTCGACATCCCTTACCGGAGCCAAGATCATCGCGGGCATCAAAAGCGGCCTCTACGATAAAATTCAGCAGGGAAACACCTCGGTAAGCCTCCGGTTTTCGTTTCTTGACCAGGAAAAGAACGAGCCCGTCTCGTTTTTCGTGTCGGCCAAGGTTCTTGGGCTCAACCAGTACGCGGGTTCGCCCGATCTGGTATTGATTTCCCTCTCGTACACCCAGCGCGCCCCGGACGATCTCATCGAAAAACTCGGTCAACTGCTCGAGGCGAACATCAATTCAACAAAGCGCTGCGAGGAACGGATTCTCATCAACCCGGAGTCAATGCGAAAGATCGGTATCTCCCAGAAGGAAACGATTGTCTTCATCCAGGGTATCCCGCGACGATGCATCCTCCGCGACGTGTCCTTCTCGGGGGCCAAGGTCATCATGGTAGGCATTGCCCCATTCCTGCTCGACAAGGAGATCGTGCTTCGGATCGACCTTGACGAACCCCGCGCGGCCATCGGGATCAAGGGAAAGATCGTGAGGACGGAGGATGTCGAGAACCGCAAGGATCTCGTTGCCTTGGCCATCAAGTACCACGAGACCGAAGTTCCGATGGCCTACAAGATGCACATCAATAACTACATTACGCAGCTCCGTAAATCCCAGCTCTCGGACGAGGAGCCGCACAAATCGGCGGATAAACAGGCCGAGACGAAGAAAAAGGCCGAAGCCGCCAAGTCGGCAAGCGAGCCAAGTACCCCGGAATCGCCGAAGGCATCCGCGGAGGGCGCCGTCCCGGAGCCGGTCGAGACGACCGTATCCCCGGCGACCAAATAAGAATCAGAGGTTTTCATGTCGCATCCCACCGACTCACTCGTATTCATTTCTTTACCGGTAGAGCACCATCTGTCGGGCTCCTTTCCCGGCTTTGACCCCGCTATTCCCATCCCGGTGCAATTGAGCGCCTCCGGAACCGAATTCAAACCCGAGGGCCTCACGCGCGAGATGATTCTTGCGGGGATACTGACGGTTCTTGCCTACGATATGGAAAACTCCCAGATTGAGTACTATCGCTCGATCCTCAAGGCCGTTCACCCGACGATCAGGTCGGAGATGACGGAGGCCGCCATTCTGAAGGTAAGAAACGGGGACTTCGAGTTGGCGGAGGAGATATTCCTTGCCCTTCACGGACTCGATCCCGAGGACAAGGTAACCGTTCTCAATCTCGCCCTTCTCAACGACGAACGGGCCGACTCGTTCCGCAATTCGGGCGCGGACGAGGAGGCGGACGCCTGCGACGCGAGCGCCTTCAACTGGTACCGCATCGCCATGACCTCGGAGCCCGCCTTGCCGGACGCCTTTTTCAACGCCGGGTTTTTCTATATCAAACAGAGGAATTACCGCAAAGCCCGCGAGGCCCTCGAAACCTATATCTCGATCGAAACGGCGGACACGGATACCGCGAACGACAAGAAGGAACGCGCGCGCCAGATCGTCAGCGGGATTGAAAACCGCGATCTCGACGACGACCTCTTCAAGTCGGCGTACGACTTTATCTCGATGGGCGAAGAAGAGCGGGGTCTGGAGCAGATACGCCTTTTCATGGAGAAGAATCCGCGCGTATGGAACGCCTGGTTCCTGCTCGGCTGGGGCCTGCGGCGGCTGGAACGCTGGGAGGACGCGAGGGCCGCGTTTCTCGAATCGCTCAAGCTCATCAAGGACCAGGACGCGGATTCAGGCACCGGGTATACCGACGTCTGCAACGAGCTGTCGATCTGTCTCATGGAGCTGGGGGAGCTTGAGGAGAGCCGGAAGTTCCTCTATCTTGCCCTGGAACAGGAGCCTGAAAACACCAAGATCATCTCGAACCTCGGCTCGCTCGCCCTCAAGCAGGGAAACGCGAAGGAAGCCGAGGGCTTTTTCCAAACCGTCCTCGAAATCGACCCGCAGGACCGGCTTGCCCGCGAGATGCTCGAGCGCTGCAAGGGTAACTGATCAATCCCGCGGGGAACCGGCGACGGCGGCGAGGGATCGTTCAGTCAGCCGGTCGCCGACACTGACGCCCGCTCGCGCGAACCAGCCGGCGGGTACCTCGAGGGCGAAGCGCACCGAGCGCTCGCTGGAAATCGTTTCCAGGCTGAACGGCGTCATGTCGTACATCTCCCGTATCGTACCCGAGGAATCGATAAAGGCTATCGAAAGGGGATGAGGGGTATCCTTCATCCAGAAATGCATCCTTTGATCGGACTCGTACGCGAAGATCATCCCGGTGCCGTCGGGAATCTCCTTCCGCCCCATAAATCCCCGTTCCTGCTCTTTCTCGGTCCTCGCCACCTCGACCCGCAAAGGCACGGCGCCACGGGTAGTCTCGATCTCCAGCTCGCATATTTGTAACGGGGACTTGGCCACGCAAGAGGAGACCAGGGTCATCATCATGCCAAGAATCCAGACCGGATACAAAACGCTTAACCTAGAAATCACCGATAAACTCCTCCCTGAGGACGTCAGAGGCGGCCTTCCCCGTCGTGTCCGCGTCGAGCAGTGACTGAAACACCGCCGCGTCGACGTATTTGACGGTAAGCGGGCGCTCGAGCGTCAGGATAACCCGCTCGTCGGACCAGAGCGCCTTCCTGGGATCGAGGGACTCAGGCTCGCCGTACTTCTCCACGAGGGAAGAATACATTGAATAATAGTCCATCCGGTCCGCATCGATGGTAAAGGTCATGATATAGAGGCTGTCTTTATAAAACTGGAACCACGATCTTCTGATGAAGGATGGCCCCGTGGTCTCGATCAAGCTTCTGTTTTTATGGGGAAGAAGGGATACGTCGCGTTCGCCGCGGTAGCCGAAGATTCCGTCGGATAGGAGCTGTTTCTTGACCGTCTCCATATCCATGCCGAGACTTATGGACCGATACGTGTCGGGGACGGCGGGGGACTCGCCCTCGGCCACGAGAGCCTGCGGCAAGATGAGCGCATTGAGCAGGACAATAGCCAAAAAAACAAAAAGGCGAGCTTTCATACTGGATATTTCGGCATAAAACCCGCCTTCCTGAAGGATGGCGTTCCTACCAGAGAACGGTGCTGTTCGTCGCGCCCCGTGACTCGCTTCGGGCCCGTTCCATGTCCATAAGCTTCTTGCGGTACGCGTTCTGTTTGCTCAGCTCGGCCATGTCCGTCACGGAGATATGGTCGTCGATCACCCTGACGATCGGCTCGCGCATAAACTCGCCGATCGCGCGGCTTGTGTCTTCCTTGACGATGCCGCACATATTCGCGAGCTCATTGGGGCCGAAATCGAAGGTGTAGGCCTTCGAGGCCTGAAAGGCGATTTTCTGCTTTTCGAGCTGGATGACCAGCATGTCGTACATACGGCCGATATGGTCTGATATAAGGGTATTCGCCAACTGCTTGTACATGAGCCAGATACGGTCCGCCAGGGTGGTGGTAAGGCGGGCGATCAATTGCGGCTGGGTAGCGACCATCTGGTTGAAGTTCTGGCGGTTAACGGCCAAAAGCTGGGTTCCCTCGAGGGCGATGGCGCTCGCCGATCTCGGCTTATTCTCGAGCAGGGCCATCTCGCCGAACATATCGCCGGGCTTCAACACGGCGAGAAGCACCTCGTTCTTGTCGACGATCTTGGTGATCTTGACCTGCCCTTTCTGGATTATATACAGCTCGGCCCCGGGCTGGCACTCGCAAAACACGATGGATTCCTCGGTAAAGACCCGGGACATCTCGCCGGTCTTGGGCTCAAGGCCGGCGGCCGTCACGTTTACGCCCATCGACTTCAGGGCCATGAAACGCTCCCGGGCCACGGCCGCGTACGGGCCGTTCGGGGCGTTCTTGAGATAATGGTAATAGGCGTAGAGAGCCAGGTTGTACTTCGAGAGTTTGGCGTAGTATTCGCCGATGGAAAACAGGTGGGTGATGTCGCTTTCCACGTTTTTCTTCAGGGTAATCCGGGTCAGGGCCTCGTCGAGATAGCGCATCTTCTTGGTGAAGGAATAGATGATCTTCATGGCGACGGGGGTGTTTTTCTCGATAAGCTCGGAAAACTGGTCGCGCCGAACGGATATGAGGGTAACGTCCGACAGGGCGATCGCCGTCTCGATCTGGCTGTGGCCGGACATACTCGAAACGACGCCTATAAAGTCGCCGGGGCCAAGAACGTTCCCGCCCTCCTCGGCCACGACCTCGGTGTCTTTCGTTATCTGGACCTTGCCGCCCTGGATGATATAGAACCGGTCCGACTCGGCCTTGCCTTCGACGAGAATATAAGAACCTTTTCTAAAATTGACGAACGCTAGTTGTAACAATCGGCACCACCCGTTAAACCAGTATAGATTTGACTCGGTACAATGTCAATTAAAACTCCATAAAAGGCGAAAGCCCCTCGTTCCGGATCATATACTGCTTTTCCGCCGCGTTAAACAGGGCGAATGCCGAGGAAACGTCGCGCGAGTCGCGCTTGAAACGGTTGATAAACGCCCGAACGGTTTGGCCGTTCACGAGCGTACGATCCAGTTCCTTTTTGGTGACATACGGAATCAGCTCCTGTAGGCGGTACCAGGTCATCATGGCCAGAACCATGTTCGGGCGTATCGCGATAAGGTCCTTCATAACCTCGGGACGCTCCTTGACCCACTGGGCCCGGGTTCCCGGATTCTTGCCGGCCTTGGCCGCCGCCAGCCATCCCTTGAGAACGGGATTCGCCCTGAGCAGGGCGGCGCCCGAAGAGACCTTGCCGGAAGATTCATCCCACGTCGACACGAACGTATTCATGAATGAAACGGGATCGGCGGTGAACAGCTCAACCTGGAAGTTTTTCCAGCGGGCGCTTATGTCCTTCCAGTTAGCGTCGAAATCGCCAGCCGGGAAGGCCCCTGTTTTGAGGGACCCCGAGTCGAGCACCTCGACCAGGTTGCCCGGGACGGACGAAACCCCGGATTCCGCTTTGCCCGCGGACATCGTCAATTCCGACCAGGATGAGCAGAAAACCTCCCCCTCGGAACAGGCTACCAGGGCCGCGCCGTTAAAACTCATTACCACGAACTCGGTCCCGCGAACGCCAAGGACGGCGGTCTGGGTTCGCGCGCGGAACGAGGCTTTATCCCCCGCGAGTCGCTTTACCTTCAGGTTGACGGAACCGCCCAGAATCTGCGCCTCATTGGCGATCTTCCCGGAAACGAGGTCCTGCCTGATTATGGCCGTCGATTCGGGGGCGATATCTATCGAACCGCCCAGGCCCGACGACTCGCTGAACGATATGACGACGCGGCCGTCCGCCTGCGTCCGTATGGTATCCATATTCTCGATGGGAAATCCAGCTTCCAGGGCCCGGATGGTTTCGCCGTTCCTGAGAATCTCCGGCTTGCCTTCCGCATATTCAACTTTACCGACAATCTGGGCGCCGGCCGCGGCAAGCGCCGCGCAATACAAGGAAACGAACATCAGCGCTTTTATCTTCATGAATTTCTCCCATATATAAACACTATTGCAAGCGAAGTCTGCGACCGATCACCAGTCTCCGGCGAACACTACTTCGCTTTCGAGCGTAAACCCCGTCGCCGCGAAGACCCTTGAGCGAACCTCCTCGACAAGTCGCCTCACGTCGCCGGCGCTGGCGCCGCCCTCGTTAATGACGATGTTTCCATGCCAGGGAGCGACCCGCGCCGCGCCGACGGAGAATCCCCGAAGCCCGGCCTCGTCGATGATCTTGCCCGACGGCTTCCCGAAATCATGGTTATTCTTGAACATGCTCCCGGCGGAAGGATACCTGAAATGTCCTTTTGCTTCCCTGTCCCGCACGCAAGACGCCATCTCCTCGCGGATACTGGCGGGATCCCCGTCCGAAATACTGAACGACGCCGAAAGAACGACGGTCGAGCCTTTGCCAAGCACGAGGGGATCGGGCCCGATTCGTACCTGGAACGGGGAACGTTTATACCCCCACTCCGAGGGAATAAAGGCCCGTTTCCTGATTGTACACCCTTCATCCCCGAAATCCAGCACCTCCGCCTCGAAAAAGGCGTCCGAAACCGACCGGTCATAACAGCGCGCGTTCATGAATACCGCGCCACCGACGGTGCCGGGAAGGCCGGCGAAGCGTTCAAGCCCGGCAAGACCCCTGAGCGCGCACCATTCGACAAGATCTTCCATCGGGGTACCGGCCCCCGCTCGAACCGTCGGAGAGGCATCGGGCTCCGTCAAATCGTCCCGAAGGGCGCAATCCCGCAGGGCGGTCAGGGCGATTACCGCGCCCCGGATGCCTCTATCCGCGACGCAGAGATTCGATCCCCCGCCAATGACGGAGACGGGACAGTCATTATCCATGAACAGCCGCACGGCAACGAGAAGATCCTCGACGGTAGCGGGTTCGAGAAAGATATCGGCGGGACCGCCGAGGCGAAAGGTCGTATGGAGGGACATCGGCTCATCGAGCCTCGCCGAATCGGCGAGAGATGAATGAAACTTCCTTATATTGCTATTTTCCCATATTTTCCGTACAGTATTCATGCTGATGGGAAGTATATAGCAAAAAAAGGGAAAATACGATACCGGAGGAAGACGATGCCGCTGGAACTTTACAATACCATGGGTCGGAGGATGCAGGAATTCGCGCCGCTTGCGAAGGGAAAAGCCGGCTTCTATGGGTGCGGTCCCACCGTCTATAACTATGCCCACATCGGAAATCTTCGCGCCTTCGTCTTCCAGGACATCCTTGAAAGAAGCCTTTCCTGGTTGGGCTACGAAGTAACCCACGTCATGAACATCACCGACATCGGGCATCTCGCGAGCGACGCCGATTCTGGCGAGGACAAGATGCTCAAAACGGCCCAGGAACGGGGTCAGTCGGTACTCGATATCGCGAAATTCTACACCGACGCATTCTTCGTCGACACGGACCGTCTCAATATCCGCCGACCGACGGTAGTCTGCAAGGCCACCGACCATGTTGGCGAGATGATCGAGTTGATCAAACGCATCGAGGCAAACGGCCATACCTATCAGGCTGGCGGGAATCTCTACTACGATATATCGACCTTCCCCGGCTACGGCAAGCTCGCGAACCTTAACCTTGAGGACCTCAAGGCCGGGGCGAGGATAGACATCGACGACAACAAACGGAACCCCTACGATTTCGTCCTCTGGTTCACGAAAAGCAAGTTCGAGAATCAGGCGCTTACATGGGATTCGCCCTGGGGCCGCGGCTATCCGGGCTGGCATATCGAATGCTCGGCCATGAGCATGAAATACCTCGGCGAGCAGTTCGATATCCACACCGGCGGGATCGACCATATCCAGATCCACCACACCAACGAGATCGCCCAGAGCGAGGGCGCCACGGGGAAAACCTGGGTGAACTACTGGCTTCATAACGAGTTCCTCGTCATGGACAAGGGAAAGATGTCCAAGTCCTCGGGGAATTTCCTCACCCTGCAATACCTGATCGATCAGGGATACGACGCGCTCGACTACCGATTCTTCCTCCTCGGGGGACACTACCGGAGCCAGCTGACCTTCTCGTGGGAATCGATGGAAAGCGCGAAAAGCGCCCGGAAGAACCTTATCCAGCGCATAGCCCGCCTTCTCGAGGCGACCGGCATCCCGTCGGGCAAAACTTCCCGGATCGCGACAGAACTTCCCGCCGGTTCGGCTGCCCTGCCCTGGATCGAGCGCTTCCGCACCGCCATCGAGCAGGACCTCTCGACTCCACGCGCGCTTTCGGAGCTTCAGGGCCTGATACGGGACGCCCAGGTACCGCCCGCCGATATCCTCTCGGCCGTATCCATAATGGATTCAATTTTCGCCCTCGATCTCGTCGAGTCCGCGGTCGGGCTGCGGGACGCGGAAAGTTCCCCGGCCGCGAATCCCGACGAGGAACGGCGCATCCTTGACTTGATCGCCGAGCGAACCGCCGCGAAGAAGGCGAAAAATTTCGCGAGAGCCGATGAAATACGTAACCAACTCCGGAGCGAAGGCGTTATCTTGGAAGACAATCCCGCGGGGACAACCTGGAAACGAACGAATGGAGACCACGCATGATTTGTAACTCTTCGAGGGTTCCAATTGTTTGAGCCTGTGTTGACCCTTCGCGCCAACGATGACGCGGACTTCAGACAGATATACACGGCGACCATGCCTGTTCTCTTTAAAATCGCGTATCGCATCGCGGGTACAGAGGAAGCGGCCGAGGATCTGTGCCATGACGCGCTGATCAAGATGACCGAAAAGGATATGCAGTTTCCGTCGATCAACGACGCCAAATACTGGTTGATACGGGTCGTCAAGAACGCCTCGCTCAACTACGCGAAACGCAAGGGCCGTGAACGTCGCGCGTATGAACGGGCCCTGAAAGAAGATAGAAGGACCATCGATTCCGGCGAAACGGAACTCCTTAAGAGCGATTCGGTGAGGCGAGTGCAGTCGGCCCTCGAGAAGCTTCCGGAAAACCTCAAGGTTGTCCTGCAACTGAAGGAATACGGCGAACTGAACTATAAAGAGATTGGGCGCGTGCTGGGCATTACCGAGGGGAACGTGAAGGTCCGGGTATTCCGCGCGCGCGAACAGTTATCACGGTTGATAGGAGTTGACGATGTCTACATGCCCTGATCCAGACCTTTTTTCAGCGTATTTTGACGGCGAGGTGCCCTCACCATGGAAGGAAAAACTTGAGTCGCACCTGTCGTCGTGTCCCGAATGCAAAAAACGGACAACGCAGTACGCACGGATACGGAAAGGGCTTATCTCGAATCAACCTGAACTGACTACGGACCGGCTCGAGGCCTCGTACTCGCAGCTTGTCGCCCGGATGGGAAACAGGCCCCAAGTTTCCCGAAACGAAGGAATCGGCAGATACGCCCAATGGTTCCGCGCATCGGTTAACATTCCCCTACCCGCGGCCGCCGCCATTCTCCTGGTCGCCGTCATGATACCAACACTGCTGGCGCGGAATTCGGCGCCGAATCAGGGTTCTTATCAGCTTGCCTCGGCGAACCAACAGGCGCTCTATCCCTTCGGGAACGACGTTCGCGCCCTGGAATCCTCCGTGCCGGTCTACGGCCCCGAGCTGCCGGCGCTTAACGTGTCCGATTCAGGCGTGAACCACAGGGACAGGAGGGCGTTTACCATGGTCGAATACGCCCGTCATTTCGCCGCCGACAACGATCTTTTCAGGGACGCCGAGATTGTCATCATCAAGCTCCCCGATCTGACTAATTTCAGCAATAGCGGGAATCAGATCGTTGACGAATCCGATTCTCTCATTCCCGTTTCCAATTCCTATAGATGATTCGCTCATTCATCGCCCGAATCCTCCAGGGCTCGCCATTGGCGAGGTTTATTCTTCTCTCCGTGCTGTTCCTGGTCTTTCTGTTGGCCATGGTCGGTATCCTCAGGATTGCGCAACGAAGCCCCGTCCTCCTTTCCATCAATCCCGCCATAGGCGACCCTGGCGCGGTCGTCGTCCTGCAAGGTAAGCATTTCGGCAGCGCGCAATCCGACGGATGGATCGAGATCTCGGGAAACAGGATCTCCGCGAATTCCTACATCAACTGGAGCGATACCACCATCATGGCCGTGCTTCCCGTAACGGTTGAGGACGGCCTGGTCTATATCTGCAGGGGAACGAGAAGAAGCAACCCGCTCATCTACGCGAACCTGAAAAACATCCCTATCTCCACGCGACCGGTAGAGGATACCGGGACGCCGTCCATTACCCGGTTCAGCGCCGACAAGGTCGAAATCGGGAAGCTGCTCGTCATCCAGGGAACGAACTTCGGGTTGACGAGGGGAAATTCGGAGGTCTTGTTTTCCTGGCAGCTCGATCCTGCCGTCCCGATGGCGGACGCGCAGATCGAACAGTTGAGCGTCGCATGCTCCGAGCAGGACTTCGATTATGAATTCTGGAGCGACCAGGAACTGCGCGTTCGGGTTCCGGACGGTACGGCCTCGGGGAACGTATTCGTAAAAACCCCGAGGGGTATAAGTAACGCGATGCCGGTACAGGTCGTCAACCAGCCCGGAACGAAACTCTTCTCGGGGAGCAGGACATACGTCCTGTCGCTTCAGGTCGACGTGACGGGCGTACAGGCCGCGGAGGGGAATATGCTCTTTGTCCGGATACCCCTGCCCGACACCACGCCGTCCCAGCGCAACGTCGAGGTGACCTCGTCGGAGCCGCCGCCCTACATGGACAATTACCGGGGCACGATCCTTCATCAGATGGAAAACCTGAAGACGGGCAAAAACGAGCGAATCTCGCATACCTTCCTGATGAACAAGTACGGTATCGCGACCTCGATCGTCCCGGCCCAGGTAAAACCGTATTCGGAGGTAAAGTCGCCCCTGTACCTCATGTATACCTCGCCGGACGGGATCGTACCCTCCGATAAAGCCGAAGTCGTGCTGAAGGCGGCCGCATTGACGGGAAGCGAGAAAAACCCCTATTTGAAGGCCAGGAAAATTTACGACTGGCTGACGGAATCCTTCGCATACGCCGAGATCGACGACAAGAACAGAACCGTCGCGGAGTCCCTGGCCTCCGAGTCGGGATCGGCATACGATATGGCGATTCTCTTTTGCGCCCTTTCGCGCGCGAGCGGCATACCATCCGTTCCGATCGCTGGAATCGTTGTTGACCCGGACCGCAAATCCCGCGTACATTGGTGGGCGGAATTCTATCTCGAGAACTTCGGCTGGGTTCCCGTTGATCCGGGCCTCGGCATCGGAAAACCATTCCCGATGCGGAGCGACGACGAGGCCCGCTCGTGGTACTTCGGCAACCTCGATCCCCACCATATCGTGTTTTCGCGGGGATGGACCGATCAAAACGCCATGACGCCGAAAAGCAGGGTCGTGTACCGGCCCCGCTCCTGGGCGTTCCAGCCGATTTGGGAAGAGTCCGCCGGCAATATCAAGAGTTACGCGTCCCTGTGGGGCGATCCTGTCGTTACCGGATTATACTGAACAGCCTTCAGAAGGAGTATCACCGATGGTCACTGTCCTTTCGCTTGGGGGGTCAATCGTTGCGCCCGAAAATCCCGATACCGAATTCCTCGTGGAATTCGTCTCGCTCATTCGGAATTGGCTAGCGGAGGACAACTCCCGAAAGCTGATCCTGGTAGTCGGCGGGGGTGGCCCCGCCCGCGCGTACCAAAAGGCCTTTCGCGCGGTCGTACCCGGTGGAACGGACGAGGAGGCAGACTGGATCGGCATCATGGCGACGCGCCTGAACGCCCAGCTTCTGCGGGCCCTCTTCGCGGATATCTGCCCCTCGGAGGTCGTATACGATCCCACGAAGGTGGAGCTCTTTACCGGCCGGGTCATGGTAGCCGCAGGCTGGAAACCGGGCTTCTCGACCGATAATGACGCCGTCCTTTTGGCGGAGCGGTTCGACGCGACCACGGTCATCAACCTTTCCAATATCGCCAAGGTCTATACCGACGACCCCCGGACTAATCCGGAGGCGAAACCGATAGACAGCATCAGCTGGGCCGATTTCAGGTCGATAGTGGGCGATGACTGGGTTCCGGGGAAGAACGTTCCCTTCGATCCCGTGGCGAGCCTTCACGCGCAGAAAAGCGGCCTCAGGGTCATCTGCGCCGCGGGCAGGGACATCAAAAATCTCAGGAAGATACTCGACGGCGAGGATTTCATCGGAACCGTCATCAGCTGATCGGGTTACTGATACAGCTGCTTCAGCATCCAGAACAGCTTATCCCCATATTCGCGGTCGGCGGCCCAAGTGCCGCTGAGGCCGAAGATCGTCGGCGACTTGCCCTTCGGGTTCACGTACTTGTACCGGAGATCGACCAGTTCCCCGACGAGAGGCTCCGTCGAGCCGTACGCCTTGAGATGCTGAACATGGGCGCGCACGCCCGTCCGCTCGTCGGGAAAGGCGAGACCAGGCTGTCCCGGCCCGATTGAGCCAAGCCCGCAGAAATTGTTCATCTCCTCGGTCACGAGCCCCCCGAAATCCAGGAACCCCGTCTCAAGGCACATCTGGACGAACGCGACGTCGGCGTTGACCCACTCGACGGCGGCTTCCTCCTTGTAGAGAGCGGCCATGCGCTCTACCTTTGCCCGGTCCTTGTCCGGGTTATTCTCGAGGAAATAGTCCACGAGCCGCGACTCGGGAACGGCGCCGATACCTATAATTCGCGGAGGGCCCCTTTCCGATATGCACGCGGGCGGAATATCCTCAGGCGGCGGCGAGCTTGCGCAGGATGCGATAGCCAGAACGATGGCGATACAGGCGAAAATCCGGAGATAAAGCGCGGAACGGCATGCGGTTATTGAACGGCCCAGGTGTGTCTTCATTCCTGTTTTATCGGTTTTCCTGGCCAAAAGATGAATTCCCGCCTACAGACTAACGAGGGAAAAGAATCCATGAATACCGAAAACAAGCCCGACATACGCGAACGCATCAGGATGATGGGGGCCGAACAGTTGAGCGATCAGGAACTGGTCGCCCTGGCCCTGAGGACGGGAAGCAGGGACGCGCCGGTGATGAGGCTTGCGTTTCGTGTGACCCAGGCCCTGGATACCGGGCGACCCGAGGCCATGTTCGAGATCCTGAGGTCCCTTGAGGGAATGGGCGACACGAAGGCGGGAGCCGTACTCGCGGCCCTGGAACTTGGCCGCCGGTATTCCGGAACGGTCAACAGGAAGGTACAGTCGGCGAAGGACGTCTTTCCGCTCGTCCAGCACTACGCGGACAGAAGGCAGGAGTACTTCATCTGCGTGTCCCTGAACGGGGCTCACGAGGTTCTCGCGGTCCGCGTTGTCAGCATCGGGATCCTCAACAAGACCATCGTGCACCCGAGGGAGGTGTACGGAGATCCCCTCTCCGACAGGGCGGCCGCCGTCATTGTCTGCCATAACCATCCGTCGGGACAGCTCGAGCCCTCGGAGGAGGACAGGGCGATCACGCGGCGCCTGTACACTGCCGGGGAACTTCTGGGAATCGGGCTCCTTGATCACCTCATCCTGAGCCCGAGGGGCGGTTATTTCAGCTTTATCGAATCTGGCGTCCCCTTTACGTGACGGTGGGCATCGTATCTTTTTTTTCCCGCGGATACGGGGTATTATTATGCCATGAAGATCTCCGGAATCATCCTTTGCTGTATCCTATGTCTCCCCCTCGTCCCGGAAACCCGGGGCTCGCTCCGGGTAGAAACGGAGAAATACGGGAACGAAGACACGTCATCGATCCTGATAATCGAGACGGACATCCCGAAAACGGAGGTCTACCTCAATGGAAGGTACAAGGGGCTGACCCCGCACGCCGAGAAGCGCATCGCGCCCGGATTCTGGCGAATCGGCCTTAAGAACGACGGGTACTATCCCGAATCATTCCTCATCCAGGTTGAACCGGGGGAACGGAAGAAGGTGTATGTCGAACTCCTTCCCCAGGGCGCGGCCGGCGGTGTCGATCCCGCGATTATGGACACGGAAAACCCCGCGAATACCGGTCCGGAAGCGGGTAAAAACTGAAAGACCGCCCTTTTTGTCTCTATCTTGAAATGACGCTACCTTTTCGCTATCATTATCCATATAGAATCGTCTTATTATCCCAAATTTACAGGAGATATCTATGAAATTGTCAGCACTGCAGGAAGCGCGGTACCAGTATGCGCCCAAACTGCCGGCTATTCTGACCGCCAAACTCGATACGATCGCTATCGAGACCGGCAAACCGACGCAGGCCCTCGCGAATCAGGCAGAACTCAAGAAACTCTTCAAGAACACCTACGGGAAACCTCTCGTAAGCCTGGTCAAGGGAAAGAATCCCGCCGTCAAGAAATCGCTTAAGGTCGGCGTGATCCTCTCCGGGGGGCAAGCTCCCGGCGGGCATAACGTCATCGCCGGACTCTACGACGGTCTGAAGAAAGGCAATTCATCCTCCCGCCTCTTCGGCTTTTTGGGCGGCCCTTCCGGCCTCATCGACGGAAAATACGTCGAGATCAAAGACAAGTTCATGGACGAGTACCGAAACACGGGCGGGTTTGACATAATCGGCTCCGGCCGCACCAAGATCGAGAGCGACCAGCAGATCGCCGCCTCCATGGCCACGGCGAAAAAACTCGGCCTCGACGCCATCATCATCATCGGCGGGGACGATTCCAACACGAACGCGGCGCTTCTTGCCGAGCACTTCGTTACCGCGGGGATGAAAACCCAGGTCATCGGCGTGCCGAAGACCATCGACGGCGACCTGAAAAACGATATGATCGAGACCTCCTTCGGCTTCGACACCGCGACCAAGACCTATTCGGAGCTCATCGGGAACATCGAGCGCGACGCGAACAGCGCCAAGAAGTACTGGCACTTCATCAAGCTCATGGGACGCTCGGCCAGCCATATCGCCCTCGAGTGCGCCCTCCAGACCCAGCCCAACGTCTGCCTGATCTCCGAGGAAATCGAGGCGAAGAAGATGACCCTCCGCCAGATCACCGACTTTCTCTGCCTGATTATCGCGAAACGCGCCCTGAAGGGGGAGAACTTCGGCGTCATCCTGATCCCGGAGGGACTCGTCGAGTTCGTTCCCGAGATGAAGATCCTGATCGCCGAGCTCAACGACCTGATGTCCGCCAACGCGGCCGATTTCAACCGCCTCGAGGGCTTCGCCGCCCAGGCTACCTGGCTCGGCAAACGCCTGACCAAGCCGTCCGCCGAGGCCTTCAATACCCTTCCCGAGGCGATCGCCCGCCAGTTCCTGATGGACCGCGATCCTCACGGCAACGTCCAGGTTTCCCGCATCGAGACCGAGAAACTGCTCATCACACTCGTCGAGGAGCGACTCGCGTCCATGAAGGAAGCGGGCACCTACAAGGGAAAATTCAGCGCCTACAACCACTTCTTCGGCTATGAGGGCCGCTGCGCCTTCCCGTCGAACTTCGACGCCGATTACTGCTACGCCCTCGGGTTCACGGCCTTCGTCCTGATCGCCGGCGGCCTGACCGGCTACCTTTCCTCGGTGCGGAACCTCACCGCTCCCGCCAAGGACTGGATCGCGGGCGGCGTTCCCCTTACCATGATGATGAACATGGAACAGCGGCACGGCTCGCAGAAGCCCGTTATCCGCAAGGCCCTCGTGGAACTCGACGGAAAGCCCTTCAAGGCGCTCGCGAAAGGCCGCGAGGTATGGGCCGAGACGACGAGCTACACCTTCCCCGGCGCCATCCAGTACTACGGACCGGATTCGGTATGCAACCAGCCGACGCAGACCCTGATGATCGAGCGGGGAAAGGGCAAACCGGCAGTTGCGGACAAGTCTGCGGCCAAACCAGCCGCCAAGTCTGCGGCCAAACCGGCTGCCAAACCGGCTGCCAAACCGGCTGCTAAGACTGCCGCTAAACCGGCGAACAAGCCGGCAACCAAGTCTACGGTAAAGCCTGCGGCTAAACCGGCCGCCAAGCCGGCCGCCAAAGCAAAGGTTACGGCCCCCAAGAAATAAGGGGCGGACAAGGGGGAGGTTCACGGGAACCTCCCCTTTTTTTTGCCCGTTACCGATTATACCAACACTATTGAGAGCACCGGGTTTCTTTTCGTTGCCGAAGGCGTCCTTTTTGGTCTATATTTATACCATTGAAAAGCAGGTAACTCAGCCCGCCCGGTGAATACACGAGGAGAAGAAAAATGCGCCTTTACAGCAGGTTTCAGGTATTCGGCATCGTTCTTGTGACGATGGCATTAACCTTCGGTGGATCAATGGTGCTCGACGCACTCTTGACCGACAAAGGCGCGAACGGCGAGGGTATACAGACGGAGGGGCTTAATGACCCGCTTGAATCCGTTTCGGGGATTACCGACGAAGAGGGCTTCAGGTTCGAAACGAATATACCCGCCGCGGCCTTGACTGTGGCGGATTCGGGCGGCGGATATACCCAGGACGAGACGCAGAACATCAACGTGTACCGGAAGGCGAACGAGGCCGTCGTCAATATCACGACCGAGATCGTCGGCATCAACTGGTTCCTCGAGCCGGTACCGCAGGAGGGAGGGTCGGGATCGGGATCGATCATCGATACGAGGGGCTATGTCGTGACCAACAGTCACGTCATCTCCGACGCGGTCAAGATCTTCATCTCCCTTTCGGACGGCACGCAATACGAAGGTACCGTCGTCGGGGTTGACCGCGAAAACGACATCGCGGTCCTCAAGTTTGATCCCCCGAAAGGCGCCGCGCTGAAAACAATCGCCTTCGGGGAATCCTCTGGCCTGAATGTGGGGCAGAAGGTCCTGGCCATCGGCAACCCGTTCGGTCTCGAGCGGACGCTCACCACGGGAATCGTCTCGGCCCTCGGAAGGCCGATCAAGACAGAGGCAAACACGATAATCAAGGACATGATCCAGACGGACACCGCGATAAACCCGGGCAACTCGGGCGGGCCGCTCCTCGATACACAGGGCCGGATGATAGGCATCAACACCATGATCTATTCGACCTCGGGAAGCTCGGCGGGCATCGGGTTCGCCATCCCGGTCAACACGGCCAAGCGCGTCGTGTCCGAGCTCATACAGTACGGCAAGGTACGCCGGGGCTCCATCGACGCCGAACTCGTTCAGCTCAACTCCTCCATCGCGGCCTACGCGCACCTCCCGACGGACAAGGGCCTCCTGGTGTCCCGCGTCGGATCGGGAAGCAACGCGGAACGGGCCGGCATCAAGGGCGGCGACGACGCCGTGAGGTACGGCTCGGGCCGAAGCAGCTCGGTGATTTATATCGGGGGAGACGTGATCACCTCGATAGCCGGACAGAGGTTGGAAAGCCTCACGGACTACTACGCGGCCCTCGAATCCCGCAAGCCGGGGGAAACCGTCGAGGTGACCGTCCTCCGCGGCAAGCAGCAGATAACCCTCAAGCTCGTCCTCGCGGAACGCTCGAAGTAAGCCTGACGGAACGAAAGGATATTCAATGAGACCGTTCAAGGTAGTTTCAGACTATGAGCCGGCCGGCGACCAGCCGGAAGCGATAGGCGCGCTCGCCCGGGGCGTGCTCGCGGGCGACCGCTATCAAACGCTTAAGGGCGTGACCGGCTCGGGCAAGACCTTCACGATGGCCAAGATCATCGAAAGCGTCCAGAAGCCCACGCTCATCATAAGCCATAACAAGACGCTCGCAGCCCAGCTGTACCGCGAGTTCAAGAGCTTCTTCCCGGATAACGCGGTCGAGTACTTCGTGTCGTATTACGATTACTACCAGCCCGAGGCCTACGTCCCGTCGCGCGACCTCTATATCGAGAAGGACTCCTCCATCAACGAGGAGATAGACAGGCTCAGGCTCTCGGCCACGTTCAGCCTCATGGAACGGCGGGACGTCATCGTCGTGTCGACCGTCTCGTGCATCTACGGCCTCGGCCTTCCCGAATCCTACCGGGACATGCGCATCCACGTCGACAAGGGCCAGGCGATCGACCCGGACGACCTCAAAAAAAAGCTCGTGTCGCTCCAGTACGAGCGAAACGACGCGGTCCTCGAGCGCGGCCGGTTCCGTTCGCGGGGCGACGTCCTCGAGATCTATCCCGCTTACCTGGAAGAGGCCTATCGCATAGAGTTCGACTGGGAGGAGATCAAGCGGATACGGAAATTCAACCCCGTGTCGGGAGAGATCACCCTTGAACTCGACGAGCTGTCGATCTACCCCGCGAAGCATTTCGTGATGAGGGAAGACGCCGTACCGAACGCCGTTGCCCGCCTGAAGGCCCAGCTCGACGAGCAGCTCGAGCGCTTCCGCATCCAGGGCAAGGTCCTTGAGGCCGAGCGCCTCAAGACGCGCACGGAATACGACCTCGAGATGCTCGCGGAGCTCGGCTACTGCCCCGGAATCGAGAACTACTCGGCGCCCATCGCCAACCGTAACCCGGGAGACCCGCCCGCTACACTCTTTCACTACTTCCCGGACGATTTTCTCCTCTTCATGGACGAGAGCCACGTTACCTACCCGCAGATCGGCGCGATGTACGAGGGGGATCGCTCGCGAAAGCGAAACCTCGTCGATTTCGGCTTTCGACTTCCCTGCGCCCTCGACAACCGGCCTCTCAAGATAGACGAGTTCGAGGCCATGATGAACCAGGTGATCTTCGTTTCGGCTACCCCGCGCGAACTCGAGCTGAAACGTTCGGTAAGGGTCGTAGAGCAGGTTATCCGCCCGACCGGCCTTCTCGACCCGCGCATCGATGTACGGCCGAGCGAGGGACAGATGGAGGATATCTACCGCGAGATTCGCGACCGCATCTCCAAAAACGAGAGAAGCCTCATCCTGACCCTGACGAAGCGGATGGCAGAGGACCTGACCGACTACCTCTGCGGCCTCGGCCTCAAGGTCAAGTACATCCATTCCGAGGTCGAGACCTTCGAGCGGGTCGAGATACTGAAAGGCCTGCGCACGGGCGAGTTCGACGTCCTCGTCGGCATCAACCTCCTCCGCGAGGGCATCGACCTTCCGGAGGTTACCTTCATCGGCATACTCGACGCGGACAAGATCGGGTTCCTCAGGTCCACGACCAGCCTGATCCAGATCGTCGGGCGCGCGGCGCGAAACGTGAACGGAAGCGTCGTAATGTACGCCGACAAGATGAGCCCCGCGATGGAGGAAGCGATCAGCGAGACGAACAGGCGGCGGGCTATCCAGGAAAAATGGAATACCGACAACGGGATGACGCCGACCACGATCAAGAAGGCGATCAACGACATCCTGGTGCGCGAGAACGAGATACGAAAGGAAGCGGCCGAAACCGAATCGGGAGTTCTCGTCAACAGCTTCAATCTTCTCATCGCGTCGGAACGCAAGAAACTGATCAAGGCCCTCGAGGGTCAGATGCGGGAATACGCCGAACTCCTCCAGTACGAAGAGGCCGCGGCGATCCGCGACCGCATCGAGGAAATCAGGAAAATGAATTAAGCGCGCCGTCGGCCGTCAGTCCGCGAGGAGGGCATCGATCTCGCCCTCCGTCGCCGGCTTCCCCATCAGCTTCTGAACCTTTGACTGATTGGCCTTCGAGCCGTAGAGAATCGCGCCGACGAGGTGAAGCTCGCCGACGGAAGCTGGCGAAACCGGTGACGCCGACGAGGGTTCGGCGGGAGCGAGCACGTACTTTTCGTAGCGCAACCCACCCTCCCACACGCGCGTCCTCACGGTATACCGCCCGGATGCGTCTTCCTCGGGGGACAACACGGCCTTGCCGAGGCTCATCAACTCGATCCCGCCTATCTTGAGGGCCGTCTTCGGGACGGTCTGGACGTAACATGGACTTTCGGATGCCGGGATTATCGAGGCGTCCGCGAGAATAGCCCGCGCGGCGACGGGCGCCTGCTCGAGCGCCGCGGGTATAATGCCCCAAACGATCCCGTCGAATTCCGCGCAGTCGCCCACCGCGAAGATGAACGGGTCGGATGTGCGCATCTGCCGGTCCACGACGATGCCCCGTTTTACCGCGAGGGACGCGGACGCGGCCAGGCCGGTATTCGAATGAACGCCCATCGACAGGATCGTGGTGTCGCTCGCGAAGGAGCGGCCGTCCTTCAGGGCGATCGAAAGCGCGCGCGCGCCGTCCACGGGCAGTAGGGCCTCCGTCTCGGCGCCGCATACCACGTCGATGCCCATCTCGCCGAAGCGTTCCCGCAGGAGAGCCGCGCCGGCGTCGTCGAGCTGACGGGGAAGCAGGCGCGGAAACAGCTCGAACACGCGGACCGACCGGGCCCCCGCCGTCTTGAGGGCTCGCGCGGCCTCGAGCCCCAGGAGGCCCCCGCCTATCACCGAGGCGGATTCGGGATGGGCGGCGAGATTCTCGCGGATCGCCGCGACGTCCTCCAGCGTGCGCATGGTAAACACGCCGCGAAGGTCGGCGCCCGGGATCGGCGGGCGGTTCGATGACGCTCCCGTCGCCAGGATCAGGTAATCGTACGAAACCCGGCTCCCGTCGGCGAGGACGATCGCCTTCGAGGGCCTGTCGATCGAAAGGGCCTCGACGCCGGTATGGACGGCTATCCCCTTTTTCTCGTACCAGTCGTCCTTGTAAAAGGTAATCTCCCCGGGGGCGGATTCTCCCGAGAGAACCTCGGGAAGCCTCACGCGGGAATAGAAGGGATGGCGCTCGGCGGAGTAGATGTCCACCGTCACGGCTTCCCCGCCGACGCCCTTGCATGCGGACGCGGCGTTCACGCCGGCGATCCCGTTGCCTATCACGATGACGCGCATGGTGCACTCCTATTGCAAAAGATCGGAGAGGGTCGCGTCCATCTCCCCGCCGGTCATTGAACCGGAGAGAAAATCCTTGATGCAGGCCCGTATCTCCTTCGGGAACCTCTCCCAGTACAGCGTGGTCCAATCGCCAACATCCTCCCTGAGCTTCGCCTCCTCGGCGATGCCCATGGAGCCCGTACTGTAGGAAACGAACTGACATACCATCTCGTACATGAGGTCAGGGGGGATGCCGTTGACCGTACCCTTGTGGACGAGTCCCCGGTACCGGTCGCCGGAAGTCGCCGCATCGGCGCCGTCCCTCCGGGAAAAATCCATGTCCGAGGCGCCCGGGGAACCCGAGGAACCGGGCTGCCCCGGCTTGAGGGATGCCGCGTCGGGCATCCAGGCGTCGACGAGTTCCGCCATCTGCTCGTCGGTCAACTCGGGCGCTTCCTTCCTGATCAGGTTCACGGCGTATTCCCGGAAGGTATTCCGAATCCCCTCCATCCCCGATTCGATGGATTGCCGGACCGTGCCGGACATCTCGCGCGCGGCCCTCGCCGGGTCGAGCGACAGAATGCCCGTGCTCGAGGCGAGATCGCGGCGCCTGCGCTCGACCGCCGTGGAGATCGCGTCGATCTCCCGAAGAGTGCACCTATTGAGGATATAGTCGAGGGCCGCCATGAACTCGGAAGGGCTTTTTCGTTCGTTCATACCTTTAAAAATAGCCGGTCGGAAAGGATTGCGCAAGCGTAATCGTCCTGATATCCTCCAAGGCACATGGAACTTGAGATACTTGGGTCGGGGACCAGCCATGGTATCCCGGTCATCGGGTGCGATTGCCCGGTGTGCGCCTCGAACGACAGTCGGGACAACCGCATGCGCACGAGCGCGGTCTTTCGGAGAGACGACGGACAGACGATACTCATCGACGCCGGGCCGGAATTCCGCCTGCAAGCCCTTCGCGCCCGCATCAAGCGAATCGACGCCGTACTCATAACGCATTCGCACGCCGATCATGTCCACGGCATCGACGATCTCCGAATCTTTACCCATACCTCGGGCATGCGGCTCTTCGCCGAGGCCTCGAACCTCGAGGATATCCGAGACCGCTTCTCCTATGTATTCAAGGAAACCCAGACTGGAGGGGGTAAGCCCCGACTCTCCCTGATCCCGGTCGGGATGGAGAATCCCGGGCCGATTGACATCGACGGAACCAGGATCGTCCCGATCCCGCTTATGCACGGGATCGTGCCCGTCCTGGGATGGAGAATCGGGGATACGGCCTACCTGACCGACTGCAACCTCATCCCCGAGCCCTCGTTCGCCCTGCTTGCCGGAGTCCGAAACCTGGTCATCGGCGCCCTCAGGCTCCGTCCCCACTCAACTCACTTCAACTTCCCGGAGGCGGTCAAGGCGATCGACCGCATCGCTCCCGATCGCGCCTGGTTTATCCACATCTGCCACGATTTCTCGCATATCCAGATACAGGAATGGCTGAAAATCAACGCTCCGGGCAAAAAAATAGAGCCCGCGCATGACGGGCTCCGCATTACAGTCCGGTAAAAACCGGAGGCTAATCAGACCTTCTTGGTAACGTATCCGCTTCTGAGGCAGCGGGCGCACATCTTGATGGTCATGGTCGTTCCGCCGAGCTCGGTCTTGACTTCGACGATATTCGGCTTCCACAGACGGCGGGTATGGTTATAGGACTTGCTGACCTTGTTACCACTCATCGTTCCCTTACCGCAAATTTCACATCTCCGGGACATAATAAAACCTACCTTTCAGAAGGGAAAATACCCTTGATTTTCACATAATGGAAACCCATGATACCAAAGATCGAAAAAGATGTAAAGTCCCTCAACGTCGGGGAACAGCTGTCAAAACTGTGTAAATCCCGACCGAGTTATGCATAGGGCCAGTAAAAACTTCAGTTTCAGGGCCGAGGCAGAAGGCTCAACGAGGGTCGAACGTCGCACTTCGGAGCCCCCTCAAGCGAAGGAATCAATCGGGAAGCGATAAAATCTCCTCGATCCGCGAAAGTTCGCCCGAGTCGAGGGGAGAGCCCCCGAGGGCGAGAAGGTTCTCGTCCAGTTGGGCGACCGAACTTGCCCCGATAAGGACCGAAGTCGTCACCGGATCGCGCAAGAGCCATTTGATGGCGAGACGGGAAAGGCTTTCTCCCCTCTCCTGCGCAATCGCGTTGAGGGCATTAAGGCGTTTGAGCATACCCGGCGTGATCTGCTCGGGCTTGAGGAAGACGCTGCGCGAGGCGCGGGAGCCCTCCGGGATCGTTCCCCCAAGGTATTTGCCCGTCAAAAGACCCTGCGCAAGGGGTGAAAACCAGATCCCGCCGACGCCCTCGCGGCGCAGGACGTCAAGAAGGCCTCCCTCGACCGTTCTGTTGAGCAGCGAGTACCGCGCCTGATGGATGAGGCAGGGAACCCCGAGTCCCCGCAAGATGCGGACGGCCCGCTCGGTATCCTCGGGGCCGTAATTGGAAATCCCGACGTACAGGGCCTTGCCGGTCCTCACCAGGTGCTCGAGCGCGCCCATCGTTTCCTCGAGCGGGGTATCCGGGTCCGGGCGGTGGTGGTAGAAGATATCGACGTAATCAAGCTTCATCCGCGCAAGGCTCTGCTCGCAGCTCGCGACGAGGTACTTCCTGCTGCCATGGTCGCCGTATGGCCCCGGCCACATGCCGTAACCGGCCTTGGACGAGACGATCATCTCGTCGCGGTACGGCCGAAGGTTCTTCTCCATCATCCTGCCGAAAAAGCTCTCGGCCGATCCCGCCGGCGGGCCGTAGTTATTGGCGAGGTCGAAATGGGTAATGCCGCGGTCGAAGGCATGAAGGAGGACTTTTTCGCCGTTTTCGGCGGAATCGACGTCGCCGAAGTTATGCCACAATCCGAGGGACAACTCGCTCAACAGCACACCGCTCCGCCCGGACCGGCGATATTTCATCGTATCGTAGCGCGCCTCTGCGGCGGAATACACGTTCATCTGACGCTCCCCTGATTTCACCTTGCGTATGAAAACATCTGCTGGTATTATAACCGCAAATATGAAAACGTTGAATGCCCCCGGGGATCTGAACCTTTCGCGAGTGTTGCGCCTTATCTGGCAGGTCAAGGGCATAAGCAGGATCGAGATTGCCGACCGGCTCGGCATCGACAAATCGACCGTCACGAAGATCGCCTCGACCCTTCAGGATATCGGGATTATCAGGGCCTTCGCCCAGGGCTCCACCGGGCCGCTCGGCGGACGGAAACCCATTCACCTGGAGGTTACGCCCGACTTCGGCCTGGCCCTCGGCATCGAGATCAACCCTGACTGGATAACGCTCGTGCTGGTGAACCTTCAGGGCGAGATCATACGGGAGACGAGACGGGAAACGCCGACCGCGTCGGTCTTCGAGGCCTTCGACGAGGCGGTCGCGGCCATACGGCCCGACATCGACGAGCTCGGCATCCCCCTGATCGGGATCGGCGTCGGCGTGCCCGCAATCGTGAATCCCGACGCGGGGAGGATCATCCAGTCCATCCCGCTCATGATCCACGAGCCCCTGGGATTCAGCGAGTGGGCCCGAAAGAAATACTCCGTCCCGGTCTTCGTCGAGAACGACGCCAGGTGCGGGTGCCTCGGCGAGATCATCGTCAGGCACGGAAACGATCTCGAGAACGCGGTATTCCTGCTCGCCGAGATCAGGCGGCTTACGGGCGAGAGCGGGAGCAGGAAAAATCTCTCCGTCGGTTTCGGGTTCGTGATCGGGGGCCAGCCCCATTACGGCAAGGACTTCTCGGCCGGGGAATTCCGGAGCATTCTCTGGAGGCCGGGGAACTCCGGTCAGTTCAAGTCGAACGACGTCTCGGGGGACCGGATCGGGTCCGACAAGTCCGTCACCGGCTCGATGTTCCAGGAGCTTGCCGGACACGTCGCCCTGCTGACGAATATCCTGAACCTGAACCAGGTCTTTATCGGCGGCCTTCCCGAGGAACTGACCGGGGAGCTTTCGCGCCTCATACTCGACGAGATCAGGCTGAAGTGGCCCTACCCCCTTTCCCACCGGTTCGAGGTCGTGCCCGCGTCGCTCGGGCCAAAGGCCGTCGCGTACGGGGCCGCGGGCCAGTGCCTGCAGCGCTTCTTTTCGTTGCCGAACATCAGCCAAAAATCGGGTGGTGGACCGTCGGTCCGGGAAGCGCTGGAAAAAATCAAGGCAGTGGAATAGGACGATCAGGGCTTTACGTCGGACAGGGAATCCCGCATGATAAGCTCGAAATCCATGCAAACGGACGCCGCGGGACGTTTCGCGATCATCTCCATAAGGAGGTGGGCGGCGCCCTCGCCCTTCATGAACCCGGGCTGGCGAAGCGTGGTCAACGGAGGATTCATGAAAGGGGCAAGGGGGATGTCGTCGAACCCGACTACCGAGATGTCCCCGGGAATGGAAAGTCCGGCGGAGGCGCACGCCTCGTATACGCCCAGTGCCTGAACGTCCGCGAGGCATATGATGGCCGTCGGGCGATTCGCCGACGAAAGAAGATCGCGGGCCGTGGCCAGTCCGCTCTCCATCGTCGCCTCCGTGTGATACACCTGCACGCTGCCGTGCTGGCCGAACGAAAGCCCGTGGCGCGCGAGCGAGCGGTTGAAGCCGTTCAGGCGCAGGTCGTTCGTCAGGCTGAAGTGATCCCCGTTCTCCGAAAGCGTGACGTTCTTGAGCATGAAAACCGCGATCTTCCGGTGTCCCCTGGAAAGGATGGCCTCCATCAGGCTTTCCGACGCGCCCTCGTCGTCGATGCCGACGTTGACGAGACCGGAGCCCTTTCCTCCGTCGATGGTAACGAATGGCATGCGCCGCTGGTTGAAAAGCTCGAGCACGGTCATGCCGGGGCCGATCCCCAAGGTCACGATCCCGTCGACGGCGGCGTTCCGGATAGTCTGCGTCAGGATGCCGTTCTGCGGCGAGAGGACGCTCAGGGAAATGCCCTCCCGGTCGCAGACGAAGCCGATGCCGCGAAGGACCTCGGAGATATAGGGGTTGAGGAATACTTCCTGGATGGGCTGGGGCAAAAGGAGACCGATGGAACCGGTCTGTCGCATGGCGAGCGTGCGCGCGACGGGATCGGGGACGTAGCCAAGCTCCTTGGCTATCTCCATGATCCGGGTACAGGTTTCACGGGATATCTTCGAGGGATTGTTAAAGGCGAAAGAGACCGTCGTCTTCGAAACGCCGGCCTTCTTCGCGATGTCGTTAATCGTCGCGCGCATCGGACTCAACCTTTGACTGCACCAGCAGCAATTCCTTTTATAATGTATTTCTGAAGCGCCAGGTAAAAAAACACGATCGGTAACGCGGAAAGCGTCAGGGAGGCGGTCATGGGCCCGTACTCCTTTAGAAACTGGCCATTGAAGATCATCTGGGCCAGCTGTATGGTCCCCTGCTTGATGACGATGAGAGGCAGGAGAAAGTCGTTCCATAGCCACAGGGCGTCGATGACGGCGACGGTTGCGACGATCGTCTTGAGAAGCGGCAGGACGATCGCGAAAAAGATGTAGAACTGGCCGGCCCCGTCGATGGCGGCGGATTCCTCGAGCTCCCGGGGTACGCCCTTGACGAACCCGTGGAACATGAAGATGGCCGTCGGGCAACCGAGCCCCCAATACATGAGGATGATACCCGGAATGTTCATGAGGTGCAAGTCTGCCGAGAGGACTGCTATGGGAACCATGATGATCTGGAACGGGATCACGAGCGCGAGCACGAAATAGCCGTACAGTCCCCAGGAAAGGCGGGTATCGGTGCGCGCCAGGATATAGGCGGCCATGGAGCTTATGAGGATGATCCCCCCCAGGCCGAACGCCGCGATAACGAGGGTATTGAGGAACACGCGGGGAAACTCCATGGCGGTCCAGGCCCTGACGAAGTTGTTCGGGTAGAACGACCGGGGCAGGCCCATGGGATCAAGCGTTATCTGGGAGTCCGGCTTGAAGGCGTTTATAAGGACGAACGCGATCGGGTAAAAGAACACGATCGCGCAGACGATCATAAGGCAGGTAAGGACAACCCGCCCGATTTTCCGTTGTCGCCGTGCCATCATTGCTCAACCTCCTTCCGTTTCATGATAACCAGCTGGATCCCGGTTACCGCGAAGATGATGACGAACAGGAGCATCGCCTTCGCCGTCGCGAGCCCCGCCCTCTTGCGCGCGAACGCGTCGAAGAATATGTCGAGCACGACGGGAACCGTCCCGAACGTGTACGCGGAGCCGCTCGTCATCGCGTAGATGAGGTCGAAGCTCTTGAGCGCGTTCGCCAGCGTCAGGAAGAACGATATCGTGATCGCGGGAACGAGCAGCGGCAGGGTAATGGAACGGAACCTCTGCCAAGGATTCGCCCCGTCTATCGTCGCGGCCTCGACGACGTCGGTCGGGATGTTTTGCAGGCCCGCGAGATAGACGATCATGTAATAGCCGGCGCCCTGCCAGACGGCGACGAGGACGATGAGCCAGGGGGTCTTGGCGGGATCGCTCAACCATTGGTCTATCCCGGTCAGGCGGGGGAAGAGCTGAAAGAAGAGCATCTTCCAGATAAGGGCGACGATCACCATCGAAAGGACGTTCGGCAGGAAGAAAATCGACCGCATGACCTTCTGTCCCCTGATACCGGAATCGAGGGCAAGGGCCAAGAGGAAGGCGAGCAGGTTTATGCCGAGCACCGAGAACACGGTAAAGAACAGGGTAAAGCCGATAACCCCGAGATCGAATCCCTCGCTTTTCCACTTGGTCGAAAAAAGGCGCTTGATGTCCCCGAGCTCATACAGGCCCGTTGCCCCCTCCACGACGCGGTCCCTGCTCTCCCCCTCGAGCGCGTGAGAGCGCAGAAAGTCCGTAACCAGGGACTCGAAGGCGGCCTTGTCGCCCGAGACCCCCGCGGCGCGGACGTCGTCCATAAAGTCGCTCGCGTCGTTTTCGGGAATGAAGCCCGTTTCGTCGATCTCGGGTATGAGCCAGATGAGGTCCTCAAGGTCGAATTCCGCGTTTTCGTTCTTGATGGAAAAGGCCTTGCCCTCACGTTGATAGTAGCGGTCGAAGATCGCCCGCTCGCCATCGGTAAGGCGCGCAAGGAAATCGGCCTCGAAATTCGGGTCTTCCAGGGAGATTGGCAGGGCCGAGGTTGCGTTAAAGTGGCGTAGCGTATAGGAACGGGGATAGAAGGCGTCGCTGAGCCTTCCCCCGAGAATGTCCCGATAATTCCGGAGACCGACGAAGCGGTTCGACTCCGGCTCGTATCCCGCGCGCGAGAGGATCGACTCGATCTTCCTTCGCTGACCGCCGGAAACCCCGAGCCTGCTCCAGGCCGTTCCATCCTCGTTTTTCGAGTAGAGCGAAAGCAGGTACTCGCGGTCGGATTGCCGTTCAAGCCGCGACATGATGGAGGTCTCGAATACCCCGGACTCGATGGTAATCGGGGCGCGCGGGGTCAATCCGTCCCAGTTTGTCAGGGAGATGGAAAAGCCCCTGAAAAAGGGATAGATGAAAAAAAGCGTGTACAGGAAAAAAGCGGGCAATAAAAACAGGATAAAATGAAACGCGATTCGCCGTTTATTCTCTACCATAAAAGCTCCAGGTACAAAAGGGCCGTGACGCGAAGGTCACGCATGACCTTGATGTCACGGCCCGGAACTGCCGTCAGGCGGCGGTTATTTCTTCATCGACGCGGCCCATGTTGCGTCGACGTTCGCTATGATCTTCTCTCCGGCGATCTTCTTGAACATGTACTGCTGGGCGCCGTTCTTGCACGCGTCCTCGAACACGGTCGTCGGATAGGAGGCGAAGGCCCAGGGATAGGCGCCGTTCTTGTCGACCGACGCGAGCAGATCCTGGAAGGGCTGCTTCATGCTGGAAAGGTTCGCGCCCTTGAAGGCGGGAACGAGCTTGTAGTCCTCGATCCAGATCTTCTGCGCTTCGGGAGTGGCAAGCCATTCGAGGAACGCGAGGGCCGCGGCCTGTTTTTCCTTCGGTGACTGGGCGGATACGCCGAAGCAGGAGTCGATATCGGCGTACATCCTGTTGTCGGATGCCTTGTTGAATACCGGATAGGGTACGAAACCGCAGTCGAGCTTCGGGTTGGTGGAAATCGCCGCGCCGTATGACCACAGGCCCTGAACCATCATCGCGGCCTTTCCCTGGGCGAAAGCGGCCTGCTGCTCGTTCCATCCCCACTCGGTAGCCTTGGGGTCCATGTTGTCAAGGTAGAAATCGAGGGCCGCGTAGAGCTTGGCCGTATCGACGACGCCCCAGCTTGTCTTGCCCGCGTTCATGTCGGAGACGAACTTGTCAACGGGAATCTTCTTCTCGCCGACGAGCAGGGCGGTATGAACGAGGGTGATAAAGTGGCCGGCCGACCAAGGTTCATTGAGCAGTCCCGCAAAGGGGATAACGCCCTCGGCCTTGAGCTTCGCGCAGACGCGCTCGAGCTCGCGGGCGGTCGTCGGCGGCTTGAGCTTAAACTGGTTGAAGATCGCCTTGTTATAAATAATGCCGATACCGGCATAGTCCATTGGAAGGGCATATTGCTTGCCGTTCCAGGTTACAGCGGGCTTTGCGCTGTCCAGGACCTTCTTGAGAACGGGCTGGGCCGAGATATCGAGTACATAGCCGTTCTTGGCGTATTCCCAGACGCGGGCATAGGTCTGCATCTGGAGAATGTCGGGAAGTTTCCCCTGGGCCGCGCGGGCGGACATGGCCGCGTCGGCATCGTTCGGGATGATCAGCATCGAGATCTTGACGCCGGTCTTGGCGGTATAGGTCTCGACGAGTTTTTTCAGGCCTTCCTGGTTTTCCTGTTTATAGTAGTACATCTCCAGCTCGACCGGAGCGGCAAACATGGTGCCCGCGCACAGCAGGACAAACAGTGCCGCAATCAGAATCTTTTTCATCTCTCTCCTCCATAAAAAAGACTTGGGTTATTAAAACGGTTTATTAAACCGCTTTACCTCATTATTAAACCGGTTTACCTATTTGTCAACAGAAATATGTAATATTTATTGTACCTACGAGAACATCGAAAAACTAATTGAGCTATTCGAACTGCCCCTAAGTATAAGCCAGGAGGGATGGGCTTTCCACACTGATGATAAAATTGTGTACATTACCGGAATCAATCCGGAAAGCGGAATCGGAGTGCGCCGATCGTGATTCGTTCGCTTGAGGGGGCTCCGAAGAGGGATATTCAAACCCCGTAATTCCTCCTGCCTCGGTTCTGGTACATACCCCGTCGGGTATGTACACACTTTTGTCAGCAGTTATGAGTTTATCAAACGGGGAGCCATTTACCCCCGCGGTTTCGAAGGCCGTATTCCCGTTCAAGAAGGCACATGAGTCCCCGGTGCAAATCCTCCGACACGCCGGCCAGATCGGCCTCGCCGGTATCCCGGGCAGGGGGAATACTGGTCATGATCGTCTCCATGAGCAGTTTCGCCGCGATAAACCGGCGCGTCTTGTCGACCGCGAAGAACAGGGGATCCTGGATAAGGGCGATGATCTCCCAGGTAATCTGCTCGGCCTGGGCATAGAGACCGGCATCCTTGTCCTGATCCGTGATTCTCAGGGGAAGTTGATAGGGGATTTCGGGAAGGCGCTTGACGAGGCGTTCGAGGTCGAACAGGCCTATCCCGCAGTTGAACAGGATCTTCTTCCCCGCGCGCTCGAAGTCCAGTATCTCCCCGGCGCTGATCGCGGGGCCGATATCCGCGCAGGTAAAGCGTCCCGACTCGTCATGCACGAGAATCCCGCCCTTGACGTCCATCGGGGTCCGATAGGATTCCTCGAACGCGGCCTCTTTTCCCGAAAGGGCGAATATCGCGAGGGATACCGGATCGACGGTAAAGCCCATGTTGTCGATATTGCCGATCCAGACGTACTTGATTCCCCTGCTCAGGAGTTCCCGGTACGCCGGGGTCAGGATCTCGAAATTCTGTCCGTGCCCGCCGGGGATGGCGATGCCGGCGTGCTCCCTGCCGCCCGCGCGGTCGAACACGCGCCTCGGCAATCCCGCCGAGGAATGCGTTATGGCGGCCATCATCGGCTGGATGCCGGTGAGCATCTCGACGGGAGCGCAGCCCATCACGTCGGAAAGGGCCTTCAACTCGCCCATGCGGGAGTAATCCCCGAGGGCGCCCTGGACGGCCGAGTCGGTCAGGACGCTCGTCATCTGGAAGGCCGGGAGGATCGTGTCCGGGAGGGGACCGACGAGTTCGCGGTAACGGCGTTTGTGCTCGAGAAGCATGCGGAGTTTAAGGAGGAGAAAGCTGTAGCCCGGGGTACCGTCCTCGTTGATATAGGCGGGGGTTACGCCCTTCGGCATAAGCCGGCATTCCTCCGACATGGCGTCGAACCGTTTGCGGTAATCGGCGAAAAACCGACCGGACAGGGAGCTGTTCTTTTTCAGGTCTGCATAGCTCGTCGCGGCGCCCCCGTTGAGGACCCCGTAGGCCGCTCGGGGATACAGGTGAACGCCGATCCGCTCGAGGGCCGGCGGGTCGAGGCGGAACCCGTCCGCGACAGGGGCTGCAAGGGATTCACAGACGAGGGATTCGGGCGAAAAGGGCAAACCCAGGTCCGCGAACCGCGCATGGGCGGCTTCCCGGGTCATGATCCACGAGGGACTGGAGCGCATATCGACGATAGATGGATGGGATATGTCCGGAACGGAGGAGAACCGCCCGTGGGGAGCCTCGCTGAACTTGCCGGAGTTGAGATCGTTCAGGAAACGTAAAACCCGTTCAAGATCCACTCCTTCGGAGAGAAGCTGAGCGATCAATGCCGGGTGAAGGTCTTGCACAGTCAAAAGGTCTACCCCTGGTTTACGTACCGGTCAGGCCTTCGCCGCGGTACTGGATCTTCACCAATCTTAATGGATTGGCTGAATAAGTCAACCGGAAACGCAAAACAATATCCGGCATCGCGGCAAAAAGCGGCTATATACTCCGGGGAGCGTAAAACATCATGGAAATCGTCAGTTTTGCCCACTACGGCTACGAGGGAGAGATCGTCAAGGTAGAGGCTGATCTTCGAAGGGGGATTCCGGCGATAGATATCGTCGGCCTGCCCGACGGGGCGGTTCGCGAGGCGAGGGACAGGATGCGGGCCGCCATCCGGAATTCGGGGCTCGACTTCCCGCGAGAGAGGATACTGATCAACCTGAGCCCGGCAGGCCTTAAAAAGGAAGGCAGTTCCTTCGATCTTTCGATAGCCCTCGCGGTTCTCGGGGCCGCCGTTGGGCTTGGCGAAGACACCCTCCCCCTCAGGATCATGGTCCTCGGCGAGCTTGAGCTTTCGGGCACCGTCAGGGCCGTACGGGGAATCCTCGCCGCGGTATCCCTGGGGATCGAACGGGGCATCAGGCATTACATAGTCCCGGAGGAAAACTGCCGGGAAGCGGAAATCTGTTCGGGGATCGCGGTTATCGGCGTGAGGACCCTCGGCGAGGCCTTTCATCGTCTGACGGGACTGGCGCCGTCGGGGAGCGGCGGGGAGGCGGGAGCGGGGCGCGCCCCGGTGAACGACGGCGCCGAGGATGTATATACCGTGCGGTGGGGCCCTCCCGGGGCGGGTTTTGACGAGGTACGCGGGCAGAATCGGCTTATACGCGCCCTGCAAATCGCGGCCGCGGGCGGGCATCATCTTCTTGCCTACGGCCCCGCCGGCTGCGGCAAGACCCTTACCCTCAGGCGCTTTCCCCTTCTTCTGCCGGAACTCGACCGGGAGACGGCCATTACCGTAACCCGCGTCTACAGCATAGCCGGCCTCCCCGTCCCGGAATCGGGCCTCGCCCGCGAGGCGCCCTTTCGGGAGCCCCATCCGGGCGCGAGCCAGGAGGGGATGACCGGCGGCGGACATCAGCTCAGGCCCGGCGAGATATCCCTCGCCCATGGCGGCGCCCTCTTTCTCGACGAGGCGGGTCAATTCAAGAGCTCCGTCCTGCAATCCCTCCGCTCGCCGATCGAGACGGGCAGGATAACGGTCAGCAGGGCCGGAAGGTCGACAATCTTCCCGGCCCGTTTCCAGCTCCTTTTATCGATGAATCCCTGTCCCTGCGGGAACTTTGGCGTTGAGGGGCGAATCTGCGTGTGCGCGCCGGAAAGCGTGGAAAACTACTGGAAACGCCTGACGGCTCCCCTCCTTGACCGCATCGACCTCAGGGTCGCGGTGGGACCGCCCGATCCGGACGAGCTGTCGGATGGGCGCGGCCTGGATATCGGGGAATTGAGGGCAGGGATTGGCAGGGCCCGCCTGATCCAGCGGGCCCGTAACCGGGGCGCAAAGCCGGTTTCGGGCGCGCCGGATGCCGCCCGGGGAGACGCGAAATTCGCGGCCGCGGGCCCCGAGTGGCTCAACGCCGCGCTTGACCCGGAAGACACGAACAGGGTCTGCGTCCTGGGGCCCGGGGCAAGGGAGATCTACGTTCGCTGCGTGGCCGGGATGCATATCTCCGGGCGCGGGGCCCACGGCATTCTCAAGGTCGCCAGAACCATCGCCGACCTGGACGGAAGCGGGACCATAGAGGAGGATCATCTCCTCGAGGCCGCGCAGTACCGCCGCTGGGGCGACGGGGTACCAGCCTTCCTTTAAACCCGTTCGGGTCTCGCCGCGAGGACCGGGGCAAGCTCATCATTGTAGAAACGGTCGTCGATAACCCGCCGTCCGGCGGTACATCCCAGCTTTCGCTCGGGACGGGCGAGCCCGTGGAAATCGCTTCCCGCCGTGACGAAAAGTCCGAGAGACCGGGCGAGGGCTTCCAGCCGCTCTCCCTCCACGATCCGCACCGCGGGATGCCAGGCCTCAAGGCCTACGAGACCCCGGTCGCGAAAATTGGAGATGACCTCTTGCATGCGTCCCCAGGAAACATAGAGGGACAAAGGATGAGCGAGGACGGGAACGCCTCCGGCTGCGCGGATAACGGCGATTCCCTCGTCGAGGGTGATGCTTTTTCGGTCTATGAAAAAGGGACGGTCTTTAGCGAGATAGCGATCAAACGCCTGCTGGACGTTCTTGACGGCGCCAAGCTCGACGAGATGCCGGGCAAAGTGGGGCCGGCCGACGGTTCCGCCGGCCGCGAGAGCCTCCACGCGCGCATAATCGGCCTCTATGCCGGCGGACCGCATTCGCTCGACGATCTCGAGATTCCGTTCGCGCCGCAGGCGATTAACCCTCACGAGCAAATCCTCAAGACCCGTATCGGGATAATCCAGGCCGTACCCGAGCAGATGGCATTCCCCCGGCCTCCATTCGATATCCAGTTCGATCCCGGCGACGAAGCCCAATCCGGCGGCCTTTGCCGCTTCCCGCGCCTCGGGAACGCCGGCGATAGTGTCGTGATCCGTCAGGGCAAGGACGGAGAGGTCTCTTTCAACCGCCATGGCGACGAGAGCCTCCGGGGAATACGAGCCGTCCGACGCGGACGAGTGGGCGTGCAAATCAATCATATAAGTGCCCCATACTAGCAAAAAAATGGACGAACGAACAGGTTCTGTGTTATACTCGCTGATATACCGAATTTGAGGGAAAGTAATGCCGAAAGCGATCCAGTTCAAGCCCAATTCAGTTATTTACTTTGCCGGCGACGTCGATGAAAGGGTGTTCCTCCTCCAGAAAGGCAGGATCGCGCTTACGTCGACTGACATCGAGACCGGAAAGCAGATTACCGAATACATACGCGAGGGCGAGTTTTTCGGCGTGAAATCGGCTTTAGGCCACTTTGCCCGCGAGGAAAGCGTGATGGTCATAACGGACGCCATCGTCCTCGCCTTCACCACCCAGGAATTCGAATCCTTCGTGCAGACGAATACCCGCATCATCATGAAGATGCTCAAGGTCTTCTCAAATCAGCTTCGCCATATACACCGCCAGATCGAGTCCCTCCTCCACAGCGAGGAGCAGACGAATCCCGACGACGGGATGTTCTCGGTCGCCAATTGCTTTTTCAATTCCCAACAGTACAAGGCGGCCTCCGAGGTCGCCGTGCGCTACCTGAAGCTTTTCCCGTCGGGAAGGCACGTGCAGGAGATGAAGCAGATCGCCCAGAACACCCTGACCTCCGCCCGTACCTTCGGGGAGCGCGAGGCGGATCTTGGCGACCCCGGCCTCGGCTCCGGGTTCCCTCCGCGGAAAGAAAGCGGGCCGGTCGGCAACGACCCGAACCTCGCGTTGACCCTGGCCGACGGACTCGCGGGACAGGGCAAGTGGGACGAGGCGTACAAGCAGTATCACTCGATCATCGAGATCGGCGATTCCCCCGTGCTCGGCAAGGCCTACGTCGGCGCGGGCAAAAGTCTCTACGAGGTTGAGGATTACGTCCGCTGCGTGCAGCTCCTGACCGCGTTCATTGGCCATGACCCGAAATCCATGCAGATGGGCGAGGTATTGATGTATATGGGGCTTTGTTACCAGAAGATGGAGCAGATCGACAAGGCCAAGGCCTTTTTCTCAAAGGCCCTCACGATGGCGGGCCCCCTGATTTCCCCGAAGATTCGGGAGCTCTTGGCGTCGTGCGGAGGATGAGCGATGAGTGACGTATTCGCCGCGTTTTCGCGGTTCGCAAAAACCTTCCCCAAGGGATCGGTAATCTTCTCGGAATTCGAGTCGGGAGACTGTTTTTACCTTATCCAGTCCGGCCGCGTCCAATTGATAAAGATCGTGAACGGCTTCGAGAAGAACCTCGACATCCTCCAGCCCTCCGAGATTTTCGGGGAGATGGCGATCCTCGAGAACACCCCCCGCTCGGCGACGGCCATAGCCTACGACAACGTCAAGGCCCTCGAGTTCAACAAGGCGAATTTCGAGGTTCTCATGATGGGCAACCCCGCCATCGCCATGAAACTGCTTAAAACCTTCGTCAAGCGCATATTCGCCCAGAAACGCCGGTTCATGGTCCTGACCGTCCCGGACAAGATGGCCCGCGTAGGCGACGTCTTCCTGATGCTCGACGAGACCCAGGCAAGCGCCGACCGCACGACCGAGTTCCGCACCTTCGCGATCACGATCGACGAGGTCGCCCGCTGGGCAGGCCTCGCCTCCGAGGAAGTCGAGGACGAGATGCACCGGTACATCGACCAGGGAAAGATGGAAATCTACGACGACCGCATCGTGGTCAAGAACATCACCGAGCTCAGCCGGTACGTAAACGCCCGCCGAAGCAAGGAAAACTGACCGATCAGCCCTCGTAGCGCGATAACCGCCCTCGTAATTGACTGAACCGCTATTTTTCGGTATTATTGCGACATTACGCGCCAAGATAGCTCAGTCGGTAGAGCAGCACCCTCGTAACGTGCAGGTCTTCGGTTCGATTCCGAATCTTGGCTATCCTTAAATCCTTACGTCGTAAGGATTTATTACCACCCACACAATGGGCGTAATGTTGGAATCAAGTCTGTGTGCAATGAATGTGCAACAAGCGCGTTCCAGACCAGCACTCACTAAACGTGCAGATCGAGCCTTTTATAAGCAGATACTGTGTTTTGGTGGAAGGTTTATGTTTCTCGACTGTAAGGTTACTAATAAAAAGATCTGTGCGCTCTATCAGTCTATTGGTTTGATCATGTTTCAGGACATAACCCTTGACGAAAAGGTTGGTACCATTAAGTGGGTAACTCCTTCACTCTTGAAAATGACCGTCACATAGGAATAGCTACCCTACCAGATTTTTAATCACGGGAACAAGAAAATCCTGTATGGGCCTGACGATACTGCTGAATTTTTCCGGTAAATACTCTTGATCCAATCGCTTTCTGAATGCCGCCCATTGAGTCTGCTTGGCCTCGATGAATACATCGGAAAACGCTACTATTTCAGACGGTATCTTTTGATCTCTATGTTCGAAAGTCAATCGAATTGCCTGTTCGAGCTTTAGCCTTTCAAAAGTATAATGCCGGGATAACAGCCATATATCATAAAAATCTTTCATGCGGCTATTTATCATGCCATGTTTGACCATGGCATGAAATTTTTCGGCTATTACCGATTCCCGGCTGTAGCAAAGTATTGTCGGTACCGGTGAGTCCAGGATAACGGGGAAATTGCATCTTTCCGGTTCGGGAAACACTTCATCTCCGAAACCTACATCGATTTGCATGTTGACCCGCGCGGAATCAAGAAAACCCTTGAAGGAGATGCGAAGACCGTTATAATCAGCCTCTTCGGTAATTGTTTCAGAGCGAAGGCTTTCCGGATCAAAAATAATTCCATCATCCTCAACCGGTAACAGTATAATTCCACGAAATTGCTCGAGAACTCTTGTTGCCTCATTGCTTGTTATCCCGAGAAGGTCAATATCCATTGTAGGTCGAACTTCCGGCGAATCCCATACGCGAAGCATAAGCGCACCCTTGAGTACGAAACAGTCTTTACAGGGAGAAACGGACAAGCGATATAAGAATCTTTCCATCGCATAATATTGCAAAAGTTCATTGAAGGGCCGCTTATCGGACCGTGCTTTGTTCAACAGACGCTGGCGTACCGAAACGGCGATATTTTTAGGTGTCATGTTGATGATACCTCCAGATATGGCCTGATAAGTTTCTCCACGCGGTTAATTTGCGCATAGCGGAGAATACCGTCATAGTCTCTCTGCTTTCTCATGGAATACTTTTTGAGCGCTTCAAGAAAAACATCCATACCAAGTTGGTTGCGGTACTTGAAACAATCGGCAATAGTTTTCTCGGCGTTATAGATACGCACGGCGACAGAGTCAACCAGATGCTCTTCGATACCGGATGAATATGAGGCTTCAGAAAACCGATGAACCCGGATAATGGGGTAATCGAGAACGGGGGTGTTGGTGTTTCGGGGAAGCGCAATCGAAACAGAATGAGGAATTTGGGTGGTCAGTTCATGCCAGGACAGAGCAGAAACCAGACAGATCACCGCTTTCGGAATGCGAAGACGTACAGTCACCAGGTCCGGATTGCCTATAGAAGGGAGGTCGGTAAGCCGATAGACGCCGCGGCTTACCTGTTCGATGATATTTCGTTCCTTGAGCTTATACAGCATATACCGGCTCAGACCCTTTTCCAGGGCTTCACTCATTCGCAGTTGCCCGCCGGAGGACATAAAAATACGTTCAGGATGCATTTCTTTCATTTACTTATCCACCAGACATATTGTATACACTTGTTGGCAACTATATACATTTTGTCTGATTGTTTGAAATAATGCAAGTAGTAATACCACGGCTTTGTGAAATTTCAACAAGATGTCCCCCCTGCCTCTCCCGAGATTGCCGGAGACCGAAAAGTTTGATACAGCCAGAACAACTTTGTGAAGTGATTGAGATGTACTACAAAGCCGTGATACATCATCCGGAAAATCCTGGATGGCAGCCATAAAGTATAAGCACAAGTTAATTTTTGCTTGTGATTTTCAGAACTGGTGGTATATTTGCTACATACCCCAATTATAGTAGCAGAAGTCCAATGAACCAATGACAATAAGATTCTTGTTGTTCATGTATTGCGTCCTTATTGTAACTTTACCAATGTCTGCTGAAGAACTTCCTGATTTACGTTATGAAAGCGGTGTTGAAGTGGAACGATGGTCTTGAAAAGGATACCGTGGCACTGGGACATGGATCTGATATTGAACTTATTATACATCCTGGGGGTTCTATGATGAAATCTTTAGTCAGGGTTTTCCCCTTGCTCGCTCTTGTTTTTCTGTTTTTTATTTCCTGTGACTTTTTAGATGTCCCGAAGGAATCCGATCTTCCTATTGAGGAATGGGAAGTGACTGTGGTGGAGTTCAGAACATATACTTCACCTCCGAGTTTTGTTGCTGATTTGTCAGGATATGGTGGAAAGTTCTATGGGGAAAAATCAAACCGGCGTTGACACTTGATTGAAGAGTCTTTTGTGTCTTGATTTCTGGGCTCAGTATAATACCATTCCGAATCCTTTTTGATTCGGCTGGTGTTCCCGTTGTTCGAATTCTTGTAATAATCAATCGCTGATGCCGCTCCATCAGAATTGAGGGTCATGATCGCACGCGAGACTCTTTCTTGCAGCATCAAATAGAGTATTTGACAACTATACCAATTTGGAATACAATTTGGGTATGATTGTCAAAGATATGAAAATCAAAACTGGAATTATTCTCAAACAGCTTGCCAATGACAATGGAGGAATAATCCATGCGATATTTGCAGAAGAAGCCGGCGTTTCCCGTGCCATGCTTTCGTATATGGTGAAGCAGGGCTCTTTGTCACGAATTGCTAAAGGGCAATACATTTTTCCTGCAGAGATTCCTGATGAAATGCTTTCTTTGAGCCAACGATCTGGAAACATCATATTCTCCCATGAAAGCGCTCTTTTCTTACATGGAATTAGTGGAAGAACCCCTTTTGAGCATTCAATTACTGTACCGGATAATAAGCGCCCGTCTGTTCAAATAAAAAAAGCTTGCAAGATCTACTATATAAAACCCGATTTATTTGACCTGGGACGTACAGAGCGTAAAACAATACATGGCAATCTTGTTCCTTGTTATGACGCAGAGCGTACAATTTGTGACATTATTCGCAGTCGTAGCCGAATGGATGAAGAAACGTTCCTGGACGGAATAAAACTATATGCTTCCTCAAAAAATAAAGACTTGGGAAAACTTGGCTCTTATGCTGATAAATTTCATATTATTCAAAAAGTCCGGGATTTAATTGGGGTGCTCGTATGAACGGCGTAAAAGAAGTCATGAGCGTAAAGGCTAAAATCAATAATTATGCCAAGTCCAACAATATTACAGCCCAGACAGTTTTGCAGAACCTCATGTTTGAACGTTTTTTGGAACGCCTTTCAAAATCTGAATATCAGGACAAGTTCATAGTAAAAGGCGGTGTGCTTATTTCCAATATGGTGGGTCTTGATACCCGTTCTACAATGGATTTAGATGTAACTTTGCGTAATCTGCCGCTAGAAGAAGAAATAATCCTGCAGGTAATAAAACAAATCAGTCAGATAAATCTTGATGACGATATAACATTTTCAGGTTTTCAATTGTTCCCTATAAGACCTGATGATGAATACGGTGGATTCCGTATAAAATTTAATACTACTTATTTTTCAATTGTTACTCCACTTTCAATAGACCTTACAACAGGAGATAAAATAACTCCTCAACCGATGGAATATGAATTTTCCCCGCTTTTTGGAACTGAGCGTCCATTTAAGCTCTGGGGCTATAATATTGAAACTATCCTTGCAGAAAAACTTCAAACAATAATCGGCAGAGGAATTGCATCTACCCGCCCTCGTGATTTTTATGATGTTTATATTCTTACCAAAGAGAAGTTATTTGATAAAGAAATTTTAAAGAGTGCCTTTACGGAAACTTGTACGTTCAGAGGTACAGAAAATCTCATACAAGAAATTGATTATAGAATGGTCGAAATTGAGCAAAGCAAAGCCTTGCATACCCTTTGGTCAAAGTATGCAAAACAATTTTCTTATGCAAAAGATATCCCATATGAAGATTTGATGAAATCATTGAAAAATCTTCTTAATACTTTGGTGGCAAAATAATGGCACCATGAACCGCTCCGGGATTACCGGAGACCAAATTTTTTGATTCACTCAGAACAACTTTGTGAGGGGATTAAGATGTACTATAGAGCCGCGTTGAATCATCCGAAAAATCCTGGGTAGCTGTCAAGAATGATCACAGCGGGAAACTGAAACGTTTCTGCTTAACAAGCATCATTTTCATGCCGTAAGAATACAATACCTTGAGGGAACATGATGACACACTAGTGGTCAACATCACTGTGCAACAAAATGTACAATGCCTTCTTTTGCAGTCTCTTGATTCTTCCTGATGACATTTGATATCAGACGATTTTGCAATTTCTAGTACAAGTAACCAATATTCAATGCTAAGCGTGTGCAATAAAATGTGCAATGCTTTCTGTAGACATCCCTTGATTTCGTCTGATGTCATTTGATAATTGACTTATTCATCCTTTTCGCGTATAAATAACCATATTTTCAACATTAATAGCCAGAAACCTTGCTCGTAAAAAGGGGTTCCAACCTTCATACAGGTGTTAACCACAACATCCGTACAAAGGAAAAAGGAACCCCTCATGGAGCATCGTATGATGGACGCGCATTTTTATAAAGCACAAGGCATGACCTAAAAGGAAATTGCCGCAACACTCGGCGTGACGGACCGAACGGTTCGAAACTACCTTTAAGCCAAGAATATTTATTAAGGCCACATCGAAAAACTGAGATCGAATTTCAGTCCGACAGGCTGCTATAATGCTTTTTAATGCTTGCGCAATCTTACTTGGGCTATAGGTCGGTAATGCTTGTACTAAAAAATGTACATGGTTTTCTGCATTAATATAGAGTTGACAGCAGAAATAGACCTGTTTTATAGTTTTCTATGTCAACGTTGTTGAAAATTTTGATTGGGGCAGCCGTTCGTATGGCGGAAATAGCTGTAGTCGGGGAAAAAAACGAAACTCGGCGAGAAAATGCAAAAATCCCGAAATGACTGTTCCTATCAATATAGATGGAGGAATATCCCATGAGTCTGGAACTAAAACGCGCGATCAAGGCGTTGGACTACGAACAGGTGGCGGGCCTGTTGAAGGGCGGTATCGATGGGGATGCATATTTCCCGGTAGACCCGATGGACGGACCTTTCCGCCACTGGGACGAGACGCCGCTCGGTGCAGCAATCGATACCGGCGACGTAAAAATGGTGGAGCTCCTAATCGAAAACAAAGCCGATGTCCATAGGTTGAGTTCCCAATGCACCGCCTTGGAACTGTGTGGAATAGGACTGAAGTATACGGACGATGTAGAGCGCGTCAGGCGTTACTGCCGGATCGCGAGGCTGCTGATAGGGAAAGGCTTTGATGTCGGTCTCAAGAACAAGGACGGACAATCCGCCGGAGACATGTGGAACGATGCCGTCAAGCATAAAGCCGAAGTGCTGCCTCTGGAAGAATTGAAGGAGTGTGTGATTAAGAAAGGCGGTTCAACTTCGTCCGATGTGCTGTATGGGACTCTGACCCTGGCGGAAGCGGTCACCTACAAAACTATTGAGCCGCTACAGGTGGTTCTTGAGAGCAAGCCCGATATCAACGCGCAGGATGGTTACGGCATGACGGCCCTAATGTTGGCAGGGTTCCACAAGAACTGGGCAGGGTGCAGATTGCTGGTCGACAGCGGCGCGGATGTAAATCTGAGAAACCAAAAGGGATATGCGCTCATCCACTATCTGGCGGAAGTTGGGGACAGCGATACCGAAGATTCGTATACGAAGGCGAACGAGCTTATGGCGTATGTCATCTCAAAAGGCGCTCGAATAGAAGAGAAGGGGGCCTTCAACAACAGCCCCAACACCCCCCTGCTTATCGCGAGCAAAATGAACAACTGGCTCGGCTGTAGGACCTTGATCGACCACGGTGCTGAAGTTGACGAAGCGATGGACTACCTGCAGGTCCTCCGGACCAATCGCAAGGCGATGGAATTGTTGACCTACATTCAAAGCCGGTAGCGGGGAAAATCACCGCGCCGAATTTTGGCGGGGCACTCGCGTCCAAGAGCGCGTTAGGGATAGCCGATCATGTCTATGACGAGGTAGGTTGTATCGCGCAGTCTACCGGAAAGGATTCCACCGAGGGGGCTTACCGAACTCATGTTAAATGATGGAAAATAAAGGAATACCTCAGAAAGGTATCCCAGCCGCGCAAGTCTCTCGCTCCCCGGTTTAAGGTGTAAGGCGGGGGGCGCGACGTTACGGTTTTCCCGCTCGCTTCAACAACTCATAGCATTTGACGTCTCCGTCCGCGTTACTCGCGATCGCGCGGGCGTAGGCGTAATCAAGGGCCGTCTTGCCGCCTTTATCCTTCAGCGCGGGGTTCGCCTCATGGAGGAGGAGCGTAGAGACCACATCCGAGTTGCCCGTCTTGGCCGCCTGGATCAAGGCGGTCTGGCCTTCGGTATCCTGCAGATCGATATTAGCGCCCGCTTGTATGAGCCACCAGCAACCACCCGAGACCTTGCCACGCGCGCAGAGAAGCATAATGGCGGAACGACCGTCCCGATCCCGCGCGTTGAGGTTCGCCTTCGACGATTTGAGTATATCCACGACATCGTCATTACCCGAGCGCGCGGCGATGAGGAGGGGGGTATCCCCGTTTATGTCGACATGGTCTACGTCAACGCCGCGGACGACCAACATGGACGCCAGCTTCTGACCGGCGTACTTTGCGGCGTATGAAAGGGCGGTCATTCCGCCTGTGTCGACGGCGTTGACGTCGCTACCGGCTATGATTCTCTCCGCAAAATCCTTTAGCAAGCCGCATTCCCGCTCGAATTGACTGTTGGCGCAAAGCATCAAGGCGGTTACCCCGTTTTCGTTAGCCAAGGAGCAGTTCGCCTTCGCGATGACCAGGCGAAAAGCGGTCTTATCCTTGTTGCTCATTATCGCGAGCATAAGGGCGGTATCGCCATGTTTATCAGTCTTGTTCAAATCGGCGCCGGCCTCGATGAGGACCTTAATGGCGTCGACGTACCCGTATCCCGCGGCCTTCATGAGCGCGGTCTTGCCGTCAGGATCGACCGCGTTCACGTTCGCCTTCGCCTTGATAAGGCGTTTCATCATCGAATGATCGGGGTCATCCCTAAGGTCCATCGAAATCATAAGGGGCGTTTCCCCGCGCGCATCCGCGAGGTTCACGTCCGCCTTTCGCTTCAGGCATCGCGTGAACTCTTTCGCGTCGTTTGCCCTCACGGCATCGATCAGCGCGGTATCGCCGTCGTAATAGCGCTCGTTAATATCCCCTTCCTCCGCGATGAGAGTGAGGGGTAGAAGAAATGCGAATAGTAGAAGGTAACGTTTCATGATTATGATCCTCCAGAGTCCTGATGGATTCATAAATGAATGATAGGAACTGTCATTTCAGGATTTTTGCGGTTTTGCGTCGAAAATCGGCTTTTACCCCGAACCACGACCGTTTTCCCAGCCCGAACAACTGAACCAACCAGAATTTTTCGGCAACGCCGACAACTGGAAGTCTACTTCCAGTCTATTTCCGCTGTCAACCCATAAATCAAGCGAATTTGGCAGCGCATTAGGGTATATCTCCCCTGAACCGCCCCGGGATTGCCGGAGACCGAAAAGTTTGATACAGCTAGAACTACTTTGTGAAGGGATTGAGATGTACTACAAAGACACTAAAAAAATAATCCGAGAAATCCTTGATAACGGTCAAAAAGTATAAACACAAGTTATTTTTGCTTGTGATTTTCAGAACTGGTGGTATATTGGCTACATACCCCAATTATTGTAGCAGAAGTCCAATGAACCAATGACAATAAGATTCTTGTTGTTCGTGTATTGCGTCCTTATTGTAACTTTATCAATGTCTGTTGAAGACCTTCCTGATTTACGTGATGAAAGCGGTATTGAAGTGGAACGATGGTCTTGAAAAGGATACCGTGGCACTGGAACACGAATCTGATATTGAACTTATTATACATCCTGGGGGTTCGATAATGAAATCTTTTGTCAGAGTTTTCCCCTTGCTCGTTCTTGCCATTCTGTTTTTTGTTTCCTGTGATTTTTTAGATGTCACGGAGGAATCCGAGGGGCTGTCTAAAAAGTAGACAGCCCCTTGTCGTTTTAAATGTACCAAGACGACAAAGAATGATAAAATTCCCTATGCCCAAGGGAATAAGCGACAAAATCACCTTCAAACCGTACGACCAGAAGCAACAGTGGCTCATACCGCCAAGCATTGATGAACTGGTACCGAAACCGCATCTAGTTCGGGTGGTAAGCAAAACCATCGACGAACTCAATCTCGAACCGTTACTTCGCAAGTATACGAAAGGCGGAGGAGCGAGCCGGTATCATCCCATCATGCTTCTTAAGGTACTCGTCTACGGTTACATGAGCGGCGTGTATTCGTCTCGCCATCTCTCCCGAGCGTGCCGCGAGAATGTCTTGTATATGTGGCTTGCGGGCGGCCAAAAACCGGACTTCAGGACCATCAACGCATTTCGGAGTGAGAAGCTCAAAGACGTTATCCAGGAAGTGTTTATGGCGACGGTAAAACTACTCGAGGCGAAAGGCTATATCAAATTGGAAAATTACTTCGTCGACGGGACGAAGATCGAGTCGGCCGCCGGGAAATACACGTTCGTTTGGAAACGGGCGACCGAGACGAACGAGCGAAAACTTGACGACAAATTGCGCGCGTTCGTCGCGACGATCAATCGGGCGAGCGACGACGAGAACGCCGAGTACGGTGACCGCGATCTCGAGGAACTCGGGCAACAGGCTACCTTCACGAGCGAAGACGTGAAGACGCTCGCGGCGACGTTGAATGAGCGGCTCGCGGCGCTCAACGACACGGAAGAAAGCAAACCCGTAAAAAAAAACTGAAAAAGGACATCAAGCTAGTCGAGCGCGACTTCCTGCCGAGAAAAGAGAAATACGAGCGGTATCGATCTACGTTCAAAGGCCGCAATAGCTTCTCGAAGACCGACGAGGAAGCGACATTCATGCGAATGAAAGAAGACCATATGCTTAACGGTCAACTCAAGCCGGGATATAACGTCCAGATTGGCTGCGAGAATGGCTTCGTCGTCGGCTTTGACGTCTTTCCGAACCCGACCGACACGAGAACGCTCATCCCACATTTGGAAAACATGAAACGGCGCATGGGACGATTGCCCGCTTCCGTAGTTGCGGATGCGGGATATGGAAGCGAGGAAAACTATGCATATCTTGAGGAACACGACGTCGTGGCGACGGTCAAATACACGATGTGGCAGAAGGAACAAAATCGATCATGGAAAAAGAATCCCTGGAATACCGATACATGGAAGTTTGATGAGCGAACAGATTGCTATGAATGTCCTGCGGGGAAGACGCTCGCTTATTCGCATAACGAGCGGTCGAAGACCTCGTCGGGATTCGTTCAGGACGTTCGCGTCTATACGTGCGACGATTGCGAGGGCTGTAGATATCGGCCGCAATGCACCAAATCGAAATACGGGCGAAGCATTCAGCGAAATGAGCGGATGCTCCGATTAAAGCGAACGGTGAAAGACCGACTGGCGAGTGAGGAAGGAAAGAAGCTGATGCGCCGACGCGCCTTTGAGGATGAAACTGTATTCGGTCAGCTAAAGGCTAATCAAGGCTTTAGGAGATTCCGTCTCCGCGGAGCCGACAAAGTCACGGTTGAATGGGGATTATTGGCGCTTGGATTCAACGCAAGGCGGTTAATGGTAAGGTAACTGAAGGGAAATGGGCATAATGCAGTCCCTGTTCCGTGATTCTTGACAAAATAAAAGATAAGGGTGAAAAAAAGAGGCTGTCCAGCAGGTACTTGCTAGACAGCCCCATCTAATTTGGATTTCATTACATATTCCTCACCATTTAGGTTCGAGATCACATTTTCAGGATATGATGGGGACCAGGGTCGATATAGTTATTATAAGGATTTTGATTGCACTATACCTTTAGATAAACATTCCTTGATGGTTATTCCTGGGGTTACTTATGGCCCCGGGGGTGGGTTTATATCTTATTGGGTATTAAGGCTTAATTTTGAATCAGGTCCGGAGATAACCGAAAGTACGGTGGCCACGTTCAATAACGAATGGTTTTATTTAGTAGAAAAAGACGGAAACTTGTTTACCCCCAGGGAAGTAGTAGCAAAGGTGCGGATTGTGACGAAAACGATGGGAATAACCATAGTAAAATAGGAATATGAGATCATTGATTTTTGATGTAAAGAGGATGACGTTTATGAATTACTTTTTCCGTTCTTCGAGAGTATATGTTGTAGCATTCTTTTTTTGTCTGATCCTGGCTCAACAATCCCATGCAGACGAGTTAGGTTCCACCGTGCCACAAAATGTGCAATACGGCTCTGCAAATGACCCTCAAATCTATGTTTTTTTCAAAGTAATTAAAAGTGCAAATTCCGGTCCAAACCTCTCTATAACAATTATAAAGCAATAACAAATGCATTATTATTGCATTATAATGCAATTTTATGTTTACTATTATTGCGTTATAATGCAATAATAGTGTATGAAAACATCATTTAGAGACCTTAAGCTTCAGCAAATGGATAAAATACTAACATTCTGGCGTTTAGCCGATCTCCCGGCACGGCCATCGGCCGGGTGGATTAAAACAATCAGGGAAACATTGGGTATGCCTGCTTCATATCTTGCTAAAAAGCTCAATATCGTACCTTCAACCCTAAAGAGGCTTGAAGACTCAGAAAAGGATAATACGATCACGCTTCGCAGTTTACAGCGTATAGCGGATGCACTTGATTGCGAACTGCGGTATGCACTTATTCCAAGACAAAAATTGGCTGATACCTTGAAAGAACGAGCCAATAGCATCGCACGTGAACAAATGGAATCCATCACCCATACGATGTCATTGGAAGCACAAGGCACCTCTGACGAAACAACTGAAGAACAAACCGAGCAATTGGCAAAAGAACTCCTTGCAGGTTCACGGGGCACCTTATGGCGTTAACACCGGAATACCCGAATGGCTCAACACCGCTTGACGCGGACGAGCTGTCAGGATTACTACCTGGGCATATTACGACGCAAAAAGAACTTAATGAATGGGAACAACTGAATATTCTGCAAGGTGAATTATGGGGCAAACAACACCAGAAAGACATTCTGACTGAAAGCTATATACGTCTACTGCATCAAAAGATGTTTGGAAACACATGGATCTGGGCTGGACGTTTTCGGACTACTAATAAAAACATCGGAATCGACTGGCAACAGATACCGGTTCAATTACGCAAACTATTTGATGACGTGAAATATCATATCGACCAAGAGACCTATATCCCGGATGAAATAGCTATACGTTTCCATCATCGCCTGGTATCAATTCATCCCTTTCCAAACGGGAACGGACGACATGCACGATTGTGCACCGATTTGCTGATTCAAAAAATGGGGTTGCCTCGTTTTACATGGGGTGGAGGAAACCTGGTCGATGCAACGGAAACACGCGAAAAGTATATTGCCGCTTTACAAGCGGCGGATACCCATAATATACAAGCTCTATTAGTTTTTGCCAGAAGTTGAGGGAAGACCTATTGCCAACGGATACAATGAGCAAATCATTGAACGTTCATAACCAGACAAAATGAATACACTTACTGACAACAGTATATGTTTTGTCTGATTTCTTATCACTGAACCGCCCCGGGATTACCGGAGACCGAAAAATCCTGGATGGCGATGATCATCTCCTTCCTAAAAAACGCGCCGGTCACCCTGGCGTTAAGGCCTCGGTAACCGGCGCGCGATGTCGGCATGGTTCGACTGGACTTGCGACCCGACGAACGACTGATTTAGAACGCGAAGCTTACGCCGAATTCAATCGAAAGGGCGAGATCGCGGTCTTCCTCGAAATTCTCGTAGAGAACGGGAAGTACGCCGGCATAGACTTCGACGGGAGCGAAGGCCATGGTGTACACTGCCTCTCCCTCGATATCACCGAGTTTGAAATCGGGATGGATGAGGAGGTATGCGGTCGCGGAGAGGTCGAGGGTACCGGGTCCGAGCCCCATCGAGTAGACGGGTCCTGCATAGACGTCGAAGGCCGTTTCGGGGGTGTAGTAGAATTCGACACCGCCGTTGATGATCTTCCACGTCGCGTCGAGGGCGACCATACCGGTCAGGTCTTCCTCGGTGTCGTCGTTGATGTCGAAGACGTTTTCGTTGCTGACCTCGAAGTCGACGTCGAACTTGTTGAAGGCGTACACGATCTCGCCGGTAATCGTCTCGAACGAGAAGTCGGGCATGACGATGGAGTTAACCTCGACGGACGCGGAAAAACCGGTCTCGCCGAAGGTTGCTTCGACGCCAAGGTCGAGGCCAAGGCCGAAGTCGGCGTCTTCGAGAAGGAGATCGTTCGTCTCGGCGTCGGCATAGGCATTAAAGCTTACCGGGAGGGCGAACGCCATCGTCACGGCGACAACGAGCAGAAGGAGAAGGGTGGTCAGTTTCTTCATTATGAAACCTCATTATGTAAAATGCCTTTCCCGTGCGAGTAAGGCGTAGTAACGAGGGCTTGGTGTACGACAAGGATTTGCAATTCCCGTGCCAAGTCATGATGACAATTAATAAACGGGAATATGGGTCGGGAGAGCTTATTACAAGGGGGTATATCCATGAGATTGCCATACATCTGACAAACGCGACAGGCTCCTCCTGCGTAAGCTGCAGGCAGAATCCCGGCGGGAATCATATAACTAAACATTTTTACATATCAACGCCGGTTTGATTTCTCCACACACCCGCTCAGTATAAAAATTCGCTTCTCACTAAAAAACTTGACAAATAGCTGAATCTATTCATACCCTATAGGGTATTTTCTTGACATATACCCTATAGGGTATTACTATCAATTATACCTTATAGGGTATGACTCAGAATTCGGAGGTTTTCCATGGACTACCATATTTTCGCCCATGCAGTTGGCCCATACGCTGAGGGACGTCAGGAAGTCTCAGAAATTGAGCCAGGACGCGACAGGGAAGCTCGTGGGGCTCCTCCCCAAAACGATTTCGAGCCTTGAAAATCATCCTGAGGCGGCGAGTATCGAAAGCCTGTTGAAACTTCTCTCGGCATTGGATCTTGAGCTTATCGTCGCACGGAAGAATACAAACGAAAAGAGTGCGTCGAGGTCGTCGAAGACCAATGAGGATTGGTAACCATGGCTCGCCCCTCGAATAAGCGCGTCCTGTACGTATGGATGAACGGGATACCCGTCGGTGTCTGGTCTCTCGGCGCGAACGGCATAGACGAATTTCGTTATGAGAGCTCCTGGCTCAAGCACGATCAGGTACGGCCGATATCCCTATCCCTTCCATTGGGCGAGAACGCGTTTAGGGGAAGCGTCGTGTCTTCCTTCTTCGACAATCTCCTGCCCGATTCTACCGATATTCGACAGCGAATCCGAAGCCGGTATGGCGCGATTTCCAGCTCCACCTTCGACCTCCTTGCGGAAATCGGCCGGGATTGCGTCGGCGCTATCCAATTGCTCCCCGTTGACGAGAGGCCCGCATCACAAGAACTCATTGAAGGACGAAAGGTCAGCGATCGCGAGATAGCTGAAATCCTCAAGGGTTTAACGACCATAGGCGCAGGAGGACTGTTATCCGACGATGAGTTCCGTATCTCGCTCGCGGGAGCCCAGGAGAAAACAGCCTTGCTTCGCTACGAGAATCATTGGATGGTTCCTCACGGAACGACGCCTTCAACCCATATTCTCAAGTTGCCCCTCGGGAGAATCGGCGGACTCGGGCTTGATATGTCGCACTCCGTCGAGAACGAGTGGCTTTGCAGTAAGATTGCGGCCGCTATCGGGCTTGCGACGGCGAATTGCGAGATACGCCGTTTTGGCGACGTTACCGCGCTCGTGGTGGAACGCTTCGACAGACGGTTTTCCGAAACGAGAAAATCGATCATCAGAATTCCCCAGGAAGATTTTTGCCAATTGACCGGTACTGCTTCAGACCGAAAATACGAATCAGACGGGGGGCCGGGGATAAGGGATATCATGGACTTACTGCTCGGTTCGCAAGACGCGGCCAAGGATAGAGAATCATTTTTCACCGCTCAGATTCTTTTTTGGATTCTTGCCGCGCCCGACGGACACGCGAAAAATCACTCCGTCTTCATCGAACGCGGCGGACGATTTCGGCTAACCCCGCTCTATGACATCATGTCCGCGTATCCCGTCCTCGGTAAGGGCACGGGATTCATTCCTTCACAAAAACTGAAGATGGCGATGTGCTTCACCGGCAAGGATCGGCATTACGAGTGGGAGAAAATCCATCCCGGGCACATTCGGGAAACCGCGCGACGGTGCGGCTTGGATGGCATCCTTGATGCCATAATCTCGAAGCTTCTTCGGGATATTCCCGAAGCCATTGAGACGACGAACAGATCCCTGACGAAAAACTTTCCCGCCGAGGTCTCGGACGCGATTTATGAGGGAATGACAAAGAGAATCTCGGTATTATCCGCGCAATAATCCGCAACAAAACCGTGATTGCGGGCTTTATGTGAACGAAACGGCCACCAGGGTCTGACCCTTCATGTTCTTCCTAAACGCTTTTCGGTTGGTTTCCTGCCGCTTTCTTGTGAGCGGCCAGAAGGGCGTTCAGTACTTCCTCGAGCCCGGTAAAGTTAGAGCAAGTAATCGTGCCGGAGTTGGCTTTGTTGATGATTAGCGTTTGTCCGGCTATCGCCTTCTTTTCTATCTTGATAGCATCGATATCGGCGAGGGGAATCTTCCCCTTGGCCGTCATCCTGTCATCGAGTTTCAGGTAGATGAATTGCTCAGTTACCAGCAACCCCTTCTTACCAGACTGGAATGCCGAATCATCATAGAGGAGCAACGCTTTTTCGAACGGGGCCATGGAGGAGGCAAAAGCCTTTTTCGCGGCTCCCAGGCGGTCCTGGGGGATCGAAGAACCGAGAAAAATGGAATGTCCCGCAGTCTTCGTGTAAGAAGCGACGAACTCCTCCATTTGTTCTCTCAGCGCGGGATTATCACTCGCGGTCGTATCGTAGGTCTTTGAGAATAGGCCTTTCACTCCCCAGATGATTGCCGCTATCGATACGATATATCCGAGCGGTCCGTAATCAAAGGAAAATTCTCCGCTGGCGACAAGTAGTAACGCAATAATTCCAAATACCATAAAAAATACTGCGCCGGCCTTATTACCTTTTTCTACTTTTGCCATGATATTACCTCCCCTTAATTAACTGATAGGAACTGCCATTTATGAGTTTTCCGACAACGCCGACAGGTGAAATTGTAATTCTAGCCAGTTTCTGTTGTCAACCCTTGAATCATGCGAGTATTTTTGCGTATTGGGGTATATCTTCCCCCAGACCGCGAGCTATTTTATCGCGAGGGAGATCAGCTTTTTATTGACGAGCCGAAATAAAGCGCCGAGGGCGATACCGCCAAGGACAACAACGGTCGCGAACAGCGCGAGATTCGAGCGGTTTTCCGCTATGATCGGCACGGCGCGCTGTCCCGCGGACGGATTGCTCGAGATAAGCGACGCGAATTGCATTAATAGTATATTGTGCATCAAGTAGATCTCGAGGGCGATCGCGCCGAGAAATTTCGTGACGGGATTTACCGACCGCACCTTCATCATTGCGACAAAGAGCAGGAACACGAAAGCGGTAACCTCCGGGATTTGCGCGGCGATGCAGATCGACTTGGAAGCGAACCCGAGACTCGCCGATGGGCCAAACTCGGTCCAATACGTGAATCGATCGCCGACGTACGTCTCGAGCGAGTTAAAGCCGACGAAGACTGCGGCCGTGATGGCGAGCTTGAGCCAGTACCGGCGGCGCATCCACTCAACGACGGGCCGCTCAAAGCGGGCGAACAGCATCCCGAAGAAAAACAATATCGTAGAATTGACCCACCACTCGCCCTGGAACCACAGAGCCACGGGTTGCATCCACCATGCGGCCGTAGCGTAACCTGTGGGTTCGCGCCACCATCCGGTATTTCCCGCCCACCAGGCGATATGGCCCCAGAACGGAAACAGCGCGATCTGCACGAATACGAACAGTCCCATAATGCCGAACGCCAGCCGCTCGGATCTTACGCGCGAGAAAATGAGGTAAAACGCGACGTACAGGAGCGAGATCACGACGATGTACCAGGCATGAGGATTCATCAGGACGAGGCCGATCGCTGACAGAGCCCACTTGTCGGCGGGCATCGTGACTCCCGTTACGACGTAATACACGGCAAACGCGGCGGTCATCGTATAAAAGGGAATGAGCACGGTCGGAAGGCGCTTTCGCATGAACGAGTCGAGGTATCCCGGCTTTGTTTTCATACTTTTCACGAGCCCGAAGCCCGAGCAGAAAAAGAACACGCCGACGAACAGGAATCCCGCTTCCGGGAAGATGGTGAGTTCGCCCGCCTTATCAAAGGCGCCGGTTTGCGATATGTGGTGAAGCATGACGCAGACGGCGCAAACGCCCTGAAGGCACTTCGTGACCTCCAGGGAAATGAAATCCTCGTGAAAACCCCTGACCCCGGAAAATTTCATGCCCCAAAGGACGAGTCCAGCAAGCAGCGCATAGATGATGTACGACAAAGAACACTCCTTTTCTGAATTCAAAAACAGGGTAAGAAAATAACGAGGTCCACGCGCTCGCTGTCTCTATCTCGCGAGTCTGAACCGTACGCGCCAGGTTCCGTCCACCCAGTCGTGGCTGATGATCGAGAAATGCCCGTCGGCCTCGGCGATCTCGCCGGTTCTCGCGACATGCGCGCCGATGCATGCGCGCCGATGCATGCGCAGACATCGTACTCGCCGACTCGCACGATTCTGAGGGTTTCAGACGCATCCTTGGTGAGCCTCGCGAGGTCCACGATCGAAGAGGCCTCCTCCCGACGCATGAACTCGGCGGTGACGGGCAGGTCCGCGTCGATCGCCTCGTTGACGCGGCGCTCGATCTCCGAGACCTCGTTGGCGGACGGGCACTGCGCGAGGGCGTAGTCGCACTTGCTTTTTTTCCGCTCGATGTGCGCGCTCCGCGACCGGCCGCAACCGAACATACGGATCATCGTCTGATTCAGAATATGCTCCGTCGTGTGCATAGGCGGGTACTCGTCCTTGTTGTGGGCATTAAGCGCTGGCTCCCGATCGCTATCGTTTGTTTCCATTATTCCCATCGTAACGGAATCAACTCCGTTCGCGCAATCCTTACAAAGGGCAAGAATCGTAGTCTTCATCAGCCCCGCTCCGGCCGGTCAGTGACTCTGCTTCTCGGTGAACAAGTCGATCAGCGGCTGGTTGGGGTCTGCGGGCGGCAGGTCCGAGCTATTGGTCCAGATGCCGAAATTGATCTCATGCCAGGTGTGGTAATTGTAGTTCAGGCTCTTGTCCCGGCAAAGATCCAGAATGTCGCCGACCCAGACAAGACCTCCTCGGTTCCCTTCAAACGCCTGCCTGATGCACCCGAACTCCCCGAGATACAAGGGCACCTTATGCCGTTCACCGAACGATACATACCGATCCAGTTCCGCTCCCAGAAACGATTTATCCCAGACGTAAAGCTCTCCGTCGGTAGTGTAATAATCCAGCCGTAACCGCGCCTTGCCATTGGTCGGCATGGACACTCCCTTCATCCAGCCGCTGACGGTCCAGGAGTTTCCCGGTGTCAGGATGAAGCCGTTGGTTATATCGGTCAGTACTGCTTCACTGCCAGAACCGGTCATTTTCCAGCAACCCGAACCGTTCCTCCCCTGGTTCGGGGACCAGGTTCCCGAGCCCCTGACGGGGTTTGACCAGTAGTAATACCCCTGACTGATGTCGAAACTGAGGATCACGGACCGGAGCTCGGTGCCGTCGGGGGCGGATTCGGTTAACACGATATCATCAACCCAAACGGTGCCACTGTCCAGGTTGTTTCCCTGGAGGGCGATCCGGCCGAGCTTGTGGGCAGGATCTGTTACCGTATGGGTAACCCCCTCGTACCAGGTCCAATCCGACGTTCCCGTTTTGATCGAGGGATTATCGAAGATCGCTGAGCTCCACGTGAGGGCGCCGGTCTGCTCCAGGCGGGATGGATCAGGCCAGAAGGTGTCAACGCCTTTCATCGTATCGATCCACGAAGCGCCCTGGTGAGTGAGGTTCATCGGGACATAGGTATGGAACTCATACATGATGTTCCTGTCATTCAACAGAAAGAAATTCATTTCGCCGTTCTGGTTCGGTTCCCAGCTGTTACCGGCGTATCCCTTGTTGCTATTGACTCTCTCGACCATGATCAGGTGTTTCGGGTCAACCTGCCGAATTTGCCAAGTGGTTTCGCCGGCCAGATCCCGCCACTGGTTTATGCTTTTTGTGACAACCGGTTCGTTGAGAAGGTCCCACCCGAGGATGGTCGGTTCATTCGCATAGCGGCTGGCGATCTCCTTCCAGAGGGCGGTGAACCGTTTTTGGTTGGACGAAATGTCCCACAGGGCGTCTCCCCCGCCGTTGGACTGGAACCCCCCTTGGGGGTAATGCATGTTGACGATCAGGGTGATTCCATACTTCTTCGCCCAGGCGATGTTTTGATCCATCCAGTCAAAGCCGCTCTGCCTGTAGGTATAGGGGTCGTCATCGTCTTCGAAAATTCCGTAGTTGATGTAAAACCTGATACTGTTGAATCCCATGGAGGAGGCTCTTTCATAGTCAACTTCTCCGTGGTGATTAGTCGGAGGGAGGGACGGATTTGCCCAGACATCGTTCCCGAAGGCAACCCCGCGGATGGTATAGGGGGTTCCGTTTCCGTCAACGATCAGACGACCCTCCGCGTGAATAAAGTCGTTCTCTTCCGGAAGGATCCCCGTCGGGTCTCCGCTGAAATAATCCGCAGCGGAACTGTCTTCGGTCTGACAGGACATGAAAAGTGATGTCAACAGAATCAGCATGATCAGTTGTGCCTGTTTCATGTTTTATAGTGTAACACGGAAATAATGAGTCTGCTACGTATGTTCAGATATTGACTCCGACATTCCCTATGGGGAAGAATCGATCCGGATCAAATCATCGACACGAGTCTCAAGGCTCGGTAACGAACTCCATGACAGCCGTCTGCCATAACTCCCGGCCCACCGCGTCTTCGTAAAAGAAGAGATGCCCTCCGCCGGGATACAGGAGAAGCTCAATGTCATTACCCGCCAATTTCATCAGATCCACAAATTCCTGCGCCTTCGAAACGGGGAGGACCTCATCTTCCGAGCCATAGATCACCAACATCGGGATTTCCAACTTCCGGACGTTGTCGATCGGCGAACAACTGATCTGAGGCGCCGCTCCATTCAGCACATACGTAAAATTGGGATCCGTCCCGACGTCTACCGCGGGGGCAAGCGCTACGACCTTGTTGGGCACCGAGCTTACGGTCATGTCCTCGCCCTCGTCGCATATTGAAGGGAACATCGCCGTCGACAAGGCAAGATGGCCGCCCGCCGAATGCCCGATGGCGAGTATTCGCTCGGGATCTACCCTAAGCTCGTCGGCATAGATCCTGACCCAGCGGATAGCCGAGGCCGAATCCCGCATCGAATCCAGCGCGGTAGCGTTATCTGAGAGCGCAAGCCGATACCCGACCGCGATCCCGACGTATCCAAGGCTCGCCATAAACTGCGCCTCGCCATACCCCCACTCTATCGGGCCTTCACTCCAGCCGCCCCCATGCAAGTTAACGGCGGCCGGATATCGCGTTTCCGAATCCGGCGAGTATCCATCGGGGTAAAAGATATGAAGTTCAAGCTCCCGGCCATTCACTCGCTTGTATATCCGTGCGTCCACGTTTACGTTGGGCACCCTTTTATTCACAAGCTGAGACTCGCCAAAATTAGATGACCACAAGGTGCATGAGCAAAGTCCGACACTCGTCGCGAGCGCAAGACCAATAATCCTCCCGAGTCCCCTTGCAAGCATGCAACTTTTTACCATCGGATCCCTCCATAATGACACAATCGAATTCATCGGTAGGGCCTATAGGTGGAAATGTAGTTTCACTCTTGTATATTGTCAAGCAGTGATTCGATCGATCAGCGGCTGGTTGGGGTCGACGGGTAGCAGATCGGCGCTGTTGGCCCAGATTGGGAAACCCGACATTGGAACGGAGGCCTTATCCTGTTACCCATAAATCCCGCTCCAGGTAATCGTTGTAGAAATATCCCTCCCCGTAAGGCTTGCCAAACAGGTTCTCGCGGATCCAGGAGCGATCACCCGTCATTTTATCGCGAACGCGCCCAACGCCTCGTCGGATTCCTTACGGATGTTTGACATGGATTGGGACATCGCCTTTACGTCCGCGGCGATCGAATCGTACGATTCGCTCATCGCGACAGTCGAAGTCCGCATCGTTCGAAGCGCCTCCTGAAGCTGACTGGAACCGGCGGACGATTCGCTCAGGAGGTCGAAAAGCTCGGCTATCCCGTTCGACATCGTTACCACGTCGTTCATGATGGCCCTGACGGACCCGGTCGCGTCGATGGATGCCTGCGAGCTGGCGGCTATCTTCTTCCCGAGATTCTCGAGGTCTTTCGTGATCTTGGCCGAGTTGTCGGTCGAGGAATTGGCGAGGCGCTTGACCTCGCCCGATATGACCGCGAATCCCTTGCCTGCCGCCCCCGCGTGCGCGGCCTCGATCGCGGCGTTGATCGACAGGAGGTTGATCATCTCCGCGATCTCGGAGATCACCGACGACACGTTGCCGATCCCGGACATCGAGTCGCGAACCCGCTCGATCTCGGCATTGACGCCCGACAGGGTTTCCTCCCCGCGCTTTACCCCGCTCGCGAGGCCTTCGAGTTGTTGGCGGTTACCGACGGAGATTTGCGAGGCCCTGCCGATGGTGTGGAGCATGTTCTCGATGGCGGCGGAGGATTCCTCAATCGTGGCGGCCTGCTCGGCGCAGCGAATCGAGAGCGATTCCATCGTTTGCCCCAGGTTTGCCATGCGCCGCTCGGACTCGACGATCTTGTCGTTCAGGCCTTCCGACAGCGCCTTGGCGGAAGCGCGATCGTCCTCAAGCAGCTTTTTTTGGTAATGATGGCAGTTCTCCGGCTTGTTGAGCCCGTTGACGATAGCCTTCGCCATGGACTCGCAGGAGCCATACCCGCACGCGGCGCAATTATAGATATCGCCGTCCCCGGTCTTACCCATCGAAAGATAGACCTGCTCCAGTTCCTTTTTCGTCGGGATGATGAGCGCGCTCGATGCGGAGCGATCGGTATAGGTTCGCCCGAAATCGACGCCCCCCATCGCTTTCCTGACGGCCTTTCGGAGCGAGCCCACCTGTCGTTCGGATTGCGGCTCGCTCCTGACTTCGATATGGGCTTTCAGCTCGTCGAGAGTCCTCGTTTCATGGTCGGCCCCCGGACCGACGATACATCCGTGCGGGCAGTTGAGGCAATCGATCACGAGCGGCGCGGTCCCCTTCGCAAGGCTAACCGCAAGAGTCTCGAAATACGGATAGATATTCTCAGGCCCTTCGATCGTTCGTATCCTGCGGGCTACGCCGGGCGCGTCGCGCGCGACGGTGCGCATGAGTCCCCCAGGAAGGGGATAGCCGCTTCCCCGCTCGCCCTCAAAACCGTCAAAGGGCTCGCTCCGGAACGAGGTCAGGGCCTTCCCTCGCCTCTTGAGATCCTTCTCGACGGAAAGGAAGGTCACGTTGTACGAGACGATCCCGGTATCCTCGAATTCCCTCTTCTTGGCGAGGCAGGGCGTGATAGCCGCGATGCGCGCGGAGGCGTACTCCGGGTGCAGGCTTCGAATCGCCTTGGCGCTATGAAGTATGGGGCTATCGACCGGGGCGAGATTCTTCAGAAGCTCGGGGTGATACATCTCGAGAAACGAGACGATCGCGGGACACGGCTGGGCGATGACGGTTTTCGGGTTGGCGGACTCGATATACCGTTTATAGGATTCCGTCGTGAGCTCGGCCCCGAAGGAGGCGTCAAATACCGCCTTTACGCCAATGGAATGGAGGTACGCTACCAGGCTTCCGGGCTTTCCCCCGAAATTAGCGGCGGCGGCGGGCGCGATGATCGCGACGATTTCCGACTTCCCGTCGAGATCCTGGAAGAAACGGTCGCCGTCATCGAGTGGAAACCGGGCCTGATGCGTGCATGCGGCGATGCATCGGCCGCATCCAATGCACATCTCTTCGTTGATTTTTATCGTGTCGCCTGAGCCGTCAAGGCAAAACTTGACGGGGCAAACCTCGATACACGCATGACAGTTCTTGCATTTGGAATCATCGATACCGATAACCGGAGAATAGTGCCTTACCATGGGGTGTCCTTTCAATGCGTCTTATAATAGCTTGTCGGATAAATTGAAACAATACGTTTTCCGGGGAAATTGCCTGCATCCAGGGGCAAAGCTTACCGTTGCCTTCCTATGCGTTCTCAATCATGGCTTGCACGGCTTCCTTCGGCATGGACGTCTTTGCCGCGATTTCATCGATCGTGAGATGCTCTCCGTACAATCTTTTAATGACCTCGCTCATGGACTCGCCAACCTCGATGATGTAGCCATCGGGATCGTAAAGCCTGAAAACCCGTTGCTGCCATGGTTGGGTCTTGATCGGATGGATAATATCGGATTCTATCCGGGCGACTTTCCCGTACAGCGCGTCAATATCGCCCGTCTCGAAATAGATCTCGAATTCCTTCCGGTCGTTCCGCTTGATATCCTGACGCCCAAAGATCACGTTCGTCGCGTATTTATTGTCCCAAATCGCGAGACCGCTTGTAAACCCGATGTTGATGTTGTTGATATCCATGGCGACTTCCTGTCCCATGACGTTAGTATAGAAGTCTTTTGATTTCGTAACATCCTCGACGAACAGCACGAATGAAGTAAGCTTGAGACTGGACAATTGCGACCCCCTGATGAATTGACTCGTAGATAACGAAGTATACCCCACTATACGGAGTAAAAAATCTCAAGGACACAGAAATTCTCTATTAGTTGTCAGGATCAATCAATTTGACAACTCACCTGACCGATGCTATTATTCCCTGAAGGAGCATTTCCGATGAAGAAGATATTATTTACTGTCATTGCCCTCCTGACCCTGGCGGTCATATTGAATAGCTGCGCGAATAAACCGAAGGACTCGCGGCTCGCCGTCGACAAGGACGGCAAGACCGTCGTCGAGCGGTACGGGCATCTCCGCGTGATCGGGACGAATCTCTGCAATGAGGCGGGAGATCCCATCCAGCTGCGCGGGATGAGCTCGAATGGGCTTCAGTGGGCGGGAAAATACGCGAACAAGGGCGTCATCAAATGGCTTCGCGACGACTGGAACTCCCAAGTGTGGAGGGCCGCCCTCTACCTTACCCAGGGCGGATACATCGGCGGGCGACAGCTCAAGCAGAAGATGATCGATTCCATCGAGGCCTCGGTGGAAAACGGGATATACGTCATCATCGACTGGCACGTGATGAATGACCGGAATCCGAACGCGTACATAACCGAGGCGATCGAATTCTTCAGCGAGATGGCGCAACGGTACGGCGAGTACCCGAACGTCATCTACGAACTGTGCAATGAGCCAAACGGGGACGAAGTCACCTGGGACGGCGAGATAAAGCCGTACGCGGAAGAAGTCATCGCGGCGATCCGGAAAATCGATCCCGACAACGTCATCATCGTAGGGACCCCGACCTGGAGTCAGGACGTCGACAAGGCCGCGAACAATCCGATCACGGGTCAGGCGAATATCATGTATACCCTTCACTTCTACGCCGGAACCCACGGCAAACCCTTGATGGAAAAGGCGGAATACGCGATTTCAAAGGGCTTGCCGATATTCGTCACAGAATGGGGAACGACCCTCGCTACCGGCGATCAGTTCCGGCCCGAGATGACGATCCCGTGGATCGAGTTCATGGACCGCAACAAAATATCCTGGGCGAACTGGTCGGTCACGAACGACGGCAAGGACTCCAGCATCCTGACCTACAACGCCGATCGCGATGGCAAGGGCGAATGGAAGGAAGACCAGATATCTCCCTCGGGTCGACTGGTGCGCGGCCTGCTCCGCAACGAGAATATCAAGAAGCTCGTGAAGGGCCGGTAAGCCCCTCCGTAGAGATCCCCCGGCGAAGTCGCGAGATGAAAACGAGACCCCGGGCCCCCAGAGCGGGGTCCCGGGCCAATCACCTGAAAATCACCCGTTTTTTATCCTCGCAATGCATTCCTTCGCCGGGGAGAAGTGTCTATAATCGCAGTAATCTCGGAATTACCCGTAAGGAATTGAATCATCATGAGAAAAGCATGTTGCATCATCGCGGTACTCCTGGTTTCCGCCACGCTTTGGGCCCAAAATTACAAGGCGAAATACGACGAGAACTACAAATACGGCTATATCGACGACGCCGGAAAGTGGGTTATAACTCCTCAATTTGACTATGCCTCGGATTTCACTAAGGGCATTGGCGAGGTAACCATCGACGATAAGGATGGACTGATCGACGCCAAGGGCAAGTTCATTGTCCCCTGCGAATGGGATAGCGTCAACACATACTACGTGGATAAGGGATTCATCGTCGTCGAGAAGGACAAGCGCTTCGGACTGATGGACAGCAAGGGAAAGACGCTGCTCAAGTGCGAATGGGACGATATAAATTGCACGACCACGGAACGGGATTCGATCGTCGTGGACAGGGGGAACCTGTCGGGCGCGTTCAATCTCAAGTGCGAACCGGTACTCCCCTGCAAATTCGATAAGGGATTCATCAAGAATCAATGGGGATACTACGACGTCAGCATAAACGGCAAACACGGCCTCTATGACGGCAAGGGCAAGGAACTCGTTCCCTGCAAGTATGACGATACCTCGTTTTATCCCGACGAGCGGGGTTTCGTGGGCGTTACCCTGAACGGCAAGAATGGTCTCTGCGATACAAAAGGCGCGGAAGTCATACCCTGCGAATATTCATCCATCTTCTTTTACGGCGACAAGATATATTTCGTGGAGAAGGAAACGGGAGGCAAAAAACTTTCCGGCGCCTATACGAAATCGGGCAAACTCCTGTTTCCATGCGACTACGAAACCCTGTTTCTATTCGATACGTATTACAACGGTACGCTGAACGGCAAGGAGGTGTATTACGACCTTACCGGAAAGGAAATCGGCGATCCGTTCGCGTTGACGGGCGACGCCCCGGAGGAAGAGGGGGTCGAGCTCTCGGGTTCATGGTCGTTCAACGTCGACAACTCGGCGAAGGTTACGAGCCTTACCGGCGACAAGATCGAGAACAAGTCCCCGACGAGCAAGACGGGTAACCTGCAGCTCCGGATTTTCCTGACGGATACAAAGTACTCGGGGGGGGATATCTCGGGATACATCGCGTTTGAGGCGTATTTCGATCCCTTGCAGAACGGGTATTACTACTACGACATCGACAAACGATACGAGTTCGCAGCCATCCCGGACGGAACCTATTACGCTACCCTGTGCCTCCTCGAGGACGACGGGGGGTATTCAATCGTGGATTATCTCGGTTTTGACAACCTGATCTCCATCGACAATTCCGCGGAACGCCTGAAAAAATTCGCTGACGCGCTGAATCAAACGGCTAACGCCCTGAACGCCCTCAATAATCCTGGCCACACGACGACGCCAAGCCCGTCCCCGGGAGTCACATCACCCTCGCCGGGCTCGACCCTGCACAAGGAACGCGAGAAGTGCTCGTTCTGCCACGGTACCGGTAAAAACCCCGGGAAGACGTACCCGCCTTCGTTCGGGCTTGAACGGACCTATGACAACCCGCCCTGCGATATCTGCGGCGACAGGGACAATCACTATCACAAGAAATGCTCCAGTTGCAACGGAAAGGGGTATGTCGAAAGACTCAAGCGATAGGGCCGGCGCATGCCGACCGTTTGACTTGGGATTTGCCATCTCGTATACTTTGGGAATGAAGCTTTCATCAATAATCAATAGCCGCCTCGATGTGGTCTATTCCGACAAGGACAGGGAATTCGTCATGATAGCGCGGATTCTCTTCTTTGTCGCGACCATTCTTTCCTTCGTGTCGCTCACCGTAGCCCTGATCATCCGTATGAACGGGTCGGGGCGGATACTGCTTTGGGCGCTCTTCGGGTGCATGATCGCGATTGCCTCCCTCGTTCTCCTGGGAAAAGCCAGGGCGGCGAGCGTGTTGATCTCGTTGATACTGTCGATCCTGCTTTCGTCGCTGACCTTCCTGATCCCGGAACACAGGGGCTTCATGGAGTTCTACCTGATCGGTACGTTAAACCTGTTCGCGATGGGCGTCACGATCATGATCGCGTATTGGCCCTGGCAGGTCTTCTTCATCGCGGGCACCGCGACGATCGCCGTTATCATGAACCTTTTCACGAGACTGCTTCCCGCGATCCGCGCGTCCGGCGAGGCGCTCCAATACGACGACGCGATAATCGTCATTCTCCTCGTAGTCCTCGTCGCGGCGAGCCTGAACGGCGTCATGAAACGAACCAGGCGCTTTCTCTCTCTTTCGAACGAGGCCGCCGCGCAAAGCGAACGACAAAACCGGATTCTTCGGGGCGCCATGGAAGCGTCATCCGCGGCCTTCGCCCAGGGCGCCAGGCTCGCCGAGTCGGCCTCGCGCACGAATGCCCTGACGAGCGAGTCCAGGTTTATCGTAAACCGCGCGGAGTCTTCCATGAAGGAACTCAGCGGGGACAGCCGCCTCCTTGACGAGGAGATAGCCCAAATAGGCATGAGCTCGGCGAAGGCGCGCGAGAGCGCCGAGGGACAGAGCAGCGTCATCAACGAGACCTCTGCGGCCATCGAGGAGATGACCGCCTCCATCATGAGCATCAACTCTGTAACGCGCGAGCGGAAAGGCGCCGTGAAGGAGCTCTCGAGCAGCACGGAGGCCGGCAGTCAGATCGTGGCGGAATCCTCGCGCGCGATGGGAGAGGTCGAGGCCTCGACGGGCGCGATCCTGGACGTCATCAAGGTAATCAGCGCGGTCGCGGCCCAGACGAACCTGCTCGCCATGAACGCCGCCATCGAGGCCGCGCACGCCGGCGACGCCGGCAGGGGATTCGCGGTCGTCGCGGACGAAATCCGGAAGCTGTCGGAACAGACGAGCAAGAGCGTCAAGGCCGTCACCGATACGGTCAAGGGCACGATCAACGACATCCGCAAGGCGGCCGACGGGAACGAGAAGGCCGTCGCCTCCTTCGCCACGATAGCGAAGGAAGCTGAACTCGTTTCAGGCGCCATGGACGAGATAATCAACGGCCTGGACGAGTTGTCCAAGGGAACCGACGAGATTAACAGGGGCGTCGCCGATTCGGTGACGAGCACGAACACCCTCCGGGAGGCCGTCGCCGAACTCGACGCCCAGATCGCGAGCGCGAAGGGAAGCCTTGACGCCCTGAAGGGCGCGGCCGAAAAGGTGGACGGCGACCTTTCGAACGTGGCCTCGACCATCGATTCGATCGCGGCAGAGGCGCAAAAGGTCGACGAGATAGGACAGGCGAACGCGAAAGGGCTTGGCACCCTCAAGGGCGCGCTAGACGAGGCGGGGATCTGACGGCCCTTACCGTCCACATCCCGCATCCTAAACGAGACGTTTGACGCTCTGATTCCGGAACAAACCGCGAACATCTTTCCCAATATGGAATGATGTTCGTCCTCATTTCTTGTATGCCTTTGTATTGGAAGAGAAACCGGGCCAAAAGATAGAGTACAGAGACGGCAGGGTAAGAATGATTAGCAGCCTTTACATATCGACATTTTGTAATTCAATCTCGATACGATAAAAATCACTGGAGATCGGAGAAATTACCATTATTTGAGGCATTACTACTAAATTTGTCCCAAAACCACGAATTCTGGTATATATACATACAAAAGAAACTATGTATGGAGGGCGGATCGCTGTTACTCGTTTGTCGATCATAGACAGAAAAAAATTCATATTGTAAACTTCATATTGTCTCCCGGGGATGTTGTTTATTTTATTGACCAAATCGTATTGAATGAATTACGTTCGTGGTGATGTAAACGGTTTTTTATAAGCGTTTTAAGGAGAATGAGATGAGCGACTATTTGTTTGCCAGACCATCTGTTGTGGAAGGTATTGGACGAACAATCGATCTATTTGGCATTATGAATGAATATAACTATTCTCGAAACGGTGCCGAGGCGGATCGAACCGCACTTGCGAATGACATTGCTGTGTTACATTCTGACTTGCTTGAGTCGTATCAAGAGGTTCTCGGTGAGTTCACGCGATAAGAAAGATAGAAGGAACCACTCTCTGACCTCCAATGAAACACTTCCGCCTGGTGGTCAGGTTTTTCAAGCATCCTATCAACGTCTTAGTATTTTACCGCCGCCCCATGAGCTTGAGCGATATGAAGTGCTTTACCCTGGAACAACTCAAATCATTCTTGAAACGTATCAAAAACAGGTCGAACACCGTATAAAAATCGAAGAAAATGTAATAGAAGGTGATACACGAAGGGCTAATAGCGGTCAAAAAATGGCTTTTATTCTTTCTATTTTCACAATTGTTGGCGGATTTGTCCTGGTAGCACTCGGCAAGGATGTCTTGGGAATTGCTGCGATAGTAAGCACTTTAGCTACACTCCTCGGTGTTTTTATGTATGGTACCCATACAAGGCACAAAGAGCGGGAGAACAAGGCAAAACGGTAATATCTCGCTTCTCAACATTCAATCGTCCTCACGGGCGGTCGTCGGATATCACGGCCTTCGCACGACCCGGAAACCCCGGCTATCGGTCGCCATGTATGGGTTGCCGCTGATCCTGTAGTCAACCCGGCACTCCTCCTTCGTTGAGTCCCAACTTCCGCCGCGAATGCCACGCGCGGTTGAAAGTCCCCCGAAGTCGTCAAAGGATGTCCCGTACCAGTCCTGGCTCCATTCGGAAACGTTTCCGCTCATGTCGAACAGCCCAAGCTCATTCGCGCCCTTCCTTCCGACGGGATGAGTGCGGGAGTCGGAATTTCTCTGGTACCAGGCGACATCATCCGGTTTCTTACCCCCCGAAAACTCGCTTTGCTTGACTTTTGCTCCGCCCTTTGCGGCAAAACCCCACTCGGCGTCGGAAGGAAGTCGGTAGCCGTTCGCGCTTGAGTCAAAGGTTACCGCGTTCCATACCTCATTCGCAGTCGTCGGGACGGCGCCCCATACAGTCGGGTCCGTCGCTCCTCCGATCGCGTAACACGGGGTCAGACCCTCACGCATGGACAGCTTGTTACAGAAACAGATGGCGTCGTACCAGCTGACCCTGTATACCGGATACTCGTTGCCAAGGCCGAACGAGTAGGTAAACCCCGTCGGCAAGGCCCCCATAACCTCAACATACTGTTCCTGTGTAATCTCGTATTTACCGATCAAAAAGGAGTCGACCGAGTTGTTGACCATGTTGATCATGTAATTCCCGCCGGGAATCGATACCATCTCCACGAGGGAGGGCTTCGGAGCCTGAGTATCCTTCTGAACGAGGTCGGCCGGCGGGGCCACTGAATCCTTCGTCAGGGCGAAGCTGACCGCCGCCGTCTCCCGCTCGCGGACAGTCACGTCGGCCGACAGGACCTCGGTCCCGGCGGCGCCGGAGAGGACGCGTACCCGATGCGTCCCGCTCACGACCTGGTCGATCCTGCCGGGGCTCCCCTCCACCATGACACCGTCGACGCTCACCGCGAAATTGCCCGCGGTACCGGTGTTGGTAAAGGCGATCGAGCCGAAGCCGATGCGCCGGCCGGTGATCGCGCCGAGCACGGAGGCGCAAAGCTCGTCCGAGACCGAGAACACGTCAAGGACCGATTGGCCGGAGGCAGTCTTGCGGACGGTAGTGGTCCGCTTGGCCGCGTCGAAGACGGAAAGGCGGTAATCCTCGCCCCCATCGGAGGCGAGCTGTATGACGCCGTACATGATCACGTCCACGGAGTTGTCGGCGCACCATTTGAGAAGCGTGGAGTCGCTGAAATTTCGCGCGACGTTCTCCGGTTCGGATACCGTGTACAAGCCGATGGTTTTCAGCGCGAAGGAGAGGTTTTTCCCGGCGGTCTCCGCCGGGATGTCGAAGACGTCGTCCCCCGTCAGGTTGAGGAACCCGAACACCGCGATGCGCGATTTCGTCCCGGTTCCCTGAGCGAAGAACAACGCGGACGCGAAGAGACAGGCGGCGACGCAGAACGCGGCTCGAATGACTTTTTTACCCATTGGATGGTACCCCTTTCCTGGGGAAAGTATAGGGTTGCTTGCTCCAGGCCGTCAACGCTGAAATTTTCCCGGTACCCGATCCCGCCCCCGGCGAGGCCCTCTTGCGCGCCAGGCTCGCGCCTTGACGCCCGCTCCCCGGAATATCCCCCTGCCTCGATCCCGATTCCGCGATTCCGCGTTTCACTTACCTGTCGGCGGCCGCATCCTTTACGAGGCGCTTAATGCCCTTGTTCCGGAGAAGGCCACGGATGAATTTCCCCGAGGGAGACAGTTGTTCGTCCTTCCATCCGGCGGCGCCCTCGCGATCCGTCTTGTAGACCAGGATGCTCGATTCCTTGCCGTCGTTCGACACCGACCAGTTTGCCCAGGATATCTTGTTGCGATCCATGAACTCGATCCAGGGAACCGTCGTCTCGGGCTTGAATTGGTCGCCGGTGTACAGCGTCGTTCCCCATTCGGTGACGAAGATCGGGAGTCCCTTCGAGACCGCGTACTCGGCCTTCTCCATGATCGGCTTGCCGTGAGAACCGGTATAAAAATGGAGGGTATACATGATGTTCGGAAATCCCGTGATCGGGTCGTCGGCCGCCTTGTCCAGATCCTGGCTCCAGGTCGGCGTCCCTACGATGATGACGTTGTCGGGATCGATCTGCCGTATCGCGGCGATGACCTCCTGCGCGTACGGCTTGATGACGCCTGACCAGGTGACGTCGTCGCCATTCGGTTCGCTGCATATCTCGTAAATGACGTTCGGATACGATCCGTATTTCCCCGCCATCTCCCTGAAAAAGGCGATAGCCTCATCCTTGTACTCGTTCGGGTTACGCTCGCGCATCAGGTGCCAGTCGATGATGACGTAGACACCGCTCGCGATTGCCGCGTCCACCGACCTGACCAGTACCTGTTTCAGCTGGGGACCCTCGATGTAGCCCCCCTCGGTCAGGTAGAGCACCGACCGCCACAATTGCGAGTTCCAGTCGTCGCGGAGCCACGTGATGACCGCCTCGTTCGCGTATTTCCCGTCCCACTGAAGCCCGTTTGAGCACATTCCACGCAGTTGCACGCTCTCGCCGGCCTCGGTGCACAGATGCGTCCCTATCACGCGAAGCTGTCCGTATCTCTCGACGACGGTCTTTCCCTTCGAGTCCACGGCGAGTCTCGAGTCGGTCCCCCGTCCCGGGCAACCCACCAGAAAGATCACGCCGACGCACGTGCCCAACAAAATTGAGAGCACCGTTACTTGCCTGGCGGCGCGGGCCATGATCGGTCGCATACGCTTGATTTTCTTCATCAGTATCCCCCTTCGAGAAGATATATACTTTGTAATACAGAGTATTCTAGCATTGATTCCGGATGGCGTCAAATTTGTTTCTTGTTTCACCTTTTATCTCCAATCCCATCAAAATATTGGATTAATCAGTAAACCTCCTTGACGATCCTTTTCAATCATTGTACTATGCCTGTAGTAGTAGTGTGAGTAACACAGGCTACAGAATCAACGTAAACAGGAGGAACGCCGATGCACAAGACAATCTCTTCCCTTTGGAGAGCGGCATCCTTGAACGGAATCCTGACCGCCACCCTGCTTCTCGTCCTGATTCCTTCCCTTTCCGCCGAGGACAAGCAGGACATCCGTGTCGCCAAAATAAGGATATATCTTGCCGAGGCGGAATTTGCGTGGACGCAGGACGGGATCGAACGGCTGGACGGGACCGATGTGCCCGTCGCGCTCAAGGAAGAAACGGTTATCTCATTCCTTAGCCTTCACCCCGGGCTCGTCGCCCCGGAGAGCGAGATAACGGAACGATGCCTCGAGTCGGAACGGCGGCTGAGGGAGAGCGGGTATTTTTACGACGCCGCGATCCTGGTAGTCCCGCCGAAGGCTAAGGCGAACGAGAGAACGGTCGTCATCACCCTCTCCCCCGGGTTCTTTACCCGTTTCGGAGGGGGGAACGCCTGGGGGATGTTCGGGAAGGTCGCAATCTCCGGTGAAAGGCAATCGTTGTACGCATATGCGGGATATAACCGCAACGGGATCAGCTATCTGCACTCCCGGGTCGGCGGAAGCCAGCTGGGCCTCGGCGGGAAGCTTTTCTGGTATGGCCCCGGCGAGTATCCGGGAAGTCTCGACGGGTACGACGCGGAAAACCGCTTCCTGGGGGCGCTTACCGCGCTCTGGTCATTGACACCGGACGCCTGTATCGGCGTCGAGCCGACCGTCGAGGGATTCGGCCTCTCCTCGGGCGGAGTCTTTTCCCTCCAGCCCTTTATCACCCTCAGGAAGTACGTATCCCGTGGCCACGACAGCGAGTCTGGCCTCGAGCTGAGGGGTTTCTGGTACCCGTCGACGGAATCCGTAAAGGGCGAGATCGGCGGCTATCTCCGCGCGGGGTTCACCGCGAGGACGACGGTCGCGTTCAAGGGAAGCGCGGGATACTCGCCGACCGATCTGCCGGGAGAGGCCTTATTCGACCTTCGCTTTACGGAGGACCGCAACGTGCGTTCCGGGTATTCGCGGGGCGAACTGGCCGCCTCCGACTTCGTCCTCGGATCGGCGGAGGCGCGGTGGGATTTTCTGGAGACGCGTATCCCTCCCATCGTCAACCTGACCGCCCAGGCCTTCGTCTTCGCGGACGCGGCGAGGGTAGGTGTCGACGGATTTTCGTCGGGGAGCGCTTTCCGCGACGCCTATGGCCTGGGCTTGAGGGTTTTATTCGATAATCCCGTGTTCGCGTATTTTACGCTTTCGTACGGGATCAACCATGAGGGAAGCGGCCGGTTCATCTTCTGCGGAACCGCCGGATATTGATCAAAGGAGTTATAGCCATGAGTAAAAGAGTATGTATGAGCGCGCTGTTGATCGCCTTGGCCTGCGTCTGCGCGATCGCGGACGATCGGGCCGATATCGCCGAGGGGATCAGGTATCACGATCTCGCCGAGGCGTCGCCTGAGGGAAACGTCGAGAAGGGATTGGCCCTTCTGCGGCCGCTTGCGGGCAAGTATCCCCTCGCGAAGGGTTACTACGGGAGTCTGTTGACCCTCGACGCCGGCAGGCTCGAGGAGGAGAACGAGGTTATCAAGGCGATGGAGCTGTTGGACGAGGGCACGACGCTCCTTGACGAGGCGGTCGCGGAAGGTCCCGAGATCGTCGATATCCGTTTCCTCAGGATGATTAACAGCTACGAACTCTCGAACCAGTCGCCCCTGAACCGGTACCCGACGATGAAGGCCGACATCGATTGGCTCGACTCCCAACGGTCGCGGCTCAACGCGAACGAGATCGCCCTCCTGGACCTGTACAGGGGCCTGTACCTTATCAAGGCAAGAAGGCTCAATGACGCGATCGCCGCGTTCGAGTCGTGCATTTCGGCCTCGCCCGATTCGGCCGAGGCCCAGAGCGCGAGGAAACAGCTTGCGCGATACGCCGAATAACGGCGGCGCGCGAGGCGGGGACCGGAAGGCGAACCCGCCAACCATTCCACTCACGGGAGAACTTCAATGATACTGACGGCATTTTACGGTACCTGCATGGCCCTGATACTCTACCTGTTCGTGCTTTCTGGAAACCTCGCGTCCCCGGCCGCCTGGCTGTACGCGTCGTTTCTTCTCGCGCTCTACGCCGGAATGCTCAAAACGGGAAGGGCGTCCCCCTATCGCAGGATTCTGGTCATCGCGTTCGCGGCGCTTTTTTCCGTCTCGTATATAGGCAACCTGCGCGACGCGTACGGAAGCGCGATTCTGGGCGAGGCCGCCATGCTCGACGGCGCCATACCCTTCAATCAATTCCTCATTCCCGCGATGCCCGTCCTTCTCGCGCTGACGCGCACCGTGCAGTTCCCGTCGCCGATAACGGGAGGGCCGCTTTCCGTACTCGGCCTGATCCTGGTCTGGTCGATGGCGGTTATAACGATCGGCAAGGGCTGGTGCGGTTGGGTGTGTCCCTTCGGCGGATTCGAGGAAGGCTTCTCCCGCCTCCCGGGAAGGGCGAGGATTCAGGCGTCGGGACACGGCAAGAGACTGCGCTTCGTTCAACTGGCCCTTCTCGCGCTCTCCCTGATCGTCTCGGCGATAACCCTTTCGCCCGCGTACGCGTACTGGATGAATCCCTTCAACGTCGTCACCGGGCATTTCTCCTCGGGCAATATCGCGGGAAGGATAGCGGTCGCCGCCTGCTCCCTCCTTTTCGCGGGCCTTGTGGTCGCGCTCCCCTTCCTCACGAAGAAGCGCTTCCAGTGCGCGGCGTACTGTCCCCTCGGGGCCCTTCAGTCCCTTCTGTGCCGGCTTTCTTCCTTCAAGGTGACGATCGACGCGGACGCGTGCGATCACTGCATGAAGTGCGTCGAGGCCTGTCCCTTCGTCGCTATCGACGGGTCCGCGATTTCCTCCCGGGCCTCATGCCCTTCGAATGCCTGCGCCCTCTGCGGAGAGTGCGTCGAGGCGTGCCCGAAGAAGGCGATCAGCTTCCGGTATTCCTTCGAGAAGGGCGAAGGTCCCCTTACGGGGCCGAACGCCGCGCAGGGCGGAATACCCCGGGGGCTTCTCGATCCCCGGCTGGTGTTCACCTTCACCGCCTTTACCTTTTGCGCGTATCTGTCCGCTACCTTCGCCCTTGACGCGATCGAGCGCATCCTGGCTTTCTTCGGAGGTTTGCTATGAATATCGGCTTAACGCGATACCGCGTTCTCGCGATCGCCGTCGCGATATCGTCTCTCGTCGGCGTCCCGTTCTTTCTCATGTACAGCGACATAATCGGAAGGTCGATTCAGTCCGTCGCGCGACTGGGGGTCGGACCCGCGTTCAGCGGGGGAAAGATCGTCGCCGTCTTCCACGACCCCGTCGGGGACGATCACGGCTACGGGGGACTTCGATATCCCGCGACCCTTACGGAAGATGGCTCCCTCGACCTTGTCCGCTACACAGTGCATCAACCGGTGCGGGGTTCTTTCGCGCCCGGCATGCGGGATTACTGGCAACTCGATTTCTCGTTCAGGACGACGGGACGCGACCGGAATATCAGGGTCTACTTCGCCCAGCGTGGGGCGAAAGACGGATCCACGCAAACCAGGGTCGAGTTCGCCGAGGGGATCGAATTCGCGCAGGGCGCCCCCTGGCAATTCGCGCTCTGCGTGCGCGGCGACTCGGGAACCATCGAGTCGTTTGACGGGTCGTTCAAGGCGGAACTCGGCGTCATACAGTCGAGGGCGCGGACGGATCTCTCCGTCAGGATTCCCCTTTCCGACCCGGCCCTTCGTTTCCTGTACGACCTTCCCGCGCTGAACCAGTATATCCTGGTCGGCGCGCTCGATCCCGCCCAACGGGACGGATTCGCGGACGTGGATACATCCGATTTCATACCAAAGATCTACGACGTCCTCGTTCCCGAGGGAGCTACCCAGGAAGAGACGCTCTCCGCCTGGAGCGAGGAGGAGTTTCGCGTCCCGGTTCTCGAGCCTATAACGGTTCGCCTTGAGGCCCCGGTCGACGGTAAAAAGAAGGGCAAAGGCAACGATCCCGAAAGCCTGGCGCGCCTTGAAGAGCTGAATAAAGCCGCGGACGCGGAGACGGAACGCGAGAATGCCGCCGCATTGGCCCTGTACGATTCAAAACCATCCGCTGAACGGGAACGCGCGATCGCGGCGTTCAACGCGGGCAAGATAGCGGAGGCGGAGGCGCTCTTCGACGCGATCCTGGCGAAAGACGGGGAATCCGTCGAGGCCATGGCGTACAAGGGATCGCTCGTTGCCTTGCGCGGAAGCGAGGCGCAGCCGCTCGAGGCCGTCGTCCTCATCAAGGAAGCCTATGGCTGGCTCGATCGCGCCGTATCGAAGGCCGCGTCCGACGAGGAGCTCGTGACTGCCTGCCTTAACCGGGCGAACGTATCGATGGCGATCCCCGAAACGGTTTTCGGCAAGGCCGAAGAAGGGGGCGATGATTTCCTGAAGGCCTCGGAAGGCATCAGGCGCCTGATCGGCGACGGATCGCGGCCGTCAGATTACTCCACCGAAGACATAGTCCATTCAATGTTCGGGGCAGCCAGATGCTATGAAATCGCCGGAGACGCGAACAAAGCCGAGACCTGGTACCTGGAGACGAAGCGGCTCCTTGACGGGATCGACCCGTCCCTGTGCTCGAAGGAACGGCTCGGGGTATTCCGTCACTTCGAGATTGGGCCCGACGAGACGGTTGTAGCCGGGGGCGAAAAGTCGCCGGACGGAAAGGCGGGATCGCGGGACTCCGACGGAAAGTCGGCGGCGGACGGGAAGAAGCGTGACGAAAGCGAACTCAAGGCGACCCTCGAGGCTCTTAAGGCTTCGCCCGATGATCTCGCCCTCGTCGAGACCGCCCTGCGCCTCCAGGTCATGAATCTCGACAGGATCAAGGACGCGCTGAAGCTGGGAGAGCGCAACGAGTCGCTCATCGCGGATTCCATGATCGCCCAACTCTATATCGCCGTCGCCGAGTGCAAGATGGCGACCAAGGTCAAGAAAACCGTCGACAAGGTCGACTGGATCAACAAGGGCATGAGGCGCTTCGACAAGACGCAACGCCGTTGGCCAAACGACGAGACGGTCTACACGTATCAGGCGCTTACCTATTCCTATTTCCCATCGGAGATGGGGATGTACGAGCAGGTTCTGGACCTGATCGACGCGATGCGCGGGAACTACCTCGAAGGACAGTGGCCGTTGACGGAGAAGCAGGCGGACTTTATCCGGCTCATCTTCTCGAATCTGGAGGGGCAGTATCCGAATGATCCCGAAAACGGGGCGATCCGCGCGAAGGCGAAGCAGACGAACGATGAACTTGAAACGATGGGGCAAAGACCATTGACGGCGGAGGCAGCGCATGAATGACGACATGACACCCGTTCTGGAATTCAGGAACGTATCAAGGGTTTATAAAACCGGCGACTGCGAGGTGTATGGACTCGAATCCGTAACGACGAGTATATACCCCGGGGAGCTCACGGCCCTCGTGGGCCCCTCCGGCAGCGGAAAGTCCACCATGCAGCATCTGGGCGCCGGATTCGACAAGGCGACGAGCGGTACGGTGCTGCTGATGGGCAACGACATCGGCTCGTACGGCGAACGCGCCCTTTCCAGGCTGAGGAACGAGCATATCGGTTTTATCTTTCAGTCGTTCAACCTCATACCGGTCATGACCGTTCTCGAGAACGTCATGTACCCGGCGGGCGTATACGGGGCACCGTATCGATTCCCGGGCACCCCGAGGGAGAGGGCGCTGTCGCTCCTGGAGAAGGTGGGGATCGCGGATCACGCGAATAAGCGACCCCATCAGCTTTCGGGCGGCCAGAGACAACGGGTCGCCATCGCGCGCGCGCTCATGAACGCGCCAGACCTCGTGTTCGCTGACGAGCCGACGGCGAACCTTGACCATACCGTCGGCGCCGAGATCCTCGAATTGCTCGTCTCCCTGAACAGGGAGATGAACGCGACGATCATCTTTTCCACGCATGATCCCGCCGTCATGGCCCGCGCGCGCCGCGTGATCTCGCTCAGGGACGGCCGACTGATAGAGGACGGAAGATGATCGGGTTTATCGCATACGCATTCAGGAACGTCTGGCGGTCACGGGTCAGGACAGTCGCCCTGCTGACGATCATCTGCGCCGGGGTCGCGGTCCTCGCCCTCATCGCGGCCGGGTATGAGGACCTGTTCTATACGGTCGGGCTGGAAAGCGTCGAGGCTGACGGCGACATCCTCCTCGTCGACGAGTCGAAGGACGGAAGCGGCGCGATGACCCGGGATGACTATCTGTCCGTGAGGGAGAGGCTCCTTGAAAGCGGCTTGGTCAGGGAGGTTCTCTCCACGTCGTCGATCGAGGGAATCGTGGGGGGCATCGAGCGCTCCGCCCCCTGCAGCGGCATCGCGGTCGAGGGTCGAGCTTCGGTGGCGAACACAGACGCCCCGATGGCGGAGGGCATCGTCCCCGCGACGATGGGGGAATCGCTCGCGAAGACCCTCGGCGTAAAGAAGGGGGACATCCTGGGCGGTCTCGTCAACGACTGCGGGATGACCCTTCGCCTCGAAAAAACCGTCAGGACCGAGGCCCTTCTCAAGGACCGTTTTTACATCGAGCTTCCCGTCGAGGCCTTCCTGGAACTGGACGAGAAGCCGGATATTGCCTCGATCAAGATATGGCTGACCGAGGGCCTTTCCCCGCCCACGCTGAACTCGGAGAGCCGCTCGCGGGGATACGCCGAAGCCGAGGCCCTCCTTTCGTCGATCCCGGAGCTCTCGGGCTACGCGGTGTATTCGATGCCGAGGAGGAACACGAGGGTCGACCAGATCGTGCGGATATACCGCACAAACTACCGCGTCGTCCTTGCGGTGGTCGTCCTGACCCTCTTCCTCGCCTTCCTCAACGTGTTGGCCCTGTCCGTGTATGAGCGGCAACAGGAATTGGGAACCCTCAGGGCGCTCGGGACTCCCCTGCCCCGCATCCGGCTTTTGATTCTGTGCGAGACCCTCATGATAGCCGCGATTTCCTGGGCGATCGGCGTGGCATTCTCGATCATCGCGAGCGCGATAATAAACGCGAACGGGGGCCTTGTGTTCGCGGCTCCGCCCGGCGAGACGGCCGACATTACGGTCGGGTCAAGGCTATACCCGTCGAGCGTCCTCGGGATAGGCGCGTTCGTCGTCCTGGGGGCCCTTGCCGCCTGCGTCGTCAGCGCGGCGGCGCTCGGTAAATCGAGCGTCGTTGAACAGCTTGAAGTGCGAGATTAGGAGGATACACATGATGACTGCCACAAAGGTAACGCTGGCTATGGCCGCTGCCCTCACGATGTTTTTTGCGGGAACCCGCGATCTCCACGCCCAGAGCGGGCCTGACGGGGCCTCCATTCTCGGGAAGGCGGACGCTTACCGCGAATACGCCGCGTCCGGCTTCTCGTTCGATTTCGGCGTCAACGAGTCCGACGGATCCTCGTCCCTCATGCGCGTCAGTCTCGCGGAGGGCAACAGGGACACGAGCCTCGTGAGGTACGTCGAGCCCAAGAAATACCGAAGGCGCGTCGTACTAACCGTCAAGAACGCCTTTTTCGTGTATGACCAGGGGATGCGCTCCCCGATCAGGATCACCCCGCGGGAGATGCTCTTCGGGCAAGCCTCCGCGGGCGACATTACGCGCATTGCCTTTTCCGGGATGTATTCCATCGAGGGAATGGAGACGAAGGACGGGAGGCACACCCTCCACCTCAAGGCGATAGCGGACAAGGGCGCGACCTATGACCTGATACGCCTGACCGTAACGGCATCGGATTGCAAACCGGTTCGGGCCGACTGCATGGGTTCCGGCGGATCTCTCATCAAGACGATAGAGTACGACGGATTCGGCGTCGTTAACGGAAAGGAACTCCTTACGTCGTTCACGATAACGGATTCGGCGAGCGGGGATTCGTGCAAGGTCGCCCTCGGAAACTTCAGCGCCGAGACGTACCCCGCGTCGAGCTTCACGGTGGAAGCGATCAAGCATGTTCGCTGAAAGGATAAGGGCCGCGCTCGTCTGCGCCGCGATCGCCTTCATCGCGCAGGGGGCATCGCCCGAGTCGGGCGCTTCGCGGGATATTACCCAGGAACTCGGCCTGATCGTCTCGCAGGACGCGGACCTCCACGGAATACGGACGGACAACCCTCTTAACGGGGACAACTGGCAGGGAAAGCCGGATTGGGAGGCGACGATGGCGGCGGAGCTCGATTGGTACGCCGGCTACGCGAACAGGATACAGCTGAGCGTCAACGGCGACATGGAATGGCGGGAATGGTCCGGGGAATACCGGGGCGATGGTCGCGAATCGCGCGGGGGGACGGACCTCTTCCTTGACGAGGCGCTCATCTGCGTCGATCTGCATGAGTGGGGCCTTCGCCTGACATCGGGGAAAACGACCATTCGCCAGGGGCCAACCGTTTTATTCCCGGTCGTCGATTTTCTCGTCAAGGACACGAAGCTGAACGACGGGCAAAACCACGGCGCGTGGACGACAGGGCTTTCGCTCGCCGCGGGGCATGCGGTCATCGAGGCCTGGATTTCACCGGCGAACTCATGGTTCCGGGACGATTACGATCCGCCCGGCGCGGACGGCGACGAAGACCCGATGGTCCTCGCCCATGCCGCGTTCGAGAGCGGGGTCCATCGCCTCGGGGCGCTTTACTACCATAACGGCGCGAATTCCGTCGGGTGCTATTATTCGGGCCAGATCAGCGACGGGTTGATCCCGTACGCGGAGGCCGCGGTCTCCGACGGCCCGCTCGTGCGCCCGTTCGCGAATGAGTGGCTCCGTTCCGCGCCCGATGGGTGGAGCCTTGACGCGACGTTCGGGGCCTCATGGGCGCCATCCTTCGCCGGCGTGACGGCGTACGTCGAGTATCGCTACAGGTCGTCGGGATACGGCGACGGGGAATGGGACGAGATCAGGGACGGCCTCGAGGGCCTTATGTCCCCGCCGCCCGATTACCCGCTCTATTACCGATCATGCGGATCCATCGCCTCGTCGTTGCCGTATTTCGATACCCCGACGCATTCCTTCGGCCTTCGCCTCCAGAACTCGAGGCCCATTGCCGATGCGCTCGACTGTTACGTCAACGCGTTCTTCCTTGCGCCGGACGGCCTGTATCTGTCGGGCGAGCTGTCGCTTTCCGCCATCGACAGGCTGAGGGTCTCGATCGGCGCGACCGCCCTCATGTCGCTGGAAGATCGCGGGGAAGTCGCCTGGTGGAACGACGCGTGGAGCGTCCGGCTCGCGGCAAGCTGGACGGTGAGGGCGTATGAGTAAACGCGCTATTGTCAGTCATATAGGAGAGATCATGATCCAGGAACTTCGGATAGCATTCCACAGCCTCGTCGCGCACAGGAGAAAAACCTGGGCCATAGTCGCGAGCGTCACGCTCGGCATATGCGCCCTGATCCTGGTCGGCGGTTATTACGAGTATAACTTTTGGGGATTGAAGCAGTCCCTGATACGCAGTCAGTACGCCCACCTGCAGATATATCCCTCGGGATACCTGGAAGACCGCGACGTATTCCCCTTCGCCCATTCAATCGACGGATCGGACGCGCTGGTCCGGGAGCTGGAAAGCGACCCCTCGGTCATCGCGGCGGCCCCGCGCTCGCGCGCGATGGGCATGGCGAACGGCGTGCCCGTCGAGATCTGGGGAATCGACCCCGATCGCGAAGCGGATATATTCACCTTCACTACCTCGAGGCGCGGCATGGGACTGAGCGCGGAAGACGTCCTCTCGTGCCAGATGTCCCCGCTCATGGCCAAGTCGATCGGCGTCGAGCTCAACGGCCGCGTTACGCTGAGGGGCGTACGCGGGGATTCCACGATCAACGCGGCCGACTTGCGGCTTCAGTCCATGATCGGAAGCTACGCGGAGGATTTCGACCGGATGGTCATCCTCGTTCCCCAGACGGCCTTCGTCGATCTTTTCGGGACGGGAATGACGCACGAGATCGCCGTCCTGTATAAAAACGACTCCAACCTTCCCGCGCGCCGCGACGCCTTGCAAAAAAGCCTCCGCTCCGCCGGAAGGGACGTTACGGTGACGGTATGGTACGAGCAGGCGAGGTACTTCAGGCAGGTGGTCGAGTATTATCGGGGATTCTATCGCATCATCCTGGTCATCGTCGCGATCATCGTTTTCTTCGCGACCGGCACGACAATGTCCCTTTCGCTCCTGGAGCGAACGCGCGAGTTCGGGACGTGCCTGAGCATGGGGACGCGGAGATCGACGCTCGTCATGCGCATCCTCCTCGAGGCCCAGCTCGCGGGGGCCCTCGGCCTCGCTGCGGGAGCCCTTGTATCGCTCATCGTCGCCTCGGCCATCAACCTGGCCGGTGGCATCTACATGCCGACGGCGCCCGGAATGGCCTCGTCCATCAACGTCTATATCCGCTTCAGCGCCCAGGCGGCGGCCCTGAGCCTCGTCGCCGCCCTGGTCGTCCCGCTTGCGGCCGTCGCCATGCCCGCGCGGCGAATCATGCGGCAGAGCATCGTGCGCCTATTAAACAAGTCGGGGGGATAAAGGCGGGTAACGCCTCACTCCTCGTCCTGGTACTTCCGGTAGATATCCTCGAAACTCCCGATTCGGCTTAGCATAACCGCGACCATGTCGGGATCGAACTGGGTGCCGGCCCCATCGCGGATGCGATCCGCGGCTTCCCTCATCGACATGGGCGTTTTGTACACGCGCCTCGAAAGCAGGGCGTCGTACACGTCGGCGAGGGCCATGATCCTGGCCTCGACGGGAATCTCCTCGCCCTTGAGACCCGAGGGATAGCCCGTGCCGTCCCATCGCTCGTGGTGATGGAGGCAGATGCGATGCGCGATGCGAAAGAGATCGCTGTCGGTTTTCAGTATCACCTTTTCCATCATGGTCGCGCCGAACGTCGTGTGCTTTTTCATCTCGTCGAATTCCGTCTGGGCGAGGCTGTCGGGCTTAAACAGGATCCTGTCGGGTATGGCGACCTTCCCGATGTCGTGCAGCGGGGCCGCCTGGTATATCCCGTCGATGAAGGGAATAGTGATTTCGTCCCTGAACCGGTCGCTCGCGGACAGGGCCTCGGCGAGCAGTACGCAGTAGTTCCTCGTGCGCTCAAGGTGGGCACCCGTCTCCGGGTCGCGCGTTTCGGTCATGTTGGCGAGGGCGAAGATCAGGGCGCGATAGGCCTCGACGAGCTCGCCCGACGTACGGTGCACGAGCGATGAGTATCTTCTCGTCATTATCTTGGCGATGCGCTGGGCAAGGAGAGTATCCTGGTCGAGGAGGGAATCGAAACTTTCGCTGTCGAGCTGGAGGCAAACGGTCTCGGCAATCGCGCGGACGGTCGCCGAGCGTACGTCGTTCGAGATGAGGGCCATCTCCCCGAATACGTCTCCGGGGCCCTTCCTGTCGAGCTCGCGCTGTCCCCATCCCATGTCGCTTGAAACCGAGACGAGGCCGTCGATGATGATGTACATGGTATGCCCGACGTTTCCCTCGCGGCAGATCACCTCGTTGGCGGCAAAACGAACCTCGGACAGATGGCCCGCGATGCGCTCCAGGGACGCGTCGGAAAGGCCGGAAAAGAGTTCGCTTCCCGCAAGGACTGAACGGATATCGATCATTATTTTGTACTCCCGTTGTCCCATTATCAGCCCACGCGGGGAGGATGGCAAGTCATAAATTCCGCGCGTTTATTCCACGAAAAGGCGCTGGGAGGCGTACACGGGATCGGAGGTCAGGTTGACCCCGAGCCGCCTGAGACCGGCCTCGTCCCCCGGGGTCGGGAAATGGGTCAGGTGCATCTGACAGCCGCGAAGCTGGTGAAGCTGATCGAGGCAGGTCTGGACCACCGGGGTCAGGGCCGAGCTGATCGCGAGCGCGATGAGGGCCTCGTCCACGTCAAGGCTGGCGGTCTTTCCCTTCATCGTCTTTCGCTTGAAGTTGCTCACCGACTCGATCACGAGGGGAGAGAGAAGCTGGATATTGTCCGGCACGCCCGCGAGGCGCTTGATGGCGTTGAGTATCGTCGAGGTGGCTGCGTGCAGGAGATGGGAGTTCTTCCCCGTGATGATCTCGCCCGAGGGAAGCTCGAGGGCCGCGCCGCAGAAAACGCGGTTGAGCGAATCGGCGCCCTTCGCCTGCTGGCTGGCGGTCTCCGCCGCGTCGGCGGCGACCTTGCGGGCCGCGACGAGAACCTTCCGGTATTCGGGGCTGATCCCCAGTTCCTTGAGAAGGCGGTCCGCCTTGTTGAGGGCCTCCTGGTCGGCCATCCCCATCGCGAACTCGCACGAACAGCGGAGATAGCGGCGAACGACCTCCTGCTTGGCGGCCTCGCGCGTCGCCTCGTCGTCGATGATGGCGAAGCCGGCCCGGTTCACGCCCATCTCGGTCGGGGATCGGTACACGGCCCCGGTACCGGTTATGCGCTCGAGGATGGTGCGCAGGATGGGGAACGACTCGACGTCCCGGTTGTAGTTGACCGAGGTTTCGCCGGTCGCCTCAAGGTGGAAGGGATCGATCAGGTTGCAGTCCTTGAGGTCGAGCGTCGCGGCCTCGTACGCGAGGTTGACGGGATGCTTGAGGGGAAGGTTCCATATCGGGAAGGTCTCGAACTTGGCGTACATGGCCTTCGTCCCGTTTTTATTGTCATGGTAAATCTGGGAAAGGCAGGTGGCCATCTTCCCGGAGCCGGGCCCGGGGCCCGTCACGACCACGAGGGGCTTGGTGGTCTCGACGCGCGGATTGGCCCCATAGCCCTCGTCGGAGACGATGCGGTCTATGTCCGTCGGATACCCCTTGGTCGGCGAATGGCAGTACACGCGCATCCCCCGGTTCTCGAGCTTGGTCTTGAATGTCTTCGCGGCGGGCTGGTTTTCCCAGCGGGTAATCACGACCGCGGCAACGGGAAGGCCCCATTCGCCCAGGTCGTCAATCAGCTTCATCGCGTCGGCGTCGTAGGTTATGCCGTAGTCGGCCCGGATCTTGCGGTGCTCGATATCCCCCGCGTGGATGCACAGGATTATCTCGGCGTCGTCCTTGAGTTCCTTGAGGAGCCTGATCTTGACGTTGGGATCGTAGCCGGGAAGGACCCTGGCCGCGTGAAAATCGTTGAGAAGCTTTCCGCCGAATTCCAGGTAGAGCCGGCAATCGAAACCCCTCATCCGATCCCTGATATACGACGCCTGCTCTGCCAGGTATTTTTCGTTGTCAAATCCCTTCACCATACGATTCACCCCTCCGTACCGGGAGGGAGTGTATACCAGAGGGGGGGATTAAGGCAACCGAACTGATGTCAAAATTATGTAAACCGGAAGGACGGGAAGAGGCAGAAGGCTTCAAGAGGAGCGAAAGTCCTCCTTCGGAGCCCCCTCAGGCGAACGAATCACGTACGGCGGGGTCCTTCCCGGCGTGAAACCGTGAAAATTCACACAATCTTGTCATCAGCGCGATGTTTCACGATGGTTCTTGAAAATCGACCACCTCGTCAGCGTACCCGGCTCGGGAGGGCGAAAATCCCCTGTTGCGGTTGCTTTGATTGTGTTGCGGCGCGGCAGGGTCTATACTTCAATCCATCAATGAAAATAACGATTAATGAAATCGCCAACGCGGCGAGGGTGGCAAAGAGCACCGTATCCAAGGCACTCAACGGACAAAAGGGCGTAAGCGAGAAAAAACGGGAGGAGATACTTGAGCTGGTCAAACGTCTCAAGTACGAGCCGAACGCCTCAGCCCAAGCATTGGCCTCGAGCAAAACGGGCACGATCGGCCTTCTGGTTCCCCATGAAGCGGGATATTCCCTCTCCGGGTTCTTCTGGTCCGCGATAATAAACTCGATCGCCGAAGAGGCAAACCGCCGCCGCTATTCCCTGCTCATCCTTACGCCTCCCGATGAGGAGTCGCTCATGGAACCGGTCGAATCCGTGATCCGCCGCCGAAACGTCGACGGCCTGTTGATCGGGGCCGAGCGCGTCGATCCCCTGGTCATGAACCGGCTCGTCAAGGAAGGGATTCCCTTCGTCTGCATCGGGCGCAATCCCCTCGTCGAACGCTGCAGCGTGGACGTCGATAACGCCGGGGGAAGCGAGAGGATCGTCTCTCATCTGGTCGCGAAGGGAAGATCGCGGATAGCCTGCATTACGGGCCCGGAGGAATACCTCTATAACAGGGAACGGGTGTCCGGCTACCATACCGCCCTCGATGCCGTCGGGATTCCCTGGAGGGCCGTGCTCCATTCAAACTATGACGTCGCGTCCGTCAAGGCCACGGTAGGACGACTGTACAGCGAGCATCCGGACCTGGACGCGCTCTTCTTGACGGCGGGAGGGGATTTCCTCCTCGACTGCGTCGACGGGCTCAGGGCTCTCGCGCCGAACCCGAACGGCATTGCCCTCGCCGCCTTCGACGATTTCCGCTTCTTCGACTATTTCGACGTCCCGGTTTGCACGGTGCGCCAACCCCTTCACGAGATCGGCAAGCTCGCGGCCTCGCTTCTGTTCGATATCCTTGCGGGAAACAAGCCAAAGGAGAACGAACACATCCTCCCGGTCGACCTGATTCTCCGGGGAGCTTGAGCTGAACGGAACGCGCGGATCAAGGCGCGTCTTTCGCGCGCAAGCCTCTCGCGCGCGAAAGGCGCGCCTGACCCGGGTCTATTCAGTCAATGATTTATCCGGAAGTATCGATCTAAACAGCTGACCAAATTGTGTGCTTTTCATCAGATTCAAGCCATGAAGGCATATCGTATGCGATAAACCCTTCGGAGAGTTTTACTCCCCGAAGGAGTTCATCCACGCCGACACGTTTCCGCCCGCCATTCTGTCCCAACCCACGATGCTCAAACCATAACCGTGAAACGGCCCGGTCATCCCGCTGGTTTCACCGTATCGGCACTTTCTCCACCATCTCTCGTGGGCCGATTCAACGATTCGTCTGCAAACATTGCCGCAGATCCTGCTCCACCCAGACCTTTTCCGCCCATTACTGGACCCATCTCACTGTCGATCTCGAAAATCTCGACAACCGCCTCTGCGCTTGCTCCGGCTACCGCCAGATCGGCCGCGATCTCGACCTTTCCTACCGCGTCCTCCGTAATCGCGCCCTGCGTATCGCCCGCGGCTACCTCAACCTCTTTGACACGACCCTCGCGCGCTTCCCCCTCGTCGAGGATGTCGCCTTCGACGGCTTCGAGTCCTATCTTCGAAGCCAATACTTCCCCGACAATTTCAACATCGCCGTCGGCTCCCTGAGCCAGGTTCCCTATCTCTTCAATCTTTGCCTGTTCCGCCGACGGGGCAGGATGACGAAGGCGCAAAAGGCAAAGCGGAACGTCATCGACAAGCTCTGGCGACCGCCTCGCCGCTCCCTGATCGAACGGTCAAAAGAAGCCTTCCGGGATATCTTCGCCCTGTACCTGAACCGGGGCGAGATGTCGCCGTTCACCCTGCATACCGACGAGAAGACGGAATATGTCGTTGCATTGAAAGAACTTCCGGAGGCGAGGCATTTGCGTGAATTGGGGGTCTTCTCCCATCGACAGACGAGTTCCCGCATCGCGCGCACGAGGAGGAATCCCCTCTTCCCGGTCAATTACCTTGATCGGGAGATTCGCAAGAACTCGGCCGCCCATGTGCGCGAGACCGTCCGCGCCGATCGGGAGGCGAACATGACAGCAACCCGGATGGTCATTCTCCTGGGTCATCATACCTTTCGAAAGCCGTATCGGATCCGCGGGGACAAGCCGAGGCCTGATACTGAAACGCATGCGGAGAAGGCGGGCATGCTGAGCGGGAAGGAAGGCCAAGGCGCATTCGCATCGTTGTATACGGATCGTCCGCTCTGGTCGCACCAGCTACTGAAGACCTCGTGGTGTCGCAGGATCTGGCAGATGGAGGAGGAGAATCCGCCGATCGTGGACTTCGCGACGGGGAAGATAAAGGAAAAGGGGCAGCCTGGCCGGTTTTATCGTGCGGCGCACCTGGTTGCGTGACGGGAATGGAGTGCGCCGATCGTGATTCGCTCGATTGAGGGGGCTCCGAAGTGGGACGAGCGCGCCCCGTGGAGCCTTGTGCCTCTTATTATTATCTTGATTCACACAGTATTGTCAGCTGTTTTGAATCGATCCCGGCCGTATCGACATAGCGTTCGCCGAGGCGCACCTCACCGCCCGGTCGAGGGCCGCGTCCATCCCCTCGCCTTTCGCCCACGCATACAAGAACCCGGCCGCGAAGGAGTCCCCGCAACCGATCACGTTGACCGGTTTTAGCGGCTCCACCTCCCGCCGGAACGGCGTCCCCCGGTCGGCGGCAAGCACGGCATCGGCGCCCCTCGTGATGACGATAACGTTTCCAAGCCGGGCGCTTTCCGCCGCTATCATCCCGGCGAGGTCCCGCTCGTCGGGAGACGAAATCCCGGGGGCGAAGGTAGCGAGGAATTCCCCCTCGTTGATCTTGATGATATCGGGCACGGCCCTCCCGACGGCCGCGAGAAGGTCGGGGCCATGAAAATCCGTCATGACGGGAACGCCCGCCTCCCGGGCGAGATGGCAGGCCTGGGGATACAGATCCCCGGCAAAGGCTGCGGGCCTGCTCCCGGCGAGGAGGAGGTAATCCCCGGGGGGAATCCCGGAGACGATCTCGAGGATCCGGTCGCGCGCGGCATGGAAGGCCTCTCTCGCGGCCGCGTCGGCGGAAACGCTCTCGCCGACCACGAGCTCGGTCGCCGTGCCCTCCCCGACATCCAGCAGGGTATAACAGTAGCGCGTCTTGCCGGGCACCATGACCGGAATCACCGGCAGGCAGTCGCCGGCCGCGAGCGAAAGGAACAGGGACGCGTTCTCACTGCCGAGGGGACAGATCGCGGAGACGCAGCCGCGCTCGATCTGGTTGAGAACCCTCGCGGCGTTCACCGCCTTCCCCGAGGCGTCGAGCCTGTAGGATACGGAACGGTTCACCGCCCCGAGTGCGAGCGATTTGAAACTGACGGTCTCCTGCACGGTACTGCTCAATCCAAGGGCCATGAAATGCGGCATTTACTATCCTCCGCGTTAAGAGTATGGTAGAGGCATCGTTTTGACAACAGGGGGTACCGAATGTCGGAGACACAGGATTGGCAGGCGCGGACGCTCGGGGAAGCGGCATGCGCGGCCCTCAAGAAGAACGGCTTCGCCTCTCGCTTCGCCGCGACGGCGGCCGAGGCTGCCGATTGGATCGAGTCGCTCGTAAAACCGGGCATGACCGTCGGCACGGGAGGCTCCATGACCCTGGCCCAGATAGGCATCCACGAACGGCTCGAGAAAGCCGGGGCCGTGGTCCTGAACCATTCGCGGAAGGGCCTTTCGCCCGAGGAAAAGATGGAGACGATGCGCGCCCAGCTCACGTGCGACCTCTTCCTCTCGGGGTCAAACGCGGTCACGCTGGACGGCGAACTCTTCAATATTGACGGGAACGGCAACCGCGTCGCGGCCCTGACCTTCGGGCCAAAACGGACCGTTGTCGTGGTCGGCTTCAACAAGATCGTCCGCAACCTCGCCGAGGCCGAGACTCGGGCGGAACTCTTCGCCTCGCCCCTCAACAACAAGAGGCTTGGGACGACGAATCCCTGCACGAAGACGGGACGATGCATGGACTGTTCGGCGGAGGGCCGCATCTGCAGGATCTACTCCGTGCTGAAGCGACGCCCGCTCAAATGCGATTTCACCGTCGTCGTCGTCGGGGAGACGCTCGGCTACTGAGACGCCCTCTCGAGGCCGACGCGGTCGAGCCATTCCCCCGCGAGCGACTCGAAGAGCGGAACCTGCTCGACCTGGAGGTTGTGGCCAGCCCCGTCGAGCACGGCGAAGGTCGCCCTCGGGAAGTTTTCGAGAACCGACCAGATCCCGCGGTATCCCGCCGTCGAGTCCTGGCGCCCGGCGACTATCAGGGTCGGTCCCTCGAAGGGGGCGCCGATGACGTCGGGATCGATGCTTAATTGCGGATACAGGGAAAGGCGACGCGAAAGGAAATCCGGGTCGGCGGCCTCGATGCCCGGCAGGACGTCCCGCTCATAGCGTTCCCACGCGTCCCTGGTTTTGCGGACGGCCATAAACTCGAAAGACCTCCGATTCTTTTCCGACAGGGTGGCCATGAATGCCTCATCCTCCTCCACGACCCTGTGCTCAGGGACGTCTCCCTTGTCCATCCCGACGTCGGTCATGATGAAGGGCCGGAAGGCCGTGCAGATCAGGAAGAGCCCGCGGACCATCCGTTTTCGGCGACGTATGAGTTCACGCGAAAGATAGCCCCCGTAGGATTCCCCGACAAGAAGAAAGGGCGTATCGGGAAAATTGGCGTCGATATAATTCTCCAGGATCTCGACCATGTCGTCGGATCCCGAGATGAGATCGGAGCCCGAGGTCTTGCCCATCCCGGGCAGATCGACGTAATGACGCCGGACGGGAAGTGAGGCGCGCTCGAAGACGGGTTCCAGGCACCCGCTCATCAGCCGATGGTCGACTCCCCACCCATGAATGGCCAACAGGGGCATCCCCTCTCCCCTGACCTCGGAATGCATCGTTACCCGCTTGATGTCGTTCATCGCCCGCTCCTTCTCTCCATGCGTTGATGACCGATTTTATTCCATCCCGCGCCTTTGTCAAGGAAGAAAGGCGACTCATCAACGGTCACGGTATTTGCACAATCCGCCAAAGGCGATTACACTACCGGGGAGCGCGTGGTACTTACGTCCGGCCCCCGAAGGAGGAAATGATGGACAGACCCCTTATCGCCATTCCCATAGGCGACCCGGCTGGCATAGGCCCCGAGATCGTGGTCAAGGCCCTTTGCGACCGGGGAGTTCAATCCTCTGCCCGGTGCGCGGTCATCGGCGACCGCAAGGTCATGGAGGGCGCGACGATGATCGCGAAGCGGCCCATGAGAATCAGGATCATGAACGATCCCCGGGATGGAGACTACTCGGAGGGAATCCTCAACCTGATCGACCTGGACAACGTCGACATGAGCATGTTCAAAATAGGCGAGATAAGCGGGATGTGCGGCAAGGCGGCGTACGAGTACATCGCGAAAAGCATCGAGCTCGCGAACGCCCGGATCGTGTCCGCGGTCGCCACGACGCCGATCAACAAGGAAGCGCTGAAGGCCGGCGGCGTCCATTTCATCGGGCATACCGAGATATTCGGCTCGCTCACGAATACGGCGGACCCGCTGACAATGTTCGAGGTACGGGGATTGCGCGTGTTCTTCCTCTCGCGCCACGTGTCGCTCCGTGAGGCCTGCGATATGGTCACGAAGGACAGAATCAAGGATTACGTCAAGCGATGCCTCGAGGTACTCAGGCAGCTCGGCGTGACGGAAGGCACGATGGCCATCGCGGGGCTGAATCCGCACTCGGGGGAACACGGCCTTTTCGGCACCGAGGAGGTGGAGCATATCGTCCCGGCGGTCGAGGAGCTTCGGGCGGAAGGCTATCCGGTCGTCGGGCCCATCGGGGCCGATTCGGTCTTTCACCTCGCGCTCAAAGGCCGGTACAACAGCGTGCTGTCCCTCTATCACGACCAGGGCCATATCGCGACGAAAACACTCGACTTCGACCGGACCATAGCGATCACGGGCGGCATGCCCATCCTTCGCACCTCGGTCGATCACGGCACGGCGATGGACATCGCGGGATTGGGGGTCGCGAGCGAGATCAGCATGATTGAGGCGATTCGCCTGGGCGTTAAATACTCGGCGAGCTTCTCGGCCTCCTGAGGTTTTTTTACTTGCGACACTTCTCCCCATGTGATACGTTTTCAGAGGCGATTTTCGCTCACAAGGGGATACAAAATGGCGACTTATCTTGAAGGCAAGGTTGACACAACCGCATCGAAGGCTCGGTACGATTCGCATACGCTCGAATCGCTTACCGACTATTACGCGCGCCTCGTGGACTCAGGACGTGTTCATGGAGCCGGTTTTCTCCTCGCCCGCGACGGACAGGTATTCGCCCACAAGACGGCAGGAAGGCTCAGGTACGTCAAGGGGGACGAGACCCCGTACAAGCCGGACTCCATCAAGCAGATCGCCTCGATAACCAAGGTTTTCACGGCAACCGCCATCATGCAGTTGGTCGAGCGCGGAGTGATCTGGCTCGCCCAGCCGGTTGCCGACATACTCCCGGAATTCAGGACCCCGATGCACAAGGGAATCTCGATCTGGCACCTGCTTACCCATACCTCGGGTATCGCGGCCGACAACGGTTATTGGGGAGAGCCCTACCCCGTAGACGATTTCAAGGCGTATCAAAGGTCAACCTGGCTTAAAAAGGCCGCGCTCGCGGGTCCCGTGGAGTGCAAGCCGGGCGAGCAGTGGAACTACAGCTCGACGGGCTTCGTAATCCTGGCCGAGATCGTGAGCCGCGCCTCCGGCATGCACTTCAACGAGTTCGTCGAGAAGAACATCCTCCACAAGATCGGGATGGACCGCAGTTACATGGAGGTCCCCGAGCGGCTCCAGGACGAGGTCATGCTCATGGCGGAATGGAGCAAGGAGGCCATGGTCAGGGCGGCCGAGCGCAAGGGCGCGCCGAACGGCGGCGGCGGGGTATACTCGACGCTCCACGACCTCTTCCGTTTCGCGCAGTGCGTCATGGACGGAGGGACGATAGACGGCGTTCGCCTTCTCGGAAGGAAAACCGTCGAGGAGATGACCCGAAACCAGCTCGACGGCGTGCCGTCCTACCACTGGGGGCTCAACTGCAAAAACTACCGCCAGGGGCTCGGCTGGGGCTTCTTCTGCGACGGCTCCACGGTCGGGCCGGCGACGTTCAACCACGAGGGATGGGGATGGTGTTCCCTCTTCGTCGATCCCGTCGAGCGCTTCATCTTCGTCTCGATGCTGAACGACGCGAAGGAATGGTCTCCCGATCTCATGGTGAAGCCCAGGACCTTGGCCTTCTCCGGGATCGACTGACGGGAAGGGCGCTGATGGACGCGATCATTCCGGAGACCGGCGAGGAGAGCCTTCGATGACCGGACGCGAATACATCCGACAGTCGATCGCCCTCTTCGAGGAATCCCTCGCCGCCGGCGACGGGGCGACGCCCATCAGGACGGTGACGGAACTCGCGCGCAGGACGGGCTATTCGGTTCATCACTTTACCAGGTTATTCTCGGCCGTAACGGGATCGAGCCCCAAGGATTACATCTCGGGGCGCATCCTGTCCGAGGCCGCGAGAAGGATAGCCGAAACGAACAAGGGCCTCGACGGGCGCCTTGTCGGCGTACCAGACGATCAAGACGTGGCTGAATCCCTTCAGCCCGGTCAGCCCCGATTCATAGCCAGGCGCCAGCTCGACGGCGAAGGATTTCCCCGCCCTGACCTTCCCGATTTCCGTACACGTTATCTTCATTGCATCCTCCATACCTCACATCATGCCGGCGAAACGCGGGATTTACCCTGACAAAACGTGCGGGAGCGCCGACAAAACGTGCGATGGGCCGCGCAGGACGCCGAAATCGGTATGCAAGAGGACAAAATCGCCATGCGAAAAAGATTGACAGACGCCGCTCACGGTTCTAGTATCGAGCAATGCGCAAATACCGGATAATCGCGTCTGAAGGGCAGACGGAACTTGTTCGCGAGATTCTTCGCGGCCTTTCCGCCGGCGACGCGATCGATGATGGCGTCGCGGATTACGCGATCGTCGAGTCGGGCTATGAGGCGCCCGGGACGGGGATATCGATCGTCTTTCACAAGGACGGGGTACAGTCCCTCATACGCATTCTCAACGATCTTGCCGGCAAGAACGGCAAACCGGACGTCCTTATCGGGCGCAAGCATGAGACGTACGAACCGGTAAGGCCGGACCAGATCCTCTTCTTTCGCGCCGACGGCAACACCCTCTTCGCCCAGACCGAAAAGCAATGCTTCGAGATGAAGCATAAACTCTTCGAGATCGAAAACATGTTCCCGGGAGGCTGTTTTATCCGGGTAAACAAATCCTATATCGTCAATATCCTGAAGGTACGGGAGATCATCCCCTGGTTCGGGGGACGGCTCCTCCTCAAGATATCGGGTAACGACGAGCATATCGAGGTATCGCGCACATACGTCAGGGATTTCAGGGAATACCTGGGAATGTAGGAGAATGATTATGGAAGATAAAAAATACCTTCTTTCCGTGCTTTCGGTCTCTGCCCTTATCGGGAGTCTCGTGGGAAGCGTATTCGGCTTTCACATCGACGACTCGGTCTACCCCGGTATCGCGCAGGGATTTTTCGCGGGCATCATTATCGGTTTTATCAGCCAGTACGCCTTCGTATTCGTCCATATCAAATTCAGTCGGCGCCCGATTCTCGCGTTCGCCGTCGTGCTCCTCGTGATCGCGACGGGAACCCTGCTCTACTGCGCGGCGACCGGGGTATCATTTCCCTTTCCCGGCCTGTCCATCCTCCTCGTCTCGGAGATCGCGGGCCTTGTCGCGACGGTACTGATCTTCAGATATCAAACCAGGATCAACCAAAAACTTCGCGAGAAGCAGCGTGAGCTTGAAGGGAGCGCCGGAGAATAGCGGCCTCGATCGGCCCCTGAAACCGCGAGATTGCGTCTTGCATGCGGAATGCGCCCTCTTGCATGAATAATCGCGACAGGAAGGAAACGGGATCGTATCCTTCGACGCATGAAAGAGCAAACGATCATCGTTCCCTCGGCGCTTTTTTGGCCACTGTGGGGAAACCAGTTTGCCGCGTTCTTTGACGACGCGGGCGTTTCGTACCGGGTCGGTCCCGTTACCGATCATTCGATTCTCGAGCTCGGTCTTGCCAACTCCTGCGAGGGTTTTTGCCTTCCCCTCAAGATTTTCTGCGGACACGTCGCGTTCCTTGCCGCGGCTCCCGACGCGAGGATCCTTATTCCCGTGATAACGGGAACCGCGCGGGGCAATAGCTTCCTTTGTCACCTTCAGCAACGCGCCAGGGATATCGTCGTCGATCTTGGCATCGTCGAGCGGTCGAGGCTTGCCTCGCCATTCTTCGAGTACGGCGCGTCCCTGTCGCTCGGCGAGGAAGGTTTCCGGGAACTCGGGGAGATGCTTGGAGTCGAGCCGGAAACCGCCCGCATGGCGGCACGAAAAGCCGCGTCGCTTGGCGTATCGGTTCCATCGGGACCGATTGAATCCGCCGGAGCGAAAGTATCCATAGCGCTGTGCGCCCATCCCGCGATACGCCTCGATCCCCTTTTGGGAGGGAGGATCTCAAACCTCCTCGCCGGCATGGGCGCGAAGGTCATCGACCCGGATACCGCGGCCTTTACGCTGGACGGCCTTGATCCCGGCGAGGCCCATTTCAGCCTTTCCGCGAGAACGGCATCATCCGTTTTCAGATGCCTTGAGGAACCCTCGGTCGACGGCGTGGTCTATCTCCAGGCCTTCCAATGCGGACCCGACGCCTCGATCGCGCGGGACGCCTCCAAACGGGCTAAAGGCGCAAAGCCGTTCCTCCCCCTTGTCCTCGACCAGAACCTGTCGGACGGGGCGATTATCACGAGACTCGAGGCCTTCATGGATATCCTGCTGTGCGGGACGAATGAAAAGAATCCGCCGAAATCGCGGGTCATGGATTCAACGGAGGCCGCGCAATGACGTTCTTCACCTTTTCCTGGGGAAAAAACTATATCGCCATTCGCGGTCTTCTGAGGGTTCTTGGCCATGAGCTCGACACCCCGCCGGTCATGAGCGACAGGGCCATCGATCTTGGGGTGCGTGAGAGTCCCGCCTTTCTCTGCTATTCCGGGAAGGCCGTCATTGGGCAACTGCTTGAGCAACTCGAGATGGGAAGGCGAAACTTCCTGTATATGTCCAGCTTCGGTCCCGAGGCCTGTCGATGCGGGGGAACCGGACCCTATCTGGAAGAGCTGGCGAGCTCGAAATACCCAAACATTCGCTCCGCGCGACTCGGCGGTAATTCGGCCGAAGAATCGCGCGACGCCATGCGGGCGGCGTTTCCCGGAACCTCAAACCGACTACACGACAGGGCTTTCTTCGTCTATTTCGTCAAGATGGGAATTCTGGACGCCTTCGAGCGCGGGGGCGTTCGCGCGCGCGCGCTCGGGGCCAACGTCGGGCGGATCGAGAGGATTGAGAGGGAGAGCGTCGAGCGACTTGACCGCGCGCAGTTCGTGCCCGCGCTTTTCTGGATTGGCGCCGTCCATGGGTTCAGGCTCTGCGCGCTGAGGAAAAAGCGTCGAGCCCCAATCTTGAGGATAGGGCTCGTCGGCGGGGAGCATATACTCAGCGAGCTTGACTCGATCATGGCGCGCATCAAGAGAACTGCCGAGAGGGGGATACTCCTCGACTGGCGAAGCGGCTTCTTCCATATCAACCGTATGGCCGACAGGGAACACCCCGAGGGCGGCAAGATGGCGCGCGGATACCTGGAAGCCCAGTGCGAGCCCTACCTGCATCCGGCCCCCGGCGGGACGGAGATACTCACGTGCGCCCGCGCGGTTGAGTTCGCCAAAGAGGGATACGACGGGATCATGCATATCTACTCCTTCGGCTGTCTCCCGCAAACGGCGGTAATCCCCGCGGTAAAGAGGATAGGGAAAGACTACGGAATCCCGATCCTTTCGATAAGCATCGGGGATCGCTTCGACATGCAATCGCTCGAGACGCGCATAGACGCGTTTCTCGATATCCTTCACGCGAAAAAACGACAGGAGGGCGCGCGATGAACGCAAAAAAACTCTATCTTGGAATCGACGCGGGATCCGTTTCGGTAAATACCGTTCTCGTCGACGAGATGGGCGCCCTCGTCGCCCGCGACTACCGAAGGACCCGGGGGATGGTCATCGAGACGATACGCGGCGCGGTCGCCGACATACACCGTTCGCTCGCCGACGGCGCCGTGATCGCGGGCTGCGGAACGACGGGCAGCGGAAGGGTACTCGCCGCCTCGCTCGTCGGCGCCGACCTGGTCAAGAACGAAATCACCGCCCATACGGCGGCCGGACTCGCCTTCAACCCGGAAACCCGGACGATCCTCGAGATTGGCGGCGAGGATTCGAAGATAATCATCCTCGAAGGGGGCATGCCCGTCGATTTCGCCATGAACAGCATCTGCGCCGCGGGAACGGGGGCCTTTCTCGATCAGATGGCGGGCCGTCTCGGTCTCCCCATCGAGGAACTTGGGAACATGGCGCTTCGCGCGGGCGGGGAGGCGAAGATCTCGGGCAGATGCACCGTATTCGCCGAGAGCGACATGATATTCAAGCAGCAGACGGGTATCCCGCTCGACGATATCGTCAAGGGCCTGTGCAGGTCCATGGTACGGAACTACCTCAATGACGTCGGACAGGGCAAGAAGATATCGGGGCCCATCCTGTTTCAGGGAGGCGTCGCGGCGAACGCCGGGATCGTCAAGGCATTCGAGGAAGAACTGCACGCCGCGATCACCATCCCGCCGAATCACGACGTCATGGGCGCTATCGGCATAGCCCTGCTGACGCGGGATCACGTGCGGGGGAAAACGGCCACGGACGCCAACTACCCCAGCGCGATGAAGAGCGCGGCAGACATCGCGGGAAACGACTTCAGGGCCCGGGGATTCTCCTGCTCGAATTGCGCGAATAACTGCGAGATAGTCGCCTTCGAATCCGGCGGAAAGGCGCTCGGGTATTTGGGCGGAAGATGCGGACGCTGGGAGGGAAACGCCTGACGCATCGCGCTCCCGAGTCACCCTCTCCGCTTGACAATCGGATTATCAAGATTTAGGCTCGAGTTCCGCGACGCAACGACGCGCGGAACGCGCCGGGTCGCGCGAAGGAGAGGAGCCATGAATACTACCCCGTTCGCGCGATCGGGAAACAGACTCGCGTTTTTGGATAACCTGCGATCGTTCGTCATCCTGCTCGTCGTCGTCATGCACTCGAACGTCACCTACAGCGGGCTCGGGGGCTGGTATTACGTCGAGGGTTCCGCGGAATCGCTCGACCTCCCCTCAATCCTCATATTCGGTTTCTATGGTTCGTTTACCCAAGCCTGGTTCATGGGCGCCCTCTTCTTCGTCTCGGGGTATTTCGCGGCGAAGTCGCTCGCCAGGCGCGGGCCTTCGGCCTTCTTCCGCGAGCGGCTGTTCCGCCTCGGCGTTCCCCTCGCCATCTACGTCTTCATGATATCCCCGTTCATCGGCTACGCCCTCATGAACTACGATAACGTCCGCGCCTCCACCGGCCCTCTCGAGGCGTACTGGCTCTACGCGTCCTCGTTCGGCTGGCTCGACGACACCGGCCCCCTGTGGTTCGCCGAGGCCCTGATCGCCTTTACGGGCGCCTACGCCGCCATGCGGGCGATAAGGTCGCGCGGCGCGGCCGCCACGGCAGGGAAGGCACCATCCGATCAAAAAGGCAATCCTCCCTCGGCGCGGCGGGTTGCCGCCATTATCGCGGTTACCGGGCTTTCGGCATTCGCGCTAAGGCTCGTCTTTCCGATCGGCTGGAGCGCGGGAAACCTCCAGCTTGGCTATTTCGCCGCGTACATCGCGCTCTTCGCCCTCGGCGCCCAAATCGGCGAAACGGACTCCCTCGAGGCCCTTGTCGGGCATGGCGGTATACGATGGTTCGCCCTCTCGCTCGGCGCGGGCATTCCGCTATGGGTCGTTATCATGGAAGCGAGCGGGGCCGTCGACGGCGTGATGCTGATAAACGGCGGCCTCAATTGGCAAAGCCTCGCGTACTCGGTCTGGGAGGCCTTCGTCGCGGTGTCGATGACGATCGGGATCGTGTCTCTCTTCGCGAAGCGGTTCAACGCGGAAACAAGGCTGTCCCGCTTCCTCTCGGCGAACGCCTTCGGGGTGTTCATGCTCCACGCGCCGGTGCTGATCTCGGTGTCGCTCGCCCTCGCGTTCTGGAACGCATATCCCCTCGCGAAACACGTCGTGATAGCGCCCCTCGCGTATATCCTGACGCTTGCACTGTCGGCGGTTGTCCGCAGGATTCCGCCTGTGGCCCGAATACTGAGGTAATGGGATGATCATATCGGATTTTGCGGGCATTCTCGGCTTCTCCGTCGCCGCCGCGTTCACGCCGGGGCCGAACAACCTCATCGCCCTGGCCTCGGGGGCCAATTTCGGCTACCGTAAAACCTTGCCCCACGTGCTCGGCGTCTGCGTCGGCTTTACGGTAATGCTCGCTCTCATGGGGCTCGGGCTCGGTTCCCTCTTCCGCGCGGTTCCCCTGGCGTATACGATACTCAAGTACGCGTCCTTCGCGTACCTCATGTTCCTCGCCTGGAAGATCGCGACCTCAAAGGGCATCGGCGAGGGCGCGGCGGCGTCTCGACCCTTCAGCGTTCTGTCCACGGCGACCTTTCAATGGGTCAATCCCAAGGCCTGGATCGCCGCGATAACGATCGTCAGTTCCTTTACCGCTCCCGAGCGGTTTTGGGTGAGCCTCTCGATAAACGGGGCGATCAATATCGTCCTCGCCTTCCTCGCCGTATCGTCCTGGGCGCTCTTCGGTACCGCCGTCAAGAACTGGCTTACGCGTCCCCTGTGGTACCGCGTCTTCAACTGGACGATGGCGATCCTGCTCGTCGCGACGGTCGCTCCCTCGGTATTCCGTCACTGACCGGCCTCGTCTACAAGGACCCTCCCATGGCCGTGAATATGGCAAGAAGCTCATCCCGCGTCAGGCCGCCCTCGTGCCGGGTAAGCGCCAGCTCGCCCGTGTCGCGCGTCTTGTACATTGTGAACGGAAGTCCCAGGGACTCGGACGGCTCGAACGGCCTTCCCTCCGCGTCGAAGAAAAATTGCGTCGGTATGACCTGAAGCGGAAAGCCCTCGGCGAGCTCGGGATACTTCCACACGTCCACGAACCGGATTATCGCCTTCCCCCGAAGCGTGCCGTGAAGCTCCTCGATGATCGGGGCCATCTGCCTGCACGGCGCGCAGGAATCGGAGCCGAAATCGAGGATCACGGGCACGCCGTACGAACGGAGCCTGTCGAGATCCAGGCTCTCAGTAATCTCGAGCGGTTCGTCCGGTATCGGCGAACCGTTCTCCGCGACAATCCCGTCGCCCTGTATCGAGTCGGCCTCCGCGACGGTCTGAAGCTTCAAAAAAACGACACCCGCCACAAGAAGGATAACAACCCCGATAACCGCAACGCGAAGGCCATTCATTTTACTCATCGTATCTCCTTGGGGCGCCGTGAATCACTTCACGATACCGTACGGCCAGTCGCCAATGGCCCCGAGATCCCACACGTTCGAGTACCCGAGATTCCTCAGGGTCCCCGCGGCTATGGAAGATCGGCGTCCCGAGCGGCAGTATACTATCACGGTGCTTTCCTTCGTCGGGATAACCGCGGCCGCCGTCTTCTCGTTTATATCAGAATACGGAAGCAGTATCGAGCCCGCGATGTGCCCGTCCTTGAACTCTCCATCGGTACGCACGTCCAAAAGCACGGCGCCCGTGTCCGAATCGAGAATATCCCTCGCCTTTTTCGCGTCTATCAAACCACCACCCCTCTTTTCGCCGGCAAGGGCCTGCCCCGCCAGGGCGACCAGCGCAAGAACGACCAATACGCTTGGAATAACAATATTCTTCATATCGACCCCCTGTTTAACGTAAATATACGCCTTCCGCGCGGCAAAAAACCGTAACCTGGTCACGTTCGCTCATCCCCGCTTGACATCATCGTCAAGTCTGCATATTCTCGAGTAGATCGGCTTTGACGGAGACGAGTAGGCGAACCACCGTTTTATGAGGGACCGCGCGACGCGACTGAGAGCGCGCGGAAAACGGGATCGTCCGAAAACCACTCCCGAGCCGCGCGGTTAAAAGGGATAGCCCCGAGTATACCGCGCCGTCTATCCACGTTACGGACGATGAGCGCGGCCGCCGTCATGGCGCGCCGAAGCAGGGTGGAACCGCGGAAGAGCCAGAATCCCTGGACCTTTCGTCCTTGCCTTTTCAGGACCTACGCGTCCCTGATATGGCATCGACGCGAGATCCGGGGATTTTTTTTATGCACGGAGGTGCGCCATGAGCGACAAAATCGACGAGGGCCTGCAGACGATCAGGCATTCCCTTTCCCACGTGATGGCTGAAGCCGTCACCATCCTCTTTCCCGGCGCCACATTCGGCGTCGGCCCGGCCATAGACAACGGCTTTTACTACGATATGCAGACGCCTCGCCCGATTACCGACGAGGACCTGCCGGCTATCGAATCCACGATGCGAAAGATCATCAACGAGGGGCGACAGTTCACGAGGCGCGAGGTAAGCCGCGACGAGGCGAAGAAGATCTTCGCCGACCAGCCCTACAAGCTCGAGCTTATCGCCGACCTCCCCGAGAGCGAGGCGCTTACCGTCTATGAACAGGGCGCGTTCACCGACCTTTGCCGCGGCCCCCACGTCGCGACCACGAAAGAACTGAACTCCCAGGCCTTCAAGCTCACCAAGATAGCCGGTGCCTACTGGCGCGGCGACGAAAAGCGCCCGATGCTCACCCGCATCTACGGCTACGGCTTCAAAAAGCCGGGCGAGCTCGACGCGTACCTCAAGCTCCTCGAGGAGGCCGAGAAGAGGGACAACCGCCGCCTCGGCAAGGAACTCGACCTCTTCTCGATCCACGAGGAAGCCGGTCCCGGCCTCATCTACTGGCACCCGATGGGCGGCCGGTTCAGGGTCGCGCTCGAGAACTGGTGGAGGGACGAGCACTACAAGAACGGCTACGAGATCCTCTTTACCCCGCACGTCGGAAAAGCCTGGCTTTGGCAGACGAGCGGGCACCTCAATTTCTATAAAGAGGGCATGTACGCGCCGATGAAGATCGACGAGGACGACTACTACATCAAGCCGATGAACTGCCCCTTCCACATCATGATCTACAATAACGGCGCGCACTCGTACCGCGACCTCCCGCTCCGCTGGGCCGAGCTCGGCACCGTCTACCGCTACGAGCGGTCGGGTACCCTCCACGGCCTCATGCGCGTGCGCGGCTTTACCCAGGACGACGCCCACATCATCTGCACTCCCGAACAGATAGAGGACGAGATATCGGAGGTCCTACGCTTCTCGCTCTACATGCACAAGACCCTCGGCTTCACCGAGATCAAGGCCTACCTCGCCACCCGACCCGCGGGCGACGGAGCCGTCGGGGCTCCCGAGATGTGGGACACCGCGCTCGTCTCGCTCAAGAAGGCCGTCGAGAAGCAGGGCCTCGCCTACGAGATGGACGAGGGCGGCGGCGCCTTCTACGGCCCGAAGATCGACCTCAAGGTCAAGGACGCGATCGGCCGCGAGTGGCAGCTGACGACCATCCAGTTCGACTTTAACCTGCCCGAGCGCTTCGACATGACCTACGTCGCCGCAGACGGCCAGAAGAAGCGCCCCTACATGGTGCACCGCGCCCTCCTCGGCTCGATCGAGCGTTTCTTCGGCGTCTACCTCGAGCACACGGCCGGCGCCTTCCCCCTCTGGCTCGCGCCCGAGCAGGCTGTGGTCATCCCGGTCGGTCACGGCTTCGACGACTACGCGAAGGAGGTCCTCGCCAAGCTCAAGGCAGCGGGAATCCGCGCCTCGGCCAATCTCGGCGACGACCGCCTCAACGCCAAGATCCGCGACGCTCAGACCAAAAAAGTCCCCTACATGCTCGTCGTCGGCCAGAAGGAGATGGAAGGAGGCCAGGTAGCCCCGCGTACCCGTATTGGCACCCAGATCCCGGCCCTCGCCGTCGAGGACTTCATCGCCCTCGCCAAGGCGAAGATCGACGCGAAGGAACTGGAGCTGTAGAGCTTTCACTTCCGGCAAAACGCTATACATGCATTGCCCCGCCCCGGTTCGCGCCCGGGCGGGGTTTTTTATTTTTTCCCGTATATGTCTTGATGGTCGCCGATGTTCACAAGGATCAGTTCCCGTTCGGTAACCATAAACTCCAATGAGATTCTGTATGTCATGTTGATCGAGACGGAATATCCTTCGAACGTTCTTGTTTTGAACTGATGCAATCTGAGCGAGTGATGATACGGGTTTATTTCAAGCAGTTGCAATGTTTTATGATATTGTCCCTTGAGGTCAGGATGTTTACGCAGGAATTTCTTTGCCCTTTCTTCATACGAATACGGAAAAATCAGTTTATACATTACCGACCCGTTTCATGTGATCTTCAATGGAGCCGGAGAAAAACCTCCCTTCTGCAATATCCTTCTTTGACTCCTGAATCGCGTAATCCAATTCCATCTCTCTCAACTGATTGTATTCATCAATGGGAAGAATTACGTATTTCTCGACGCCCCGCACGGTAATGACCACGCCAGTATTGTCGCTCACTTTTTCGTCTATGGCGGAAATTCCCTTCACTTTAAGCTCGTTTGCCGAAATACGATCAATCATACCAGTACTCCTTGCTTTAATAGTACTTTTAATAGTGCTATTTGGCAAGTGATTCGAGGAGAAGATTGAGGCAGAGGGTCCTTGCCCGGCGACCTCTCAACGCGCGGAGCCCCCGCGAGCGAACGTACATGCAGGGGCGAACTCAGGGGATGCCTCATTTCAGGTTATCGACGTGGACATAGGCGGCAGGCGACTTGGGAGCTGCACATGCCTTGATATCAGGCATACTGACACTTGACTATAGTAAAATACCATTTTAGTAAAGTCGTAAAGGAGAGGCAGGTCGGAAAAACCACTCTCCTGCGAAAACTGGCGGAGGATGACGCAACGGTCCACCGTACGTTCATCACGCTCGACGACCTGTCCGTCAGGGCTTTGGCAATCTCCGATCCGGCCCTTTTTTTCCAGCGTTACCAGGGGCCGTTCCTGATCGACGAGATTCAATACGCGCCCGAACTGCTCGGCTACATCAAGATCCTGGTCGACCAAGAACGGACGGCGACCGATACCGGCTCAAGCCAGATCAACGGCCGCTTTTGGCTTACCGGTTCGCAGGTTTTCACCCTGATGCGTCACGTATCGGAGTCTCTCGCGGGCAGGATCGCGATTTTCCGTCTACAGTCCCTTTCGAATGCCGAGGTCGAGGGTACCGGGTTTGGCGCCTTTTCGACCGATCCGGGAGAGCTTCTCTCCCGCGCTCCGGTGACGCGGCCGCTTTCCGTCGCGGAGTCATTTTCCCGTATCTTGCGGGGCGGCATGCCGGCCCTGGTAGCGAATCCTTCCCTGGAGGCGGAACGGTTTTTTTCATCCTATATCCAGACGTATCTACAACGGGATATCCGGGACCTTACGCAGGTGGCGGACGAGCTTCTCTTCCTGCGTTTTCTGCAGATCGTCGCCGCGCGAACGGCGACGCCGCTTGTGTTCGAGGATATCGCCCGCGAGGTCGGCATTTCGAGTCCTACGGCAAAGAAGTGGGTGTCGCTTTTGCTCACGACGGGTATCGTGACCCTGATCCCGGTCTGGTCTTCGAACGCGCTCAAGAGGATCATCAAGACGCCGCGTCTGTATTTTCTGGACACGGGTCTTTGCGCCCATTTGCTGCGTTGGTCAAGCGCGGAGACGCTCGAAGCGGGCCCGATGTCGGGCGCTTTTTTCGAGACGTGGGTCGTCTCGGAGATTTTCAAGAGTTTTCTGAACGCCGGGATCGAGCCTCCGCTGTATTATTATCGCGACAAGGAGAAGCGTGAGATCGATCTTCTGATCCACCGGGACGGCCTTCTCCATCCTGTCGAGATCAAGAAGACGGCCAGGCCCGACCGGTCGATGATCAGACATTTCGCGGCATTGAACCCGATGTGGGCGGAAGCTCCCGATTCCCCTGCCGCTCCCTCGACAAGGCTCGGCGCCGGCGCCCTGATCTGTCAGGTCCCCGACCTCATTCCCCTAGACGCCACGACCTGGTGCGTCCCCGTCGGTTTCATCTAGTCCGATAGGGGAGAACTCGGGTGAAAGTAAAATATAACTTGCGTTATTTTACTTTGGGGCTCCAAAGTAAAATAAGGCGGGTTGATGCCTAGTTACGCCGAATAATATAACAATATACTTAAGGCAGAGGCAGTTCTTCGAAACGATCCTTCCGCTGTGATACTGCTTGAAGACCGTCCACAATACGGATGGACTGATAATCAAGTGAAAAAGTATGATAATAAACGTGCAGAAGTCGAATCTTTACGAAAAGATTAAGATCCCTTTACACTCGCGCCCGGTATGAAAATTGATCAATTCAAATATGGACACTCTTGTTTGCCTATGAACAATCACCCTTTTTTATCTCCAGCCAGACATCATCGGATCTCAGCCATTCAGCAATGGTGTGTACAGTATCATCGATTTGAAGCAACCGAGTCTTACCTTTTATCGCACATTCCCACACAATGCAAATACGCCATCCTTCTGCATGTAGTTGATTAAGCACTTTTGCATCCCGCTCCCGATTTTTATCAATCTTTTCTCTCCAGAATTCTGTTCGTGTTCCCGGAAGCTTGAAGAGATCACAATCATGACCATGCCAGAAACAACCATGAACGAAGATAACTGTATGATACTTCGGAAGTACAATATCGGGTGATCCGACAAGCTTCTTATCATTGATCCGATAGCGAAAACCCATACCAAACAAGCGTTTCCGGATTAACAGTTCCGATTTGGTATTTTTGCTTCTTATTCCGCTCATCATCCGGCTTCGCGTAGCCCGATCAACCATGTCCATATAGTGTTACTCGGTAAGGTATGGTTTCAGCGCTTGAGCAACGGACTTGAAAAGAGGAACAACTACAGAGTTTCCGAATTGCTTGTAGGCGCGGGTGTCGGAAACAGGGATTACATAACTGTCAGGATACCCCATCAATCTTGCACACTCTCTCGGTGTAAGACGCCGAGGATTTTTTCCTTCCCCCTGATCAACAAGAATTTCGGAACCATCCTTGTAGTATCGTGCAGAAAGTGTCCGCGCAATACCATCGCCTTTCACGAGGCCAAATCCGAACCCGTTACCAAGTGATCTATGTTTTGCGGCATATGCCTGCAGATATGCCCAGAGCTTGTCAGTCAGGGTAAATTTTGATTGAACACGATTGTTATCAAAATCGAAAAACCGGTCACCATCATGTACGAGATATGGTTCCGTACCATCCGTTTTATGAAGAATATCCCTGATTTTCTTTTTTCCGATTACCGGCATTTTGATATTGTCGAGAGTGAACAGAGCTGGCTCCCTGAAACCGACAATAACGATTCGTTCTCGATGCTGGGGAACCCAGTGCTGTCCGTCAATTACCTTGAAGTCGATATGATATCCCAGATCCTTCTGCAATGTACGGGTAATAACATCAAATGTATGACCCTTGTCATGCGATTTTAGATTCTTCACGTTTTCAAGTACAAATATCTTCGGCTGTTTTTCCTTGATAATTCTGGCAACATCAAAGAATAAAGTCCCCTGCGTTTCGTCGGCAAATCCTGTCGCGCGACCAAGCGAGTTTTTCTTGGACACTCCGGCAATTGAGAACGGCTGGCATGGAAATCCGGCAAGAAGAACATCATGATCAGGAATATCGGCGGCGTTAACCTTTGTGATATCACCATGAATTACTTCATCGGATGGATAATTCGCACTGTAGGTTTTCTGTGCGTAGAGATCCCACTCGCTTGTGAATACACAAGTTCCACCAGCCTGTTCGAAACCCTTGCGTATACCACCAATACCTGCAAACAGGTCTATGAAGGTAAAGGTTTTCTTTGTACTTTTACCAACTGCCTGATGTTTCGATATTATTGCCCGCAGGCTTTCGTCAATATACGCTTTCGGTGCAGTTTCACGTTTGAGCCAACGGTGTACAGTACTGTGCGCTACTTTCAATTCCTCGGCAACATTTGCAACCGATGATATGCGTACAGCCTGTTCGAGCAATTCCTGAATTTCGGGAACAACCACTTCACAAGTATCAGCCATTCACTCACCTCATTATGGGGAAACTTTATTGCATTATGCAATATTTATTCCCCATAGGCAAGCAAAATAACAGTTTTTATGATAACTTTCAAAGTTTTTTTACTGTTTAATCAATTAGTCGTTTTTCTCCGATACTTTGTAGTATACCAGAAATGGAGTTATAGATGTCATTTTCCGATTATTCCTCACTTGCCAACTTGTTAATTTCACTGGGAGCAAAGAGGGCCGTTTATAAACGGCTTTCAGAAAATGATAATTCAAAACAGCAAATATACCTTGGCAGTGATTTTACTTTTCTCACAGAACTACCATTCGGAGAGATAACCAGTTATTCGGATGTCAAACTTCCAAATTTCAAGGCACCAGTCGATCTTTGGTGGATCAATGAGAATGGAGAAACAGCCCCTGCTCCTGATGCTCAGCTAATCTTGTATCCAAAATATCCCGAAGTACGATTATCCGGTTTTATGAGAGGGTGCATCACCGCGCCATCTGGATATATGTCTCCGATTCCTGCAGAGGAAAGAGGCGAAAAGAATGCCAAGGATGGCAGAGTCCTCATATTGGGTATTACTGAAGAGGGCCGCATTTATGCCTATCTGGCAATTAAGGATTCAACTGTAGCACGGAGTATACCAATTGAAGGATTTCCTGACGGAAATGCAGGTGGAACATTGCTACGCTTTCCCCTTAGCACAGAAGCTTACAATTCCCGTGAACAACTGTTAGCTAAACTTTCAGAAATCTGCAGAAAAGGGTGGATTGAATCCTGCCGAATGAATAATAAAGGATCCATCATAAAATACAACGCCAAAAATGGCGGAGGGTACACCTTGGAGGCCCTTTTTGGAATTATACCAAATGGCAGGGCAGAACCTGATTTCATGGGATGGGAGCTCAAAGCATTCAAGGGAAACAGGATAACACTGATGACACCGGAACCGGATGCAGGTTTCTATCAAGAATTTGGGGCCAAGGAGTTTGTGCTCAAATATGGACATGACAAACCCGATGCCACCAAGTACTTTACCGGAACCCATATGGCAGGAATCCGTAACAAGACTTCGTCGATGATAATGGAAATCAGAGGTTTTGATGCTATCAAAGGAACTATTACAGATGTATCAGGAGGGATTTTTCTGATTCCCCCTGATGGATCGGAAGCCGCAATATGGTCCTTTCCTTTACTCCTGAAACATTGGAGTCATAAGCATGCACATGCGTGTTATGTACGTTATGACAGTGAAATCAGGGAATCTAAAACAGGTTTCACATACAAGAACCCTATCTGGCTTGGAGAAGGCACAGACTTTTCACTCTTCCTGAAAGCGATGTCTATTGGCAATGTTGTCTATGACCCCGGGACAAAGGTAAGCCTATCAGAAACAGGAAAGACAAAAATAAAAGCTCGAAGTCAGTTTCGGATCAATTTCAATAAGTTGGGAAGTTTATACCAAAGATTTGAAATGCAAAAAATCTAAAAGATAGCAAAGTAACTTAAAAAGTGCTGCAGAAACCCGCTTAAGCCTCATCTCCTCCATCATCTTTCCCACTCTTTCCATGGATTTTCGACTAATGACAACATTGTGGAAAGGCCGAATGAGAGGTGACTCGGAGTGCTACCGTACGTGATTCGTTCGCTTGAGGGGGCTACGAAGAGGGGCGCTGGCCCTCCCGTGACGCCCTCGGCCTCTTCTTGATGTTAATTACACAATCATATCAGCAGTTCCCACGATTTTCCCCTACAGTACCCCAAAGTTTCCCTTTTTTTAGGCAGTGTTGAAGGATTTACGTATAAATACTTACCACTACAATGAAAATATCAATTCTGATATCAACTTGACAAATATAGCATTTTTGCTATATTCAAAGTGAGGTCAAATGAGATTCTCGAGTCTGAAAGAGTATTTGGCGTATCTGGCGAGAAGGAAACAAGGATGAACAAGGACGGGAAGGTCATTGTCGGGTTTCTGAATGAAACGATCGAAAACGACGCCGAGCTCCGCGAATACGAGAAAACATGGGGGGCCTTAACCTCATTCCTGAATGACTATGAGCACCTGAAAGGATTGCGCCATCTCACGCAAAAGGACATCGCTTCCGCGTGCGGAACGACGCAGAGCGCGATTTCGCGGCTTGAACGCTTGCGGGGAAAACCCACGTATGAGCTACTCAGACGGCTCAGCGAGGCTGTTGGCGGATCGCTCTTCGTCTCTCCGATGGCCGACGTCACGGTAACGCTTCCCTACGACCTCCAGGACCGTGCAAGAAGCCTTGCGGAGAAGAAAGACGTGCGAATCGATGAATTGATGTACGCCATGTTACGCGAGGCTATCGATAACGCCGAATACCGGGATGAATGCAATTGACGCAGGATCGAATACTACAACAGCGAAACACTTTGCAGAAACTGTCACTTTATGACAGTTTCTGTTATGGGTGATGATCGGAGAAAATGTGACCGGAATCGAAGTGCTACGAACGTGATTCGTTCGCTTGAGGGGGCTCCGAAGAAGGACGCTCGCCCTCCGTGACGCCCTCTGCCTCTTTTTGCCTGTATGTACACAATCTTGTCAACAGTACCCTAAAGTTACCCTTGCGGATTGAGGGCCTACCATCGAGGATGGTGATATCGGCGTCGGGCCAGGACAGGGCTTGATGCCGACATAGGGGGAAAAAACATGAAACGAATAATCCTTGCGGTGGCGTTCGCGGCCCTCGCGCTCGCGGTATGCTCGGGAGAGCGCGGGGTATGCGCGCGAAACGGGGCCATCTGCGTCATGGACTTTGAAAGCGGGGAGGAAACCCCGATAACATCCGGATTCACCGACATGAAACCCTCCTGGTCGATGGAAGGAGACCAGATCGTGTTCTTCCGCGTGACCAGGATGCGCGAGCGGGTGCAGAGCTGGCACACGGCCATCTGCGTCGTCAACACCGACGGCTCGGGCTTTCGCCAGCTGACCGAGGGTAACTACGCGGACTTCAACCCGACGTGGACCAAGGACGGCACGCATCGAATCCTGTACTCCCGCTACTTCCCGATCAGGGCGAGGTCCGTCATCCACATGATGGATATCTCCGGGGACGGGGTCAAGGACGAGATCATCAGCGACACCAACAGAAGCGAGTACGCGATGAGCGCGCTCAGGGACGGGCGCATCCTCATCAGCTCGAACCGCTCGATCTTCGACGGGATCTATTGGCTCTTCACCCCGGGCGAACCGGGAACGGCCGGGGCATACGAACAGGTTATGTACGCCTTCAAGATGAAGGGAACCATGGACCGGTGCTCGTTCAATCCGGACGAGACCATGGTCGCGTACGAGTACAAGTCCGGATACGCGAGCTTCAATTACCTCGACAAGGTCATCTACGTCGCCGACTTTGACCGGTCGACGGGAACGATCTCGAACCCGCGGCCGATCAGCAAGAAGGCGAGCGAGGCGATGACCCTCTATCCAAGGTGGGCCACGGACGGAAAAAGCGTGATCTACCATTCCAACAGGACGAAGCTCGCGCGGCTTTACCGGTATACCCTCGCGGACGACGCGACGGTAGAGCTCGGCGCCGACAAGAAGGCCGCCTACGAGTTCTTCTGCGGCGAGAGGTGGCCGAAATGATTTCGCGATTCAGGTTTTCCATCGGCGCCATTGCGGCGATAGCCTCCCTCGCCTTCGTGGGCGCCGCCCGGTTTTCGCGCCTCGCCGACGCGCCGCCGGAATCGGCCGGGGACGGGCTATCCCTCGTCGCTTTCGCGTGCGCCGATCCTGGTCCCGGGGTGGCCGAGATCGCGACCATGCTTGAGGGCGTCGTACGGGACAGCCTCGGGGAACGCGGCTGGGCGGCGCTCGTCAAGCCAAACGACCGCGTCGTCATCAAGGTCAATCTCGTCGGGCCCCATCGCGGATCGAGGGGAAACAAGGGGAAAGCGATCGACACGGACCCGAGGCTCGTCAAGGCGGTCGCCGAGGCCATACGGAAAGAGGTCGGGGACGGGGGAGACATACTGGTTACGGACGCGCTCTTCTACGCGGGGGCGAATCCGTCCGATCCCGAAAGGGAAACGAGTTTTTACCGATCCGGCTACGACGACGACGGGGACGGGATCCTCGACGGGACCTCGCGGGCGCGCCTCGTCAACGCCGACTCCTACGGACAGGACCGGAGGTTCCTCACGATCGTCTACGAGAGGGTTCTCGGAAAGACGAACGTGTGGCTCCCCGATTTCATGAGGCCGAGGAAGTCCCCCTCCCCGGCGGGCGAGTACGCGGACGTCGTCGTCTACATGCCCATCTTCAAGAGCCACGGGTTTACCGGGATAACCGGCGCGATAAAGCTTTCCTACGGATTGAGGACGGGCGGCAAGATCGGCGACGATACCGGCAGGAGCAACCACAGCGGGTACGGCTGGGGAACGGGAAACAAGGACCTCCTCGTCGATTACCTGTGCGCCCAGTCGCGCGCGAGAAAATGCGATTTCGTGATCATGGACGCCCTGACCGCGAATCGCAAGGGGCCGCTCAACGTGAACGAGATCGACGTGAACGCCCCCACCGATTGGCTGGAGACCGACGCCATACTCGCCTCTCGCGATCCCGTCGCGATCGACGCGGTCGAATGCCTCTTCGCCGGTTACGATCCCGATTCAGTCGACCTCCTTGAGGCCGCCCGGCGCGACGGGCTCGGGGAGGCGCGCGCGTCGAGAATCCTGATTACTGGCGGTGAAACGTTCGGTCTGCATCGCGCGAGGATCGCCGCGCGATACGCTCCGAAGAAGCGTCCCGGCCGAGAGCGGTCGACCTGGCCCCTCGAGGACGGATGGGGAGGAGCCAGGGTCAGGGCCGATGTCGTCGCGCCGGATTTCGTGAAGGTCGAGGCGATCCCGCTTCCCGACGGAGGATGCAGGGTCGATTATATAGCCGACGATCCCGGCAAGGGCGCGACCGGAATCGCCCGAGTCGATCTCATGATCGACCGTGTGTTCGTCTCGTCGATCCTGGAATCCCCCGAGTCCGGAACATTCGAGCTTGAGTCTTTCGCGCTCTCCGCTGACTTGCAGGAAGGGGGCACCCGCGTCGAACTCGTCGCCTGGGACGGGGCGCTCAACGCGGCGCGAAGGGTTGTGTCCCCGGAAGGAGGCGCCCGATGACCAGCGGTATTCCCGTCGGGTATTCGATCGTCCCGTTCGCCGACGCCCTTACCCTCTCGCTCCGCGCTTCGGCGCTTCTTATCGTCGACGTCCTTCCCTGGATACTCTCAGGCGCGCTCGTTGGCGCCGCGATGAGGGTCGCGCGGAAGGTTCCTTTTATGGACGCCCTCGCGCGCCTTCCCGCGCGCGCGGCTGTCCCCCTCGCCTCGCTTTCGGGCGCGGCCTCCCCGCTTTGCACGATCGGGAGCGTACCCATCGTCACCGGACTCGTTTCCTCGGGATTCCCCAAATCCGCGGCGGCCGCTTTTCTCGCGAGTTCCTCGATGGTCACGCCCCAGATGTTCCTCATGACGGCGGGCTTTCTGGGGCCGCGAATCGCCCTTCTCCAGGCGATGGGCGGTATACTCGCCGGTACGCTCGCGGGGGCGATCCTCTGTCTCGCGCGAGGTCGCGATCGCCTCGTCTTTCGCGACCTTCCGCCCGCCCCGTCGGGGATTTCCCCGACGACGAAGGGCTTTCTCCGGCACGCGGCCGGTCAACTCGAGTATGGTCTTTTTTGGCTTGTCGTGGGCGTCTTCGTCTCCCAGTTCACCGCTGCCCTCGCGGATTCGGGTCTCATCCCCTTCCTCGGCGGCGGATCCGTACCGCGACCGGTTGGGGGAGCCTTCGCCGCGATCCTCGGCGCGCTCATCGCCTGTCCCGCCTATTCTTGCGGGGGCGCGGCCCTTCCCTTTCTCGCCCTGCTCCGCTCTCTCGGGCTGGACGACGCGTTTTTCCTCGCCTTCCTCGTCTCGGGCCCCGCGACCCGCGTCAGGTCAGCGACCGCGCTCGGGAAAATCCTTAAGCCCGCAGCTCTCGCGGCGTATCTCGCCTTCGTCGTCGCCTTCTCGATCCTCTGGGCGATCGCCACCGCCCAATTGTGGCGCGCTCCGGGATTCTGACGCGTTCCGGTATTCTGACGCACCGCGCGAGGCGATACCGGGAAGCGGCACTCCGCCGCGAAGCGCGATCACGCGGTTATAGAGTTCGGTGCGGTTTTCGACGTCGAGCTTCCCGTACAGGGAGTGTACGCGCTTCTTGACGCCGCTCAGCGAAAGTCCGAGCGAATCCGCGATCTCCTTGTACTCAAGCCCGGCGAGCAGGGCCTCGCATACCTCGAGCTCCCGGCGCCCGGGCTTTTCCGACAGATCCTTCGCGGCGAGGAAGGTCGCGTGAAGGCCTTCCCGCGCGAGCGCGGACTCTGTCTCGACTCTCTCCCTGATCCGCCGGAACTCCCGATACTCCCCGCTCCGCCGGGACGCGAGGAAAACCGGGAAAAAAACGAGCGCGGTCAGGCCCACGGCGATCGAATTATTGAGGAAGAAATTCGCCGTGTCGATCATGATGAGTATTCTCCAGAAAAAAAGCGAGACGATCATGACGTTCGAGACCGCGAAGAGGCACAAGATCGAGCGGTTCCGCCAAAGCCCGTCCCGAAAGAATACGCGAAGCGCGTTGCCCATCCCGAAAAGGAACGTAAACACGTAGATAGAAACGGCGACCGGGTCGCAATGAGCCATATACCACTCCCAGCCGCGAATCAGGGCGAGAGGGCTCAGGGAAAGCGCGAAGAGTGCCGGGATAACGCACGCGAGCATCCAGCGTCGCCGCTCGCGGGGAATCCCGAGGATCTGGGCCATGATGAGCAGGAACGACGCGAGAAGGAGAAGCGAGCACGACGCCACCCCGATCGTGTTGATTCCGGCGGCGACGCGGGGATCGAACACGAGCAATGAAAGGGAGTTGTCGAAAAAGACGTAGAGCGCGAACGAGAGGGAAAGGAGCGCGAAGTGCGCGAGGAGCGGGTCCCTGTCCGCCCGTTCGCGGCCAAGGCCGTCAAGTAGGCAGAAGAGCGCGACCATGACGAACGCGGTTATCGTCGCGGTGTCGGTAACGATCCTGAGCGTCAACGAAAGGTAGTTCATGGTTGATCCCATTATCGCCTGTATATCGCCCCGTCTTCGACGAACAGCTCAATACCGTTCCGGATCGAGCCGGTGCGCAATGCGCCATCCCGGAACAGACATTGCCGTACCTCGGCATCCCGCAAACAGGTAAACCCGAGGGCTCCGCCATCCTGGCTGAAAACGGGGGAATCCCACACATAGACATAGGGCCCGAACGTCCCGAAACTCGTTACCAGGTATTCCCGGGAGTCGGACTCTATAACCGCGGCGAATCCGGTTCCTTCGGGAGAAAAGGCGACCGGTTCCGGGATAAAAAACCCGGCAAACAGCGGACGCCCCGATCCGTCCATCAGGTTCCATTCGCCGCCTTTCAATGCCTGATACAGTATTACGGATCCCGTTCGGGAGATTCCGGCTATACCGACGATATCGTACGGCCCGAATCTGTTGCCGTTCCGGACGAAATACGACCGGTCGTCCGTCTCCGACACATACGATAAAACGGTCCCGTCCCGCGAGAAGTTCGGAGTGTCGATAGAATCGGACTGTCCTTCAAGTTTTCCGGTATTCAACACATAGGTACTGCCGTCGATTCCCAAGACCGCGGCGAAGCGGCCGCCCTCGTCCGACAGGCTCAGTTCCGTTATGAAGTCATAGGGGCCGAATTCTTTCGATCCGGCGACCAGGTACGTTTTGTTGGCTTTTTTGACCGGGTACAGAAGCGTCTTCCCGTCGGAATCGAACCGAAAGGCCGATAGATGGGAATAGCTCCTGTCCGGGTCGTATCCGCTCTCGTCAAAACCGATACGGTCGTAGGGGCCTTCAGCCTTCCCGTCATGAACCGCGTACCAGCGGTTTTCGGTCATGGCCCCGTATACGAGAGACGATCCGTCCGGAGAGAAGGCCATCCCGCTATCCACCCGATCGTAGGGCCCATACTGGACGCCGTTTCCCGAGATGTACCAGGCGTTGCCTTTTCGGGCCCTGAAAACGACGGATGCGCCATCCGGGGTAAACAGCAAACCGGTCCGGGCTTCCATCCCGCCAGGCTGAAAATCGAGAGGCTCCAGGGCGATTTCGTCAAAGGGACCGATTCTCTCTGATCCGAGAAACGCGAAAAACGAGCCGCCGATGTCCGCGACGTATGCCAGTTTATCCTTTTTTGGCGTAAGCCGAAGGCCGGTAACCGCGTCATAGGGGCCATAGCGATTCTGACCAGAAACGACGAACGTCTTGCCGTCGACAAGCGCCGTGAATGCGACTTCGTCCCCTTTGGGCCCTTCGATGAAAGACCTCGCAAAATCGAACGGCCCCAGCTCCTGGTTTCCATACAAAATCGTTGTCTTACCCTCGTGGAATTTCGCGTACACGAAGGCTTTCCCTTCAACGAGCATTTCTCCGATATTGGTAATACCGCCTAACATAACAACCGGCGAAAGCTCTTTGAATTTATCCAGGATCAAAGCAAAATCGCGGTCGCTTTCCGTCCCATCCCTGATTGTGTACTTCGTATTTCCCACGACAACGAAGACCTTCTCGTTTTGGTTGGCTATAAATACCGCCGTGTTGCTATCCTTCAGGAATACGGGCTCTTCGATCTTCGAGTAGGGCCCGATTCTTTGCGCGCCATTCATGACGTACCAGTCGTCCCCTATCCGGACTTTGAAAACTACGACCGATCCGTCGGCCGATACAAGCAATCTCCCGATATAATCGTACGCTTCGGAGGGAGTATCGCCGTTCACCGCGAAGAACTTCTTCCCTGCCGGGGTGTTTTCCGCGCAGGTATAGAACGGTTTACCGCCCGCGAGCAGCGCCACTTGCAGTACGTCCCGATCTTTCACGAAGGCAATGCGCTCTTGGGCAAAGGCGCCCCGACAGGTAAGGGACAGGATGACCAGGATAGACAACATTCGTCCGGTCATCTGGCGGCCGGCGCGAAGCCGATCATGCTGGATGTTTTGTTTCATCGTATGTATTCTCTCTGCCATAACAATAGCAAATCTTTGACAGGGAAGTCGAGTCCCCGAGGCTCCGGTATTTTTGTATCCACCGCGCAATTTTCGGGCTATACTTGCTCCCATGACGGTATACGAAGGTTCGATTATTACATGCGACGGACCCTGTAAAGGACGAACGTCGATATCAGAGCGAATTACCGTATCCGTGAATATGATGCCCCCTTTATCATATTGACAATCGTCTATATGTTCATTATCATAATGACAAGATGGATATAGACTTTTCGCGCGGAGCGAAGCTCTGCAAGGTAATGGCGGATGAAACGCGGGCGAGAATCGTGCATATATTGTCGTGCGGGGAGCTGTGCGCCTGCGATATTCTGGATTACTTCAACATATCCCAACCGACGCTCTCGCATCATCTCGCTATGCTCGTGGAAGCTGGACTGATCACTGCGCGAAGCGAGGGGAAATGGACTCATTATAGCGTACACAAAGAAACCTTCGCGTTCCTCGAACGGTATATCAAGGACGTATCGCGGAAAAGCGGCGCTTGTTTATGCACAAAGGCAAAAAGGAGTTGTTCATGAAGGATAAGGCGATTGCCTCCGGGGACATCGGTTTTTTTGAGCGGTATCTGACGCTCTGGGTGATCCTGTGCATGGTCGCGGGCGTACTGATCGGAAAGTTCCTGCCCGGGATACCATCTTTCCTTTCCCGGTTTGAATATGAACGTGTCTCCGTGCCGATCGCCATACTGATCTGGCTCATGATCTATCCCATGATGCTCAAGGTCGATTTTACAAGCATCAGGAACGTCGGAAAGAATCCGAAAGGACTCTATGTAACCTGGGTCACGAACTGGCTGATCAAGCCCTTTACTATGTATGGCATAGCCGCGTTCTTTTTCTTCGTTATCTTCAAACCGCTGATTCCGGCAAACCTCGCGAAGGATTATCTCGCCGGGGCGATATTGCTCGGTGCCGCTCCGTGCACTGCCATGGTGTTCGTGTGGAGCCACCTCACCAAGGGCAATCCAGCCTATACAGTCGTCCAGGTCGCCACGAACGACCTGATAATCCTCGTGGCCTTCACCCCTATCGTCGCCCTGTTGCTCGGTATCGGCGGCGTGACGATCCCCTGGGGAACCCTGATCTTATCGGTTGTCCTTTTCGTGGTCATCCCGCTTGCCGCCGGAATCCTGACGCGCCGCGCGTTGATCGCCCGGCATGGCGAAGCGTGGTTTACGGAAACCTTCATGCCAAAATTCTCGGGAGTGACGATAACCGGGCTCTTGCTAACGCTCGTGATAATCTTCTCGTTCCAGGGCACCGTTATACTGGACAACCCGCTCCACATCGCACTCATAGCGGTTCCCCTGACGATACAAACGTTTCTGATTTTCTTCATCGCGTATACCGCGTCCCGGATACTCGCGTTACCGCATGATATCGCCGCCCCCGCGGGGATGATAGGCGCCTCGAATTTTTTCGAACTTTCGGTCGCGGTCGCGATATCCCTGTTCGGATCAGATTCCCCCGTCGTTCTCGCGACCATAGTCGGTGTTCTCGTCGAGGTGCCCGTAATGCTCATGTTGGTAAAGATAGCCAATAACACGACCCGGTGGTTCCGGGTACATGGAGGCTGATGTATGGAAAAGAAACGCGTCATGTTTATTTGCATCCACAACTCGGGCAGAAGCCAGATGGGAGAGGCGTTTCTCCGGCATATGGCCGCTGATCGCTTCGATATCGCGAGCGCCGGGATAGAATCTGGAACGCTCAATCCGCTCGTCGTGAAGGCGATGGAGGAGGTCGGCGTATCGATGGAGGGCCACTACTCAAAAAAGGCCCAGGACTTCGTCGACCGTGGCGATCGCTTTGATTACGTGATAACCGTATGCGACGAATCTAGCGCCGAGCGGTGCCCCATGTTCCCCGGAAAACACGTACGCATGCACTGGGGCTTCCCTGATCCCTCTGCCCTGACCGGCACCGACGAGGAAAAGCTCGCGGGAATACGGCCTATCAGGGATGAGATCCGGAAAAAAGTAACAGAGTTTATACACTCGATTTGAGAATCACAGTCCCGTGTACACCAGGAACAGACCGGCCAGCAGTATGATAAAACCCAAAAGGATGTTTACGGCTTTCGCGAAAAGGCCGTAACGTCCGCTGTTCGCGATCTTTCCGGTAAGTCCCATGAAGGTTCCCGCCACGATTACGATCACGCTATGCCCGATGGAATAGAGCAGTAAAAGGAAAATGCCCCACACGGGATTTCCGCTCCGCGCAACGACGGCAAGCAACGCGATCAACACCGGCGTCGCGCAGGGCGAGGAAAAAAGCCCGCCGAGAACGCCCATCGCAAGCGCCCCCGGATATCCCCTCTTCGTATTCTTGCTTTGCGCGTAACTCGCCGGGATGATCGTGATGATCCCCCAGGTCTGAAGCGCCATGAGGATCATGAGCGCGCCCAGTATCAGGTACCACCAACCGCTCGTTCCGAAGTTCAGGAGCTTTCCCAGAAGGGAGGCAGTCGCGCCAAGCGCGGTGAAGGTAATCGCCATCCCGAGGGCGAATACCAGCGAATAGCGAAACGCGATCCTCGGGTCTTTGCGCCCGGTGCCCCCAACGTACGCTACGACGAGCGGAACGCTCGAGAGCGAACACGGCGTTACGCTCGTTAACACGCCCGCAAGAAGTGCCAGGAGCGGCGCAAGCCACAAGCTTCCCTGTATGAGGACGGACAGATGCTCAAGGGCCGTGTTTATCGCGTCATTCATTTTTCCACCTTCGACTCGATTATACCATAGCGCCGAACAGCAGTCCCGCGAGCGTCGACATCACGATGACAAGCGATACATAGACCGCGGTCTTCTTGAAACCGATCTCCGCATTGATGACGAGCATCGACGGAAGGGACAGGCTCGGACCCGCCAGGAGGAGCGCGAGCGCCGGTCCCTGTCCCATGCCGCTGCCGAGAAGACCTTGAACGATCGGCACCTCGGTAAGCGTCGCGAAATACATGAACGCCCCGGAAAGCGCGGCGATGAAGTTCGCGAACACCGAGTTGCCGCCGACGAGTCCGGCGACCCACGCATTCGGGATCAGGGCCTCGTGGCCGGGCCTGCCGAGGAAAAAGCCCGAGACGAGCACGCCGCCGAAAAGAAGCGGCAAAATCTGGAGCGCGAAATCGCGCGTCGCGGCACCCCACTCTGCAAGCTCATGCCTCTTGAACCAGCGAACGAGCGCATAGATCAAAACAAGGGCGAATGCCCCGGTGATAATGTATTTTACGCGATAGACGGCATCCCATGCGGCAGAACTGCCTTTTGAAGACGCCCAATTCACGAATATGAGAATACCGACCATGGAACCGATGTAGACAACGGTTTGCCAAAGCTTCCTGCCACCCTCATCAAGAGGCGCTTTAAAAAGCCGCTCGTCCGCAAGACGGGCCTCGTCTTCCTTGCGAAAAATGAATTGCATTATAAGGCCGATGATGACGGCAAAGCTGATTGCGCCGACCGTGCGCGCGAGGCCGATTTTCCAGCCGAATACCTGGAACGACATGGTAATAGCAATAATACTGATAGCTGGTCCCGAATAGAGGAAGCTGATCGCAGGGCCGAGTCCCGCACCTTTCTTGTAGATTCCCTTGAACAGGGGTAATACCGTACAAGAGCACACCGCGAGAATCGCTCCTGATATAGAGGCGACCGCGTATGCCACCGGCTTCGGCGCTTTCGGCCCGAGATACTTCATCACCGCCTGCTGGTTCAGGAAAACGCCGATGGCCCCCGCGATGAACATCGCCGGAACGAGGCAGAGAAGCACGTGCTGCCGCGCATACTCGCCGAGCATCTGGAATCCCTCGAGAAGACCGGTCGTGACGCGGGACGCGTCCCACGGTATGAAATAGATCGCGATAAATACCGCCGCCAGCCCCAGCAGAATCACGTTAGGGCTATATTCTTTCTTTGCCATGCTACCATTTCCTACAGTTGCGCCGCAATCTGGTCGACGGTAAGCACCTTGCCGACGCTGCGCACGTCGCCGTCTATGACGAGGGCGGGAGTCATCATCACGCCCATCTCCATAATTTGGTCGATATCGGTGACTTTTTCTATTTCAGCCTCAACGCCCTTTGCCGAGACCGCCGCGCGCGCGTTCGCTTCCAATTGTTTGCATTTGGGGCATCCCATACCCAGAATCTGTATTTTCATCCGTATAGCTCCTCATGTTTCTATTATTGGAAACTTTGCATTAAAAGTCAAGGAAAAACTCGTCTATCCGTCGTTTTTCTTGACAAAGTTTCCGAACTTTGCAACAATTGAACCATGAAAGATTCCGACAAAAAAAGATTCGAGATGACGGCAGAGCTCTTCAAGGCTATCGGCCATCCCGACCGTCTGGCCATGCTGGAAAAGCTCGCGGATAAGCCCTGGTGCGTATGCGATCTTGCGGCGTATCTTGGCCTGAACAAGTCCGTCGCGTCAAAACACCTGTCCCTGCTCCACGATATAGGGCTTATCGAATTGGAAAAGAAAGGAACGCAGGTCATCTACACCCTCGTCGTACCCTGCGTCATAGATATGGGGAAATGCAGTTATCTTGCCATACTGAACGAGAGGAAGAAACGACTCGGTTGATGTCGGACCCCGTCCCATGAATAGATGATCTGACGGAGAAATCAAGTGCGTATCAGGAAACATCCCGGCAGCGACAACGGAAGGGGCTAAGCCCCTCCCTTTTAGCTGTACATCATCAAATGAGAGGGCACTGATCGACGTTTCCCAAAGAATCCTGCTAGCAATCAGATTCTTTGCATATATCGTCAGGTCATGCCATCACGGTTACTGCCAGTATCCGACTGGAATACTAAAATCAGCCGAAAAACCTATTACAGATTTATCATCAGTAGGACTGTCGCCATCAAGGCCGAATCGTCCCCTCCTGTACGACGAGAAGATGCGACCGAAGAGTTCCTATTGGGAAGTCCTTCAGGCCCTCGGCCTGGAGAAATAGCGAGCAGGAAATTCCGGTGAGACTTCCCGCCCTCTCTGCGGCTGAACGATTAAAGCTTTTTCATGTACTTCTGAAAAAGCGACAACACCTCGGGATCGGGTTCAAAATCACTGACCGGAATCAACTCCCCGGAGGCCGAACGCAGTTTATAACTGCCCCCCTCCAGAACAAAGTCGAGATCGAGCCTTCCGACTTTCAGGCCGAATGAAGCGACCTGTACGATTGGTACCCCGTCTGCAATATATGGCGACATGAGATCGGTATGACTATGTCCGCCAATAATGGCTGAAAGGCCGGGAAGCTCGTGTGCGAGGCGTTTGTCATCTTCGAATCCGATATGCGTGAGCGCGATAACGATGTCTGACTTCGCGGCAGTCTCGGGATATATCCGCTTTGCGCTTTCTATCGGATCGTCGAACACGAGCAAAGACTTGCTCAGGGGCGAAGCAGAATTACGTTCCGTCAGGCCAATAATACCTATCCTGAGGCCCCCGCACTTGACCACTGCATCGGGTTGAAGCCGATGCAGACTGTGCCCATCGCTCTTGCGGGTTACGTTCGCCGCAAGCACGGGGAATCGGCTTTGCTTGAGCCGTTTTTCAAGGATGTCATATGCTTCCGGGGCATCACCTGTTGCCGAGAACTCGTGATTCCCGGCAACCATCGCGTCAGTTTTCTGAAGATTCATGACAGCGAACTCCGGTTCGCCGAAAAAATGGTAATGGAGTTTTCCGCGCGCGAACACGTCACCGCCGTTCAGCAGCAGAACGTTTGGATTATCCGACCTGACGTTTTTCACCAGTGTCGTCTGGCGGGCAAGCAGATCGGGGTTGGAACCGTGCCAGTCGTTCATATGCAGAATAACAAGCCGAAAGGTATCAACGCGGGGCTTCTTTTCCGAACACCCAATGCCGTACACAAGCAAGACGGCGCACGCCAGAAGAAGGGCAACCAGGCTTCCTTTCCACATACGGGGCTTTGCGGAAATCGATCCAGTGTTTTTGCTAATTTGGAAAAGCCGTTTAATGTCCCTTGATTTCATCTGTGATACACTCCATTAAGGATTATCTTCTACTTGAAAATGATATACAATACGTACATCTGTTTTTATTGGTGTGGTACATGATAACGAGCGGTTTTCATTCATTGCTTCCAATATTCCTCAGACCACACCTGCCCGCATTCTCAACTAATTCCTTCCATTTCAATTATGCCCCGCGAGCGGAAACCGATGAAGAGAAAAGACTGTTCAATCTATTTCTTCAGCAGCCGGATAAGTTCCGTAAGTTCTTGACCAAGGCTTTAAACTGCATTGGATTTCTCGTAATCAGACAAGAGCCTCCACATAGGTCCTGATCTTCGCAAGAACACGCGTTATCTCGGCATACTCCAAAAGGAGCGGAATGTTCCGATCCTTCGAGGACACGTATTTTTTTATGGCTTGCTGAAAGAGCTGGATATCCCGGGCATTCTTTCCTCGAACAATGTCACACAAGGTTCGCTCGATCGAGTATACGGCGACCTGATGCCCTCCGGGTGAACGGATCTCGGTAATGCCAAAGCCGTACAAGTCCTTGATCGCCTGCTTGAAATGAACCTTCTCTGAAAGTGCTGCCATATGATACCCAACAGGAAATGTCATGGTGTATTTCTGCGGCGTCCGGTCAGAAAATCCCAAAAGCCAGAGCGCCGTCTCATGCGAAAAAATCCCTTTCCGGTACGTGTACTGCAAGATAAAAAGCTCGTCTTCCCATACCTCCGGCAACACATAGACGCCCCGTGCTGCCTTTATAAGAAGATGTTCGTCAGTCAAATCCTTCAGGCAATGCCTCGGTATGCCCGCTTCACTCACCATCGACGTGGTTACGGTTCCGTTATGAGTCTGGGCCAATGTCAAAATTGCTTTGGTATGTTTCATACTTTTACACTTAATATTATAGGCATGTTAAGTATATTTGTACAGTGATATTTTCAGTCTCATGTGGATACTCTATAAATAATTTGCCGCCCACTCCGAATTACTAGTATGCTGAAAGCATACTAGTAATTCAAATCGTAAACTCTCGATTCATATCCGGAAAAGACAACAATCCCGCATGAATCGCGCTCTGTGTCATTTCATCTGTAATGGTGCCTCTATATTGAGATCATCAGATCATTTTAGACGAAAGGCTCACAAGATGCGATATTATATGACGATGGAGAATGAATACGCCGGACTTTCTGAGGTCCGGCGTTCAATTATACAATGATGTTCATCTTAATTCACAAGGCAAAATTCCATTCTCAATTTTCCATCACTCTCGTACCGCCATCCCCATCCATCCCCGGGTACGCTTCGTCCGTTCCAGCAGGAGACCCTTTTTTTAGAAGTGCATAGCAAAAAACCGCGGTGTGTTATACTGCGCCCTTTTGTCAACACACTTTTTTACGCGATTTAAGGTGTATCATGCCGCCTGAATCGCCAAGTCAACGACCTGGAAAGATTGATACATTTCATCGGGAGTTCGGTAATCGAGACTCTGATGAAACCGCTCCGTGTTATAAAACCGGAAGTAGCGAG
>Ga0209800_10000060_pt1:0-22500 | contig 264000 bp, 241 predicted proteins | sample Higcelweek8metaG_FD_187174 | JGI IMG/M metagenome (GOLD analysis project Ga0209800, IMG submission 187174) | Freshwater pond sediment microbial communities from the University of Edinburgh, under environmental carbon perturbations - High... | ecosystem: Environmental > Aquatic >...
GTCGGGATAACAGCCGAATCCTCTACCATTGCACAGATGTACCGTTCTGCCATTCAAACAAGAAAGGCAGAAGCGCTTCCCAGTACTTCTGCCTTTTTTGGCTCCGCGAGTAGGATTCGAACCTACAACCCTTCGGTTAACAGCCGAATGCTCTACCATTGAGCTATCGCGGAATCTTACTTTTTCTCCGGTCATTCTTTTCTGGTGGAGCCTGCAGCTTTCGAACCTGCATCCCGACTTGTCGGGATAACAGCCGAATGCTCTACCATTGAGCTATCGCGGAATCTTACTAATCCATTTATTCTGCAGCGTAATATGCTGCGAATGGGCTGTTAATATACAATCCATTTTATTTTTTCCAAACTGAATCCAGCTTTTTTTTGATCTTTCTCCGCTTTGATGGGGTATGGCATTTTCATTTTCCATAATAATTTTTGTACATTGGTGTTCTTTTACTGAAATGAGGGGTATATGCATAAAGAAAAACCATTGATAGAGATCCGGATCGCGGGTCTTATGCAGGGAACCCACACATTTGATTTTTCCTGCAGGGCCAAGGATTTCAGGGGTCATGTTCTGGCTGAAACCGTATTTACCCGCGATATTGCGGTAACGGTAATTGCAGAAAAAACCGAAAATGAACTGACAGTCACCGTTCGGACAGCAACGGTAGCCGATTTCACGTGTGATATTTGTCTTGTTCCCCTGGCAAGGGAAATCAGGGGCGAGTATCGCTTATATTATATATATAGTGCGGAAGAAAAGAACCTGGAAAGCATGGATGATGACCACCGCCAAATCGATCTGAATACTGCCTCCATCGATCTGACGGAAGATGTACGTGAAACACTACTGCTCTCTCTGCCAATGAAGGTTACCTGCATCGGAAACCCGAATTGCCGAATATACGGCAGCGAGTCAGAAAAGTACGACTCCTGCACCGATGACAAAAGTTCATGGCAGGAATCTCTTGAAAAGCTGAAAAACAAGTATCGTTAACCGATTATAAAATCAGAGGACAATCATGGCAAATCCGAAAGCCAAAATGTCGAAATCCAGAAGGGATAAAAGACGCGCCCAGTTCAATGCCCGCACAAAAGCGGCAACAACCGTTGTCTGCCCGAATTGTGGGGAGCCAACCCTTCCCCACCGCGCATGCCGCCATTGCGGACATTACCGAGGCAGGGCCGTTGTTACAAAATCCGCTAACAGCTGATAACGAATTATAACAGGATAACCCCTTCATGCTGACCATTGCTGTTGATGCCATGGGTGGAGACAATGCTCCTGCCTGTGTAATCGAGGGAACCATTCAGGCTTTACGTGAAAGTGATAACAGATTCTCTGTTGTACTCATAGGCCAGTCTGATAAAATCGAACCCCTTCTTGCACTTCAGGATACGGAAGGGTTGAACCTTCGATTCATGCACGCTCCTGAAGTAGTGACAATGGAGGATATACCTGCCATTGCCGTTAAAACGAAACAGGAATCGTCGCTTGTCAAGGGATTGAAGCTTTGCAAGGCTAAAGAAGCCGACGCCTATGTAAGCGCCGGTAATACCGGTGCCCAGATGGCCGCATCGCTTTTCGTACTGGGCAGACTGCCGGGAGTCTTGCGCCCGACGATTTACGCTTACTTTCCGAGATTGAAAGAAGGCCTTACCAATATTGTCGATGTCGGAGCCAATATGGATTGCAAGCCGGAGCATCTGGTGCAATTTGCCGAAATGCTTACCATATACCAACGCTTTGCGGCAGGTATAGATGAACCGGTGGTCGGACTGCTCAATATCGGCGAAGAGGAGGGCAAGGGTTCCGAAGTCCTGAAACAGGCATATAAACTGCTTCAGGATGCTGACCGAAAAGGCAAAATCAACTTCATCGGCAATATCGAAGGTCATGATATCCTGAAAGGAAATGTCAGCATTGTCGTCTGTGACGGCCTTGTAGGCAATACCATTCTGAAGTTCGGCGAAAGTATTCCGGGATTCCTTGGGGCACTCTTCAAACCTGCACTGCAGAAACTGGTCGGTTCCGGTCAGCTTGACGAAAAAGCCGCAATGCTGACTACCCAGGTTTTTAAAAGCATGTTTGAACCTTTTGATGTTGAAAAATTCGGAGGAGTACCATTCCTCGGCGTTGACGGCATCTCAATCGTCGGACATGGACGGTCTTCGTCCCGAGCCATCAAAAACATGATATTCATGGCCGAACATATGATTGAAAAAAAGGTCAACACCCACATAGCAGAAGTACTTTCCGAAGCATAATAATTACTGTTCCGCCATAAAACGACCTGGTGCAGCATGGCTCATGCACATGCTGCAGAACAAGAACAACTCCGCATGAAATAACCGCATAGAACGCATGAAAGCTGCAATAACGGCGACAGCCAAATACTTACCAGACGGAGTCATGAGTAATCATGACCTCGAACTGATGCTTGAAACCAACGATGAATGGATTCGTTCGAGAACCGGTATCAGTGAGCGGCGTATCATGAAAGACCCGGACAAGGCGACATCGTTCATGTGCGGAGAGGTAGCCAAGCAGCTGCTTGCGAAACGAGGCATCACCGCCGAAGAGGTCGAGCTTATTATTGTAGCGACCATGACGCCTGACATGCTGTTTCCATCGACAGCATGCTTTGTCCAAAGCATAATCGGAGCAACAAAGGCATGGGCATTCGACCTTAATGCCGCATGTTCCGGATTTATTTTTGCACTCAATACTGCAGCAAAGTTTATTGAATCGGGAGCCCATAAAAACGTTATGGTGATCGGAGGAGATAAAATGTCTTCGATCGTCGATTATTCCGACCGCTCCACCTCCATACTCTTCGGTGACGGAGCTGCCGGGGTTCTTCTCGAACCGGCCAGAGAGGGGTATGGCATTCTCGATGCGCGCCTCTATTCCGACGGAACAAACGGCAAAGACCACCTGCTGATGACCGGCGGCGGAAGCCTCCATCCCGCAACACATGAAACCGTCGAAAAACGGATGCACTACATTTATCAGGACGGGAAACAGGTTTTCAAGGCGGCCGTAACGGCAATGGCCGATACCGCAGCGGAAATCATGCATCGAAACAATCTCGATGCCGACAGTATATCCTGGCTGGTTCCACATCAGGCAAATCAGCGCATCATAAATGCCACTGCAGAACGAATGGGCCTGAGCGGAGAAAAAGTCATATCGAACATCGCTCATTACGGAAATACAACTGCCGGAACAATCCCTATCTGTCTTGCCGAACTCGACGAAACACAGAAGCTGGAAACCGGATCGAACCTGGTACTGGTGAGCTTCGGTGCGGGATACACCTGGGGCGGAATGTATATCAAGTGGCAATAATACTCACATTACCATAGAAACAGGGCATTCATGAAAGCATTTGTTTTTCCGGGACAGGGATCCCAGTATTGCGGAATGGGCCGGGATATATTCGACTCATTCCCTGCCGCACAAGAGATGATGGGGAAAGCTGATGAAATTCTTGGTTTTTCGATTACCGACATCATGTTTTCCGGCAGCGAAGATGACCTCCGCCAGACCAGGTATACACAGCCAGCGGTATTTCTGCACAGCATTGCAGCTGCATCGTTGCTCGGCAATGAAGGCGTCGCAATGACGGCAGGACACAGTCTTGGCGAGTACAGCGCGCTCTGCTTTGCCGGAGCCATCAGCTTCGGTGATGCCATCCATATCGTTGCAAGAAGAGGCGAACTGATGCAGCAGGCCGGCAGGCAGAATCCGGGAACGATGGCTGCGCTGATCGGCATGCCGGACAATGCTGTAGCGAACCTGCTGGCAGAAGCGGCCTCGGAAGGAGTCGTTCAGGCTGCGAACTTCAACTCTCCGGGTCAGGTAGTTATTTCCGGTGATGTCGTTGCAATAAAAAAAGCCATAGAGCTGGCTCCATCGCATGGTGCGAGAATGGCAAAGGAGCTCGTTGTTTCGGGAGCCTTCCACTCTCCGCTTATGAAACCGGCTGAACAGGAGCTTGCCGCTGCGCTCGAACTCGTAGAAATCAGGGACGCACGGATACCGGTCTGCATGAATGCCGTTGCCGAACCTGTTACCGCGGCTGCCGAAATACGAAAAAATCTGATCATGCAGCTTACAAGCCCGGTACTCTGGACACAGTCAATTGAAGCGATGATACGGAACGGCATAACGGATTTCGTTGAAATCGGCCCACAGAAGGTTCTGCAGGGACTGATCAAAAGAATTGACAAATCGGTCAGGAACAGCGGTATCGACACTGCGGAAGATATCCGGCAAATTATGTGAACGTTCTCATAAAAGAGAACTGGACTGTAACCATTAACAGAAGAAGAATAAACCATGTTTGAAGGAAAAATCGCAGTGGTAACCGGTGCCGCCAGAGGAATCGGACAGGCTATAGCCTTTGATCTTGCCGCAAAAGGCGCAGGAGTGGTCGTTTGCGACATCAAGGAAGAATGGCTTGCAGAAACCGCAGACGGAATCAGAAAACTCGGCAGTGAAGCCTGGTGCAGGGAGCTCGACGTCACGAATACTGAAGCAGTGCAAAACGTTTTTTCCGAGATTGCTGAAGCGACAGGCAGAATCGATATTCTTGTCAACAACGCGGGCATTACCCGTGACGGGCTGCTGATGAGAATGAGTGAAGAGGACTGGGACGCAGTTCTCACGGTAAACCTGAAAGGAACCTTCGCCTGCACGAAAGCGGTTACCCGAACCATGATGAAACAGCGATCGGGCGCCATTGTCAATATCGCTTCGGTTATCGGCCTCATGGGCAATGCCGGACAGGCTAACTATGCCGCATCGAAGGGCGGTGTCATCTCTTTCACCAAATCGGTCGCCAAAGAGTTCGCCTCACGCAATATCCGCGTCAACGCTGTAGCCCCCGGTTTCATTGCCTCGAAAATGACCGATGCTCTATCCGATGAGGTACGCAATAAAATGCTCGATGTCATACCTCTTTCGCGTTTCGGTCAACCGGAAGATGTTGCTCGGGTTGTATCGTTCCTTGCCGGCGACGATGCCGCATACATTACAGGGGAAGTGATCAACATCAGCGGCGGCATGGTCATGTAATTTGGGCAAGCTTATTTTCTTTGTATATTATTCGACATTTTCAATTTTTTTATCCATAACACAACACTAATCAGGAGAACAAAACAATGAGTGAAGCTGAAATCAAAGATAAGGTATACGATATTATTGTCAGCAAAATGGGCGTCAACAAAGACCAGATCAAGCCGGAATCCAAATTTTCCGATGACCTCGGCGCAGACTCTCTCGACACCGTTGAACTGATCATGGAACTTGAAAACGAATTCGGAGTCCAGATTCCTGACGAAGACGCAGAAAAGATCAGCACTGTCCAGCAGGCCATCGATTACATCGTAAAAAAGTAACATCCCTTCGGGATCTTTACAGCCAGAAGCAACATTAAAACACCACAGATGGGTCAGGATCGCAAAAGAGTAGTCGTCACAGGAATCGGGATTTTATCCCCCATAGGCCTCGGTAAGGATGAGTTCTGGACCGGCCTGGTACAGGGCAGAAGCGGCGCCGCGCCTATAACCTATTTCGATACAACCGATTTTGCAACAACCTTTGCGTGTGAGCTGAAAAATTTTTCCGCTTTCGATTATATCGACAGGAAATCAGCTGACCGCATGGATCCATACTGCCAATATGCTGTAATTGCCGCAGAACAGGCCCTGAAAGATTCGGGGCTTGACCTGCAGGCAATCGATCCTCTCAGGATCGGCGTGGTGCACGGCTCAGGCATAGGAGGAATGACTACCTACGATCAACAGTTCCGTACATATCTGGAACGTGGCCCGAGAAGGATCAGTCCGTTTTTCATTCCCATGCTCATCCCGGACATCGCTGCCGGACAGATTTCCATGAAATTCGGTCTTATGGGCCCGAATCATGCAACGGCATCCGCCTGTGCAACGTCTCTGCATGCGATTATCGATGCATGGATGATTCTGCAGCTCGGTATGGCCGATTACATGGTGTGCGGAGGCTCGGAAGCTCCCATAACTCCGATGAGCATCGGCGGGTTCAATTCCTCTCGCGCACTTTCAACTGCTAACGAGAGACCGGAAAAGGCATCTCGACCTTACGACCGCGATCGTGACGGTTTTGTCATGGGAGAAGGCGCCGGAACGCTTATTCTTGAAACCCTCGAATCTGCAAAAGCCCGTGGCGCTAAAATTTATGGAGAAATTGCCGGCGTAGGCGCAACCGCCGACGCCTATCATCTTACTGCACCTCATCCGGAAGGCGCTGGCGCGGTCAATGCCATGAAAGCCGCCTTATCCATTGCGAATATCACTCCGGAACATATTGGCTACATCAACACTCACGGCACATCGACGCCGCTCGGCGACATCGCGGAGATCACGGCAATCAAGAAAGTATTCGGTGAACATGCGCAAAAACTGAGTATCAGCTCCTCAAAATCCATGACAGGTCATCTGCTTGGAGCGGCAGGCGCTGTTGAATCGATCGTCTGCCTGCTGGCCATGCAGAACTCGACGGTTCCTCCGACCATCAATAATGACAATCTTGATCCCCAGATCGATCTCGATATAACGCCAAACGAACCCAAAACGCGTGCGATCGAGTACGCTCTGAACAATGGATTCGGCTTTGGAGGTCATAATGCAACCCTGATTTTCAAGAACGGATCTACACTCTCTTAATGAGTCCCTCTGTATGGAGCAGTTCTGGCAAAAACTGACAGCTTTTGCTTTTCACCGCTCTCAGCAGTTTGACAAGGGTGAACATGCGCCCCGAGACGCCTCGGATGCAAAGCTGCCGGAACCTCTACAGACATTTGTAGCGGCTATAACCGGCTCTGCCGTAAATGACCCGACCCTGTATCTTACTGCGCTGACCCATCGATCAGTAACACACGACGCCTCGGTTCAGGGAACAGAGTCCAATCAGCGTCTCGAATTTCTCGGTGACGCGGTTCTCGATATGATCATATCGGAATATCTTTTCCGCTCATTCCCGGACAACGCAGAAGGCGACCTTTCGAGCAACAGGGCTAAAATCGTCAACAGAAAATCTCTTGCAGGTTTTGCACAAACCATGGGACTGGGAAACTATCTCATTATCGGAGAATCGGCAGACTGCAACAAAATCAGAACCAGTGAATCGGCTCTTGCCGATGCTTTCGAATCCATCACCGGCGCGATTTATCTCGACAAGGGACTTGATGCCGTCCGTAACTTTGTCATGAAGCAGGTCATCGAACATGTAGATTTCAAAACCATCGTCGCATCGGAACACAACTATAAAAGCCGCCTGATTGAATACACCCAGTCGCATCACATCCCTCCTCCGGTTTATACGGTCATTGCCCAGATAGGCGCCGAGCATGAAAAGGTTTTCACAATCGAAGTATCCTGTGCCGACAGTATATGCGGCAGGGGATCCGCCCCAAGAAAAAAAGATGCCGAACAGCTTGCAGCGAAGGAAGCTGTCGAGATCCTCTTGAAAACTGGACAGAGCGCATTGCAGGAACTGTAAGACCGATCTCGTGAGAACTCCTCTGTTTTTTAGCGTACAGGTTTGAGCATTTCACCGCAGTGCTCTATATTGCTTTTCAATTATGCCATTCAGACCACTTCACGACGCAGTGCAATCATGATAGAAAAACTGATTTTCGATTTATCCAGAGAAGGCCGCAAAGGATACAGCCTCTCAGGTAACGACATACCGGAACTCTCCGTTGAAGCGGTTCTTCCGGATAAATTCCTGAGAACCGAACCGGCAGATCTTCCCGAAGTTCCGGAAAGTGAAGTTGTCAGGCATTTTATCAGGCTATCCAACATGAACTACCATGTTGACAAAAACATGTACCCTCTGGGCAGCTGTACCATGAAGTACAATCCTAAAGTCAATGATGCCGCCTGCGATCTGACCGGGTTCAGCGAACTGCACCCCCTCCAGCCCGAAGAAACGGTTCAGGGAGCCCTGCAGATGATGTATGAACTCAGCGGCATGCTTGCGGAAATCGCCGGTATGGCTGCCGTCACCCTGCAGCCGGCTGCAGGCGCTCACGGAGAGTTGACAGGAATTCTGCTTATCAAAAAATATCACGAGGCAAGAGGGGCCAAACGCGGTAAACTGCTGGTCGTAGATTCGGCTCACGGCACAAACCCCGCATCTGCGGCAATAGCCGGCTATGAGATTATTTCCGTATCGAGCAACGCTGACGGACGTACCGATCTTGGCGATCTGAAAGCAAAACTTGACGGCGAGGTTGCTGCGCTCATGCTCACGAACCCCAATACGATCGGCCTTTTTGAAAAAGATATCCTGACAATAGCACAGATGGTGCATGAAAACGGCAGTCTGCTCTATATGGATGGCGCAAACATGAATGCACTGCTCGGTATCACAAGGCCTGGGGATATGGGTTTCGATGTCGTACACTACAACCTCCATAAATCTTTTTCAGCCCCTCATGGCGGAGGCGGCCCGGGAAGCGGCCCGGTAGGTGTCTGCGAAAAACTCATACCTTATCTGCCCGTACCGGTTATCGACCGGATCGAAACCCCCGAAGGAAGCTCCTATCGTCTGAATACGAACCATCCGGAAAGCATCGGAAGAATGATGAATTTCTATGGAAACTTCGCAGTACTCATCCGGGCCTATACCTATATCCGCATGCTTGGAGGCGCAGGATTGAGAAGAGTTTCAGAGAATGCCATTATCAATGCAAACTACCTTCTTGCCCGTCTCGACAGCCGTTACGATCTTCCATACCCGAAACCGGTTCTTCATGAGTTCTGTCTTTCCGGCGACAGACAGAAAAAAGCACACGGAGTAAAGACACTCGATATTGCCAAGCGACTGCTCGACTACGGTTACCATGCACCGACCATCTACTTCCCGCTCATTGTAAGCGAAGCGTTGATGATCGAACCGACGGAAACCGAGACTCGCGAAACGCTCGATCTCTTTGCAGAAGCACTGCTCTGTATTGCGGACGAAGCCGAAAATTCCCCGGAACTGATACTTTCGGCCCCGGTAAACACTCCGGTCAAAAGACTCGATGAAGCACAAGCCTCGCGACAGCTGAATATCTGCTGTCAGGGTTGATTCCTGGCGGCCTCACCCCGGCGTACGTAACCATACGATTGCGAACGCTGAGGAGGAGGCTCGGCCATTCGACTCAGAAGTAACCATAAGTTCACATAGATGATTTTGCTGCAGCGTTATCCGGACGTATACTCTAACAAAAACCGGGAAGATGTCCTTGCTCAGTTCAAAAGTTCTGGTTCTGAACAGCAGTTACGAGCCATTACGTATATGCGACGCCCAGAAAGCCGTTCTGTTGCTCTTCGGCGGTAAAGCTGTGCCGGTCGCGCACCACCCGGAGAAAGCGATCTGTACGGTTTCCTGCTGTTTTCCCCTTCCGAGCATTATCCGCCTGAATGTATTTGTAAGGGTACCCTTCAAGAAAATCATGCTGAACAAAAAAAACATTCTCAGAAGGGATGCGTTCCGCTGTCAGTATTGCGGAAGAACTGATCTCCCGCTGACTGTCGATCATATACTGCCCAGATCCAGAGGTGGTGAAGAATCATGGGAAAACCTGATTACGGCCTGCCTCCGCTGTAACACAAAAAAAGGGAACAGAACTCCCTCGGAAGCCGGCATGGCAACTCGCTCTAAACCGGCACGACCAAACCACATTATCTTCATGCAGCAGTTGACTGCTTCCGTGTCGGACGAATGGAAGCCCTATCTGTTCATGAGTTGAACCATCCAACTTTCGAAAAAGCCGACTATGCTTTTCTGCAATCCGGAACTGTTGCTGCCCGATACGATACGGGCGTTTATCGAAACCCTTCCGGATACGATACCGGATCAGAAAAAAAGGATGCTCACGGTTATCGAGCTGTCCCGTCTCAATGTTCTGCACTCTACCGGCGGACCTTTCGGAGCTGCCGTATTTACGAGCAAAACCGGCAAACTGATTGCCGCCGGGGTCAATGTCGTAGTAGAAAGCCGCTGCTCTCATGCCCATGCGGAAATGGTTGCGCTCGCAGCTGCGGAACACTACCTGAAAACATACGACCTCGGCTTGCCCGAACTGCCTGATCTCGAACTCGTCACCTCTACAGAACCTTGCGCAATGTGTTTCGGCGCGATTATCTGGTCGGGCGTCAGAAAGGTTGTCACTGGAGCAACCAGCCACGATGCAGAAGCGGCCGGATTTGACGAAGGTCCGAAACCGGACAACTGGAAAGCATGCCTTGAAGCTCGAGGCATTACCGTTATCACCGAGCTATGCAGAAGCGAAGCTGGAACCGTTCTGAAAGCATACAATACCGGAGGCGGCCCGATTTATAATCCGCAACGGGCAAGGTAACGACAAAAAGCCCCCTCCGCTAAAGGGTCATCTCCCCGCAGAGCACGGTTTCGATTCCCCGCTCAACCGCTTCACGGCCACTTCCATCGATCATGGCTCTTCCTGTCAGACAGATCAGTTTAGCAAGCGTCGCTTCAGCCGTAAGGTCATGCCCGCATACCGCATGCACCTTTCGTTGCAATTGGTAGCCGGTTTCATAACGCTTCATCTGCACCCGCCCGGAAAGTACCTGTGTCGCATCGACAATCACCACCCCCTTGTCGGAGGCTCTTGCAAGAGCGTCGATAAACCCGCTTGAGGCGGGGGCATTGCCCGAACCGAACGATTTGAGCACAATGCCTTTCAACGAAGGAGAAAGAGTAAGCAGAGCATCGACAATTCCGGCCTGAATGCCGGGAAAAAGCGTAAGGGCAATCACCGAATACTCAGGCAATGCCTGACGAAGTTCTGAAAACTCGATCTTACGCAGTGCACGATTTCGTTGCTCGTCCAACGAAACAGAACCCCCGGGAGGATTAAGAAAAACCGTGCGGTTCACCGTCAGATCTGTTCCGGCACTGCCGAGCACCGGATAGTTCGGCGAAAGAAAGGCATTGAACGAACGGGAATCCACTTTGACAGAACGGTTTCCTCTCAGAAGAAGATGATCGAAAAAAAGAGTTACTTCGGAAATTCGAAAATTCGCAGCAAACATGATCGCAGTAAGGAGATTCTGAACTGCATCGGTTCTCCCTGATGCAAGCGGCAGTTGCGATCCGGTGAATACAACCGGTTTGGAAAGCCCTTGAAGCAGAAAAGAGAGAGCTGAAGCACTCCACGACATGGTATCGGTTCCATGCAGAATCACAAAACCATCATAACACGTATAACGCTCAAGTACCCATGAAGCTATTGCGACCCAATCAAGGGGCATAAGATCCGAGCTGTCTACAGGATTTGTCGTCCATTCGATGCAGAACGCAATATCGCCCTCAGAACAACGAATGCAGCCGTTCCTGAAACAGGGCAGCGCGTAAACTCTCTTCCTGAAAAGCTCGCCGCTCACCGGAGCAAGCGGACTCCCCTCACACCCGATGGTTCCGCCGGTATAGAGTACAGCTATCTTCATTTTTACGCTCATTGTGATTAGACTGCCCTGACGACTCGACAGTCTCGTTTATGAAGATAAAAATGAATCGTGTTATATGCCACATATGGACGTATCTGTCGTAGTCGTGGTCGATTCGTATTCAAGCGCCGAAAAAAACAGGTATAAACACACGAACGGAGCGGGAGAACCCGAAGGCCTGTCAAGCTGGATCCGCTCAATAATCGAGTAGTCCGCTCCAGAGAATCTGCCTCGCTGGCGAGGAGAGTAGAAATATTCGAAAAACTTTCAGAAAATCAGCCTGTACCGATTCAGCGCTTTTTTTTGTATTCTTTCACAAAGCTCCTTACCAACAACGGTTGCGTACCGTAAACCGGCAAGTTCATGTTCATGAAAAAAATCTCTCCCATAACGATCGCACTCCTCTGCTTTGCTGCGCTGCTGATCGCCATTTCCGTCCCGGCTGCCGCAAAATCGAAGCCGTCACAAAAAAAATGGCAGGCACAGTATATCTTCAGCCGTAAGGATTCCGACATAGAAAAAGAACTGCAACGGATGACGCTGGACGAAAAAATCGGCCAGATGATTATAGCCCAGACAGAAAGCCGGAACAACAGCGGCGGAGACCCGAATTACCTTCAGCTCCAGCGTTTGGTGCAGCAGGGCAAGGTTGGCGGAATCATGTTCATGAAAGGCGACGCATTCAATGCCGCAATGATGGCAAATCACTTTCAATCGCTTGCCTCGCGCCCTCTCTTGATGAGTGCCGACATGGAGAGAGGACTTGCCATGCGTCTTTCCGGCGCTACGGAGTTCCCTCCGAACATGGCGCTGGCGGCAACGGGAAACCCTGAACTTGCTTATGCAATGGCAAAAGCCATTGCGGGTGAAGCCCGAACAGTCGGTATTCACCAAAGTTATTCGCCAAACGTTGACCTGAACATCAATCCGGCCAATCCGGTCATCAATACCCGCTCATTCGGCGACAATGTCCCGCTTGCCATAACCATGAGCAATGCAATGATCGAAGGATTCCAGGCCAACAACGTCATTGCAACGGCAAAACACTTTCCGGGACACGGCGATGTCACTGTTGACAGCCATCTCGCCCTGCCGGTACTCAATGCAGATCGACAGCGCCTCTTTGCCTATGAGCTCAGACCATTCAAAGCGGCTATCGACCAGGGAATCATCAGCATCATGACCGGTCACCTTGCCGTTCCCAGACTGACAGGCTCCATGGAGCCAGCTTCGGTTTCAAAAACCATCGTCACCGGACTGCTTCGAAACGAACTTGGGTTTCAGGGACTCATCATCACTGACGCAATGAACATGAAAGCGCTTTATAATGGCAATAACGTGCCGGAAATGTCCGTTAAAGCAGTTCAGGCAGGCAACGATCTTCTGCTCTTTTCGCCCGCGCCCGAACTTGCGCATGCCGCAATAATCAGGGCTGTGCAGGAGGGCGCGATCCCGATGAATCAGATCGACGCATCGGTAAAGCGTATTCTTCAGGTTAAGAAGTGGCTCCAGCTCGAAGAGAAAAAACTTGTCGATCTCAACCGGGTACAAAGCCAGATAAGTACCAACTCCCACCGCAGGCTTGCCGCCGAGATTTCTTCCCGCTCACTGACGGTAGTGAGACAGGACCCTCGCCATCTGCCTCTGAAAAACGGCAGAGTGCTCAATATCATCCTTCAGGACAAGAGCAATCCGGAACCAGGGCGTGAATATGCGGAAAAACTTAACCGCTCTTTTCCGTCAACAACGGTACGAATCGATCCAAAAACCGATCCCCAAACCTATGCATCGACACTTGCCGCCGCCGGAACGGCAGATGCCGTGATCATTTCCTCATATGTGCAGGTTTTTTCCGGATCGGGAACGCTCAGACTTACCGGGCAGCAGCAGCAGTTTATCCATTCACTTGCTCAATCGATTCCGGAAAACAAACCGCTTATTTTCATTTCCTTCGGCACACCCTATCTGATAAACGCCTTTCCGGAAATCAAAACCGCCGTTTGCACCTACTCTTCAAACAGGGAGAGCGAAGATTATGCCTTGCTGCTGCTCAGAGGAGAAATCAAACCAGAGGGAAGTCTGCCCATATCGCTCCATGGCGTTACTCCCTGAACCTTCTTAATTAATATGTAACCAGGAATTTTTTCAAGATCGATTATGGGAAAAACCGTTCGTGACGAATCCGCCGCAAGTGCTTACTGGGCCGCGGTCAATACGTTCTGCGCACTCAGAAACGTTCATGTCGTAGCCGATGCTCCGGTTGGGTGTTACAATCTTGTCGGGGTTGCCGTAATGGACTATACCGATGCAATCCCCTACCTCGAAAACTTCACCCCTACCAGCCTGACCGAAAAAGAAATCTCATCCTCGGGAAGCGCGGAAATCGTCCGCGATACCCTTGCCAAACTTGCTGATAGCGATAAACAACTTATTCTGGTATCGAGCGCCGAGAGTGAAATGATCGGCAGCGATCATGAGCGAATGTTGAAAATGCAGTTCCCCGGCGTAAGATTTTTCCCTTCCGACTCTCTCGGCCAGAATGAATGGCAGGGACGCGACAGGGCATTGCGATGGCTGTTCGATCAGTACGACGACAAAAAACCTGCCGCAATCGAAAAAGGAACCGTAAGCATAATCGGCCCCACCTATGGATGTTTCAACAGCCCCTCCGACCTTGCCGAAATCAAGCGCCTCGTTTCCGGCACCGGAGCCAGAATTCGTCATATCTATCCGTTCGAAAGCGATCTGGGCGACATCTCAGACCTGAAAAACTCGGAAGTCATTGTAGTGATGTACCGGGAATTCGGCAGCGATCTTGCCTCCGTACTGGAACGTCCGGTGCTTTACGCTCCGTTCGGCATCGAGGAAACCCGTCGTTTCATTCTTGAGATCGGCCGTCTGACCGGCAATGAGGATTCCGCTGCGGCATTTCTGCAGGAGGAGAAACGCTCTATACTGAAACCGGTATGGGATCTCTGGAGAGGACCGCAGGCGGAATGGTTTCCGACAGTCCGTTTCGGTGTAACCGCCGGAAAAAGTTATGCGCTCGGGCTCGAAACCTTTCTTTCCAAAGAGATGGGAATGCAGTGTCTCTTCAGCCACGACACCACGGAAACCGATAACACACTCCTTCGCGACGAAATCATGGCAAAACAACCGCAGTTCCTTTTCGGGCGCATGGCAGACAAAATCTATCTTGCCGAACTCGACGCGAAAACCCGCTTTATTCCGGCAGGATTTCCCGGTCCGATTGTACGCAGAGCCCTCGGTACGCCTTTCATGGGCCACAGCGGAGCTGTCTGGCTCCTGCAGGAAATCGTCAATTCGCTCTACGATATGCTCTTTAATTTCCTTCCCATACAGAAGCGCACCGGAGAAACGGAAGAACCCCAAATCAAGATGAACTGGAGCGGCGAGGCTGAATCGCTGCTCGATGAAATGGTTAAAAAAGCCCCTTTTATCAGCCAGATATCCTTCGGACGCGAACTGAAAAAGAAAGCAGAGAACCTTGCCCGGAAAACGGGAGAAAAAAGCGTAACCGTCGAACTGCTTCGGAAAATGAACTGATTTTGTTTTTTTCGAATTTTATTTGTATAGTTAAGATCCACATAACGGAAACGGGGATTACCGAGAAAAACCGGTCAGCCCCCCCGTCCGTGTAGTACTGACAAAAAGAGGCTGAGAAATTATCCATACTCTCCTGCGGGGAGAGGGGGAGCAAAAGCAAAGTACGCTCTGCCTTTGCGATCTGACCAAACGACAAGACGCAACATGTCTGACATACAGGAAAAAAAGGCTGCCATAGCCATAACCCTGCCTGACGGGACAGTACGCACTTTCCCTTGCGGCAGCACCGGTTTCGATATTGCGCTTTCGATAGGGCGCAGACTTGCCGAAGACGCCCTTGCCGTTACCGTTAACGGAAAAGCTGCCGATCTTTACGCTCCTGTCGCCAGCGATGCGCAACTTGAAATCATAACCTTCGACACGCCGCTCGGACGCGACATTTTCTGGCACAGTGCGAGCCATATCATGGCGCAGGCAATCGAGGAACTCTATCCGGGCAGCAAGTTCGGGGCAGGTCCGGCAACCGAACAGGGTTTCTACTACGATATAGCTTCAGAACATCGCTTCCGCGAAGAGGATCTTCGGCTGATAGAGCAGAAAATGCTTGAAATCGGCAAACGCAACAGTAAGCTGCGCCGCGAGGAGATGAGTCGTACCGATGCGATAGCATATTTCAAAAATGTGCGCAACGATCCGTACAAGGTTGAAATTCTTGAAACGACCCTGAAGGACGTCGATACCGTCTCCATTTATCATCAGGGCGACTTCGCCGACCTCTGCACAGGTCCGCATCTGCCTTCGACATCCAAACTCAAAGCGGTACTCCTCTTGAATATCTCCTCGTCCTACTGGCGCGGTGATTCGTCAAGAGAGAACATGCAGCGAATCTACGGCATCGCTTTTCCCTCGGATAAACTCCTCAAGGAACATATCGCACGTCTGGAAGAGGCAAAACGCAGGGATCACCGCAAACTCGGTACGGAACTCGAACTGTTCATGCTCTCGCCGGAAATCGGGAGCGGACTGCCGGTCTGGCTGCCGAAAGGCGCTATCATCCGCAGCGAACTCGAAACATTCCTCAAAGAAGAACAGCGGAAACGCGGCTACCTTCCGGTTTACACGCCGCATATCGGCAATATCGAACTGTATAAACGATCCGGTCACTATCCATATTACAGCGATTCGCAGTTCCCTCCTCTGACCTATCATGACGAGGATGGAAAGCAGGAGCAGTATCTGCTCAAACCGATGAACTGTCCGCACCATCATCTTATCTACAGCTCGAAATTGCGCAGCTACCGCGATCTGCCGATCCGCCTTACAGAATTCGGAACGGTTTACCGTCACGAACAATCGGGGGAACTGAACGGACTTGTTCGGGCAAGAGGTTTCACCCAGGACGATTCACATATATACTGCACTCCCGACCAGCTTGTCGATGAAATCTGCAATGCCATCGATCTGACACAGTTTGTCTTCGGTACTCTTGGATTCTCTGAAGTCCAGACACGTCTGTCAATGCACGACCCGGCAAACCAGCAAAAATACGGAGGCACCGCCGAAATCTGGGAACAGGCCGAGAAAGACGTACGCGAAGCTGCAGATCGTATGGGTATCGACTACTTTATCGGCATCGGAGAAGCGAGTTTCTACGGCCCTAAAATAGACTTTATCGTGCGTGACGCCCTCGGGCGCAAATGGCAGCTCGGAACCGTCCAGGTTGACTATGTCATGCCGGAACGGTTCGACTTGAGCTATATCGGCAGCGATGGTCAAAAACACCGTCCGGTAGTTATTCACCGAGCGCCGTTCGGTTCGATGGAACGCTTTATCGGAGTGTTGATCGAGCATACCGCAGGCAATTTCCCGCTCTGGCTGGCTCCTGTTCAGGCCGTGGTTCTCCCCATAGCAGAAGAGGTGCACGACTATGCAAAAACCATTCATGCGGCTCTTATCGCCGCAGGAATTCGCGCTGAAATCGATACCAGAAATGAAAAAATCGGCAGAAAGATTCGCGAAGCCGAGATCGGAAAAATTCCATGTATGATTATTGTCGGGCAGAAGGAACGCGATAGCGGAGAGATTTCGCTTCGCCGCCACCGTTCCGGCGACATGGGCAGCTTTACGGTTCCCGGACTTATCGACATACTTAAAAAGGAAATATCGGAGAGAACCTGATTTTTTAAACCAATGCTGATCTCATGAAGAAACAGAAGACGACGACTCAGAAGCCGAAACTCACCTACCGGGTCAACGAACAGATCCGTGTTCCGGAAGTGCGTATTGTCTTTCAGGATGGCACCCAACAGGTCATGAAAACCATCGAGGCAAGACGTATGGCTGAAGATCGGAATCTCGACCTTATCGAAGTGCAGCCCAATGCGGAACCTCCGGTATGTAAACTGGACAATCTGGGCAAGCTTCTCTTTAAAATGGATAAAAGGGATAAAGACCTCAAGAAAAAACAGAAAACCACAACGCTCAAGGAGCTGCGGTTTCATCCCAATACCGACAAGCACGACTTCGATTTCAAGACGGCCCACCTCGAGGAGTTTCTGCGAAAAGGCAACCGGGTACGGGCAACGATCGTCTTTCTCGGACGCTCGATTATCTATAAGGATAAAGGTCTTGAACTTGCTGAACGCCTGACGGAACGGCTCAGCTGCGTCAGCAATCGGGATGGCGACCCTAAATTCGAAGGAAAAAAGCTTTTTGTCTATTTCGAGCCCGACAAGAAAAAGATTGATGCCTTCGAAAGAATAAAAGCAAAAACAAGCGGTCCGGCACTGACGCCGGCACCGGCACCTGTTCCGGCACCCGAACAGAAAGAGACGCCGGAATAGACTCTTTTTTTATAAAAACAAATGAGACGATCATGCCTAAAATGAAATCACACCGCGGAGCATGCAAGCGATTCAAAGCTACCGCATCAGGAAAAATCAAGCGTGAACGAATGAACGGTTCGCACAATCTTGAGAAGAAAAACAGAAAACGTACACGCCGCCTGCACCAGTCAACCATACTTGACGGAACAAAGGAAAAGCAGATCAAGCGGATGATACTTGGATAAATCGTTAACCTTAATTTTAGAGACCAATGCCTAAAGCAAATAATGCCGTCGCATCACGCGCACGGAGAAAAAGAATTCTCAAGAAAGCAAAAGGATTCTGGGGATCACGCGGAAATATTCTGACCGTCGTAAAACATGCCGTCGATAAATCAGAGCAGTACGCCTACCGCGACCGCAGGGCGAAAAAACGCACCTTCCGCTCTCTCTGGATCATGCGTATCAATGCAGCGGCTCGTCTCAACGGCACAACGTATTCCAGACTTGTCGATGCCATGAGCAAGAAAAGCGTCGAGATCGACCGCAAGGTTCTGGCGGAAATTGCCGTGAAAGACCCGGCGGCATTTACACAGATTGTCAAATCAGTAATCGATTAAGCATTACCTCGCTTTTCATGGAAGATGCCATTCGCTGTCTGCAGCAGGAAATCTCTGACTTCGGGATCCAAAGCAATAAGGATCTCGAAGCATTCAGACTTAAATATACTGTTCGCAAAGGCCTCATTGCCGATCTTTTCGGACAGCTTAAAACTGTTGCTCCGGATGAACGGCCACGAATAGGCCAGCTGCTCAATACGCTCAAAAAATGTGCCGACGAAAAACTGACGGCAGCAGAAACGGCCTTCTCCGCACAAGCCGACAATAAGGCTCCCGCTCTGGATCTTACCCTGCCGGGAAGACGGCATTACACCGGCAGCGAACATCCCGTGCAGAAGGTACTGGGCGACATGAAGCAGATCTTTCACGCAATGGGCTTCAGCATTGCAACCGGACCGGAACTTGAACTTGACCGATATAACTTCGACCTGCTGAACTTTCCGCCCGACCATCCTGCTCGTGATATGCAGGATACCTTTTTTATCACAAGGGGCAACCCTTCCGGCGATGTGCTGCTGAGAACCCACACCTCGCCGGTACAGGTAAGGGTCATGCTTGACAACCCTCCGCCGATACGAGTCATCTGCCCTGGAAAAGTCTATCGCAACGAAGCCATCAGCTCCCGGAGCTATTGCGTTTTCCATCAGCTCGAAGGACTCTATATCGATAAAAACGTCTCCTTTGCCGATCTGAAAGCAACGATATTTTCATTTGCCCGACAGATGTTCGGCAAAGATGTAAAACTGCGTTTCAGACCGAGCTTTTTCCCCTTTACCGAACCCTCTGCAGAGGTCGATGTAACCTGCTATCTCTGTGGTGGAAAAGGGTGCCGCGTCTGCAAGAAATCGGGATGGCTGGAAATAATGGGTTGCGGCATGGTGCATCCCAACGTCATGCGCGACTGCGGTATAGATCCTGAAGTCTGGTCCGGTTACGCTTTCGGGATGGGTGTTGATCGGACGGTACTGCTCCGTTATAAAATAGACGATATTCGCCTGCTTTTCGAAAACGATATCCGCATGCTTCGCCAGTTCCCGGCCTGAACGCCGAAGAACGGGTTCAATACGGACAAGAAATTACGCACGCTCGTCCTTCATATACCTAAAAACCTCCAGAAAAGAAGTTCGGAGGTTTTTTAGGTATATGAAAACGTATTGAGAGCAAACCCTTCTTCAGTATCCTATTTATCTTTAAGCTGCTTTGTCCATGTTTCCATCGCTTCGTTCGCCGCAGGATTAGGCGCTTCAAGAAAGGTGATAACAAAAGAATTTTCAAGTTCAACCACACCAATTGAACGGGGTCTAACCGCAAGGACTCCGGGATTCGGCAGCTCTTTTCCGAAACAGAACAGAATATTCTTTGCATCCCTGATACCTGGAGCTATAACGCCTTCGGCAAGTGAAGATGTATGCGCATAATGATCAAAAACACCGATATACTTAATTATCGGATTAGCATCGATCCTCTCTTTATAACGGGCCAGAATATCATCTACCGTTTCGCAGCTTGTTTCTGCCTTATCAAGCTCAAGAGTGTAGATAGGGTATTTCTCCTGCAATAGTGTCTGGATCATAGCGGCTTCCCTCTTTTTTGAGTTCAATGGTACTACATACTGGACGACAGACCATAACAATGGAACATCGTCATACTTATTCTACAGCAGGAATAAGGAATTTCCAAAGCCGGCAACAAAATAAGCTCCATGACAACGGAGTATCATGGAGCTTATTTATCAAATAACCGATCGGAAATAAGAATCAGGAGGCGGAAGATTCAGCTTCGACCTCGAAATTGACCTTTACGGTAACATCCATAAACAGCTTGGCATCCGCCTCGTATTTACCGAGAAGTTTAACCGGCGCTTCGAGGGTGATCTTCCGTCGATCGATCTCAACACCCTGGGCACTCAGAGCCTCGGCGATATCGGCAGAAGTAACCGTACCGAAAAGCTTGCCCGATTCGCCGGCTTTCGCATAAACCTTGAGGGTCATCTGCTCGATCTTCTGTGCGAGATCACGGGCGTTCTTACGCTGCTGTTCTATTTTTTTCGCCTGCTGCTTCTTTTCAGTCTCAAGCGCTTTGAGCGTCCCTTCCGTCGCTCTTATAGCCATTCCCTGAGGGATCAGGTAGTTGTTCGCATAACCGTTCTTTACAGCAACAACATCGCCTGCATCACCAAGGGCAGCCACATCTTTTCTTAAAATGATTTTCACTGCTTAGCTTCCTCGTTTCGATAGATTGCAAAATTGTTTATTTGTATTCGTCAGCAACATAGGGAATTACAGCAAGAAACCTTGCCCATTTCACGGAATGGGTCAACAGGTTCTGATCTTTTGCCGAAAGCCCTGTGATGCGGCGGGGAATGATTTTACCCTGATCGTTGATAAAGCGTTTCAGTTTGCGTTCATCCCGGTAGTCAAAAAACACGACCTGATTTTTTGATACTTTCTTTTTGGAAGCCAAAGCGTTTCCTAACGATTTGTTTCCCTGTACATGTGTAGGTTTTTGTCTCATAAGTGTTTCTTCAGAAAATGTTGCTTATCTCCCCTCAATCAATCGGAAGAAAGATATTTATATTCGTAGATGTGTCCCGGATCATCATCGCTGATGTCCTCATGGTGAATTTCCTGACAATCATCCTCGATAAAGCCTTCATTATCCTCTTCGCCGTTCTTTTTCCTCTTGTTGAGGAACTGGATTCTTCTGGCCTTGATTTCGACAACTGTTCTGGACGATCCATCCTGGGCCTTCCATGTGCGGCTCTGCAATTCACCATCGACAAGCACTGCAGAACTTTTTTTCAAATTATCACGGCAGCTTTCGGCAAGCTTGTTCCACGCAACGATACCGACATAGCACACATCTTCCTGCCACTGGTGATTGCTGTCGCGAAACCTTCTGTTGCAAGCGATAGAAAAATTAACGACAGGTGTTCCACCTGAATTAGTCTGCCTGAATACAGGATCCTTTGTCAGATTACCCGCTATGATTACGCTATTGATCTCAGGCATTTTTAATTCAGCCATAGCATCTTCTCCGTTTTATTCTCCGTTGAAATCAGTTCCCGCCTGCATGTCCACGTAACCTGGCCGTCATTTCGCATCTTTTCCGGAGTCATCCGACTCTGCAGCGGCTGTATCTTCCGGACTTCCAATAACAACACTATACTTTTCAACTCTCTTGCGCATCTCAAGAAGCGCGCTTGTCAGGTGAATAATCAGATAACGGAGAAGATCTTCTTCGTAACGGAGAACCTTTTCAATTGCACCGATAACCGGTGCCGCAGCGGTAAACTCGATATGAGCGTAATAACCGATAGTCTTCTTGTTGATCGGATATGCCGTTTTTCTTCTGCCTACCTCGAGAACGCTGCTGATGCTTCCGCCTTTTTCGGTAATAACCTTCTGCACCATCTCCATTGCAGCAGCGATTGCTTCGTCCTGAAGCCCGCCGTCAATGATGACCGTGCATTCATAAAGTTTTGTTTTTTCCATAGCGCAAAGTCTGATAATGTTAGCTCTTCAGTTGCTTGCAAGAATGGCGGGAAAACGGCATTGCGCAGACCGTTCCCCTCGGCATCATCATTTATGAAAAACGATAATCACCACCTGCAAATTTGAACCTTAAAGGTAAGGCATTGGCCGCACTTTTCCAACGGTTAAAATCGAGCGTTTATGTTTTGTTTCGGAGCCCTTGAACGGCTCCGGACACACAGGTTTTGAAGGTATGCTATCCTGCGCAACAGAGCCGGCCGGAAGCTCTCAATGGGTATCCTGAAGAGATAGTTCCAGAATTACCGGAGCATGATCCGAGCTTTTTTCCTCAAGATCGACAGTGGCTGCCGTCACTTTTGCGGCAAGTTTCGAGGAAAGATAGAAGCAGTCTATCCTCCATCCGAGATTGCGTTCTCGAGCGAGTTTCCAGTATGGCCACCAGGTAAACAGATCCGCGGCGTCAGGATGCATATTCCTCATGATAT
>Ga0209800_10000060_pt1:32500-62500 | contig 264000 bp, 241 predicted proteins | sample Higcelweek8metaG_FD_187174 | JGI IMG/M metagenome (GOLD analysis project Ga0209800, IMG submission 187174) | Freshwater pond sediment microbial communities from the University of Edinburgh, under environmental carbon perturbations - High... | ecosystem: Environmental > Aquatic >...
TGTAAGCTTGATATGAAAATTGTGCTCAAATGGTTACCGTCTGCCGCAATGCCCTCCTCCACCCTTCAAGAAGCTGCCTTCGCTCTTCATTGCCCATTTCCGGACGGAAAACCCTTTCCGTTCCGCTCAACCGCTCAAGCTCCCCGGACGATTTCCATATGCCTGCCGTCAGTCCGGCAAGAGAGGCTATGCCAAACGACGTGGACTCTATATTCTGCGGTTTCAAAACAGGAATTCCAAGAATATCCGCCTGAAACTGCATCAGAAAATCGTTATCAACCGCACCGCCGTCAGCCTTCAGCAGTTGCGGATTTCTGCCGGTATCCGCCTCCATAGCCCTGAAAACATCGTGTGTCTGATAAGCAATGGACTCGAGTGCCGCGCGTACGACATGATTTCTGTTCGATCCTCTGGTCAATCCGACCAGTGCGCCTCTTGCCTCCATGTTCCAGTGCGGCGCGCCAAGCCCGGCAAAAGCCGGAACGATATACACCCCGCCGTTTGACGGAACCGCTGCGGCCATTGCAGCCGATTCAGCCGCATGACGAAGCAGCTGCATCTCGTCGCGCAGCCACTGTACAACAGCTCCTCCGATAAAAACAGACCCTTCAACCGCAAAGCATGAGTTCCCGGAAGCATCGAGAGCAAGCGTAGCTATCAAGCCGTTCCGCGAACTAATGCAGGTATCCCCCGTATTCATGACCAGAAAACATCCGGTACCATAGGTATTTTTTATCATGCCCGGCTCAAAACAGCATTGCCCGAACAGAGCTGCCTGCTGATCTCCCGCAACGGCAGTAACCGGAACCCCATTCAGATTCGGTATAGCCGAGATACAACCGAAATCGCCTGCGGACGCCCTTGCTTCGGGAAGCATAGTGGCCGGCACGGAAAACAGTTCGAGCAGTTCGGCGTCCCACCGCTTTTCCCGGATGTTGAACAGCATGGTTCGCGAAGCATTGGTATAATCGGTCGCATGAACCGATCCCGAAGTCAGCATCCAGAGCAGCCAGCTATCGACGGTACCGAAAAGCAGCCGTTCAGAATCGAGTTCAGGATAGCGCTCCAGAATCCAGCGGATCTTCGTGGCGCTGAAATACGCATCGAGAGGGAGACCGGTTTTCGCCGTGACGCGCTCCTGTTCAGGCAGATAGCGCCGACAGAGATCGCTGGTGCGCCGACACTGCCAGACGATTGCGTTGTGCACCGGCATTCCGGTAACCTTGTCCCAAATGACGGTGGTTTCCCTCTGATTCGTGATACCGGCGGCAACAACCGGCAGGTCCGATGCCGCGGCAAGTTCCCGCGCGGCGGACGCGACGCTCCGCCATATCTCCATGGGGTCATGCTCTACCCACCCCTCATGCGGGTAAATCTGGGTAATGGAACGATATGCCTTGCCATGCGTCTGTCCATAACGATCGTAAAGCACGCAGGTAGTTCCCGTAGTCCCCTGATCGATAGCGAGAACAAGCCCTTTTTGTTTATTCGGTCGTTGATGCATTTCCCCGGCTCCGCTCAATCAGAAGACGCGCTATCCGTGAGGAGCTCAAGGTACTTCAGCACGCCCGATGCACGTTCCTCTACGGCATATGCCAGATCGAACTGCTGGATGCTGGTGAGCTGGTTAGGCACCACGATACAGGCAATACCCGCCGCATGTGCCGACGCAAGACCCCGACGAGAATCCTCGACGGCAAGACATCGGGAAGCATCGAGACCAAGCCGTTCAAGAGCTTTCAGATAGGGTTCGGGATGCGGTTTCGGCCGGACAATATCATCGTCGGTAATGATAACCTCAAAATAATCGAGCAGGCCGTTGTCGCGATGCATCCGCTCCACTTTATCGCGAGGACTTCCGGTAACAAGGCCAAGCCTTACGTTTCCCGCAAGAGATTCTATAGTCCGGCGAACCTCAGGAAGCAGCGGAACCGGTACCTCAAGAGACTTCAGGAATGCCTCGTCCCGTCGCTCGATCACGCTATCGGCAATCCGGGGTTCCATCCCGAGTTCACGGGCAATCTCTCTGCTGTGTTTTGCATTTCCAAGGTACTCGACTCCCCAGTACATCCGGTCAAGCTCAAAACCTGCTTCGCCAAAAGCCGTTCTTGTCAGCTCAAAAAAAAGAGCCTCACTGTCAACAAGCAGACCGTCATTATCCCACAAAACAGCTTCGATCATATCATCGCTCAACAATGTTTACAAGAAATCATTAAAAAAACAAAGCGATCCTGAATACGGCAAAAAACCGTAACCCCGCTTCACTATGCTGCCGGACTCACTTTTCTGAAGGATCCCGAATAAAGCGCATACAAGCGCCGCAAAACGCCCCAGAAAACCGGATCCGCCGAAACAGCAAGCAACTGCCCTGCCATGCTTCCCGGATTATTTCTGATCAGCTCGTTCCTGTAGAGCAACCGCATCAGGCTGTCCATGGAGAGAGAACCCGATGCGGCGACCACCTCATCGAGCCTGATAACCGCACCGATATTCGATGACGGCCCAAACCGACGGCTCAACGAAAGCAGGCGTCGTTCACCCTGCTGCTCAATAGCGAAATCGACCGCATTATGCGGCGTTCGCTGAATGGAAACCACAATCGGAGCATGCAGCTTTTTATCAGAGGGTCGGCACTGATAGCTTATTTCAGGCTGCGATTCAGCATATCTGATAAAAGCATCGAACACCGTATCGAGAATTTCCTTATCCTGAAGCGACTTGTTTACCCGCATGAGAAAGCAGAGCTGAAAAAGATCCTTCAGCATAGCAATCAGCACGCCCCCGATGCTGTTTCGTTTCAGTACAGAGCGGTAGTTACAGAAAGCCACGTTGCAATAAACCATCATCTCCACCAGAGTCGGAGTGTCCATGCTTCTTGTTGCAACAACCGGACAGAAGTTGTTGTATAGATCCCAATCGAAAGACGTGATATTTCCCTCGTTTTTGTACTCCTCGAAAATCTTCGTACCGGGATAAGGCGTCATCGACATGAAAAGCGCCTGCCGAAGACCGAGGCTTTTGGCAAACTCCGGATAGACCAGCGTATCTTCGACGGTTTCCGTATAATGACCGATAATGAAGTACCCCTCTGCTCCGATGCCGTTCTGGCGAACAAGCGTTATCGCGCGCGCAACATCGTCGAGCACATTCTTCTTGTTCATCAGCTCGAGCGTTCGGATATTGGGACTTTCGATACCGAGTCCCACCTTGCTCAGTCCGATTTTACGCAGCTTTCCGAGAATCCGCTCCGCCCTGATCAGATCTTTCGCCCTGGTCTCGGTCATAATCCGGAAATTGGTAAGCCCCCGCTCGATCATCATGTCGCAGATCGTCTCGGCCCGCTTGATATTGGTGAGAAAATTGGCGTCCCATATCTTGACGAGCTTCTTTTTCTTCGGGTCGTGCAGCAGGGCAAACTCCTCGACCACATTTTCAGGGCTTCTGCCGCGCCAGTTCTTGTGCATGGTATCGTTTGCGCAGAACGAACACGACCAGGGGCATCCTCGTGAAGTATAGATAGTATCGATGGAGTAATCCGTACCCTTTTCGCCATACCGCTTCGGACGAAGGGTGCGTAAAGGAAAAGCGATGGAGTCGATCTCGCCGATAACAGGCCTCGGACCGGTGTACACGATCCCTCCGCCCTCCCGGTAAGCAAGTCCGCGAACATCTTTTGATGGGCCTTTCTGCACCAGTTCGCGGAAAGTCGCCTCTCCTTCGCCGATGACTACGGCATCCACGCAGGAGTGTCCGAGCACCTCCTCGGGAAGAGCCGTCGGATGAAACCCGCCCATGACCACAAATACATTATGCTCCTTCGCAATCCCGGCAAGCCGTAAAGCATTGTTGAAGCAACCGGTCATCGACGAAATCCCGACAAGATCGACCGGTCGGCGTTTCAGCAGCAACCTGAAGCTGTCGTATAAACCGTCGTTATAGTAGTTTTCCGGAATCACCAGACTTTCCACATCATGCTCGACGGCGGCGGCAAGATAGCAGATACCGATGCAATCGGAGATATACCGGGGAAAGGGGGAAATGACCGCCTGAGGGGCCTCGATAAGGCAGATGTTTTTGAAAAACGACATACCCTGAAGTCCTCGCTGATTGGTAAGCTCATGCTGCGAGCGTGAAAAATACTGGCAGAATGAACGGAAAAACGGAATAAATGCATTCTTATGTATCAAAGATACAAATGTCAATGCTGTTTCAGGCAGCAGAAAAAAAGAAAACCGGCATGATCCGGGAAAAACATCATGCCGGCGTTATAACAGTCTCAGGGAACATGCGCGCATCCGCCGAACCCGGCAATTTTTGCATCCATCCTCGTCCACAGATTCAGCGCCTCAAGCTCGACGACCGAATAGTCGCTCGAAAAAATTTCATACACCTTGCCAGCGCCATGACTTTTCCCGTCATGAAGATCATCGCAGTATGCATGAAGCAGATAGTTCGGCAGATGCACGAGGGCCAGTTCGCGAGGGCGCCTGCCGATATTGTCTTTACGCTTTTCGGCACTTACCCCGGGACCGTACCAGACATCGAATATTGACTGGTCGATAAACAGCTCGGTTGCTGGATACGGCGGCTCCGAACTGGTAAGCGCATTATACGGATCGTCGCCATGGCTCAGATAACGACCTTCGCTCATGAACCATGGCTGGGCATGTCCAGCATTGGAAACAAGTTTCACCGGAATGTTGACCGCACGCAGCAATGCCCGGAACAACCCAACCGTGCCCCAGCATCCCGCCGTACGATGCTTCATACCGGATGCGGGCATCGACAGCCTGACCGTTCCGTTGATTACCCTGCTCAACGGAGGAAACCCCCGGTACTGCCACTGGTCTTCCATATTCGCCGCGGTTGTTCCTCCTGAAAAATGCACCAGATTATCCCGGCACCATCCGACAAGACGACCGATCGTATCGATTCGCGTATGTCCCAGAAGTCCGTTGTTGCCCAGAAAAGCGTAACTGAACGAAGGCGGTGCGGAAACAAGATGGCCATGCATGGAATTGATTCGGTACCCTTCAGGATTACCGTTCCAGCGGAACATCTCGCGACCGTCGAACAGCTGGGCAAGCTGATCGGTCGCATACCCCTGTAACGACCATGCAACCTGCTGCTGCATCTCGATGGTTAACGACTGCGCCACGCTCGCCTTGAAATAAGCCCAGGCATCCGCCTTCGAAAGCACGGAAGAAACATTGTCGCCATCTCCCATAACCGCCTGATTCAGGGGTACTTCCGCAACGGCAATGGCATTGCGGTTCCAGGCAAGAGCGAATGCCACCCGAAGCTCCGATTTTCGTGACGCGCTCCATGACGGCCAGGAATGCGCGCCTGCCGCATCTTCCCACACTATCGAACCCGAAACCTGCGGATGCGACGACAACCAGGCATCGAGATCAGGAACCGGCGGTTCCGATTCTCCAACGGATTCGGAACCATACGTAGAAATCCGTTTAAGAGTGTGATCGTACGACACCGGTTTTTCATTGCGCAGCAGGCCGACGATATAATCAGCCTCGGCATAGGGAATACCTGAAACCGAATCGGCGCCTCCGTCTTCATAATAAAAAGCGATCTCCCGCGTTCCCCCAAGGTTTTCAAAAACCGCGTAGCTGCTTACGATTTTTCGTGCCATTGGTTATTCCCCCTCGCCAACAGGTTCCGAGTTAAAGGTAGAGAGCCTTTTTTTATCATGATCATACGACATCGGCTTCTCATTGCGCAGAAGATCGACGATATAATTCGCCTCGGCATAGGGAATACCTGAAACCGAATCAGCACCGCCGCCCTGATAATAAAACGCAATGTCCGACGTACCGCCGATGTTATGAAAGACCGCGTAATGCGTAACAAGTTTTCGAGCCATGGAAAACCTCCTTTGAATGATTTTGAAAAAAAGGGAAGCATGGTTCCGGAACATCCTGCCATACCGACCGCCACCAATCAACCCCGCCTGAAGGAAGGTCAAATGCATGCTGTTGATGAAGTTCTCCCGGATGCCGGTTAACAGTAAAGGTATGGTTTTAAACAAGTATATCCTCGTCCTGTTTACATGACCCCGACATAGAGTCATGCTGCGGATTTTACCTGAAGGAAACTGTCCGGTTTCGGCTTTCGGAAAGAAATCGTACTTTCAATGCAGCAACAATTACATGATTGTTTTCTCATGCAGAAATCAGCTTCACCAAAACCCCTTCGCTACAGCCGACAGCGCGAACGACTCCTCGATGTGCTTCGCGGAACGGCCACGCATCCCACTGCCGGATGGCTCTACGATATGCTGAAACCCGAATTCCCAAACCTCAGCCTTGGCACCGTTTACCGGAACCTTGCCGTGCTGATCGAACAGGGCCTCGTCAAAAAAATCGACTCCGGCAGCACCTTCGACCGCTACGAAGCCAAAACCACGCCCCACTACCACCTTATCTGCCGCGAATGCGGAACCATTATCGATTTCGAAAAGCTGCTCTTTCCGGAAATAAACGCCGTCATCGGCGAGGCTGCCGACTTTTCCGTTGAAGGGCACCGCATCGATTTTTTCGGCACATGCAGCGCATGCAAAGCCCGAAACAGGAATAATTCTTGATTGAACCGGATATTTTTTTTATTCTTTAGGTAATAATCATTCCGATTATTACCCGGAACACGCAACTCATCGGATCAGGGTAATAAGGTTTCGGAAAAACTCTCCAGAGAGCCAGAAAACTGATACAGTCAAAACTATACGTTTACATCACGAAAGGAGGAACTCTCATGAGCGAACAGAGCAAGTGTCCTGTAACGGGCAGAACAGCCGGCCATCCGGTCGCTGGCGGAGGCATGTCGAACCGTGACTGGTGGCCGAACCAGTTGCCTCTCGATATGCTTCATCAGCACTCTTCCCTCGTCAATCCGATGGGAAAAGAGTTCAGGTACAGAGAGGAATTCAAAAAACTCGATCTGGAGGCCGTTAAAAAAGACCTCTATGCGCTCATGACCGATTCGCAGGAGTGGTGGCCGGCCGACTACGGCCACTACGGCGGGCTGTTTATCCGGATGGCATGGCACAGCGCGGGCACCTATCGAACCAGCGACGGTCGCGGAGGCGGAGGCACAGGCAATCAGCGCTTCGCGCCGCTCAACAGCTGGCCCGACAACGCGAACCTCGACAAGGCGCGACGACTGCTCTGGCCGATCAAGCGGAAGTATGGAAAGATGCTTTCCTGGGCCGATCTCATGATCCTCGCCGGCAACTGCGCACTGGAGTCGATGGGCTTCAGAACCTTCGGATTCGGCGGAGGACGCGTGGACATCTGGGAGCCGGAAGAGGATATTTACTGGGGCAAGGAGGTCGAGTGGCTCGGCAGCAATCGCTACAGCGGAGAACGCGATCTTGAAAACCCCCTGGCCGCCGTGCAAATGGGGCTCATCTACGTCAATCCCGAAGGCCCTGACGGAAACCCGGACCCCGTTGCCGCAGGCAGGGACATTCGCGAAACCTTTGCGCGCATGGCCATGAACGACGAGGAAACCGTCGCGCTCGTGGCTGGCGGACACACCTTCGGCAAATGCCACGGCGTCGGCGATCCGAAACTGATAGGCCCCGAACCCGAAGCCGCCCCCATCGAGGAGCAGGGGCTTGGCTGGAAGAGCGGCTACGGCAGCGGCAAGGGGGACGAGACCATGACCAGCGGACTCGAAGGGGCATGGACGCCCGACCCGATTCATTGGGACATGGGCTATCTCGGCATGCTTTTCAAATACGAGTGGGAGCTGACCAAAAGCCCGGCAGGCGCCTGGCAGTGGAAGCCGAAAGATATAGCCGAGGAGGATCTCGCGCCGGCGGCCCACGATCCGTCGAAAAGGGTCCCGACCATGATGACCACCACGGACCTTGCGATGCGCATGGATCCCATCTATGGGCCGATTTCACGGCGCTACTATGAGCATCCCGACCAGTTTGCCGACGCCTTCGCTCGTGCCTGGTTCAAGCTGACGCATCGCGACATGGGCCCCAAATCGCGCTATCTCGGCGCCGAGGTTCCGGCGGAGGATCTGATCTGGCAGGATCCGGTACCGGCAGTCGATCATGAGCTGATCGGCGATGGCGAGATAGCAGAACTCAAAAAGCGGCTTCTTGCTTCCGGTCTCCCGATTCCGGAACTGGTCTCGACAGCCTGGGCGTCGGCATCCACCTTTCGCGGTTCGGACAAGCGCGGCGGGGCCAACGGATCTCGCATCCGGCTCGCGCCGCAGAAGGAGTGGGAAGTCAACCAGCCTGAACAGCTGCAACGGGTGCTGGAGAAGCTTAAGGAAATCCGTAATGCCTTCAACAGCGAACAGTCTGGCGGAAAGCGGGTTTCGCTTGCCGACCTGATCGTGCTGGGCGGATGCGCCGCCGTCGAAGAGGCCGCAAGACGTGCCGGCAACGACGTGATCGTACCCTTCGCGCCGGGCCGTACGGATGCCTCGCAGGCAGAAACCGACGTTGAGTCGTTTGCCGTGCTTGAACCGCTCGCAGACGGGTTCCGCAACTACGCCAAACAAAAATACAGTGTGACGCCTGAAGAGATGCTCGTTGACCGCTCGCAGTTGCTGACGCTCACCGCTCCGGAAATGACCGTGCTCGTCGGCGGTCTGCGCGTGCTCGGCATCAATTTCCCGCAGTCGCCGCATGGCCTCTTCACCAGACGTCCGGAAACGCTCACCAACGACTTCTTCGTAAATCTGCTCGACATGGGCACGGAGTGGAAACCGGTCTCGCATGAGCACGACACGTTCGAAGGCCGCGACCGAAAAACCGGCGAACCCAGGTGGAGCGCCACCCGCGTCGACCTCATCTTCGGCTCGAACGCCCGGCTCCGCGCCATTGCAGAGGTGTACGGAAGCGACGACGCACAGGAAAAGTTCGTACACGACTTTGTGGCCGCATGGGACAAGGTGATGAATCTGGACCGGTTCGACCTGGCCTGAGCTTCAACCACAATAAACGTCCGGCAGGCATCGACGGGATAACCCCTATCCCTCAGCCTGCCGGGGTTTTCTCTTCTGTATGAATGCCTTGTCATGCTGAGCGAAGAGAAGCATCCAGTCTGAATTTGATCCTCACAAAACCACCACACAGAGAAGCACTGAAGCGATTTTTTCAGTACATTATTATAGTTCTAACAAAATTCCATTCGCAGAACGTCAACTCCGGATAGGATCGGACGATGAACAACCCCACACCATACGTTGACGGCACGACTCATCAACAAGGCGATACTGAACGGTATTGTCAGACCTATTCATCTTTCAGGTAATTGATATCAGGAGAACCTTGAGCCATGATCAATACTGCAAAAATAAGGACAGCCGCCTATGTATGCTATCTTTTTGTCGGAGCAATTTTCACGTACACGGCTTTGTGTCTGTTGCTCACAATGAAGGATTATAATATCGGGAATGATACCGCAGAAATCACCGCCTATATCATGCTCCCCTTCATTATTCCGGTGCTTGCGGCATTGGCCGTCGGAATCGCTCTGACATTGTTTTTTTTGCGGGATTGGAAGCTGGTCGCGATGAGTTTGTTCACTGTCGCATTCTACTTTACAATGTTTCTTCTGAATTCCACGCTCTTCGTGGCCTTGATGTCGCTCTATGCGCTGACGAGTTTCGCATTGTTTATTCCCGAATTCAGGCATAAAGGAACTTCCGGAACTGAGCGCTGACACCACGAATAACCGAAAGTACGGGTTATTACCGTCAGCCGCAATAACAGCAAGGGAATATCCGATTGAAACCTATGTACCCCTCCCAGAATCACATCGCCCATTTGCTTGAGTTCTCCTTCCTTCAGATTCGGATGCATCGGCAAGGCACTTACCATAACTCTGACGTATTCAATAACAGGGAGTACACCCGGTTATTTCTATTTTATCTTCCCGCCCCGGTAAAGGAACAGCGAAACCCGGTCGTTCTTGCGGATAGCCGCCTTGACCGACTCCACATTCTTCTCGCACTGCAGCAGTGTTTTCCATGAGAGCAGATGGCGCTCCTCGTGAAAATCGGAGTTCCCGATATAGTTGAATTTTTTCAGTCCGACCACATTGAACAGGTCGTCCCTGTTGGCAACCTCCCACGCATCGAACATGGTGGCAAGCCGCTCGTGGTTTTCCCAGAGATGGAATGAAGGATCGTCGCCGGAATGGTTCCTGATATAGGGATGGCAGGCCACCGATATCCCCTGCTGCCTTCTGATGCAGGCGATGATCTCCTCGACCGAAAGATCGGGCGAGATATACTCCTTGATATCGATGGCGAGAATATGGTAGCGGGAGGTATTGTTGGTCAGTTCGACACCGGGAATAAGCAGCATATTGTAACGCTCCCACGCGATCCGCGCCGCATCCCACAACTCCTCCTGATAGGAGCCGAATTCCGAACTGTCCATGACCGACAGCTCCGAAACCGGCCGGCCCGATCTGCTGATGCTTTCGGAGTCGAGCACATGATCGGTGATCGCTATGACATCGAAGCCCGCTTCGCCGTAGAGCGAAACGACCTCGCCCGGCGAATACTCTCCGTCGCTCCAGGTGGTATGGATATGAAAATCACAGTAAAGCCATTGCATAGGGTTCCAGCTACGTTATAAAGCCTGAACATTATGCGCGAAAGGTAGCCAACGAACTGTTGAGAAACGGTGACAGCTTTGCAAATTTTTTGCCCATGAAACAACGGAGCGGATGTTATCGACTGATTGAGCGGCTCCCGACGGCTAATGGGCATGCGCTTTTGCAGGCAGCATCGCCCTTGCGACCAGCACAATCAGCGCCACTGCCGACAGCATGGCCACCAGACCGCCCTCTTCGTGAGCCGATGCCGTAAGCCAGCCGGTGATGTCGATGCCGAGCGCGCCGTAAAGCGCATTGACGCCGATGCCGGCAAGAAACGACATCGCCACGATAACCGCAACATAGACCACGGTGGCTCGCCTGCCGATAAGCTTCGCGATAACCGTAATGGCCGCTGCGTTGGTTGCCGGACCGGCCAGCAGGAACACGAGAGCCGCGCCGGGCGAAATGCCTTTCAGTGCAAGAGCGGCCGCAATCGGGGTCGAAGCCGTTGCGCAGACGTAGAGCGGCACGGATATGGCGAGCATGAGCAGCATGGAAAGATACTCGTTCGAGAGGTAACGGCTCACTATTTCAGGAGAAAGAAACACGGAAATCACCCCGGCAAGCAGAACCCCGAAAAAAAGCCATCCGCCGATATCCTTCAGCAGATCGCCGAACGCGAAGCGCATGCCGTTCATGAATTTCGGGGCCAACCCCTCCGGTTCCGGCTCCTTGTGGCTGCAGCAGCAGCCCGACGTGCAGGCGTTCTGCGGTTCCGCCGCCGGAGCCGTTGCTGTTTCCGGGCGCTCGCTCCTGAAATGCCTGTCGGTAAAAGAGACCGCAATACCGGCCGCCACGGCGGTGAAAAACGCCACGACCGGACGGATGACGGTCATGAGCGGATCGAGCAGCGCCCATGATACCGCAACGGAATCCACGCCGGTCTCCGGCGTCGAAATGAGAAACGAAGTGACCGCGCCGTTTCCCGCCCCCTGTTTTTTCAGCCCCGCCGCCGCAGGCAGCACGCCGCAACTGCATAGGGGAATGGGCACGCCCATAGCCGCCGCCTTGAAAATCGAGGCCGTGCTCCCGCCGCCGAGATGACGGGCCACGAAATCGTCCGGAAGAAACGCCTTAAGCAGACCCGCCACAAAAAAGCCGAGCAGCACAAAGGGCGCCGATTCCAGCAGCACATTCCACGAGGCCAGAAGGACGGCCGTGAACGCATCTATAATAATAATCATGATCATTACCTTTATCCTTTACATATCATCATATGATGATGTATTCATATATATGAGAAAAAAAAGAGATCTATCGTTTCAGCTCCCTCACATGCTCCGAGCCCATGCGGACAAGACCGGAAATATGCTCGTCGTCAAGGCTGTAGAGCACATTCTTGCCCTGCTTGCGCGATTTCACGATCCTTGCGTCGCGCAGCACCCTGAGCTGATGCGACACAGCCGACTGGTTCATACCGAGCAGCGCGGTGATGTCGCACACGCAGAGCTCCGAACGGTAGAGCGCATCGAGTATGCGGATTCTCGTATTGTCACCGAGCACCTTGAACAGCTGCGCAAGCTCCTCTGCGGGAACATTGCCGAGCATCTGTGTACGCACCGACTCGACAACCTCGGGGTGTATGCACTGCTCCTCGCAGCGGTCGTATTCTTGTTCCTGCATTCGTGATCCCGCTTATATATGAGTAATCATTCATATGATAACAAATAATAACGATCCTGTCAACAAAAAAAATGATGCCCGAAGAGTATCCTTTGTCCTCTTGAACGGATGGCGGTTCCGACCGATCGGGACCGCCATTCCTCATCTCTCCAATGCAATGGCGGACAGGAATGACCGCTCTCCTTTAGTGAATGGCGATTGCATCAGGAAACCAGATACCCCCATATGGTTACTCTTCTTTTGACCGGAGCCCGGTTATACGCGAACACCTCCACGTAGGGCCCCATCACCGGAATGCGGGCAATGTAAGTGCTGACGTTGTGCGGATTACCGTGCCAGCTTGCCCTGCCTGAAACTTCGATGAAATTGGTACTCTGCGGGCTGGTCACGTTCTCTTCGAGATTCACGTAACGCCGGGCGGCCAGCTTGCCGTTTTCGTCGAACGCGAAGGTCACGCCGAGATCCACCGGAGGTTCATCCCCCTTTTCCTGGTTGAAGCGCACGAAAATATTGATGTAGCTGTACCCGATAACCTCGGAATAGGGCGGAATGCTGAGGCCCATGCCCGGAGCGATCTCCTGATCGGTCATGAACTTCACAATACTGGTGCAGACTGGCTCGCAGGACTTGAGAGTTTTGGTTTCCGGCATCGGAGTCTCCGTTTAGGGTTGGTGTGTAACGTGCAACGAAAAACAGAAAAAGAGGTAAAACGAAAAATAACCTCTTCCGGCGGGATTCACAACGAGCGCCCCCCTTTTCCATCGGGCTTGCTGCCGATTTCGTATGATTGATATTCTGATGTGATATGATGCGCAGAAATACTGAAAAAAGTATGCGATTACCTACATTAACAAGAAACGTCATGATGGGTTATATGGAATCTGTCCAGACATAGTTATTCCCCGGGAAACAACGAGCTGAACGCTGATGGCAAACAAGAACGGCAATGGAAAATCCCTCGAATCCTGGATATGGGATGCGGCATGTTCCATCCGTGGCGCAAAGGACGCGCCGAAATACAAGGACTACATTCTTCCGCTCATCTTCACCAAGCGTCTCTGCGACGTTTTCGACGACGAACTGAACCGCATTGCCGCCGAGGTCGGTTCGCGCCAGAAGGCTTTCGAACTCGCGAGAGCCGACCATAAACTGGTTCGCTTTTATCTGCCCCTCGTTCCGGACGATTTCGAGCAGCCGGTCTGGTCGGTCATCCGCATGCTCTCCAGCAAAATCGGCGAAAGCGTCACCAGCTACATGCGGGGCATCGCCAGAGAAAATCCGCTTTTGCAGGGCATCATCGACCGCGTGGACTTCAACGCCACCACGCATGGCCAGCGCGATCTCGACGACGACCGCCTGTCCAACCTCATCGAGGCAGTCAGCACCAAGCGGCTCGGGCTCGACGACGTGGAGGCCGATATTATCGGCAAGAGCTACGAGTACCTGATCCGCAAGTTCGCCGAAGGCGGCGGCCAGAGCGCCGGCGAGTTCTACTCCCCTCCCGAGGTCGGCACCATCATGTCGCGGGTGCTCCAGCCCGAGCCCGGCATGGAAATCTACGACCCCACCTGCGGCTCCGGCGGCCTGCTCGTCAAATGCGAAATCGCCATGGAGGAAAAACGGAGGGCGGGTTTTCCAACCCGCCATTACTCTCAAAAATTGAATGGCGAAATAGAGTGCAATAGCGGTCCCGACCAGTCGGGAGCGCCATTACATTCTGAACTCAATGGTTATCCACCATGCAATGGCGGGTTGGAAAACCCGCCCCCCGTTCCCCTGAAACTGTTCGGCCAGGAGTACGTTCCCGAAACGTGGGCCATGGCCAACATGAACATGATCATCCACGACATGGAGGGCGTGATCGAAATCGGCGATACCTTCAAGAACCCCAAATTCCGCAACCGGCAGGGAAGACTCCGCACCTTTGACCGCGTGGTCGCCAATCCCATGTGGAACCAGGACTGGTTCACCGAAGCCGACTACGACAACGACGAATTCGACCGATTCCCGCCGGGAGCCGGTTTCCCCGGCAAATCATCCGCCGACTGGGGCTGGGTGCAGCACATCCATACCAGCCTTAACGACAGCGGCCGCGCAGCCGTCATTCTCGATACCGGAGCCGCATCGCGCGGCTCGGGCAATGCCGGCACCAACAAGGAAAAGGGCGTCCGCCAGTGGTTTGTCGAGCGCGACCTCATCGAAGGCGTGCTCTACCTGCCCGAGAACCTGTTTTACAACACCACCGCTCCGGGCATCGTGCTGTTCCTGAACAAGGCGAAGCAAGAGGAAAGACGGAACCGGGTGCTGCTCGTCAACGCCAGCCGGATTTTCGAGAAGGGCGATCCCAAGAACTTCATCCCCGACGAAGGCATCAGTCGCATCGTCGAAACCCTCATCGGGTGGAAGGAAGAGGAGAAGCTCAGCCGCATCGTCGATCACGCCGAGCTGAAAAAGAACGACTACAACATCTCCCCCAGCCGATACATTCACACCGGCGAAGCCGAAACCTACCGGCCCATCGCCGAAATAGTGGAGGAGCTGAACGCCATCGAAGAGGAAGCCAAAGCAACCGACGCAGCCCTGCGGGAAATTCTCAGGCAGTTGGGAGTAGGGGTATGAAGAGAGCGTTACAGCCAAAGAAGCATCAGAACTTCGCGCCGTGAATCAGGAAATGGAACAACGCGTTCAATGAACCAGGAAGCTCATGGCATGAAACAGCACGATGCTATCATCAAGGCAGATCAGATACAGAACCTGATTTTTACTATCCGGGGTGTTCAGGTGATGATCGATCGGGATCTGGCTGCTGTCTATGGGGTTGAAAACAAACGTCTTAATGAGCAGGTAAAACGTAATGTCGAGCGCTTTCCCGAAGCATTTCGTTTTCAGCTTACCAATGAGGAGAAAGCGGAAGTGGTCGCAAATTGCGACCGGTTCGAATCCCTGAAGCATTCGACCGTCAACCCTTATACTTTTACCGAACAGGGCATTTCCAGACCTGGGGAAAAAGTGGTTCGCTTTCTCAAGATTTGAAACCGGAGCCATCAAGATGCTTGAAAAACTGAAAGAAAGGGCAATGGATAAGGACGGAGGACTGCCATGAAGGATCTTAAACGGGGGGAGGTCCCGACCCGTCGGGACCGCCATTCAGAATGCAATGGTCATTTGGAATGCAATGGCCGTTCCGAATATAATGGCGGGTTGGAAAACCCGCCCTCCGTTGAAAGAGATTGCGGAGAAGGGCAGAGTATGAGCGATTCCAACTTGCTAGTTGAGCCGTTGCCCCTTGGATGGACAAATCACCACTTCGGTGAGATATGCGACCGGGTGAAAGATTCGTATCAACCAATAGATGGCGGCGATACCCCGTATGTGGGCCTTGAACACCTTGCTCAAGGGTTTCCTGCTTTTGTTGGCCGGAGCAAAGAAAGCGAGGTGAAGTCTTCCAAAACCGCTTTCAAAATTGGCGACATTCTCTTTGGAAAACTCCGTCCATATCTCCGCAAAGGCGCACAAGCTGACTTCGATGGAGTCTGTTCAACTGACATTCTTGCTTTTCGAGCAAAACTCATATGTGCATCCGAGTTTCTGAAATTCGTCATTCACAGCGATGAATTTGTCGCCCACGCCAAATCAACGACGAGCGGGGTACAGCACCCTCGGACATCATGGCCATCGTTGCGGGAATTCAGACTTTCACTCCCCCCTCTTCCCGAGCAGAAGAAAATCGCGCACATCCTTTCGACAGTGCAGCGGGCGATTGAAACGCAGGATCGGATCATCCAGACAACCACCGAGCTGAAAAAAACCCTCATGCACAAGCTCTTCACCGAAGGCCTCCGCAACGAACCGCAGAAAGAAACCGAGATTGGGCTGGTGCCGGAGAGTTGGACGGTGTGCAAAGTAGGTGATGTTGCGAAGACCCAAAGTGGAGGAACTCCTTCACGAGATGTTCCCGAGAATTGGAATGGTGGCAACATTCCGTGGGTTAAAACGGCAGAAATCAACTATTTCGTGGTCAACGACACCGAGGAAAAGATCACGCCGATAGGGCTTACCAATTCTGCTGCCCAAATCTTTCCTGCAGGAACCTTGCTAATGGCAATGTATGGCCAAGGCATCACTCGCGGACGAGTTGGATTATTAGGAATTAATGCCGCCACCAACCAAGCGTGTGCATCAATAACTCCGACTGACGAAAAGCAGCTTTCCTCTGTGTTTATGTATTACTTTTTTCAATATCACTACGAAAATCTGCGGAAGCTTGGTCATGGTGCGAACCAACGAAACATGAACGCCGCATTAATTCGTAGCTTTCCTCTCTCGTTCCCAAAACATGATGAACAGACGTCTGTCGTCGCAGTGTTCGCAACACTTGATGCGAAACGAGGCCACCACGAACGCAAGAAAGCGCAACTTCAAGACCTATTTCGGACCCTACTTCACGAACTGATGAGTGCGAAGACGCGGATTCAAGACATCGAATTCTCAAATTAAAACTGAGGAACCACATAAAAAATGGACTCTACGACAAAAGGCATTCTTAACCAGCTCGACAATCTCCTCGCTGCCAGTAATCAATCGTGGCTGTTCGGCGCAGGAATCAGTCTTGATGCTGGAATCCCTTTAATGTGGCCTCTTACTGACCGTGTATTCAAGAGGGCAAAAGAAGAAGGAGCCCCAAATGATATCAAGGTTCTTGAGTTTGTAAAAAATCAGCTTTCAGACGATTCACATATTGAGCACATTTTGAGTCAGCTCGGGGATCACCGCGCGATTGCTGACCGATCCAAGGATAAAACAGTCTTATTTGGCAGCGTCACTTTGACGGTAGATAACCTTGATGAGCTTCACCAAAAGATTCTGACATGGATTGCCGAGACCATTCGATGGGGATACAAGCCGGCTATACCAGGTAAGACTCCGGAGGAGATCGGAACATTTAAAAACAGGATCGTCATTATCGAAAACCATTCAGCATTCGTTACGGCCCTATTCAATCGAAGCCAAGCCGGAATTGCTGAGCGCCGGAGAGCTGTCCGTCTTTTTACCACCAACTATGATCCGCTCCTCGAAGATGCGCTTGCCCTCGGAGGCTTCTCATACTGGGACGGTTTCTCAGGTGGAGCCGTTGCCTATCGAAGTCATCGGTATGGTGATGAAGAACCGAACCTTAGAGACCGTGCCCATGTAATCAAGCTTCACGGATCGATCGATTGGCACTTGGGAGAAGATGATCGTGTCTGGCGAGTTCGGGACGGAGATCTCTATCCGAAAAAGACCTCTCGGGTGCTCATTTATCCTCAGTCGACTAAATATCTCGCAACGCAACGAGACCCCTTCGCGGCCCAATTTGATTTGTTTCGCCGTGCGCTTGGTGCACGAGAAGAAAACGTCCTTGTGACATGCGGATATAGCTTTGGAGATGAGCACATTAACCAAGAGATTGAACTATCGCTTCAGCGACCTGAGAACAAAACAACGATTCTCGCCTTCGCCCAAAACCTTAATTACACTATTCAAAAGTGGAGAATGGAACCGTGGGGAAAGCGGGTCTATGTCATTACTGAAGATGGTTTATATGTCGGCACGGATGGCCCTTATTTAGCTCCGACTCCACCATTGAAACGAGATTGGTGGACATTTGCAGGTGTCACTAAAATTCTAAACTGCGGAGCGGAGGCTTGCTCGTTATGAATACATTTGACTTTATTTCAGACCTGAAAATCGGGCACATCGTTGAAGTATCTGGAACGACGATTCGAGTTGAACTTTCCGGCGATGTCACGGAACTCACCCGAACTTACGAAGGGCGGGTCTATCCTATCGGACAAATCGGCAGTATCGTTAAAGTCCACTTCGGCAGACGTCTCGTGTTTGGTTTTGTCACCCTTCTACGTATGCGGTCAGAGGAGTTACTCGAGATCACAAAACCGATTCCCCCCGAAGCGGATCAGAGGTTGATGGAAGTGGATCTGTTTGCCGAAGGTGTCTGGAACGCGGCAGACCAGAAGTTGAGGTTCGTCAGGGGCGTAACGACTTACCCGTTGCCCCGTCAGAGTGTACATCTGCTTACTCGCGAAGAGACTACTCAAATTTACTCCGCTGCTGAAGGGCAGCAGAATGACGATGAATATAGTCCACTCGTTCCATTTGCTCATTATGTAGGAGCAGACAATGCCGTCTGTCGGGCAAACGTGGATAAAATGCTTGGTATGCATTGTGCTGTTCTCGGGTCAACAGGCTCGGGGAAATCCGGAGCTGTCGCGGCTTTGTTACACAGTATGCTGGAACACACTCAAATACCGGACGCTGTGAGTCATCCGCGGATTCTTATCATCGATCCTCATGGGGAATACGGGCATGCATTCAAAGAACGTGCGATCGTGTATCGTGCGTACGACCCGCTCGGAAACGAAGAGACGACTGGCTCTCCGATAAGTCTGCCCTATTGGCTCATGAGCGCTGATGAGTTTCGCCTTTTAGCCATTGGGAAAACTGAGCAAGAAGCAACTTCCCAGAACAATATCATTTATAAGGCGCTCACACACGCACGCATGGTGGTAGCAGGTCTTGTGAATCCAGCACCTTCAGAATATGGGGCTGATGTTCCTGATGATGGACGAGAACCTGACGCTCCACGCGAGAAGGTTGGTGCTTGCGTGGACAAGATCATAGAGTTTGATAGGGATAAACCCCGCCCGTTTTCGATGGAAGAGCTGATGAATCACATCAGATACTCCCAAGCAGTAAATGTGGCAAGCGGAAAAACTAAAGCCAAATCTGCAACGGATTTTTCTAAAGAAGGGTTCCGATCAATTTTGGATAAGCTTGCAGTGCTGAGACGTGACCCACGCATTCGTTTCATGATGCAGGAGTGGGACAACCATAGTCCGTCACTTGAACACATCATTGCTCAGTTGGTCGGTCAGATACAAGGTAAAGGCGGTGTCGATCAGGACATTCGTATTCTGGACATTTCCGGCCTTCCCAATGAAGTGGCAGGTCCTCTCACAGCTATGCTGGCCCGTTTGTTATTTCAGTATAAGGTTTACCAAACAACTGACGAGAGAAAACGCGATCCAGTCGTTCTTGTTTGCGAAGAAGCTCACCGGTATGTCCCCGACAGAGGCGATGCCGAATATGCCGCAGCACAATCTGCCATTCGACGGATCGCTCGTGAAGGGCGAAAATACGGTATTGGTTTAATGCTTGTTAGCCAGAGGCCCGCGGATGTTGAAAGCACCGTTATTTCTCAGTGCGGCACATGGCTCGTTCTGAGGCTCACGAACGCAGCAGACCAACAGCATGTTTCTCGCTTTCTTCCTGACGGATTATCCGGCATGACGAAGGCCTTGCCGAATCTCGCTCAGCAAGAGGCCATTTTTGTTGGAGAAGGCTCCGCTATGCCTGCGAGGATTCGCATTCGTGATCTTACATATGACCAGCGTCCAAAGTCGGAGACTGCAAAGTTTGCGAAGGGCTGGACTCTGGATCGCTTAACTGAAGCTGAAATCGCACAGATCTCTAATCGAATGGCCGGATAAACTAATGCCCACACCCTCCGAACATAAAACCGTCCAATCCCGCATCCTTGCCTACGCGCAAGAGATCGGCTGGGCTGTTGTGCCTCGCGAGGAAGCGGAGGAAAGGAGGGCGGGTTTTCCAACCCGCCATTCTCTTCACCAATGTAATGGCGGACAGGAATGTCCGCCCTCCGTTAGCCCGAACTCCCCGTTATCCCTCTTCTTCGACGATCTGCTCGACGCGAAGGTTCGGGAGTTCAATCCTCGCTATTCGGAGGCGGAGGGGGCGTTGCTGGGACAGTTCCGGCATTTTCATGCCGACATTTACGGCAACCGGGAATTCGTGGAGCATCTGCGCAACCGGGGCAAGTTCTTCGATCATGAAGAGAAGCGCGAGCGCGATCTGATTCTGATCGATTACGACAATCCGTCGAGAAATGTGTACGAGGTTACCGAGGAGTGGGCATATCATAACGGCCATTACGGCACAAGGGAGGATGTCGTCTTTCTCGTCAACGGCATTCCGGTTCTCGTGATCGAGTGCAAGAACGCAAACAAGGACGAGGCGATTGCTCTGGGAATCGACCAGATCCGCCGATACCACCGCGAGACGCCCGAGCTGTTCATATCGCAGCAGCTTTTTACCGCTACCGACGCAATCGGTTTTTCGTACGGGGCGACATGGAACACCGTGCGCCGGAACATATTCGAGTGGAAGATACAGGGGGGCGGACATTCCTGTCCGCCATTACATTCAAATTCAAATGGCGGGTTGGAAAACCCGTCCCCCTTTCAAGAAAATGGCGAAACCTTGCCATTACATTCAAATTCGAATGGCGGACAGGAATGTCCGCCCCCCTTTCAAGAAAATGGCGGGACCTTGCCATTACATTCAAATTCAAATGGCGGACAGGAATGTCCGCCCTCCGTTGAAAAAAATGGCGGGTTGGAAAACCCGCCCCCCTTTACTTTTCTTGATCCGGATCGTGAGATAGACATGAAGCTCCATCGTTTGCCGCACTGGCAGCAGGACGATGTGTGGGTATTCGTGACGTGGCGGCTTGGAGATTCTCTTCCCAAAGTGAAACTGGAAAAGTGGACGGAAGATCGGTCGTTCTGGTTGTCGCAGCATCCCGAGCCATGGGATGAAAAGACCGAAGATGAGTATCATGAACGTTTTTCGCGCCAGATTGACGAATGGCTTGACCAGGGAAGCGGTTCGTGCCTGCTGAAGTCCCCGGCAAATGCAACTATCGTTGCGGAGGCCTTGAAACATTTTGATGGGGAACGGTATCAGTTGGGGTCGTTCGTGGTGATGCCGAATCATGTGCATGTCCTGTTCAGGCCTTTTGCAGCGCATTCGCTGGCGGATATTGTGAAATCCTGGAAGGGATTCACCGCTCGGGAGATCAATAAACAATTGGGGAAAACCGGATCTCTCTGGCAGGAAGAGTATTGGGATCGGCTGATTCGCAGCGAAAAGCACTTTCTCAAAGTGGCTGCATATATCCGGGATAATCCAAAGGGGGGCGGTCCCGACCCGTCGGGACCGCCATTGTATTCAGATTTGGAAAGAGGACGCTCCTGTCCGCCATCACAGTCAATTTTCAATCTGCCGATCTATTACGAATGCGAATTGCTGTTCGGGAAAAATGGCGGGTTGGAAAACCCGGCATCGGTTGAAGAAAATGGCGGGTTGGAAAACCCGCCCTCCTTTCAAGAGAATAGCGCTCCCGGCAAACTGGAGGCAAAGATAACGAGCTTCTGCGCCATCCCGCAGGTGCTGGCCTTCCTGCAGGAGTACATCGTTTTTGCCGAAAAGGACGAGGAACTCAACAAGTACATCCTGCGCCAGCACCAGACCGGCGCTGTGGATGCGACCGTAAGCCGGGCTCTCGATCCCGAACGGAGCCGGGGCCTTATCTGGCACACGCAGGGCAGCGGCAAGACCTTCACCATGATCAAGGCTGCGGAGCGGCTTTTCCGTGCGCCCGAGGCGGACAAGCCGACCATCCTCCTGATGATCGACCGGAACGAGCTTGAAGACCAGATGCTCAAGAACCTCGCCGCGCTCGGCCTTGGCAATCTGGAACATGCCACCAGCATTACCCGGCTCAACAAGCTTTTGCGCGACGACTACCGGGGCATTATCGTGACGATGATCCACAAGTTCCGCGACATGCCTGCGGGCATCAACACGCGCCCGAACATTTACGTGCTCATCGACGAGGCGCACCGCACCACCGGCGGCGATCTCGGCAACTACCTCATGGCGGGGCTGCCGAACGCCAGTTACATCGGCTTTACCGGCACTCCGGTGGATAAAACCCTCTACGGCAAGGGCACCTTCAAGACCTTCGGCTGCGAGGACGACAAAGGGTACCTGCACAAATACTCCATTGCCGACAGCATCGAGGACGGCACCACGCTGCCGCTTTACTACCAACTCGCACCTAACGACTTGCTCGTCCCGCACGAAACGCTGGAAAAGGAGTTTCTCTCCCTTGCCGATGCCGAGGGCGTGGCCGACATCGAAGAGCTGAACAGAATTCTCGACCGGGCGGTGAACCTGAAAAACTTCCTCAAGGGGAGAGAGCGGATCAAATTTGTCGCGCAGTTCGTTGCCGGGCACTACCTCACGAACGTCGAGCCGCTCGGCTACAAGGCTTTTCTCGTCGGCGTTGACCGCGAAGCGTGCGCCCTCTACAAGCAGGCCCTCGACCAGTTCCTGCCGTCCGACTATTCCAGGGTGGTCTACACCGGCAACAACAACGACTCCGTCCTGCTCAAGAAATTCCACCTCGACCAGAATCAGGAACGGCAGATCCGCAAGAGTTTCGGCAAACTCGGAGAGCAGCCGAAAATCCTCATCGTCACCGAGAAACTGCTTACCGGCTTCGATGCGCCGCTGCTCTACGCCATGTATCTCGACAAGCCGATGCGCGACCACACCCTCCTGCAGGCAATCGCGAGGGTGAACCGCCCCTACGAGAACGAGGCGCAGGAGATGGTGAAACCCCACGGTTTCGTGCTCGATTTTGTCGGCATCTTCGACAAGCTCGAAAGGGCGCTTGCCTTCGACAGCAAGGAGATCAACGCCGTCGTCAAGGATATCAAACTCCTCAAGTCGCTCTTCCGGAACAAGATGGAACCCTACAGGAGGGCGGGTTTTCCAACCCGCCATTACATTCAAAATGAAGAGAATGAGAATGGGGAGCAAGAGAATGGCGGTCCCGACGGGTCGGGACCGCCCCCCTTTACCTTCAACGACAGGGATATCGACAACCTCATCGAGCACTTCCGCGATCCGGAGCGTCGGAAAGCGTTGTTCAGGGAGTACAAGGAGATCGAGATGCTCTACGAGATCATCTCGCCGGACGAGTTCCTTCGTCCGTTTATCGACAGCTATACGACGCTTTCGGCGATCTACGATGTGGTACGCAAGGCCTACACGAAGCGCATCCAGGTCGATCGCGAGTTCCAGCGGAAGACCAGCCGACTGGTACAGGAACACATCGGCAGTTACGGTATCGCGGAGGTGCAGCAGGTGGTCGCAATAGACTCGAACACCATTGCCGTCATCAATGCCCGGTCTGGAGGCAAAACGACAAAGGTGATCAATCTCATCAAGAGCATCGAGAAGATCGCGGAGGATGAGAGTGACGATCCGTTCCTTATCGCCATGGCCGAACGGGCGCAGGCCGTGAAGGAGAGCTTCGAGAGCCGCCAGACAACGACCGCCGAAGCGCTGGAAAAGCTGATGCAGGAAATCGAAACCGACGAAGTACGTAAAAAAGAGCAGGCAGAAAGGGGATTCGACGGACTGACCTTTTTTGTCTACCGTACCCTGCTCGACGAAAAGATTGAACATGCCGAAGAGGTCAGCCGGCAGATCAGGGAGGCGTTCGTGGAGTTTCCGAACTGGAAAAAGAGCGACAGGGAAATGCGCGAGCTTCGCAAAAAGGTCACCTTTGCCATTTACGCCCAATCGGACGATCTCGACCGGGTAACGGGCATCGTGGACAACCTGTTCCGCCTGCTTGAAAAGGCAAACCGGATCTGAACCATGACTGCACCCGCCAGCACAAAGATCCGGTTCAAAGAGCGCGTCCGCCAGTGGGCACGGAAGCTCGATGTCCGGGTAGTCTGGCTCGGCGTCCGGCCCATGAGTAACAAATGGGCATCCTGCTCCACGGAGGGGCACCTCAATTTCAACGCCGAGTTGCTCGACATGGAGGAACGGGTCTGGGATTACGTGATCGTCCACGAACTGCTGCACTTCTTCGTACCTAACCACGGCAAGCTCTGGAAAAGCCTGATGCGAGCCTATCTTGGGGAGTATGAGACCTGCGAAGCAGAGTTGAAACAAATCGTCCGGAACAAGGGGCTCCGGTAAACAAGTTAACGCCCCCCCCAAAGGTTATACAGACTACTGTTCCGCGAAGAATCCGAAACGCTTTTTATCCCTGCCCTTGATTTTCGGAGACCGGACAATGGTATTCCTTACCATCCGGAGATCTTTCGTATCAAGCACGCCAAGAAAAGCCTCCGACCGATTCTTCAGCGACTCATACAATTCCGCATACCCTCTGACATAGATTGTCGAACAGTCAACGAATGAATCGTGCTCTGGATACACGCGACCGGCAGCCGGTAAAAAGACGATGCAATTGCCGGAGTTCTTCCGGGAAATTGACGTTCGTGTTTATTGCCGAGTTGATGAATACCGTTGCAAGGCAAACGCCGTCGATGGTTTTACCGACAACGATAAAGCGTTTTTCTTTCGGGGGGGCTGGTTTCTTTTACGTGAAGCTTGAGAACAGTGCCGCTTGGCCCGATAAGAGTAAGCTTGTAGCGGACTTGATGTCGAGAAATCAAATATTAGCCAGTAATATTACTATACTGTCCAATATTTGTTATTATTATACAGATTGAATGGCTTTATTATGTAACAACATAGATGCCGTGCCAAAAGATTTCATCATAGAACAGCTACAACAGCGGTTTGCTCATCACCCCCACATTACCCGTGAGGAGTTGCTCGGCTTTTACAGGTCGTTTGAGCCTGATTTAAAAGATTCAACCTTTGCCTGGCGGATCCATTCGCTTAAAGCAAAGAACCTGCTTAAGCCCATAAGAAGAGGAGTTTACATCTTTTCAGCAAAGCCTCAGTTTCACCCGCAGGTAGAGCCAAAACTAAGAGCGATTGCCCGAAAACTCAATAAGCAATTTCCAGTCGCACGGCATTGTGTGTGGAGCACCCGATGGCTGAGCGAGTGGATGATTCACCAACCTGATAGATTTTTGCTGTTGGTTGAGGTTGAAGCTGTGGCAACGGAATCAGTTTTTTATTTTCTGAAGGATGAGAAATATAAAAACGTGTACTTAAACCCTGACGAAAACACCCTTGAGCGTTACATTAATGAAGAGAGAGAGTCAATCGTTGTTAAACCTCTCATAACCAAAGCTCCCCTTGAAAAAGAACAGAAAATAGCCACACCCTCACTTGAAAAAATATTGGTAGACATTTTTGTTGACCGTAAACTATTCGGCGTTCTTCAAGGCAGTGAGCTGGTGCATATTTTCAACACGATCTACAGTACTTATACTCTCAATATCACTAAAATGACGGCTTATGCCAAACGGAGAGCCAAAGATCAGGAACTGATTGATTTTATGACAAAAAACACCCTTCTCTCGGAGTTATTCACCAAATGATCGTCCCTGAGTCATATACACCAGACTGGATCAGGGGAAAAAGGAAAGACTATCGCAAAAGCGCCCCTAACCCTGCCATCATGGAAAAGGTCATTTATGCCCTTTCATTGGTCGAGCAGTTGGCGAAAACCGACCTTTCTTTTACCTTCAAAGGCGGCACAAGCCTCCTTCTTATTTTACCGGAACCCAAACGGTTCTCCATTGATGTAGATATTGTTACCACCGAAAACAAGGGAAAAATCGAAGCCGTTTTAACCGGCATTTGTTCGGGAGGTATATTCAGTAAATTCGAATTAGACGAGCGGAGAAGCTATAAACCCGGCATACCCAAAGCTCACTACAAACTCATTTTCTTTTCGCAGTGGGACAACAAAGAGCTATGGATCTTGCTGGATATTCTGTTTGAAGAGCATGGCTACCCATCCTTGGTGCAAGCACCGATTATAAACGAATGGATTGTAACAGACGACCCTCTGGTTACCGTTCATATACCTTCCGTTGATTCCATCACAGGTGATAAACTCACCGCTTTTGCTCCCAATACCGTTGGTATTCGATTCAGAGTTGAGGATGCCAACGGTGGCATTACCGAAAAACAAATGGAAGTCATGAAGCAACTCTTCGACATTGGCATTTTGTTCGACAGGATATCCAATCTCGATCATCTCAAGCAGTCCTTTACCACAACAGCACAAAAAGAGATTTCCTACAGGGGAGAGGCAAACATTACAATCGAAGCAGTGTTGAACGACATTATCAACACCTCATTGATGATTGGATCACTGGGCAAATTCTTTGATCCAAAGGGAGAGTTTCAGCACATAGCAAAAGGCCTGACGCAATTAAAATCCTACATCTACAATGGAGCATTCCGTCCTGATGATGCGGTATTGGCATCTTCCAAAGCAGCTTATCTGGCAGCTATGATCCTGACTGGTTATGAGGGAGAAATAAAACGGTGGGAATCTGGCGATGATATTACAAAGTACAGCATATCTCCCATCGAGTACCAGTTTCTCAATAAACGAAGAAACATTCCCGGATCGCCTTTGTTTTATTGGCATCAAACGTTGAGCCTGTTAGGAAAATTATAGCCCATCCAAGCCTGCTCTGGCCTCTACCGTCATACCGGATTCATCCTTCTTTTACGTGAGATGCAATGTTGAGGTTATGAATCCGGTCAGAAAGCAAGCGTAACAATATGCCTTACTTCTTCGTCTTTTCTTCGTTTATCGAAAAAATTCGCCCCTCCATAATCTGGGCAAGAGGAATACAACCCACAGGCGTAATTTCGTTGAAACAGAACGAAGGGAGAAAACTGATCATGGAACTGGGCCATCAATCCATCATACCGCAGTGACTTCACGATATCGTAGGCCATAGAGGGAACCGGACCGTAGGACATGGCGATGTACCTGTCGCCCGTAATGGAGGAACCGGACCTCACAAAGTGCTTCTGATCCGCGAAGTACAGAATATAGAATACCTTGTGGAAATCTCCCGTCCACCCCAAGCTTCCCGATGATGTACAGGAGGGTATTGACGGTGATGGTTATGTTTTCGGCTGTCCTGTTCATAGCTTAAAATTTACAAAGATATCCTGAATTCAACCGTATTATGCTGTCCGGCACAGGAGAAATACTACCTGCTTATCATATCCGTAATACCAGGTGACCCAAACGTAAATATGAGGCTCTATCAGATCGATGCCGTTACCCCTCGGGCATTTGAGAGGAACCCGGCAGGCAGATGAGATACAAAACCCCATCCGACAGCCGCTGCATACACATTGTCAATTGAATCGCGGATTTGTATAAAACCGCACCTGCTAAAGGAATCGGAACTCAACCATTTCTACAGGAGTATTTCGGAAAGGAAGTGACTATCAGCGGAATCTATGGTCTTTTTTCTTTGCTGTGCCAGACACGGATAATAACAACCGTATCGTGTCTGTCCCACATATAACGAAGCACAAAAGCACCGGCCCCAAAAGAGATAACCAGTTCGCGCCTGCCGGTGTCATCGTCCATGGGACGCCCAACGTCCGGGATCGATCTCAGTAAACCGGCACCCTCCAGAATCGCTCTTGCCGCTCGTGCTGCCGCATCGGGGCTTTTGTCATAGAGGAAAGCATGAAGCCGTCCGACATCGGCCAATGCGTCCGGAAGCCACATTATCCGGGGCAAGCCGTCACCTTCCCTTGCGCCAGATTTTCAAGCCACTCAGCAGCTTTTTCATGCGGCACGGCAACGCCGGTTAACTGATACTGCTCCCAACGCTCCATATCCTCGCGCTTTTCCTGCTCATATTTTTCTTCGCGATCCAGATATGTTTCGATTGCCCTGCACATGAGCCAGTGGGGCGATCTGTCGCGAATACGACCGAGAGCTGCAAGTCGCTGCTGTGTGTTCTCGTCCAGCTTGACGCCTTTTGTCTGTGACATGATCAAATCTCCTTTTGATACAAGGTAACACCTATTGCAACCTTTTGCAAACCATTGGAACTCGCCTTAACTTGCACAATCGTATTAACTCCACCATCTACCGTCCATGAAAATCAGGCAATACCAGACAGAGACCTTAGCAACACGGGCATTCGAGGGAAATCAGGCGGCCGTATGTCCGCGGGAAAAGTGGCTGGAGCATTGCGCCTCGCGATACAGTCACGCGGTGGCGTGGGTTTCAATAGAGCGAATTATCGCTCGTCAATGATGACGAGAAAAGAGTATATTTCGTTATATATCGTCATATAATGCGATTTATATGATCAATAAATCCGAAGCTATCGATGAAAATTGAAGGCACATTGACGGATGAGGCGATTCTCGGTGAGCTGGGCGGTCGGCTGGCGCAGCGTCGGCTGGAGCTTCAGTTGAGTCAGGGAGCGCTTGCCGAGCAGGCGGGCGTATCGAAGCGGACTGTGGAGCGTGTCGAGGCCGGGGCTACGACGCAGATATCGTCCATAATACGGGTTATGCGGGTATTGGGGCTGCTGGAACGGCTGGAGGCTCTGGTGCCGGAGGCGGGGCCGCGGCCGTTGGAGTTGCTGAAGCTGAAAGGCAAGGCGCGAAAGCGTGCAAGAACCAAACAGAAGCCAGCGGAAGAAAAGCCCTGGACGTGGGGTGACGAGTCGTGAGTACAACTGCAAGGGTAAACCTGTGGGGGCGCACGATCGGGGCGGTATCGCTCGATAGCGACGCTGCGACTGCAACCTTCGAGTACGATCCGGCCTTCGCTCGGAGCGGCATCGAAATCGCCCCGCTGACCATGCCGCTCTCCGGTCAGCTCTACTCCTTTCCCTCGCTGCGTCCCGAAACCTTCCACGAGCTTCCGGGACTGTTGGCGGATTCACTGCCGGACCGGTTCGGCAATGCGCTGATCGATGCCTGGCTGGCCCGTTCCGGTCGCACGCCAGGCTCCTTTAATGCCATCGAGAGGCTCTGTTATACGGGGCCTCGGGGCATGGGCGCCCTTGAATATGCTCCAGCCACACGGTTGGGGGGCTCCGGCTCTGCGCCGGTCGAAATCGAACGGTTGGTCGAGTTGGCTTCGGAGGTGTTGACCCATCGCAACGATCTGCAGGTCTGGTTCCACGATGGGGGCAAAGAACTTGCGCTCGGGGAGATTCTCCGGGTCGGCACCTCCGCGGGCGGAGCAAGAGCCAAGGCGGTGATTGCCTGGAACCCGGAAACCGACGAAGTCCGTTCAGGCCAGGTGAAGGCCGGAAAAGGGTTCGAGTACTGGCTGCTCAAGTTCGACGGGGTGAGCGGCAACAAGGACAGGGAACAGGAAGATCCAAAAGGGTACGGTGCAATCGAGCACGCATACTACCGCATGGCGCTGGATGCGGGAATCACCATGACGCCCTGCCGCCTGTTCGAGGAAAACGGTCGTCGCCATTTTATGACGAAGCGCTTCGACCGGTTGGAGGATGGAGGCAAACTGCACATGCAGTCGCTCTGCGGCATGGCGCATTGCGACTTCAATCAGGCTGGTGCTTACGGGTATGAACAGGCGCTGCAGGTCATCCGGCGCCTTGGTTTGCCGATGGCTTCCGTGGAGGAGCAGTTCCGGCGAATGGTGTTCAATATCGTGGCCCGCAACCAGGATGACCATGTGAAGAACATTGCCTTTCTGATGGACAGGTCGGGCAACTGGTCGCTTGCGCCAGCGTTCGACATGACCTGGAGCTATCAACCGGGGGGAGCGTGGACATCGATCCATCAGATGACGATGAACGGTAAGCGGAGCGGATTCCTGCCGGACGACTTCAGGGCATGTGCGAAAAGCGCATCCATGAAGCGCGGGCGTGCCGAAACCATCGTCGCTGAAGTGCAGGATGTTGTTCGCCGATGGCATGATTATGCCGAGGAGTCGCGCGTCACTCCCCGACAACGGGATACGATTGCAACGACGCTGAGACTGGAAGGCATTGTATGAAACCCGGCGAACATAAATACTTTAAATTCCGAATCCTCGCCT